>Ga0187859_10002258_pt1 | contig 12167 bp, 7 predicted proteins | sample June2016WEW_10_1_2_FD_133019 | JGI IMG/M metagenome (GOLD analysis project Ga0187859, IMG submission 133019) | Peatland microbial communities from SPRUCE experiment site at the Marcell Experimental Forest, Minnesota, USA - June2016WEW_10_10 | ecosystem: Environmental > Terrestrial > Soil >... | reverse complement strand
TTGACACCAGTCGCGTCGCTATTGCGCTTACTCGCGAGAGGCTGCTTACCAGCAAGTACGACTACTACGAGCTCGTAGATCGCGCCCGTGGAGTTGATGCTGGGCTGATCTATCAGCGTTTCACCTGGGTGACCGCCAGCTCAGTGGGCTACGGAGAGGGATCTGCCGAGGTTGCGCTCTACGACGAGCCGCGTGTTGAGCGCGACAAGGTCCGAGTCGCCGGGCCGTTCACAGTTGAGGCGCTCTCGAGATACTCCGACAACCCGTTCGACGATCGAGCTGAAGAGAGTTCCACCGCGGAGGGTGCCGCGGACCACGTTTCGGCTCTGCTGGATGCGCTGCGCCGGATGGGCATACCTCGCAAGGGCGCGCCCCCGGTTCCAGTCGTTACGCTTGAGCCCCTCGCCGGCACTAGCGCGCTCCATGCCGAAGGTACGTTCACGGATGCAGAGGGCGCTGAGCGGCGGTTCGCGGTGAGCCTGGGGCCTCGCCACGGGCCGATTACGGTTGCCCAGGTTGACGAAGCCCTTGCGGAGTCTCCGGGCTACGATCTCGTCGTCTTCGCAGGTTTCGCCGTGACCGCCGAGGCCCAACAGTATCTGGCGCCGGGCAAGCGGGGGCGGATAAATGTGGCTCTACTGGAGGCCAACGCCGATCTGTTGCTGGGCGATCTGCTTAAGACCACCAGGAGCTCGCAGACTTTCAGGATATTTGCCGCGCCAGAGGTTGCGATTCACCACGAGAGCGACGGAGCGATTCGTGTCGAGCTGCTCGGGATGGACATATTTGACGCGGCTACAGGCGACGTGACGTCACGCAACCAGGACGCGATTGCAGCGTGGCTCCTAGACCACGACTATGACGGCTCCGTGTTCCACGTCAACCAAGCGTTCTTCACGCGAACCGAGGCTTGGGACGCCCTCGGCAAGGCGCTCAAGGCCTCGATCGATGAGAGCGTAGTCGAAACGATGCACTCGTTTACTTCTCTGCCGTTCCGGCTAGGGCCGTCCAAGCGGTCGGCCATCCGCGTGATTGATGACGCGGGCCAGACGAGCGAGGCGATTCTGGACCTCGAGGTCTAGCGCCGATGCCTAAGCAAGCCGATGCGGACGTGCCAGTCGGTCAGGTGACCGACCAGAATCCCATCATCAATGACCCCTACCAAGAGCCGAGTCGCCATTGGCACTTCGGCGAGGGCACGCCGGTCATCCGAGACGGCCGCAGGATTGCTGGCTACATCCCTCCGATGGTCAAAGGAGGACAGCTGCAAATTACTGATGAGCTTGTCCTTCTCGAGCAGGTCAATCGCATTCGCGACAGGGTGCGCGAGTGGCGAGAGGGCGGGTATGCGGGTGCGACGCAGATTACGCGGGCGCTATTTGAACACTGGTTTGACCCGGAGCGCGAGATGCGTCCTTTCTTCGCTCAGCGCGAGGCTATTGAGACCATAGCGTGGCTAACCGAGGCGGCCTCGGAAAGGCGAGTGGGGATCGAGATAACCAAGTACGAGCCGTACGAGCGATGGGCCATCAAGCTGGCCACCGGAGCAGGCAAGACGCTCGTCATGGGGATGACGATCGCCTGGTCGGGCCTGAACAAGCTCGCTAATCGGCAAGACCGGCGCTTCGCTGATGCGTTTTTGGTCGTGGCTCCAAATCTGACAGTCAAGGCGCGGCTGACCGGCGACGACGGATTGATCCCGTCCGACCCCAACAGCGCTTTCCAACGGTTCGAGCTGGTCCCCGGTCAGCTCGCAGGGGTGATCGGCCAGCTGAAGGTGCAGGTCATCAACTGGCACCAGCTCGCGCCCAGAGAAGATCCGAGGCGTAGCGTGCTACGCCGTGGCGAGGAGAGCGATTCGGCCTTCTGCCGGCGCGTCCTCGTCGATCTCGGCCCGAAGAAGCGCCTCATGGTTCTCAATGATGAGGCCCACCATGCCTGGCGGCCACCCCCTGATCTCAGCGTAAATCGAGACGAGAAGGACGACGTCCTTGAGGCGACAGTCTGGATCAACGGTCTCGAGCGGGTTGATCGTGACCGGGAGATCCTTCGGTGCATCGACTATTCAGCGACGCCCATGTATCCAGGCGCGGTGGGTGGCGAGAAAGCTTGGCGGCCCTTCGAGTGGGTCGTGAGCGACTTCGGGCTAGTGGACGCCATCGAGTCGGGACTCGTCAAGGTGCCACGCGTCCCCACTGACGACGACGCCGGCACTGCGATTCCGAAGTATCGCAACCTGTGGGAACACGTCAAGAAAGCTCTCCCGAAGCGAGGCGATGACCCCGGGGACGTTCATCATCCACTGATCGACTATCTAAGCGAGGTCGACGGCCCGCTCAAGCAGCTCGCTGGTGCGTGGCACGAGACCTACGAGACGTGGATAGAAGCGGACCGCGCTATCCCACCCGTGATGATCATCGTATGCAACGAAACCAAGATGGCCGAGATGCTGGAGATCCACGTCGCACGCCGCGGCGAGGCGGGACCGTGGTTTATCAATGACGCTACGGGCGACTACACGGTCCGCATCGACTCCAAGCTTCTAGCGGAGGCGGAGATGCGCGAGGAGGGCGAGTCAGCGCAGGACGCGGCCGCGCGGCTACGTGAGCTGGTGTCAACCGTCGGCAAGGAAGGACAGCCCGGTGCGAAGGTTCGTTGCCTCATCTCGGTCGGCATGCTCTCGGAGGGATGGGACGCTCGGAATGTAACGCAGGTTCTCGGGCTCCGCGCCTTCCAATCACAGCTTCTATGTGAGCAAGTTGTGGGCCGTGGACTGCGGCGCTCCGACTACAGCGATCTCAGCAAGCCAGAGTTCGTGGACGTCTATGGCGTTCCGTTCCAGCTCCTGCCGTTCGCACGCGCGAGCGGGAGCATCGCCCAGCCACCAACGACGACCACGGTTCGCAGCCTGCGTGAGCGGGCACCTCTGCGACTTGAGTTTCCGCGCGTCGAGCAGATCATCAGCGACCTCGGCGATGTCGTCACGATCGACTTGGAGTCGATAGAGCCGATCCGCGTCTCGCCAGAGAATGATCCGAATGCAACTTGGGTCGAGTTCGAGGTCGGCACTCCAGGGAAAGGCATCGGAGGCACGACGCAAGACCGACACGCCGCCTATGAGAACTTCCGCATGCAGCGTCTGGTGTTTCGACTCGCCGCCGACCTGGTCACTGACATCGACAAGCGTGACAAGCCGTGGCTGTTCCCGCAGATGGCGACGATCGTGCGCGACGTGATCCTTCAGCGCGTGGAGTATGCCAAGGGCGTCGACGAGCGCGAGCTATGCAACCACCGCTACTGGGCCGAACTGCGCAACCGCATCCTCGCGGCGCTGCGCTCAGAGGAGCGCGACGGGCTCCTTCCGGTCCTCAACACGTATGAACCGATTGGCGACACGACGGTCAACTTTCAGACGGCCAAGCCAGCGGAGCCAACGACCAAGAGCCATATCAGCCACGTGGTCTACGACTCTGAGCTCGAGCTCCAGATAATGCGCGCGCTCGAGCAGGACGATCGCGTGATCGCCTACGCGAAGAATGAGCGGCTCTTCCTAGAGATCCCTTACCGGTGGCAGGGCACAACAGGGCGTTACCGGCCCGATTTCGTCATTAGGCTGGCGAACAGCCGCACACTCGTCATTGAGGCCAAGGGACGCAAACGAGAGCGCGACGACGCCAAGCTCACGGCGGCGAGACGTTGGATCCAAGCCATCAACTGCTGGAGCAAGCTCGGGCACTGGGAGCTCGGAATCTGCTTTACCGAGGCTGAGCTGCGTGCGCTAATCGACGAGCACTCCATGCAGCCCGTCGCGGCTTGAGTGTGAGGACCCTTGGAACGTCATGAGCGCCACGCCTAGCCCGGCCCACGGTCTTCCCCTCGACGAGCACATCCAGCTGATCGCCTGCGCAGGCGCTGGCAAGACCGAGGCGGTATCGCAGCGTGTCATCGAGCAGCTTCAGCTCCCCGGGGTCAAGCCCGTGCATGTCGTCGCCTTCGCGTTCAACGAGCGCGCGGCTGCCGAGCTCAAGGAGCGGATCGCTCTTCGATGGGAGGAACGGACTGGCACGCGCGACGGCCTCGCGGACTTGTACGTCGGAACCATCCACGGGTTTTGCCTGGAGTTGCTACAGCAGAACCACTATGAGGTTCTGCCATATCGTGTGCTCAATGACATTCAGCAGCGCCACCTAATTACCCGCAACTCCCGTAAGTGTGGGCTCGCCGATCTCGGCTGGCACCGTTACATGAACGCAGGTACCTACGCTGAGCTGATGTCGATACTTCGGGAGGCTGACGTCGATGAGCAAGTGCTCGCGGGTACGGTCGTGGAGGCGTGCCTAGACAAGTACCTCACGCTGCTCGCGGAGAAACGGTACCTCGACTTCAGCGCGATCGTCGCGGACACCGTCATGATGCTGGAGGACGACGCTGGGTTTCGCGCCCGCGTCGCAGACAGGGTACAGTACTTGACCGTCGACGAGTACCAGGACGTGAATCCAATCCAGGAGCGATTGGTGCATGCGATCGCGAACCTCGGGGCCGTGCTGACCGTCGTCGGTGACGATGATCAGCTGCTCTACGGCTGGCGTGGCAGCAGCGTCGAAAACATTCTCCACTTTCCCCGACGCTATCCAGATGTCCAGACCGCGCGGCTGGAGCGCAACTTCAGATCGAGCCGCGGGATCGTTGGTCTCGCGCGGCGAGTCATAGAGCACAACGATCCTGACCGCCTTGTGAAGGCGATGAGCTCGGCCGGCTCGCAGACTTACGAGGAGGGGGACATCGATCTGCGCGAGTTCGACGGCCCAGATGGCGAGGCGGAGTACATCGCGGAACGGATCCTTGATTTGCGCGGCATGGAGTTCGTGGATCGGCCGGGCGAGCCGTCACGGGGATTGAGCTTCGCGGACATAGCAGTGATGGTCCGAGTCAAGAAACTCATTCCGGCGATCGTTGACGCCTTGGAGCGGCACGAGATTCCCTTTGTCGTTGGTGGTGTAGCCAATCTGTTTGATACAGCCGAGGCAGTAGCGGCACGCGAGCTTTTCTACTTTCTCGCCGGAGAAGCCGGATCTGATGAGGCGGCGCTTCGAGCGGCATGGAAGGATGCGCGCCTTGGAGCAACGGCAGAGGACCTTGCCCGCGCCCTCGCGGTAGCTGTGCGCGACCGTGCGGACATTGCATCTGGCGAGGAGCGTTTCGGCATCTACAACCTTCAGCGCTCGTTTCTCGGCTTCCTCACCGCACTGGTGCTACGTGAGGAGAAGATCCAGGGAGCGTCCACGTCGCACGCGCACTCGCGCTCCGAGGTCGTCTACTACAACCTCGGGAAGTTCTCCGAAGTCATCTCCGACTTCGAGCAGATCAACTTCCAAAGCGATCCACTGCAGAAGTACGCCGGGTTTGCCGGCTTCCTCCGACACCAGGCGCCTGACGTGTACCCGGAGGGCTGGCTAGAGGCGCGATACGTGACACCCGACGCCGTCCAGATACTCACGATCCATCAAGCCAAGGGGCTGCAATGGCCCGTCGTCTTCGTCCCTGGGCTAACGAAGGAACGGTTCCCTCCGAGGGGCGGCGGTGGACGTTCACCATGGCACGTGATCCCCGAAGGTGCCATACGCAACGCCGCCGACTACGTCAACAGCGAGGAGGACGAGCGCCGTCTGTTCTACGTCGCATGCACGCGCGCAAAGAAGTACCTAACGATCACGCGGGCCGACTATCCGACGGCAAAGCGTGTCTGGCGTACACCATCGCCCTTCTGGCTTGAGGCGACGGACGCTTTGGCGAGCGTTTCCCCGCCCGATCCAGCGCCCAAGCGCCCACGGCTCGAGCCCACACCCGCGCGCGCCCTCGCAGACGTGACCCTGTCATTCTCCGAGCTCAAGTACGCCTTCGAATGCCCGTATTCGTTCAAGCTGCGATTTCTTTATGGGTTCAACCCGCCGATAGCCGAGGCGCTCGGCTTTGGAAAGGGTCTCCACGATGCTCTATTTGAGATACACGACCGGGTGCTGCATGGCGAGGAGATCGACCAGCACTGTGTGCCAGCGCTGGTTGACCGTCACGTCTTCCTGCCATTCGCGTATCCCGACCTACGCGAGACGCTCTCGGCCGCAGCGACCCGACGCCTTGATGCGTACCTAGCTGCAAGGGGCGCTACGTTCGACGATATCGAACACGCTGAGCGCCCAATCGAAGTCGATCTCGGCGATGGAATCCGCGTCAACGGACGCATCGATCTCATCCGTAGACGTTCAACGAACGAGATCGTCGTGATCGACTTCAAGTCCAACGACCGCACTCAGCAGGAAGAGGTCACCGATCTCCAGCTTCGCGTCTATGCGCTCGGATACGAGCAGGCGACCGGCGAGCGGGCGAGCGAGGTAGTGGTCGACAACCTCGATGATCTTGCTCACCCTCGGTCCAGTGCCGTTGACGAGGCAATGCTCAGTGAGGCAGTGGACGCTGTGCGTGAAGTGGGCGCAAGACTCCGAGGCAACGCCTACCCGCGAACTCCACGAGGAACCGATGCACGCGAGCGAGACCACGTGTGCGAGCACTGCGACCTCGTAGGCGTGTGCGGCGGGCACGGCAGGCCCGCGTAAACACACTCGTCCCGCGAGTACCGGCCGCATAGGCGCGCGCCGCCGCTCGGACCTACGCTACATGCGAGTGCCATGATCGGCGTCTTGTCGTGCTCAACCTGCATGTGCTCGCTCTGTACGTGATGAGCCCAACCAACGCGGGGCCCCGCCCAGGGAGATCTCGCGGGTCCTCAACGCGCGGCAGAAGTTCTCGGTCCGCCACACCGAAGCGGTCACGCAGCGCGTCCACGAGGCGCGGCCGGTGCTCGAGCTCTCGATCGACTACTACGAGCAGTTCAAGCGCTTCGGCGACGAGCTCGCCTCAGAGTGCTGCACCGAGCGCCAGCTTTGAGGCGTCCTCGACGAGCTCCACCCCAACAGGACGGGCGACTCGATGACCAGCCGCACGCGGCGGTCGCGCCAGCAGACGAAGGACCGCATCGCCGAGCTGTTCCTGCGTGGCGAGACGCAGGGCAACGCGCCCGGCTCCAGTGGGCGGCCGTGAACGCGATCGTGGAGTACGGCGACTGGCTGCGCCCGCTGCGCTCGAGCGGCCAGCGCTTCGCTCGCGCGCTCGACGATGGACCCGAGAAGACCCGCGCGCTGCAGCTCGTCGCAGCCGCGTGAGAGGGTATGGCCCGGCGGGCGCCCGATGCCCGCCGCGGCCTGCCGTAACCGACCGATGGACGCCACCCGCGTACTCCCCTACTATGAATGGTCAAGGAGCTGGCCCGCGCGGCCGATTCCTTCAAGGAGCGTTTGCAATGGCTACCAGAACCGACAATGAAATCCGCGAGCTGAGCCCGGAGGAATGGGACCAGCGAGTAGATGAACAGGCGCGCAAGCGCCTGGGCATGAGCGGCGAGGAGTTCGAGCGGCGTCTGAACGCGGGCGAGATCGACATTGACGATAGCCCCGACGTGACGCGCGTTGCGATGATGCTCCCGCTCCATGCCACACGCAAGTAAGACACCAGCCGAGGCCGTCGAGCACTACCGCGGCCGAACTGTGCGGCTGCTGTCCTGCGTGACCAGTGTCCACGTCGTCGTCCGCGCCTACCACCTCTCGGACGCGCCGCACGAGCTCGAACTCGCCGACACGGCGAAGATGCGCGGTGGTCCGCTCTCGATCGACGTCGCCGAGGAATACGAGGTTCGCCAAGACCGCGACGGCTGGCGCGTCGAGATTCTCGGATACCTGTACGCCATCGGATACGAAGGCCGCGAGCTCGTTGCCTACCACTGGCATCCCCGCGGCAAGTCCTCGGTCACCCGGCCGCACATGCACGTCGGCGCCAACATTCAGGTCGGTGATCGGTGGCTCGGAAAGGTCCACCTACCTACCGGCGCGGTCGGCCTCGAGCAAGTCGTCGCGCTGGCGATCGTCGAGCTTGGCGTCGAGCCGCTCCGCGACGATTGGGAGCGGATGGTCGACGAAGCCGCCGGCCGCTAACGCCGGCTGCCGCGCTTGTGTCTCGGCCCAATAACGCTTCGTTAGCGGGCGGAACGCCTAATTGGCTGGGGCGTGCGGAAGATCCGAGCGCCGTTGAGCTGCTGCTTGTGTCTCGTCGCGAGCGGTCTGCCTAGCTCGCTTCCCGCTCGAGGCGCACCACGCCGCTCGTTGTTCAGTAGGTCGGGATGCGGACGCGTCATGCGGCAGCCTTGACTCGATGTGCTAAAACACATATAATTGGGCTATGTGCTCAAGCACATATATTGGGCGTCCGATCAAAGGGAACGCGATGAACGATTTCAACAGGCTCATTGATGACATAGAGCAAGAGGCAATTGCCGAAGGACCTGAGGCGGTTGCTGAGTTGCGCGCTCTGGATACCCGCTTTCGGCTCGCCGCCGAGTTGCTCGCTGCGCGCACGAGCGCGCACATGACTCAGAAGGAGTTGGCGATTCGCTCCGGCGTGCAGCAGGCGGAGATCAGCAAGATCGAGCGTGGCGAGGTCGTCCCCAAGGTTTCGACCATGGATCGGCTGCTGATCCCCCTTGGTCGCCGACTGGGCATCGTCGAAGACCACGAGCCGGCCGCCGCATAACTGGCCGGCATCGCCTCGATCCGCCGGCCCGACGAGCGAGGCGACAGAGGATGTTGCCGGCGGCCTTCTGGACGCGGCGCTGGGGTCCGCGAGTGCTGGCGACTGGCTGTGTGCGGCATTCGTGATCGGGGCGGCGAGCCGCTGCTCGCGAGCGACATGCGACAGGTGCGTGCCGCGAGCGACACCGGCATCGACGTGCGCAACCCCGCATACGAGCGTGGTGGCCGTCGGAAGCCAGCCTTTACCGAGCGGCGCACCTGGAGCGGCGCCGGGCTGTCGCTGGCTACGCCACCGCGCCCGGTAGGATGTGCATCGAGCGTGCATCGCGCAAGCCTCTGCGCGTGCGCTCGGCGTGTAAGCCGGCTGCAAATCGGCTGCGAACCGGCCGAAAACCGAGGAGCTAAGCCAAATAGAACCTGTCTCCCCGATGAAAAATAGCTTCAAAATGAGTTCTATATGGACTTGGAGGCCGTTTGAGTCATGGCGACGTTGGTGCTGGATCCGCAGGAGCTCCGGGCGCTCGGTGAGCGACGTCGGCGGTCTGGTCTAGATCGTCTCGATGAGGTGTGGGAGGGTGTGCTGCATATGGTCCCGGCGCCGTCTGGCGAGCATGCTGATGTCACGCAGCAACTGGCGGTGTTGCTCGATGGGCCTGCTCGCGCCGCAGGCCTGTTCCCGACGATGGGGGAGTTCAATCTGGGTATGTCGGAGGACGACTTCCGCGTACCCGATGGAGGCCTTCATCGAAGCCGTCCGCATGGCACATGGTCTCCCACTGCGGCGCTCGTCGCGGAGATCGTCTCGCCAGGGGACGAGATGTGGGAGAAGCTTCCGTTCTACGCTGCCCACAGGGTCGACGAGCTGCTAATCGTTGATCCGTCCGAGCGAACGGTGCGGTGGCTCGGGCTCACCGAGGGCGAGTATCGCGACATCGAGCAAAGCGGCCTGATCGACCTTGGCCCAGAGGGGCTAGCCAAGCTGATCGACTGGCCCTAAAGAACGGGCTCGTGATACAAGTGTCAGTGTCCGAGGACGACGCTGAAAGCTCGAGCACGCGACGCCAAGCGAAGGGCAGCAGCTAGCGGACGTGGGAAAGACCGGGCCGGGTTCGCGGACTGCTACCGATGCCAGGGCATTCCTCGGAGGCTAGATTCGGGAGCATGAGAGACCGCGAGAATCCTGCCTCTCGCGCGGCGCGCTGGAGCGCTGCGCATCGCAAGGCGGTCATTCTGGGGTGGCTAGCGTTCGTCGTCGTCGCATTCGCGCTCGGCAGCGCGGCGGGGATGGTGACGCTCACGCAGGTGGAGACGGAGAACGGTCAGTCGCGGCTCGCGGATGAGACCCAAGCGCGGCAGTTCCCGCGCGAACGCTCTGGCGAGGAGGTCGTGATCGAGAACCCAAGCGGCCCGCTCGCGGGCAGCGACTACCGCGCCGCGGTGGCTGATCTCGTCGCACGTCTGTCCAGCGCGGCAGCGGTAGCAGCGATCAGGTCGCCGCTTGCCGCCGGTAACGCAGGGCAGATCTCAAAGAACGGCCGCGCAGTGCTCCTGACGTTCCAGATCACCGGCGACCCCGACACCGCACAAAATCGCGTCGCGCCCGCCCTGGCGGCGACCGCGGCAGCGCAGCGGGCATACCCAAACCTGTTCATCGGTGAGCTCGGCACGGCGAGCACGCTCAAGGCCGTCAACACGCTTATCAGCGACGACTTCCACAAAGCCGAGGCGACCTCGGTGCCGGTCACGTTGTTCATCCTCGTCGTTGCGTTCGGCGCTCTTGTGGCGGCCGGCGTCCCGCTACTACTCGGCTTTACCGCGGTTCTCGCGGCGCTCGGCCTGACCGAGCTGTTGAGCCACGTGTTGGCCGTTGAGCAGTCGATCACTTCCGTGATCCTCTGCATCGGCCTGGCAGTCGGGATCGACTACTCGCTGTTCTACGTGCGCAGAGCGCGCGAAGAGCGTGCCCATGGCCGAACACCCGCGGAGGCGCTGCAGGCGGCTGCCGCCACCTCCGGCCGGGCGATCTTGATCTCGGGCTTCACCGTGATGATCGCGATGACGGGAATGTTCCTGATGGGCAATCAGATCTTCACCTCGTTTGGGATGGGCACCGTGCTGGTGGTCGCGATCGCGCTGATCGGCTCGCTCACCGTCCTGCCGGCCGTGCTCTCAAAGCTCGGCGACCGTGTCGACAGCGGCAAGGTCCCGGGACTGCAAAGGCTTCGCGCCAAGCCCGGCGAGTCCCGGTTCTGGGCGCCGATCGTCGGCGAGGTCCTGCGCCGGCCAGTCCTCTGTGGTGGCGCCGCCGTGTCGCTGCTCGTCGCGCTCGCGATTCCCGCGTTCAGCCTGCACACGGTCAGCGCCGGCATGCAGGGACTCCCGCCGAGCCTCCCGGTGATGCAGGCCTACGCGCGCGTCCAACAATCCTTTCCCGGCGGCGCCGAGCCTGAGACGGTCGTGATCAGCGCCTCGAACGTCACCACGCCGGCGATCTCCGCGGGCATCATCGCGCTGGAGCGCGGAGCGCTTGCGACCGGCCACATGCATGAGCCGATCCTGGTCGACATCAGTGCCTCGCGCCAGGCCGCAAGGGTCTCGATCCCGCTCATCGGCACCGGCACCGACGCGGCGTCGTTGCGAGCGCTCGCGCTGTTGCGCAACCGTGTCATCCCCGCCACGATCGGCCGCGTGGCTGGAGTCACAGTTCACACCACCGGCGAGGCCGGTCAGACCGTCGACTTCAACAGCACGATGAAGTCCCACGCCGTCTATGTGTTCGTCTTCGTGCTCGGACTCGCGTTTCTCTTGCTGCTCGTCACCTTCCGCTCGATCGTGATCCCGTTCACCACGATCGTCTTGAACCTACTCTCCGTCGGCGCGGCCTACGGGGTCCTCGTGTTGATCTTCCAGCAGGGCCACCTACAGTCGCCGCTCGGCTTCACGTCGATCGGCGGGGTGATCAACTGGCTGCCGCTGTTCCTGTTCGTGATCCTGTTTGGCCTCTCGATGGACTACCACGTGTTCATCCTCAGCCGCGTCCGCGAGGCCCACGACCGCGGGATGAGCACCGAAAACGCTGTCGCCCACGGCATCAAGGCAAGCGCCGGCGTCGTTACCAGCGCCGCGATCGTGATGGTCGCCGTGTTCGCCATCTTCGCCACACTCAACGAGATCGTCTTCAAGATGCTCGGCGTCGGACTCGCCGTCGCGGTGCTGCTCGACGCCACAATCATACGTGCTGTACTGCTCCCTTCGACGATGAAGCTGCTCGGCGACTGGAACTGGTACCTGCCGGGCTGGCTGAGATGGCTCCCCCGCGTTGCGACAACGACCGGAACCACTCCCAGCCCCACGGTCGGCGCCGCGCCTCTCCCCGCGGTGCGACCAGCAGCGTCAGCGCACCGAGGAGAGGTTGTCCGGGTTCTCGTAGAACTTTGAGTGGCGGTCCTCCCGCCTCGTCCGCTCGCGTTGCGAGCGTGACAGGCGCCAACCAAGTCCGCGAGGACAGGAGGAACCGCCATGAAGAAGGTA
>Ga0187859_10002256_pt1 | contig 12167 bp, 9 predicted proteins | sample June2016WEW_10_1_2_FD_133019 | JGI IMG/M metagenome (GOLD analysis project Ga0187859, IMG submission 133019) | Peatland microbial communities from SPRUCE experiment site at the Marcell Experimental Forest, Minnesota, USA - June2016WEW_10_10 | ecosystem: Environmental > Terrestrial > Soil >... | reverse complement strand
CCAGATGCCGAGCAGGTCGTCGGTGAGCTGGAAGGCCAGCCCGGCGTGGGCGCCGAAGCCGGCCAGGCCCATGGCCAGCCCGGGCGGCGCGCCGACGTGGATGGCCCCGATGCTGCATGCGCAGGCCATCAGCGCCGCGGTCTTGTCCCCGGCCATGGTCAGGCACTCGGGCAGGTTCACGTCGTTGCGCTGCTCGAACGCCAGATCGGCACCCTGTCCCGCGATCAGCCTGAGGACCGCGGCGGACAGGCACCGCGCGGCCCAGGTTCCCTGGGCGGCGGTGTCCTCGAGCAGGATGTCCTGCGCCAGCGCGAGCAGCGCGTCGCCGGCCAGGATGGCCGCCCCGACACCATGCACCGTCCAGGCGGTCGGCCGGTGCCTGCGCTCGGTGTCGCCGTCCATGATGTCGTCGTGCAGCAGGGAGAAGTTGTGCACGAGTTCCACCGCGACCGCGGCGGGCACGCCGCGGTCCGGCGGCGCCCCGGCCGCCCTCGCCGAGAGCAGCGCCAGCGCCGGGCGGAGGGCCTTGCCCGCCCCGCTGCCGTCCAGGCCCAGATGGTAGGCGGCAACAGTGCGAACCTCCGGGCTGAGCCGGTCCACGGCCGCGGCGATCGCCGGGCCGACGAGATCACGGGCGGTCTCCACGCCTACGGGCATCACGGCGGTCACGACGTGGCCCCGGCGACCTCTGCCGCACGCGTGGGCACGGGAGCTCCGTAGCGTGGTTGAGTAATATCGCGTCGCAGCTCCCGCGCTGCGCTGAGTCCGCTTCGCACCGCACCCTCCATCGTGTCGGGCCACCCGGTATTGGTCCACGCGCCCGCGAGCACCAGGCCGGCCAGCCTGGTCGTGGCTCGCGGCCGCTTCTCGCCACAGCCGGGCTCCTGCCGGAACGTGGCCCGGCGTTCCCTGGTGACGAAGAAGTCAATGATCCGCGCGTCGCGCGCGGCGGGGAAAATCTCTTCCAGCGCGGGGACGAACTGCTCCCTTAGCTGGGCGGCAGGGGTGTCCACGACATCATCCGCCGCTGACACGGAGACGGCCAGGTACTGCCCGGCGGTCAGCCCGGAAGGGCCGGTGCGGTCGAAGACCCACTGCACCGGCGAGTCCACCGCGGCCGCGAACGGCAGCCGGGTCACCTGGCGGTCGTAGATGACATGCACGTTGACGATCGGGGAGGCACCCAGCTCACGCCAGCGCTCGGGGCCTGGCCCGGGAGCGGCGGCGCCCGCCGGCAGTAGCCGGGCCGCGGCCTCCGGCGGCACGGCCAGGACCACCCCGTCCGCCGCGGCGATGTCCGCGCTGCGCGAGGCGCCGCTCACCCCGCGATCGGCGAGCCGCACCCGGAAACCCCCGGTGGCCAGTGGCTCGACCGCGGTCACCTTAGCCCCGAGCCGCACGCTGGCGCCGAGCTGGCCCAGCCGCCGCGCGGCGGCCTTGCCGTGCAGGTCGCCGAGCGGGATGGCCGGCGTGCCGATGTCCGCCGCGTCCCGGGCGCCGAGCAGCGCGGTGCGTACCACCGTGGCCGCCAGGGACAGGTTGGCGTCGTCCCCGGCCACGTTCAGCGCGGAGACGGTGAACAGGTCCCAGAGCACCCGCCGGGCGCGCTCACTCTGCCCTCGGGCCGCCAGCCAGTCACCCAGGCGCTGCGAATCGAGGCCGGGCTTGGCCGGGTCGAGGAAACGCATCGCGAGGGCGGCCCGGGTGACCCGAAGCCGCTCAGCGGGCGACAGCAGCGGGTAGGTGACCAGCGCCTGGCCCATGTGCAGCGGGCCGGGGAGCCGGGTCCGGCGCAGCCGGGCCTGACCGTGCGGGCCGAGCACGGCGACGTCGAAGCGGTCCTGCAGGGACACCGAGCCGGTCATCCCGAGCCGGGCGATCAGCTCACGGTAGGCGGTGCAGCAGCCGAGGAACACGTGCTGGCCGTTGTCAACGATCAGCCCGTCCCGGGTGAACGAGCAGGTCGCCCCGCCCAGCCTGGGCCGGGACTCCAGCAGCGTGACCCGGGCGCCCGCCTCGCGCAGTGCGATCGCGGCGGTGATCCCGGCCAGCCCACCGCCGACCACCACCACATGGCGCCCAGGGCTGTCCGGCCCCGGGCTCACCGGGCCCGTGCTCGCCGGCTCGGGGGTCATCGGGGCGCTCCCGCCGTGGTCGTGGGCCGTGCAGGGCGCCTGGACCGCAGCGCCGTGCCGGCCAGTGACTTCACCGCGACCATGGCCTTCTGGCCAGGCGAGAGGGAGACCCGGCGCTGCAGCACGAGTTCCGGGGCGGCGGCCATGTTCTGCAGCAGGCGGAAGTAGATCCCGGCCATCGCGCCGGTGCACGCCGCGCTGCGCCGGTCCAGCATCGGCATCAGCTGCAGCCCGCGCGAGTACCAGTCGCGGGCCCTCTCGGCCTCGAACACCACGAGGTCCACCAGCTTGGGGTCGGCGGCCGGCCAGCCTGAGCCGTTGGGGCGCAACTCGGTACCGAACCGCTTGAAATCCTCGGCGGGCAGGTAGATCCGCCCGTCCCGGTAGTCCTCGCGGATGTCCCGCAGGATGTTGGTCAGCTGGAGCGCCACGCCGAGCGCGTCGGCCAGCGGCGCGGCGGCGGACACATCCCGGGTGCCGAACACCCCGAGCGAGAGCCTCCCGATGGAACCCGCCACGCAGCGGCAGTAGTTCCGCAGGTCATCGAAGGTCGTATAGCTGGTGCCACGGACGTCGGCCTCGCACCCGTCGATCAGCTCGCCGAACGCCTCCAGCGGGATGGGAAACCGGCGGCCCGCGTCGGCGAGCGCCACGAGCACCAGATCCCCGGGCCCCGCATCGCCAGGCGGGGTGTCTCCCCCGGCGAGCGGGGTGACGCTGGCCCGGGCCTCCGCCAGCGCGGCGAGCTTGTCGGCCGGAGGCAGGGTGCCGTCACCGATGTCATCGATACGCCGGGCGAACGCGTAGACGGCAGCCAGGGCCCGCCGCTTGTCCGGGGGCAGCAGCCGGATGCCGTAAGAGAAGTTGCGCGCCTGAGACCAGGTAATTTCCTCACAGTGCCGGTAGGCCGCAGCCACGTCCATCGCATCACCTCCCAGCCGCATAAGCCCTCAGCATCTCCCTGGCCAGCCGGCCGCGGCGCGGCTTGTGGGTCGCGCGCAGCACATCATGTCCCGCAGCGGTGATCGCCGCCAGGGCGGCTCGGCCGCCGGCCACGTAACCGGCCACGGCAACCCGGGCAGACCCGTGCAAATTCCCCACCAGGGGGGCTCCTTCGTCGAGAAGCTGGCGTGCCCGCTCCACTTCGAACGCCATCAGGGCCCGGAGCTGCGGCCCGGCGGACGAGGCCGCGAGGTCGCTCTCTGCGCACCCGAACCGCTCCATGTCCTCGGCAGGCAGGTAGATGCGGCCCGCCCGGAAATCCTCGGCCACGTCCTGCCAGTGCTCGGCGAGCTGGAGCGCGGTGCAGACCCGGTCGGACAGGATCATCCGCTCGGGGGAGGCCGCCCCGAAGACGTGCAGCACGATCCGGCCCACCGGGTTAGCCGAGAGCCGGCAGTAATCGATCAGATCGCTGAAAGCGGGGTACCGGCTGACCACCTGGTCCTGCCGGTTAGCCCTGATCAGGTCCGCGAACGCCTGCTGGGGGATGGCACAGTCCCCGGCCACCGTGGCTAGCGCGCGGACCACCCCGATCTGCGGGCCGGCCTGAGTCACCGGATCCCGGGCCGGTCCGTCCGGGGCTGGCCCCTCCCGCAGGGCCGCCCCCTCCCGCAGGGCCGGGTCCTCCCGCAGGGCCGGGTCCTGGAAGAGGTAAAGCCGACCGAGGTCGGCTTCCAGCGCGTCCAGGAGTCGGGCCCGCTCACTCGGGGGTGCCTCATCTCCCATGTCGTCCACGGCCCGGGCAAAGCCGTAGACCGCCTCCAGGCGCCGCCGGTACCGGCCCGGCAGCAGCCGCAGGGCCACCGGGAAATTCTCACCCGATGCCTGGGCAGCCGCAGCAGACCCGATGGCGTCCGCCGACGGGAAATCCACCACAGTGCCGAGCGGCTCACCCAATCGTGTTACCCCCTGGATCACAGCACCTATCACCGCACACTTGCCATACAAATGCAAACAATGACATGGACGTCACCTGACACGGGTGTCGCTGATCGTTCGGATGAGGGACCGCTAGTTCAACGGCGGCCTTCAGCTGAACAGCACGGTCTCATTATGCCCAGCCGCGTCGCCAGCACGCACGCGGGGCAGGCCCGAAGGCCTAGTATCACATTGCGTGTGCCATTAGCAACGCGCGGTCCAGCTAAGTTTCCCGGGTTATGGCTTTGCCTCCGTGCAGCTCCGAGGCGGGACGTCATTGCAGCTCAGTGACTTGCTCACAGTATTGTCACGGCGGCCGGGATATGTTTCGAGTGCGTTACGAATTGGATGCATCTCAGCGATATCAGTAGAGGCGGGAGGTGCCGTCCACCCTCTTGCCGGGCCAGGTTACCGAACGCAATGTATACGCGACGGTACAGCGTCGGCCGGGCCGCCGCCTTTGCCGCGGCTCTCGCCCGCGGACTGGACCTCATTCACTGACGCGAATGTCATATTCGCGTGCCGGGCCGGGTTCCCCGCATGGATGCGGCAGCCGTGCTGCCCCAACGACCACGGCGTCACACCGACCCGGCCGGGGTCACGAGAGGCCTGGGGACGAGGCCGGCCGGGGCCACGAGGGCCTGGGGACGAAGCCGGCCGGGCCACGAGAGGCCAGGGGACGAGGCCGGCCGGCTGGACCGGGCCTGGGCCGCCTGACCCGCGTGACGCCGCCGGGGCCGCCCATGGGACACGTGCCCGCCGTCCGCCAGGCACGCCCGCGCTGACCCAGCAGGATCACCAGCACGCTGCGTTTTAGCTGAAATAGGGATAAATGCGTCTAACCTGCGCCGATCCTGCATTTTCCCAGTAAGGGGGATTACTGACTGCTACGCTCGTCAACTTCGGGGGGGCCTCCGAAAGCCCTTCGTAGCTGCCTGGTCACATTTCCATTCCACTCACACCTTCGAGGCCTGAGCCATGGGGTTGCGTCTCCGGTCCATCCGCCAGCGGATCTTCCTGCTCATCCTGGTCCCGGTGCTTTCGCTGATCGGGTTGTACGCGTTCGCCACGTTCCTCACCGCCCGGGGGGCCCTTACTCTCTCCCAGGCCAGCACGATCAAGACCGCCACCGGCGAGCCCACTGGCGCGTTCCTGAGCCAGATCGACGCGGAGCGGCCGCTCGCGATCGTGTACCTCTCCAGCCCCACCGGCGCCAATCTGGCCATGCTCCAGGTCCAGCAGAACAAGACCACCGCCGCCGCGGCGGCCCTGCAGACGGCGCTGGACTCAGCCGGCACGATGAACAACGCGACCGCGCCCGAGAAGCGGGCCATCGCCACCCTGCTGACGGACGTCAAGGGCCTGCCCGCGCTGCGCGCCCAGGTGCGCTCGCAGATCATCAGCAAGTCCAGGGCCCTCGGTGAGTATGACGCCATGGTCTCCGACGCCTACGGGGTTCTCGACCAGGCGGTCCTCGAGCAGACCAACGCGACGCTGGTCACCCAGGCCCAGGACTTCATCCGGATGGGCCGGGCCGAGGACCTGATGCTGCAGGAAAGCGCGATCATCTCGGGCGACCTGGCCGCGCGGTCATTCCCGGCCGCCGACCGGCAGGAGTTCACCCAGCTGGTCGGGGCCCGCCGGGCCCTCTTCAACCAGACCCTGCCCGACCTTCAGCCGCAGTACCGCGCCTACTACACGCGCGACATCAACCCGCAGGCCTCCACCGCCCTGACCGGGCTGGAGGACGCGCTGATGAGCGACACCCGCACCAGCGCTCCGCCGCCGGTCCAGCCGCTGCAGTGGGAAGCCGCGGTCGGCGGGGTGGCCGGGGGTCTCTCCAAGGCCGGGACACAGGCGTCGGACGCGATCACCGCGCAGGCGTCGACCAACTCCGGCGACACCTACCTGGAGCTCATCCTGGCGGGCGGGCTGGGCCTGCTCGCGGTGATCTTGTCCCTGATCGTGTCGTTCGTGATTGGCCGGGGCCTGATCCGCGAGCTGGCCGCGCTGCGCGAGTCGGCGCTGGAACTAGCGAACGTGCGGCTGCCCGACGTGGTGAACCGGCTGGCGGCCGGCCAGGACGTCGACATTTCCGCCGAGGCTCCCGACCTGCCCGCCAGCTCGGACGAGATCGGCCAGGTCCAGCAGGCCTTCGCCGCGGTCCAGAAGACGGCGGTGGAAGCGGCCGTCGGCCAGGCCCGGCTGCGGCAGGGCATCAGTGACATCTTCCGGAACCTGGCCCGGCGCAGCCAGTCGCTGCTGCACCGCCAGCTTGCCCTGCTCGACGCGATGGAGCGGCGGGCCAGGGAGCCGGAGGAGCTCGAGGACCTGTTCCGCATCGACCACCTCACCACGCGCATGAGGCGGCACGCGGAAAGCCTGATCATCCTGTCCGGCGACGCACCCGCCCGGGCCTGGCGGCGGCCCGTCCCGTTCGTGGACGTGCTGCGGGCGGCCGTGGCCGAGGTCGAGGACTACACCCGGATCAAGGTCACCACGAATACCCGGGCGGCCATCAACGGTCCCGCCGTGGCCGACGTCATCCACATGATCGCGGAACTCGCGGAGAACGCCGTCATCTTCTCCCCGCCGAACACCCCGGTGCTGATCAGCGGCGATGTAGTCGGGCGCGGGTTCGCGGTGGAGATCGAGGACCGCGGGCTGGGGCTGAGCGAGGAGCGCCGGGCCGAACTGAACGACCTCCTCAAGAACCCGCCCCCGTTCGACCTGTCCGGCAGCGACCAGCTGGGCCTCTTCGTCGCCAGCCAGCTGGCCAGGAAGCACAACATCCGGATCTCCCTGCGGAGCTCCCCCTACGGCGGGACGACCGCGATCGTGCTCATCCCGAACACCCTGGTCGTCTCCGAGGACAGCTATCAGCAGGACGGGACGGACGCGGACGCGGACGCGGACGCGGACGCGGACGCGGACGCGGACGCGGGCACCGGCACCGGCACCGGCGTGCAGCTGACCGGCCGGCACGCGGCCCGTGATGACACGGGCAGCCTCGGCGCCGTCACCGGGGACACGGCCGACGCGGCCGGGACGCCCGTGCCCGGCGAGGTCACCGCATCACGGCCGGACGACACGGCCGAGCGCTGGCCGGCCGACAGCGGAACCGACCCGTGGACCGCTCGCGCCGGGGCGGGCAACTGGACCGCTTCGGACCCGCTGACCGGGTGGGCTGGTAACGGCGCGAGCGCCACCGCAGAGGCCGCCAACGGGCGGAACGGGTTCCACGAGCTCCCGGGTTATGGCGACGAGGGGGGCTGGCCGACGGCCAGCGACCCGGCCCGCGCAGACATCCCGTCATACGCGGACACTCCATACGCGGAGCCCCCGTCATACGCGGACGCCGCTTCATACGCGGAGCCCCCGTCTTACGCGGAGCCCCCGTCTTACGCGGAGCCCCCGTCTTACGCGGAGCCCCCGTCACACGCGGAACCCCCTGAGCACCACGATCCGGACCATGACGACGGGGGCTTCGCTGAGGCGGACTCGCTGCCCCGCCGGGTCCGCCAGGCCAGCCTGGCTCCGCAGCTCCGGGAGAACACGCTGTACGGGCGGCCCTCCGGGAACGGCGAGCCGGGGACGTCGCCGGGGATGGGGGAAGAACGCTCACCCGAAGAGGCGAGGAACACGATCACCGCTATCCAGCGGGGCTGGGAGCGCGGGCGCTCGCTGTTCGACCCCCCTGAGAAGACCACGGACGCGATGACCGGCACCCAGCCAGCGGCGGAGCCCAGTCCCCCGGAGGCTGGGGAGGCCGGTCCCCAGGGCGACGACTGAGGGCGAGGGGAGCAGATGAGTGCGGCAGAGCAGGAGAAGGGCGTGGGGTCGCCGAGCGACCTGGACTGGCTGCTTGATGACCTGGTGGTGCGGGTCTCCGACGTAGACAAGGCGGTCATCCTGTCCCGTGACGGCCTGGCCATCGCCGCGTCGAGCACGCTGACCCGGGAGGACGCGGAGCACCTGGCCGCCGTGGCGTCCGGGTTCCAGAGCCTCGCCCGGGGAGCCGGGCGACACTTCGGCGGGGGCTACGTCCGGCAGACCATCGTGGAGATGGACACGGCATTCCTGTTCGTGACCTCCGCCGGTGAGGGTAGCTGCCTCGCGGTGCTGAGCCCGGCCAGCGCGGACGCGGGCCTGGTCGCCTACGAGATGGCGATTCTGGTCAAGCGGGTGGGCCAGCACCTGTCGGTGAACCCCCGGCCGGGTACGGCCGGGGAGGTCACGGACTGACTCCGGCATGCCGTCGCCTGACGATCACTGGCTGGACGAGGAGGCTGGCCCGGTCGTACGGCCCTACGCGCTCATCCGCGGCCGCACCCGTGCCAGCGGGGAGAAACTCGACCTGATCGCGATCATCACGGCGGTGCGGGGGATCCAGCTGGATCCGTCGTCCCTGGACCCGGAGCACCTCGAGGTCCTACGGTTGTGCCGGCTGCCCACCTCGGTAGCGGAGATCGCGGCTGATCTCGACCTGCCCCTGGGGGTGGTCCGGATCCTGCTGGGTGATCTCCGGGAGCGCTCCCTCGTCTCGGTCCACCACCCGATCCCGCCGGCTCGGCTGCCTGACATGCAGGTCCTGAAGGAGGTCGTCGATGGACTACGCCGCCTCTAACCAGGCCGGCAGCCCCAGCCGGATGCCCGTCACCATCAAGATCCTCATCGCGGGTGGCTTCGGGGTAGGCAAGACCACCCTGGTCGGGTCCCTGACCGAGATCCGGCCCCTGCGCACCGAGGAGCCGCTGAGCGAGCCGGGCGCCGCGGTGGACCGGCTCGACGGGGTGGAGCGCAAGCGCACCACCACCGTGGCCCTGGACTTCGGCCGGATCACTATCCGCGAGAACCTGGTCATCTACCTGTTCGGCACCCCGGGCCAGGAGCGGTTCTGGTTCATGTGGGATGAGCTGGCCCGTGGGGCCCTGGGTGCGATCGTCATGGCCGACACCCGGCGGCTGGATGACTGCTTCCCGTCCGTGGACTACTTCGAGCAGCGCGGCATCCCGTTCGTGGTCGGAGTGAACTGCTTCGAGGGTGCCCGGCGGTACCCCACCGAGGCGGTCCGGTCAGCGCTGGATCTGGACCCTGAGGTACCGGTCGTGCTGTGCGACGCCCGGCAGCGGGCATCCTGCCGTGATGGCCTGATCGCCCTGGTGGAGCATGCCCTCCAGGTGATCCGGACCCGCCGCGAATACGCCTCCGCCGCCCCTGTCCCGCTGGGCCGCCCCGGCCGGTAAGCCAGCACCGCCCGCTCTCCTGCCCGGCCCGGCCGGCGATCCAGCCCAATAACGGACTGACCGTGGCCGGGCAGCACGGCCAGGCGCATCACGTGCGCCAGATAAGCACCAGCGCGCAATCGTCGGAGCCGCCGCCGACGCCTGCCTTCACCACGCGGACCAGTTCGGTGGCGGCGTTCTGGAATCCGGACGCCACCAGCCGGCTGGCCTCACCCAGCAGCCGGTCGGTGCCCACGTCGATGTCCCGGCCGGGCGCCTCCACCAGCCCATCGGTGTACAGCATCAGCGCGTCCCCGGATCGGAGGGCGCCGTGCACCGGCGTGGCCCGCGGATCCGGGACTACGCCCAGCACGATGCCGCGCGCCTGGGTCACCTTCCAGGTACCGCTGCCCGCGTCGAACTGGGCGGGCGGCGGATGACCGGCCGAGGCCAGCATGTACTCGCCGGTGGCCAGGTCCAGCGCCAGGTGCACGGCGGTGACGAAGCCCTCGACGGAGGGCCCGCGGCGCAGGTAGGAGTTGCACGCGCCCAGGAACTCCCCCTGCGGCACCGATCCCAGCAGGCCACCGAAGGCCCCGGAGAGCAGCAGCGCCCGGGTCCCGGCGTCCACGCCCTTGCCGGACACGTCGACGAGCGCGACCTCCAGGGTCTTCCCGTCACACGACGAGACCAGGAAATCACCGCCGAATGACGAGCCCCCGGCCGGCCGGAGCACGGCGGCGGACTGCCAGCCGGCGGGTAGTGCGGGCAGCCTGGACTGGGCCCGGATCCGGTCTCTCAGCTCGATGAGCATCCGGTCGCCGCGCATCCCCTGGACGCCGAGCTTCCACCGGGTCCGGGCCAGCGCGTCCGCGAACAGCGCGGTGACCGCGACCGTCGCGATGATGCCGGCCCCGGCCCGCTCGTGGAGCGCGTCGTACAACAGCATGAGCGCGACCAGGCCGAAGAGGATCCGCAGGGCGCGGGGCCACAGCAGCAGCCCGCCCGCCAGCACGGGCAGGATCATCAGTCCCGGCGAGAACCACCACTCCGACAGGTGCACCGCGGCCACCCCGATGGCCACCGTGGCGATGGTCAGCGCGAAGGCCATCCGGCGGTTCCGGGTGATGAACTGGTGCCGGACCTGGCCGGCCACCCTGGCCCCCACCGTGCGGGCAAGCCGGGCAGAACGGGCGAGTGGCCTGGAAACCATGATGGGCGAACTGTATCCGCACCCTCATTGCTGTGGCACGCTCCCAAACTGATTCGCGCACCCGCGGGCAGACCAGGTAGTAATGCGGGCATGGCAGCGCACTTCCCGATCAGGGCGGTGGGAGAGAACGAGTTCGACGCCTTCCACCGGACGAACGAGCACGCGTTCCACGACAGCCCGCCGTCCCAGCGGCACCGGGCTGAGATGCTGGACCGCCTCGAACTGGACCGCACGCTGGCGGCGTTCGACGGCGCCACCCCGGTGGCCAGCGCCGGCGCGTGGAGCTTCCGGATGACCGTCCCAGGGGCGCTGGCGGCGGCAGCCGGGGTGACCTGGATCGCGGTCATGCCCTCGTACCGCCGCCTGGGCATCCTCAGCAGCATGATGCGCCGGCAGATCGACGACATCCACGAACGGGGTGAGCCGATCGCGGTGCTCTGGGCCTCCGATGCGCGGATCTACGGGCGGTTCGGGTATGGCCGTGCCTCCTGGCACGCGAGTTTCACGGTCCGGCACGGCGAGGGCGTGCTCAGCTCGCAGGCTCCCGCGGATCCGGGACTGCGGCTGCGGATCACCGAGCCGCCTGCAGCCCTGGCCGAACTGGCCAAGGTCTACGACACGCTGCTGCCCGCCCAGCCGGGCCTCTTCATCAGGAACGAATCGTGGTGGAACCGCATCGTGGAGGACCCTGACGACGGGCGGCCCGGGTCCGCGCCGCTGCGCTGCGTGCTCGCCGAAGATGACACGGGCCCCCGCGGCTACGCGCTGTACACCGGCCGGGGCCGGTGGGACGAGGACACGTTCCTCCCCGATGCCACGCTCGACATCCGGGAACTGGCCGCGATCGACCCCGCGGCGACCGCCGCGCTCTGGTCGGACCTGCTCAGCCGCGACCTGGTCAGCGAGGTGACGGCCCGGCTGCGGCCGGTGGACGACCCGCTGCTGTACTTGCTGGCCGACCCCCGGCGGGCACGTCCGCAGGTCAGCGACGGCCTCTGGGTCAGGATCGTCGACGTGCCGGCGGCCCTCACCGCGCGGCGTTACGCGGCCCCGGTCGACATGGTCATCGAGGTCACCGACGAGATGTGCCCGTGGAACGCGGGCCGGTGGAGGCTGCGCGGGTCCGGTCCGGTGCTAGCGGGAGCCGGGACCAGCCCGGGAGCAGGCACCGCCGAGTGCGAGCGGACCTCGGCGGCTCCAGACGTCATCCTGCCCGCGGCCACCCTGGGAGCGACCTACCTTGGTGGCACGTCGCTCGGCGCGCTGGCCCGGGCCGCCCTGGCCACGGAGGTGCGCGGTGGTGCCCTCAGGGCCCTGTCGGCCGCCTTGTCCTGGGACCCCGCCCCCTGGTGCCCCACGATCTTCTAGCGGCCGTACGGACGGGGCACGGCCTGCGCGGCCTCGCCCCTGCCTCCACCGTGACCTCCTAGCCCACCGCGGCACCGCGCCCCGGATCCGCCGCACCCCGGCCCGCCCGCACGGTCACGCCGCCCTCACAGCCACGTCGCCTTCCACAGCCACACCCACTCGCCCCGCGGGCGGTGGCACAGCGGCCGCCCCGTGAGCGGTGGCACGGCGCCCGGCCCGTGAGCGGTGGCACGGCGGCCGCCCCGTGAGCGGTGGCACGGCGCCTGCCCCGCGGGCGGTGGCACGGCGGCCGCCCCGTGAGCGGTG
>Ga0187859_10002250_pt1 | contig 12186 bp, 14 predicted proteins | sample June2016WEW_10_1_2_FD_133019 | JGI IMG/M metagenome (GOLD analysis project Ga0187859, IMG submission 133019) | Peatland microbial communities from SPRUCE experiment site at the Marcell Experimental Forest, Minnesota, USA - June2016WEW_10_10 | ecosystem: Environmental > Terrestrial > Soil >... | reverse complement strand
CTTCCGCCTCAAGGATTACGATCCGGCGGATACGCATGGACTCGAATCAGATTTGAAGCCGATGGCGAAGGAGTTGCTGGCGGACGGCATCAAAAAGCTTGCCAGTCTGCAAGATATCCTCGCGGCGCAGGATCGCTGGGGGCTGCTGATCATTTTTCAGGCGATGGACGCGGCGGGGAAGGATAGCACCATCAAGCATGTGATGTCGGGAGTGAATCCGCAGGGCGTCGATGTTTGGTCGTTCAAGACGCCATCGGCGGAAGAATTGCATCACGATTATCTTTGGCGAACTACGAAGTGCCTTCCGCAGCGCGGAGACATCGGCATTTTCAATCGGTCGTATTACGAGGAGGTGCTTGTGGTGCGGGTGCATCCCCAGATTCTGGAAAATGAAAAAATGCCGAAGCCGCTGGTGACCAAACATATCTGGCAAGAGCGCTTTGAGGATATCAACAACTTCGAGCGTTACCTTACGCGGAATGGAATCGCGGTGGTGAAGTTCTTTCTGCATCTTTCCAAGAAAGAGCAGAAGAAGAGATTCTTGGAGCGGCTGGACAATCCGGACAAAAATTGGAAGTTTTCTTCTGCCGATGCGAAGGAACGCGAATTCTGGGACGCGTATCAGGACGCATATGAGGATGCGATCGGGCACACGGCGAAGGGGCACGCGCCCTGGTACGTGGTGCCGGCGGACAACAAGTGGTTTACGCGGCTGGTGGTGGCGCAGGCGGTGGTGGATGCGCTGAAGAATATGGATTTGAAGTATCCGAAAATGAGCGGCGAAGAAAAGACTGCTTTGGCGGCGGCGCGTCGACAGCTCGAGAACGAGTGATGGGCGGAGCGTTGGTTCGTTCGCCGATTCATTGCTATCTTCGTTCGTTATCCGCTCTTCGCTAACGGTTCGTCGCAGGTCGCTCGTCGTTAATTACAAAACTTATTTCAACACTTATTTCGGCACTTATTTCAAGACTTATTTCAAGACTATGGGCAGCGGCTGGTCGTAAGGCTGAATCGCCACGGTCAGAGATTTGCGCTGATCGAAGGTTTCTTTCGAGACTTTGAAGCCGACGATGATGGTTCCTTTCTGTTCGGTTCCGGGGAGCAGTTTGGCCTCGGGTGAAATGGGCGGCTCCGAACCCTGTTTCAAAACCGGGAAAGCCTGGTAGTAGCGGTCAAGATCTACGGCTGAGGCGGCTTCGTCGTCGAAGGCTTGATTGTCGGCGGTGACGAGATGCGCTTTGAGGGTGTGAATCCAGAGAGGTTTTTCGCCCGTGTTGCGCAGCGTCAGGGTAATCGCGCTCAGGACCATATTCTGGCCGGGCACGTCGGTAACCGAGACGAAATCAATGGAGCCTGCGCCCTGCGGCTTTGCCCGCTCCTTGAACGCGAAGATCCCCACAATTACAGCGACGGCGGCGATGCAGATGAGGACGATACCCGCGGGCGGAAGATTGCGCTTGGCGGTGCCGAATTCGTCGCCGATGTGAAACTCGGTAATTTGCGTGGGCGATTCGGGCCGGGAAGGAGCCACCGGTTGACCGGATGGCGGCTGCGAATTTGTCGCCGATTCGGGCGGGGAATTTGCGTCGGGCATGCGTTCATTGTAGACGACGTAATCGGGGATGATTACCTCGCAATCTGCCTCGCGGTCGAGCGCTGCGACTCGTCGGCGTTTCCCCATGCTTGTTTCTCCATGCTTACGGCTGGGCGATGCCAGCGCTGATTTTCAGAACTTTATATTGAGGCGGCGAGGGCGCAGCCGTACACGTATGTCCATCGGGGAGTGCCATGACTTTGGTTACCTTGCCGCATATGACGGATGCTGCGACGATGCGGAAGATTTCCTTTTGGAGGTACTCGGCGGTGAATCGTAAAACTCTCTTTGCCGCGTTAGTTTGCGCGCTGCTGGTGTTCAGCATGCTGGGCTGCGGTAGGACCAATAAACTGGAGTCCATCCAGCTTTCAACCTCGTCCACATCTGAGAACGACACGGCCGGACTCAGCCTGACGGGCATTTCCTCAAACATCCAGCTCTACGCCTGGGCAAACTATAGTAACGGGAAGTCAGTCCTCATTCACGGGGACGAGGTGACCTGGAAGATCGTGCTTGATCCGATCTACAACGTCGATGCCTATGGCAATCCTCTGCCTCCGCCGCCAGAGGTCATCCAGTTGAGCACGACCGGCCTAGCTACCGCGGTCGATCCTGCCTATTGCACATGGGTCGACACTGCTCAAGTTACCACGGCCAACCCCACTCCTAGTCCGGCGTGGGCGATCAGTGGTGCGTACGATGTTTCGGCCACCTTTCAAGGGATGGTTGCTCCGGTCGTAGAAATTGCAGTGGCCGATACCGGGGGCAGTCCCGAGTATCCCCCTGGCGACGGCGCGAACCTGAACAACCCCAGCGGTCTATGCGGGCCGACCGCAACTCCGTAGCCTGGAAATTAATTTGTGATTCCGCGAGGACGGTGGCTTAGCTGCCGTCCTCGTCTCCGTTTAGGAACACGATTGCGCCCGCGCGGCGCCGCTCTTTTCCTGTGTAAGTCCACCATGCTGTTTGAGCGGACTGGCTGCAACCCTTATAATCACTACGTTTGCCCGTGTAGGCATTCTTTCCCTATGCTTGAGATTCCTGCCAATGAAATCGTGTCCGGATGAAGGTTCGCACCGGCATGGAAGTATCCAGCCAATCCGACATCGGTTGTCTGCGCCAAAATAATGAGGATTCGTTTGGTTATTGGGAGCCCGATGACGACCAGCAATTTCTGCGCAAGGGGCGTCTGGCCGTAGTAGCGGATGGCATGGGCGGCTACGAAGGCGGGCAGGAAGCCAGCCGTCTGGCGGTAGAGACGCTGGTGGCGGTCTATCGGGACTTTGAAGGCGACGACCCGCAGGCGGCGCTGGTCGAGGCTTTGCAGGGCGCTCACGAGCAGATACGGAGTTACAGCTTTGCCCATCCGGAGTTGCGGGGAATGGGCACGACATGCACGGCGGTGGCGATTGTGCAGGACGAGCTTTATTTCGTGCACGTCGGCGACACGCGCTTGTACCTGATTCGCGACGGGCAGATTGCGCGGGTGACGCGCGACCACTCCTATGTGGGGCGGCTGGTCGAGGCGGGAATGATCAGCGCGGAAGAAGCCGAGCATCATCCGCAACGGAATATTCTGACCGCCGCATTGGGCACGAATCCCGAGCTGATTATGGACACTCCCGAACAACCGGAGCCGCTGCGGGTGGCCGACGTGCTTGTGATCTGCACGGACGGATTGTGGGGGCTGGTGCGCGATGCCGAGATTCTTGACGCCGTGGATCATAATAGTGCGGAGAAGGCGGGGCGGGAGCTGATCGCGCTGGCGCGCGAGCGTGGCGGACCGGATAACATTACGGTCGAGATTCTGCGCTTGCGCTGAGGGTGGCGCGAACTTTGGGGGTGCTGAGGGGGCGGTGGGCGCGGTGTTCGGCGCGGAAGTCGAGCCTCCAAATAGCTGCAAAGGGTTGCGCAGGCGAGTATGCCGCGAAGACCTGGCTCTGGTGTAACCGGTTGAAATCACACAGGTAGCGTATCGGAATATAGACGATACTATGGCAGTCAGCCTGCATTTTCTATAATGCCTATTAGTGAAATAGAGTTTGACGGCGGACACTATGAAAGTTTCGCAAAAAGGGTTGTATGCGTTACAGGCGCTGATGGTGTTGACGCGGCGCTACACGCAGGGCGCGATTCGAATTCGCGACATTGCCTATGAAGAAAATCTTCCGGAAAAATTTCTCGAGCTGATTCTTCTGGAGTTGAAAAACGCGCGCATCGTGGAAAGCGTGCGTGGCGCGAAGGGTGGATACAGGTTGCGGCGCGCGCCGGCGGAGATTCGCTTGAGCGAAATTATCCGGTTGATCGATGGGCCGTTGGCGCCCTTCGGCGATGCCGATCAATTGCGCGCTTTGATCGATCGCGATGCCGAGCACAGCGCGCTCTACAAAGTTTTCCTCGAAGTGCGGGATGCGGCGGCGAGGATTCTGGAAAATACGACGCTCGCCGACCTGATCAGCCGCGGACCGGCCGCAAGTTCACATCCGAAGAGCATCAACCGCAAGATCAGTAACCGAAAGACCCGCAAGAAAAAGAAGTCCGAGCCGACCCTGCTGCCGATGGTGCCGCGAAGCGAAGCAAAGTAGGGCGGGTGCTTTAGCTCCTGACACCTGACGCTTCCATCCCGTAAGATTCACTGTGCTCGTCTTCTGGATTCTGTTTAACCTGTTCGTGCTGGCGGCGCTGGCGCTCGATCTTGGCGTATTCAGTCGGACATCGCGCAGCGTCAGCCTTCGCCGTGCGCTCACGTGGTCGGGAATCTGGATCGCATTGGCGATCGCGTTTGCGCTGCTGGTGCTGTTACGTTTCGGCCGCCCGCAGGCACTGCAATTCGTTACCGGTTACGTCATCGAACTCTCGCTTAGCGTCGACAACCTGTTCTTATTTCTTCTCATCTTCCGTTATTTCAGCGTTCCCGAAGAGCACCAGCACAAGGTGCTTTTCGCCGGAATTTTGGCCGCGCTGGTGATGCGCGGTGTGTTCATCGTGACAGGCGTAAGCCTGCTCCTTCGTTTCCGCTGGATCATTTATGCCTTTGGCGCGTTGCTGGTTTATTCCGGGATCAAGCTGCTGCGCCATGGCACGAAAGAAATTCAGCCCGAGAAAAACATTATGTTGCGCCTGTTTCGGGGCGCGTTTCCGGTGACCAAAGAATATGTGGGCGGCCAGTTCTTCGCGCGTGGAGACGGCGACAGGCTCGACGCCACTCCGCTGCTGGTCGCGTTGCTGATGGTGGAGACGAGTGACGTTCTCTTTGCAGTGGATTCGATTCCCGCCGTGCTCGCGATTACATTGAACCCATTCATCGTCTACACGTCGAATGTGTTCGCGATTCTCGGCTTGCGTTCCTTGTATTTTGCGCTGGCGGGGATGATGGATCGGTTTCGCTATCTGCATTACGGGCTGTCGGCGGTGCTGATTCTTGTCGGGCTCAAGATGTTGGCGTCGCATTCCGTGAATATTTCTACTGAATGGACGCTGACCACGGTGCTTGTCGTTTTGGGAGTATCGATTCTTGCGTCGCTGCTGCATGCCCAAAACGAGATGTAATTGAATGTCGAGAATGCGCGCCTCGCGTTGACACCGCTTTTTGAGCCACATCCAGACTCGATTCTTCCCACAAGCGGTCTCGTCCATCACAAAGAGAAGTAAGCGGCGTCACAGCGAATATGAGCGGGTTGGCGAATGATAGCTCTAGTTACGGCAGTAGAGACGGCAGCGCGGCAGGGATTGGGCTATCCGAAAGGCAGATTCCACTCAGAGAAACTTAGCCGCATGGCTCATGGGCCAACTCGGCGATTTAACGGAGTCTCGCATGATGACAAAAACACAACTCCCCGCAGCAGCAAATAGCAATTTCGGGGAGTCGCTCACTATGGCGCAGAAAGATGCGCTGCAGTGCGCCGTGGCTAAGATCGTGGCTTTCGGAGCGCAAGTTGGCGTCAGCGCGGACGAGATGATTCAGATGCTGCAATCGGGCCTGACCGTCGGCGAACTGCTGCAGTACCTGGCAGGCCGAACCGGGGAAGTGGTCTGAGGGAAGACGGTTTCAAAGTTTCAGAGTTTCAATTTGAGCCTCGCGTACGCTGGCTCTTGGCGATGCGGCTTGGTCCAACGTAGCCCCAAAACTGAAAGTACCAGCTTTAATCGTTTGCCGCCGGGGCGATGATTGGGTAATCTCTAGCGATGCCATTTCGCCAGGAACCGAGCCGCCATGAAATAGCAAGCGCAGAAGTTGGATTGGAACCGACCGCCCAATTCAACGCAGCCATCTCACTCCGCCGGCTGGTGTGCGCGCTGATTTTTTTTGCGGTAAACGGATCGGGTTCGGCTTCGCTTTCGGCCCAGGTAGCTTCAACGTCCCAGACGCAGGCGGGCGCTTCCCCATCTGGACAAACGACGACCGGCCAACCGCGGGCCGACCAAACGAATCAGTCCCCGACGCCTCTTAAGCCCGTGGCCTTTTACAACCTGTTAGACAGGAAGTCCGTCGTTTTCCCCGATATCGCCACCACTACGGAACGGCTTTCGACGGGACAGAAGTTCGAACTGTTCGTCGACAACAGCATTTCCGTGAAATCGATAACATGGGCGATGATCGGTTCTGCGGTCAGCCAGGCGGCCGGCGCGCCCACCGGATTCGGCCAGGGTTGGGACGCATACGCCAAGCGATTCGGTGCCGATATGGGGCGGACGGCTTCCAGCGAATTCTTCGGGACATTTCTGCTGGCGTCTGCGCTCCACCAGGATCCGCGCTTCTATGCCGAAATCAATCCACCGCTATGGCATGCGGCGAAGTATTCGGTGAAACATGTTTTTATCATGCGCAACGACCAGGGTCATGAAGGCATTGCGTGGTCGAGGCTGGGTGGGCCACTGCTGTCCGAAGCGCTGGCCAATGTCTACTGGCCTGAACGCAACCGCACCGTGGGAGATACTTTGTTCCGCTATGGTCTTGATCTAGCAAGTCGAGCCGGTGGAAATATGTTGCGCGAGTATTGGCCCGTGGTGGTTGGGAAGATGAGCCACCGTTCGAGCGCCGGCCAGAACTGAGCGTTCGGGAAAAAGGCTGGCGATTTTTTTTGCTCCCTGCATCTAAGTCAGAAAATGGCAATCGCAGCAGATGTTTGCCTAACGGCGCGGCCGATGAACTGGGCCAAAGGTGGCTTTATAGCCGTAGCTATTTAAAAGAGGAGATCGAGATTGAGGATTCGGATACTGTTAGTGTTAGCGTTTTGTGGATTTATCGGTTCCGCTTCGGCACAATCGAGTTTCAGTCGTTATAACTTTACGGCGGCCGCGGGAGAGGGTATTGGCCGCGGCGATGTCGGTCAATTTGTTGGTAGCTCTTTTAACGCAGTAGTCGGCGCCGGATGGAATTTCAATCGTATATTCGGGGCCGATGGCGAATATATGTACTATGATCTCGGCTTTAAGCCGAGCGTGATCCGGGAGCAGAGCCTGCCGGGCCAGAGCGGCCACATGCAGTCCTTCAGCCTGAACGGGATCGTCAACGTGCCTCGCCATATCGGCAACTGGGGAGCGTACGGAATTTTCGGCGTAGGTTTTTATGACCGCACGGTTAAGTTGTCGCGTGCAGAATTGCTCCCGGCAGGCGCCATCTGCCAGCCCGCCTACGCTTGGTGGGACCTTACCTGCTTCAACAATGCACTGACATTTGCGCAACCACTGGCGTCGAACACCAAGATTGCCGGCGGCTATAATTTTGGCGGCGGCATCACTTATCGCACGAATCATTTCCACGACGGCAAGTTGTTCGTTGAAATTCGCTACCATAAGGCGTATGACAGCGACGTCGAGACCATAGTTCTTCCCATCGTGGTTGGGATGAGATGGTGACCGGCAGACTTTGCATCAAAGGTTGAGACTGGCTATTGGATTCGCAACGCGTCACTCTTTTCCTGCCTGCAGCGAAATACCTACCTGAGAAGGATTGTTGCGCATGAACGTTCCGCATCTCTTTGCGCCTTTGCCACTGCGAGGAATAACGCTGCCCAATCGAATTGCAGTGTCGCCCATGTGCCAATATTCGTCGCAGGATGGCTTCGCCAACGACTGGCACTTCGTGCATCTGGGTAGCCGCGCAGTGGGAGGAGCCGGATTGGTTTTTACGGAAGCGTCGGCGGTGCTGCCCGAGGGCCGCATCTCTCCGCAGGATCTCGGTATATGGTCGGATGACCACATCGACCGGCTTAAGCACATTACAGATTTTGTGCACTCGCAAGGCAGCTACGTCGGCATGCAGCTTGCCCATGCGGGAAGGAAGGCCAGCATGTCGAGGCCCTGGGAGGGAACTCGTTTAATCCCGCCCGCAGAGGGCGGTTGGGAGGTGCAGTACGCGCCGAGCGCCATCCCGTTTGCCGAAGAGTATGGGAAACCGACTGCGCTGACTCGCGAGGGAATCGTTTCGATCAAGGCCGCTTTTGTCGCCGCCGCCGCGCGCGCTCTTGCCGCTGGTTTCGACGTGATTGAAGTGCACGCGGCGCATGGGTATTTATTGCACGAATTTCTCTCGCCGCTCAGCAACCAGCGTACGGATGAATATGGTGGAAGCTTCGAGAATCGGGTGAGGCTTCTTCTTGAGGTAACGAGGGCACTGCGCGAAGCTTGGCCCGCTGACCGGCCAATTTTCGTTCGCATCTCCGCCACCGACTGGCTCGAAAGTTTCGATGCGAAGGAGAACGACGACGTTGAAACTGGGTGGACTATTTCTCAGTCGGTCGCGCTCTCGTCGCGGCTGCGCGAATACGGCGTTGATCTCGTCGATGTGTCGAGCGGCGGCAATGTCGCCAAGGTAGATATTCCCCTTGGGCCGGGATACCAGACGGGTTTTGCGGCGCGCATTCGGCGCGAGGCGGGCATTGCCACTGGCACAGTCGGTATGATCACGGATCCGGCGCAGGCGGATTGCGTTATTCGGACGCAGCAGGCTGACCTGGCGATACTCGCTCGCGAGATGCTGCGCGATCCGTATTGGCCGTTGCGCGCCGCTCGCGAACTCAAATATCCGGCACCGTGGCCTGCGCAATATGGTCGCGCCGCGGATGGTCGCGCGCCTGTGCGCCAGCCGGTGGTGCGGACGTGATCTTATGCTCTTACGCTATGATGAATCTTCATGATTAGCGTTCCAGTCGCTACTCCATCGCGATCTTATGAAGTGATTATCGGTAGTGGTCTGCTCGCTCGGGCCGGAGACTCGCTCGGGAAGTTTCTGGAGAATCGGCGAGCGTTTGTGATCACGGTTCAACCGGTAAAACGGCGGTGGGCGAAAGTTTTGACGAAATCGCTGGCGGCCTCGGGGATCAAAACCGAGTTGATGGAGATGCCGGATGGCGAGCGCTCGAAACGCCTGGCGACGCTGGAGAAACTGGCGGACAAACTCGTCAAGCTGGGCGCGGACCGCGGCACCACGCTGATTGCGCTAGGCGGCGGCGTGGTCGGCGACGTGACGGGATTCCTGGCCTCGATTTACATGCGAGGCGTGGATGTGATTCAGGTGCCGACGACGGTGCTGGCGCAGGTCGATGCGGCAATCGGCGGCAAAACCGGCGTCAACCTTGTGTCGGGGAAAAATCTGCTGGGCACTTTTCATCAACCGCGCGCGGTGCTTGTCGATCCCGCGGTTCTCGAGACGCTGCCTGCGCGGGAATATCGCGCTGGGCTCTACGAATCGCTGAAGTGCGGCATCATCGGGGATGCGGGGCTGTTTCGCTTATTCGAGGAGAAGCGCCGCGAAATTCTTGAGCGTGACCCGGTGGTGGTCGAAAAGGTGATTGCCGATTCGGTGCGGCTGAAGGCTTCGGTGGTTAGCGCCGATGAGCGCGAAGGCGGATTACGGCAGGTGCTGAATCTAGGCCACACGATCGGCCACGCGCTTGAGGCCGAGACTCGCTACACGCAATTGCTTCACGGAGAAGCTGTCGCTTGGGGCATGATTGCCGCGACGCAGATCGCGCTCTCCACCGGCAAACTGGATAGCGTGACGGCGGGCCGCATATCGAACGCTGTTCTCGGATTTGGCAAGCTGCCGGGTATGAAGTTGCAGACTTCGAACATTGTGAAACGTTTGCGCTCGGACAAGAAAACGAAGCAGGGAGTCGTGCACTTTATATTGCCGCGGGAGATTGGCAAAGTTGAAATCACGAGCGATGTGCCGGAGGCGATTGTGCGCTCGGCGGTCGACGAAATAAGGAAGCTGGCGCGGAATTAGCGATTTGGGAAAAAGCATAGATCAGCGGATCGTAGGCGCGGCTCCCGCAGGTGCGCGGGACCGTGAGTCGGCGGCGCAGGCCGTGCGCGAGATGTTCACCTCGATTGCGCCGCGTTACGACCTGCTGAATCATGTTCTGTCATGCAATATTGATCGACTTTGGTGGTGGCGGACGGCGCGCAAGTTCGATGCGATTTTGCGGCGTCCCGAGGCGCGCGTGCTTGATCTTTGTTGCGGAACGGGCGACATGACTTTCGCGCTGAGCCGGCGCGCCGGTTCGCAATCTCCGCAGATTCTCGGAGCTGATTTTTCTCATGCCATGTTGCAACGGGCGTCTGCTAAAACGGCGGAGAAGGGAAGAGGGAAGACGCTGCGCTGGATTGAAGCCGACGCGTTGCGATTGCCGTTCCCCGATGGGCATTTCAACCTCGTGACTTCGGCATTTGGATTTCGAAATCTTGCCGACTACGATGCGGGGCTGCGCGAGATTGCTCGCGTGCTTGCTCCGGGGGGAGAATTCGGCATCCTCGATTTTGGAGAGCCGGGCGGCGTGCTTGGCAGCCTTTATCGCGTCTACTTCAAGAAAGTTCTTCCCGCGATTGGCACGGTGATCTCGGGAGTGAAAGGCCCGTACGCGTATCTGCCCGCGTCGGTCGAGCGCTTTCCTGCTCCGGACGAAATGATGAACCGCATGCATCAGGCGGGCTTTCGCGAAGTTTCCTGGACACCTTACTCGTTCGGCATTGCGGGACTATATCGCGGCGTGAAGAGCAGCTAACCGCCGAGACACAGAGAACGCCGAGGGATCTCTGAGAACAACTAATTTGTGAGCTAGTATGATGTGCGGCGCTTCGCGCATCTGTGAGCTAGTTATGGCTATGCTTGAGACAGTTCTGAAACGCTTTGAAGAGCCGGACGAAGTACGAACTTTTGAAAAGGGAAAGTTTGAAGTGGTTCACATCGGAGGCATGAACATTGGCCGCGCCACTTATGAGCCGGGATGGAAGTGGTCGCTACATGTCGGCCCGAGCGTGGGCGCGTCGCGCTGCAACGTCGAGCATGTTGGGATGGTGCTTTCCGGCTGCGCCACGGCTGCGATGGAGGATGGTACAGTTCACGAGCTCCGCGCCGGCATGCTCTTTTATATTCCGCCAGGTCCTCCCGGTCACGATAGCTGGGTGGTGGGCGACGAGCCTTATGTGTCGCTGCACTTTCTTGGGGCTGCGCAGTACGCTAGCAAGTAGCGCGCCTGGGACGTCCAAACCCCTACCCCCTACCCGCCGGTGTATTGGAATCATCAACTTACCAAAGATTCCTCCCAAAGTATTGAACAATAACAACTTATAGGCAAAGTATTCAACGATAAGGAGTTAGCTTAATTTTCGCTGCTTTGGGCGCTTATGTTTACTCTTGAGTTACCATCCGGCGGCCGAGAAAAATTTTATTTTGCCGGTCTTTAGAATCATGGCTTTGGCGGGAAATTCCTTGCAGATCTTTGGTTTTAAAGGAGTTGTTTGTAAAATATTCCGTTACAAGGAGTTAGCTCGATGCTGGATGCTGGCCGATTCTCGGAGCGTTTTGCCTGGATATCGCTTCGCAAAATATTGATTCCAAAGGGATCAATTCTTCAAAATATTCAGGAATAAGGAGTTAGGAGCAAGGCTCGCGCTCTCTGGCTTCAGGGCGCCCCTCGACTATGGAGATTTCAGAGATCGGCTCCGCTTGGCCTCCTGGGAGGTAGTTTCGCTGCGGAGAGGGAGCGCGTGTATTGTTTGCTCTAGATCTATTTTACGCTGAGTTGTCAAGCGCGTTTCCCGGATTGTGTTGTAGAGGTCTTGGACGACGAGAGTAGTCCAGCGCAGGCGCATTGCGGCCGGAGTATCTGTTGAATCTTGGCCCCCACTTCCTCGTGCTCATACGCCGAGCCTGAGGAGATAATGCGCTGGTGTCCCGAATACAAACACCGCCGCGCCTTGTCCACGATCCAGTCCACCCTCCTCCCGAACTATGCCGATCACCCTTCCTCTTCTATCTAGGACGGGACCGCCGCTGAATCCAGGTGTAGTCATCCGCTGCAAAAGTAGCGAGTGTCCACCGCCGCCGAAAATCGGGACTCCCGCCGTGGCTTGTGCGTTAACCGGAATGAGCGTAGGCTCGTGTCCCGCAATTGGCGGATAACCGAGAACAAGAACAGGTTCTAAATCGACAGTCCCTTGATCGTGCAATTCGGCACGTAACGGCACGATGCCGTCCGGGATTTCTGTACGTATTATTGCCAGATCTACACCGTCTGGCCCTAGAACGACCTCGGCAGGCACCGCGCACATCGGCCTTCGATCCCGTGTTTCAACTCCGATGAGCT
>Ga0187859_10002249_pt1 | contig 12186 bp, 12 predicted proteins | sample June2016WEW_10_1_2_FD_133019 | JGI IMG/M metagenome (GOLD analysis project Ga0187859, IMG submission 133019) | Peatland microbial communities from SPRUCE experiment site at the Marcell Experimental Forest, Minnesota, USA - June2016WEW_10_10 | ecosystem: Environmental > Terrestrial > Soil >... | reverse complement strand
GCCGTACTCGAGACCTCGACTTTTTCCGTACCTTGACCAACTTGGAGTCTTACGTCGACCACCAGTGACTGGTTTACGTCGAGCACCAGTCCAATTTGCTTGTAATCCTTGAAACCGCCCTGCTTCACTTCAATGGTGTACTTCCCCACAGGAAGAGACTGGAAAGAATAAAAGCCCTGGGCATTGGTTGGCTGCGCGCTAGCCACGCCCGTGTCCACGTTCGTAGCGGTTACGGTGGCACCGGCGACAACTGCGGCGCTGGGATCGATAACAGTCCCCGAGATGCTAGCTGTAACGCCAGCAATCAGTCTGCCACATGGAAACAGCACGAGTGCAACGACTAGAACGCCCAAACACTTGCCGATTCTCGAAGTTCGCATCCCATCCCCCCGTAAGAAACAGCAGTCGATTTTCTTGCGCAGTTGCAACCCAGCAATTGGCTCAGCGAATGCGGACAACCCCACCAAGGATTACGGAAACATCTAACCGCTTATTGCTTTTGAGACGCAATAATATAAGGCTGATTTATTTTGTCAAGCTGTTTTGCAGAAATTACCCATCGGAATCGCTCGAAAGCCACAAATCCGGTCTATCGAATAAATCAATCCATTTGGGCAGTTGGCTAATCTCGCACGATGAGATCGATCGGACGCGTAGTCAAGCTCAGTCGGGCCAACAGAAACCAACAGATCATGTCGGCGCCGGCCGACCCGTGTCCATGCCCGAAGTCGGATCCGCATTTGATTGGAGGCCCCTGCAAGCCCCCGTATTATCCTCCCGACGGTGACATTGATAAGGCCAGCGCCATGCGATCGCCAAACGGCAGATGCTCGAGTTTCCAGATGAGCGAAGTGTTGAAATAATCTCTTCATTGCATACAAGATTCTTTCAACCCGGGTTCTCATCTTGCCCTCGCCTGGGGTAACTCAGCTCACCGTTCCCGCACTCGCGTGCGGACACATCGAAAGCGTTTCCAAGCCAGTGGACCACCCAGCGATGGGACGATTCATGAATACGGCTACAATGGCTGCCCGCTCTAAACGGTTATCCATGGCGTTCATGGAATCTTCATTGGGTCTATGAAGAAGTATGGACTTCGTATGATTTAAGCATTGGACAGAATGTGACCATTCGCTTATTCCAAAAGCCGCCCTAAACCTGAGTTGCGAACGGAGCTTGGTAGGGCCCGGGGTGAGCATGCGATGTGAACTTCAAACGCTCTATCTTCCCAAGAGCAATCGTTCCAGTACCGGACCGAGGGCCAAGGCAGGAAGATAGCTCAGAGCCACCATTACTATCAGGCAGGTCGTGAGTAACACCCCAAAGACAAAGGAATGGGTCGGAAGAGTTCCCGACGAAGAAGGAGTGTTCCTCTGACGACCGAACAGAGCCGCAAACGCCAATGCAGGAATCGCCAAGCCGAACCTACCCACCATCATGGCTAGCGATGTTGTGAGGTTGTAAAACCGAGTGTTAGCACTCAGACTGGCAAAGCTTTGGCCATTGTTGGCGAAGCAGGAAGTAAAGGCGAAGAGAATCCCCGTGAAACCATGTGGGCCGGTGTTCACCGTCAACCCGGACAATCCCAGCCTTGTGCTCACGGCAATCGCGGTGAGTGGCAGAACGACCAGCGGCGCGGCCAACGCGTAGAGCATGATCATCTTGTTCTCCGCGGGCCCTATTTTCTTGCCCAGGTATTCAGGCGTGCGCCCAACCATGAGTCCCGCCAGAAACACGGCAATCGCGGCGGCCATGACCATGCTGTAAAGGCCAGTTCCCAGTCCTCCGAATACGAGTTCTCCCAGCAGCATATCGACCAGCAAAACCATGCCACCGAGCGAGGTGTAGCTGTCGTCCATTGAGTTGTTTGATCCCGTGGCCGTATTTGATGTAACGACAGCCGTAAGGGTGGAACCTCCAATGCCGAAGCGCACCTCCTTGCCTTCCATGTTCCCGCCAGACTGGATGCGACTGTGTAGGGAATTCACATTTCCGAGGGGGGGGAACCCCTCTCGTTCAAAGTGATGTACGAAGACCAGTCCGCAGACGAAGAGAAGCAGCATCACACTGTAGAGAAGCCATCCTTGTCGAGGCTGGCCCACCATTCGGCCGAAGGTGTTCGTGAATGCTGCGGGCAGCAGCACGATGGCCAACATTTCGAGGAAGTTTGTAAGGGGCGTGGGATTCTCATAAGGATGAGCCCCATTCGCGTTGAAGAAGCCGCCGCCATTGGTGCCGAGATTCTTGATGATCTCCAGCGCAGCTACCGGACCCTGCGGTATGACTTGCTGCGTACCCTCGACGGTAGAGACGACGGCATAGTGGTGGAGGTTCATCGGAACGCCCTGCCAGACCAACAGCGAGGCGCCGATCAGTGCTCCGGGCAACAGGATCCACAGCAGGGCGCGTGTGAGATCAGCCCAAAAGTTGCCGAGCGTGTCGGAGAGTTGTCGGGCGAGCCCGCGGATAAAAGCAACGCCCACGGCTAACCCTGCCGCTCCAGCCAAGAAGTTTTGCGCGCAAAGTCCCACCATCTGGCTGAAATAGCTCATCGTGTCCTCGCCAGCGTAGGCCTGCCACGTCGTGGTCGTCGAGAAGCTGATCGCCGTATTCAGCGCCAGGTCTGGGGATAACGGCGTCGTGTGGTACTGGGGAAAGAACCAGGGCAGAAACTGCTGCATTCTTAGGATGGCATACAAAAGGAGTGTGCCGGCAAGGCCAAAGAGTACGAAACACGTCGCATATTCCCGGCCCGTCATCTCAAAATTGGGATCAACCGAAGTAATGCGATAAATGAGCCGCTCAACTGGCAAGCATAAATGATCAAGTACGGTCCGCTGCCGGGAAAAAACCCGTTCCATGTACCCGCCCAAGGGTCTCACCAGGATGGTGACGATGACCACAAACAACACGTATTGAATTGCGCTGTAGAAATCCACGATCTACTCAGGAGCAGCCCGAGCGAAGCGTCTCAAAATCAATCACCGGGTCTCGGACCCCGCTATGCGCTCTGGCGCTCGTCTTTGAAGCATTTTAGTGTCGCGTCGACGTCTTTGAAAGGGAGCATATTGTTGTAGTTGTAGAAGGTCACGTTGAAATGTAGGGCCGTTGGAAATTATTCTATCCCGTGAACTTAACGCCTAAAGCAAACAGAGCCTCATGGGATCGCAATCAATACGCCGGCGCTTAGCCCCAGCGATTGCTCATGCCCCCGCCCAAAGTTGTATTCGTAGCCCGGTTCCAAGTACCAACCGAGTTTATGCTTCGCGGAGGGCCAGAACATAAAATCCAGTACGACTTCACCGCCGACGGAATTCGTTGTCATGCTGTATTTTGTCGTATGAACCCATTCCGGGCCAATGCCCAACATGAACTCCGCTTTTTTCGATAGTCTCCAAGGCTTCTTGAACAAAAGGTCGATGTCCCATTCTGTCGAGTGAAGGGTGAAAAGCGGCGTAACCCCCGCCTCAAGTTCCAGCCAGTTCTCTATCGGCGTAACTTCAACCGCGATGGTGGGGCCGAAGCTCGATCCGCCTTTGACATTCCAGTCAGCAGTTCCCCCAAGCTCCAAAACTGCATCGGGCTCCTTGTCGAGCGACTGCGCTAAGGTGTTTCCGGAGCACAGAAGCAACGATGCTAGCAAGACGGTTTTTGTTCCGTTCACATGTCGCCCCACGTCGCAACGATCGATCCACTACCTGCTTTTTGCCCGAGAATCCACCCTAGCGACGGATCGCCTGAAAGCGGAATGAATAGCCGACCCAAGGAAATGATCTGCCGCAGCCGACGATAGGCCCGCGCCGGCATGGAAATCAATCTGTTGCTGCTCGGTGATCTTTAGAGCTGTCCCAAAATGCAGCAAGTGCCGCGGACCGCCAACCTCCGAAAAGTCGCCCGCATACTCAACGAACGCGTCCCAGGGTTTCGTCAATTGCCTATCTAACAAGAACGTGGCCTCGGTAACATTTCGCGTGCGGCCCTGAGTAGGCCAATACAGCGAGAACATTCCCGCCGCCGTCCAGTTTGTGGACAACGCGCGCGACCAAGGGACTTGCAATCCCGGATCGTATCCGCCGCTGGACACGCCGTTGGCGCCGGTCGGAAAACTCAGGAACAGGATTGCGGATACGTCGAATTTAGCCGGTGTAGGGCCAAGCTGTTCTTTTACTCCGAGAGCAAAGTCGCCGAATCCCGAGCCGCCGCCGGAGCTCAGGTTGTGAAAATAGTCCGGTACCGTGAAGCGCAACTCAGTCCTCTTCGCAATACCAAGCCGTACTAAGCTCTCTGGGCCGTCTAAGACGCTTTGTCCCTGGCTGCTCGTTTCAAGGAAGCCGTTTTCCATCTGTAGGCTGCCGGCCGAGACCACCACGCTGGAGTTGGTAACTGCCGGCCGATCGGTTGCGATCGGTCCCGCCGCGTCCGTGCTCGGGGACCGATCTTGACCACGTAATGGCGCCATCCCGGCCAAAACGAATGCGAGTAGCGCAGTGAGAATTCGGCGCGCATTGGCCGAGCGGACAGTCCCGCGCTGTCCTGGCGAGCACAGTAGCACACTACGGTTACACAGGGGAGCGGACATGATACGGGCGTGCCAGGACGATTGAATTGATTGAATCTACGGTCAGGAATTGATGCTTCGAGACGGTCGTCCAGATCCGCTCATTGGGGGGTAGCCGTCGGCGTCGCAGCGAACCCGGACTTCCGGTTTGAAGTCTTATGTCTTGTCCGGCGCAGACATTTGCAATTCCCCTGCTTTTCGGACGATCAGGCCCAGGCCCCGCGCCTGAGCATCGCGCTTGAGGGCTGCGAGCGGAGCTTGGGCAGCTGCAGCGTGTCCTGATTTCATCTCGATTTCAGCAAGTGCGAGACGAGTCTCGAATTGATCGGCAAGAAATCCTTGCTTGATCTCGCCCTTCAAGATAGCTTCGAGATTCGACTTAGCCTGCGCGAATTTGCTGGATGCGGCCAGGGCGCGAGCGGAGGCGTTTGCGAACTTGATACTGACGGGCCGATTCTGGTTCTTGGCTGCGATCTCGGCTTCGGCGTCGGCCGCAGTTTTGGCGTCCGCCGCTTTGCCTTGCGCCAGCAATGCCTCGATCAGGACTGCGGCCGCGGTCAGCTCATCGTCAGCTTGTTGCTCGCTGCGAAACTCCATCATAGCCTCACGCGCCGACTTTTCGGCGGCAGCGGCGTGGCCCTCTTCGATGGATTCTTCGGCCAGATAGGTTCGAGACTCAGCCGCCGTTGGCTTTTCCCCCAGTGCGTTGCGAAGCGCGAGCGACTGCTCGAACGCTTTCTGCGCCCCCGCCAGGTCCCCCTGCTGGAGAAGTGGCTGGCCGAGTCCGGCCAGCACGTATCCCACCGCGTGCTTATCGTCGATCCGTTGTGCCAGTTCGAGGGCCCGCCGATAGGTGGCGACGGCGACGCTCAAGTCTGCCTGGTCGGCCTGCAGTTCACCAAGATTGATGAGGGTTAGAGCTTCTCCTTCGCTATCCTCAACCTTGTGGTATCTGAGGAGCGCCTCGCGAAGAAGATCTTTTGCTCTTGAGAGATTCCCCTCGACATAGACTACAGCCGCAAAATTGGCCAGGCTGGCGGCGACATTGTCATCGTTGCCAACCGCGCGAAAGGTTTGCGCCGCCTCCTGCCACAAATGCTCGGTCTCGGCAAGGTTTCCCTGCTGAACCTGGGCATAGCCGATGTCGTTCAATACTTTCCCCACTCCGTTGCGATCACCGGCGGCGGCATAGAGATGCTGGGCCTGCTGGCAGGCCGCGATACCCTCATTGATTTTGCCGATGGCGACGAGGTTAACGCACTTGTTTCCGTTGGCCCGGGCAACCAGCAATTTCGCACCGGAGGCTAGTCCCTTCTTTATGGCTTGCTCGTCGGCGGCGAGCGCTTTGGCATGGTCGGAATCCGACAGGGCTGATGCCAGTCGCAAGTCGATTGCAGGATCGGCGCCCGCCGGCGCGGGGAGTTTTTGCAAAGTTTCCAGTGTAGCGATGGAATCGGCCGGCTTGCCCGCGTAGCCCTGCGCTTCGGCCAGGCTCAACCCATAATCGAGGTCGTCGGGAAACAAGCTAGACAGAGTGCGATAGACTTCGATAGCTTTGGCATAGTCGAGAGTGGTGCTGCGATAGCGCCCCTCCACCACCAGCCGCTCCTCGTATCTGAGCTTGCCCGATAACTGGAAAGCCTTGGCGGCCTCCGCCTTCGCCTTGGCATTGTAGCCCAGCGCAGTCCACGCATTTGCCAGAGCCGCGTGCGACAAGGGATATTTCGGATCGGCCGCCACCGCCTGCTGCAGCAGATCGCGCGCCACCAAGAAATCGTAGACCCGGAATTTCGCGAGACCTTCGGCATACCAGCGCGCGGCGTCCGGGTTATCCGGCAACGATGCTCGGATGCTCACGGCGTCGGACGGAGACACCGCTTCCACGCCCAGTTTCTCCCGCAGGCGCGCTCCGGCTTGCGAGACCAGATCAAAAAGGTCACTTTCGGCTCCCGTGGCCGCAACCTCGGCCACTGTCTCTCCAGCGGATGCATTTTGGACTCGGAGGTCAAGGCGAATGCTTTCATTGGACTTGGACTTCCCGTTGAGAACCGTGTAGGAGCCGATCACAACCAGGTCGCTGCCCATGTGCTGACGCATACTCGCCAGCGTGTCTTTGGAGAAAGTTCCCGTGTCGGTGAGCGCGAGATCGAGCTTGGCGTGGGCAATGTCCTCGCCTGAGATCAGGCGAAGCTTTTCTCCTGCAGCCAGCTCGGTGCTGACCATTTCCGCGAGCGCCGTGGACAGCCATGCTTTGACGGGGTTTCCGGAAAGATTGCGGAAGCCGAGAACGGCAACAGAGCGGCGAGACTTTGTATTCTGAACCGCGAAAGAGGAAGTTGCCTCTCGGCTGGCGCGCAACTGGCGATTGCGGACGACGTAATAAAGGAGAAGCCCAACCAGACCCGCAAGCGCGATCGCCGTCAAACTCACACGCAGGAGGTTGGGCTGCGGCTTGCTCGCCTCAATAGTCACCTTCTGGATGGAATGACTTTCGATGACAAGCCCGGTCGGCTCGTCCGTTACGTCCCGAACCTTTTCCGTGAAGCGGTAGCCCCTTCCCGGGACCGTCGCGATGTAGCGGGCGCCCTGCGCACTTTCCCCCAGGGCCTTCCTTAGCACAAAGATGTTCTGGGTGAGGTTTGATTCCTCGACAAAGCTGTCGGGCCACAGGGCCTTCATCAAGTCGTCTTTCAGAACGACTCGCTCACTGCTGCGAATCAGGATCAAAAGCGTCTCAAAAGCTTTGGGAGTAAGTGGAATCGGGTTCTGCCCGCGCAACAACTGCCTTTCCTCGAGGTCAATCCGGAAGGGGCCGAATTCGTAGAAGTTCTTATCTTCCTTGCTCATAGCCGCATTGAGGCACTTTTGAGATCTTTTTGAACCATTCTTGAGGACTTTGATCCGCTCACCGCGGCATTCTGCCCCACGTCGAGGCGGTTAGGCCAGACGCCCGGGTTTAGTGGCCCCGAATTTACCACGAGATCACGGACCAGATAAAGGACGAGGCGATGCCGAAGCCGAGAAAAATCGAGATCACCATCCAGACCGACCGGCGAGTGGAGATTCATGCCACCGGGGTTGCCCGAACGTGGTGCCAGCAGTGCGACACCGAAGTGGAGATCGTCACCCCTCAAACGGCTTCTCTGCTCGCCAACTCGCTCCAGTTGGACTTGACGCATGGTCAGGCGCTGTCGGACTTGCACATGCCCGTTGTCTCCGATGGCACACCGCGTATTTGTCTGGAGTCCTTGGTGCGGTTGGCGAACAGGGGAAATACGTTGCCCGGGACCCGCGTGATCAAAGGCTCACCGCCGGGAAAATAGCAGTCAGGCCGAGGGAATCGAGGGGAAGGATTCAGCGAAAAACAAATCACTTAAGGAGAATCACAATGAAAACGACAATTGAGGTTCGAAGGCAAGTTGAGACACGAAAAACCGCAAGTTTGTCTGCGGCGTTTCTGATCGGCATGCTGTGTGTGCTCACACCCCGGCCTGTCTGGGCTACAACCGCACTGCAGTACCACGGCGGACCATTCCTGCAAAGGTTCGAGATTTACCCGCTGTACTACGGGAATTGGGCCGAATCCGACATCACTACGCAGCAGGCCTATGTGGTTAATCTCGCTGCCTACCTGTCGGGGGTGGGTGCGCCCGCCGGCGAGCAACCGATGATGAAACAGTACGGTGTGAACCAGGTCACGGTGGCAGCGGCGACCACGGCGAGCCCGGACGCGAAACCCGTGGTCCTGACTCGTAGCGCCCTGCTCACTATCATTCACGCCAACCAAAAAAGCAGGAACCTGCCGGCTTTCGGCCTGCACACGCTGATCGTGGTGTTCCCCGCTCACGGTTTCACCGTCACAGGGTGCGATGGATGCGGAGGTTACCACGCTTCGCAATCGACCTCGGCCTTCTGGGCGGTCATCCCGGAGGATCAGGAACAGGTGGTGATCGCTCACGAAATCTTCGAGTCCTCGGCCGATCCGGCAGTCAATAATTTTCAAGGCTGGGACGAGGTGGTAGACCAGTGTGACAGCGCAAGCCCAATCAGCCTATCCTTCGGACCGATCCCCCCCGCCATCGACAACACCAACGGCGGCACCTGTTCGACCACCGGGTATACGAGCCTCAATGAAATCCAGGTCTATGGCTGGAAGTACGCAGATTACAGAAACGAATATAACAAGTTGTTTCCAGAAGGTTGGCGTCTGTACAGTCTTCAATCGTACGTGTTGTCCAACGGCGATGTGCGTTACAACGCGGTGTGGCGACCAGCCGGCAATACGGCTGAGGAGCAGCTCTACGGAGTAACCTACTCAGAATTCCGCAACACGTACAACACGCTGTATCCGGAGGGTTGGCGTCTCTACATTCTTCAGTCGTACGTGTTGCCCAACGGTGATGTGCTTTACAACGCAGTGTTTCGGCCGGGGAATCTGGGTGAGCAGCAGCTGTACGGAGTAACCTACTCAGAATTCCGCAGCACGTACAACACGCTGTATCCGGAGGGTTGGCGTCTCTACATTCTTCAATCGTACGTATTGCCCAACGGCGATGTGCTTTACAACGCAGTGTTTCGGCCGGGGGATTCGGGCGAGACTCAGGTCTACGGGTGGACGCTCTCTGATTTCCAGACTGAGTACAACACGTTATGGACAGAAGGCTGGCGCCTTTACATTCTCGATTCGTATGTCATATCCGACGGGACGGTGCGCTACAACGCGGTTTGGCGGCCGGCGATTCATGGCGAAATCCAGGTCTACGACTGGACACTCTCTGATTTCCAAACTGAGTACAACACGTTATGGACCGAAGGCTGGCGGCTTTACATTCTCAACGCGTACGTGCTGCCCGGCGACGAAGTGCGTTACGACGCCGTCTGGCAGCTGGGCACCGTTGATCGCCCCCTGTAGATGTGGAGCGGCGGCTCGCTCGCATCGGGAGAGCCGCCATTTTTTCGACACGCAGCGCGCTCTCTCACGAGCACGCGTGAGGATCTGCCTTATCGGAAGTGCTGGCGATTTGATCCGTCGCAAAGTGTAAATATAGATGTTGCCCTGTTGGGCAGAATGTCGTCTCGACCCTCTTGACGGTGGTCGCTTCTGGCTTGCGTACCAGCAGAGCGTGATCGGGGTGTATAAAATAGTCTTCGCCGGAAGGTCGAAGCACCGTCCTGTCACGATCCATGCGTGCCGTTTCGCTGCGCGCTTGGACTTGACAGACAAATCTGTGATTCGTTTGGAGGGGCACCATGTCGCCGCGCACACTTTTTCTCAGCAGGCTGATTGGGCTGTACTGCATTCTGGTTGCGCTATCCTTGAGCGTTCGCAGACAAGCGACTTTGGAGTCGGTGACAGCAATTCTTCACGATCCATCGATGAAGTTCATCCTTGGTGCGATCACATTGGTCGCTGGACTGGCGATGGTTCTGGCGCACAATATCTGGTCGGGTAGTGCGCTAGCGGTGGTCGTCACCCTCGTAGGCTGGATAACGCTTATCAAAGCCCTCTCCTTTTTGTTCCTGTCTTCAGAGGTGGAGACGGAGCTTTTGCTTCGACAGCTTCACTACCAAGAACTTTTCTACCTGTATGGCGCTGTCTCACTTGCCCTCGGCATCTACCTAACCTATGGCGGATTCAGGTCAGAATCACGTTAGTTCCCCGCGTCTCGTCTGCACCTGAGGACACGGCTTGCGGATAAGCGTCGAGCTCAGATCCTCGCCGCAAGTAGTTCATTTCATGCACTCGTTCCTTTGCGCCGAGAATTCAAGAAGTCTCTGCGGCGGAGCTTTTCGAACGTTGTTTCCGTGCGCTTATCTGCAGGAGATACCAAGAGCACCGTACTCTCAGCGAGTCTGGGATAGAGAAGGCAAATCGATTTGAGGCGCAACTGAGCGAAGCTGGATGAGTCAGAGTGAAATCTACCGGATCGAGTGAAACAGTATACTGCTCGTTCCAAAGCTTCGAAAACTCCCCGCCGTTTTCGAGCATTGTTTTGACCAGCGACTCGAAGTTCTGGTTCTCCGATGTGGGAAGCATATGCTTCAGATCAACTGACCGACCTTCTCCTGGAAGCCCTTAGCACTCACGACGATGGCAAAGGAGTGAGATGGCGATTTTTCGCCCCTGGAGGGCGCCGTCGAACAACCGCTCCTGCGCGTCCCAGACTAGTCAGGAAGATTCTGATCGATTTCTTGTAAGTCTCTCCTTTGAATGTGAGCTGTTTGGAGCAGACAGTCAGATTCTCGCGGAATAAGATTGTGTGATTTCACCTGAGATGCTCCAAGTTCTCACGCCAGAGCCCGAAAGCCCCGAGGGTTCGACACCAGAATCGGAAGCAGAATCAAGTCCCAAGCGAAATTTCAGACCGCCGCAAGGCGAGAATCTTCGGAGGATTCCATGAAGAGAGCATTCCTGTTGATCGCTGTACCGACCCTGCTGGTCGCGCTGGGGTTTGCACAAACTCCCGCGGCGAGCACGAACCCAGACCAAACCAACATTAAGGGTTGCCTGGGTGGCTCTGATGGTAACTACACAGTTATGGAAGACAACACGGGCCGCATTTTCAAGCTCACCACCAGCAGTGTTGATCTCAAGCCACATCTGAGCCATGACGTAACCCTCATCGGGCACAGAGCAAGCGGGGCAAGTTCCGCCGCTGCTGATGACAGCTTTGCCGTTACCGAACTGAACATGATCTCCGAGCACTGCGCTGTGGCGGCTGCTGCGGCCGCTGCTGCGCCCGCTGCCACTACCAGCACAGTTGCGGAGAATGCCATCACCCCCGCTGCAGACTCCACTCCACCTGCCGAGACTGCCATCACCCCCGCTGCAGCCGCTACTCCACCTGCAGAGACTGCCATCACCCCCGCTGCGGCCGCTGCTGCGCCCGCTGCCACTACCAGCACAATTGCGGAGAATGCCATCACACCCGCTGCAGCCGCTACTCCACCTACGGAGACGGCTGTCACACCCGATGCGGACACCGCTGCCGCCGCCGCGAATGTCAGCACGCCTTCCGAGACTACCGGCACACCTGCTGCACATCACCGGAGACGATCAGAAACACTTGCTGCAGCCACCACTACACCCGCTGCGATTGCCAACTCGTCCCCGGAGACTGTCAGCACGCCTGCTGCAGCCGCCACTACACCCGCCGCGACTTCCAGCACATCCTCGGAGCCTGTCAGCACACCCGCTGCAGCCGCCACTACACCCACCGCCACTTCCAAGGGCTGGTCCTTTTGGCTCTGGATTGCGGTTGCCGTGGTGGTTGTCGTCATTGGCGTAGTGTTCCCTTTCTTCAGCAGGTGGAGAAAAAGGAAGAGTTTGGAGCGAACCGGCGCCCCAAATCTTTCTTTTACCCGCGCAGTGAGCTCCGAACCGGGCAACAGTGACAAACAAGGACCACGCAAAGCCGCCTAGGACTGGTGCGGAGTAATGATTCTCTACCTCGGCGCCGGTGGCGACCGCTGCCGGCGCCGGAGGGCTTAGCGCCCAATCGTCACCCCCCCGGTCAATGCGCGTAAAGGCATCAGGTCGCATCCCTGATACGATTTATTACGAATGGGAGGACGTGGAAAATGGCTACACAACTATGCCAGAAATGCAAACAAGCTCACCCTGGTCG
>Ga0187859_10002246_pt1 | contig 12198 bp, 1 predicted proteins | sample June2016WEW_10_1_2_FD_133019 | JGI IMG/M metagenome (GOLD analysis project Ga0187859, IMG submission 133019) | Peatland microbial communities from SPRUCE experiment site at the Marcell Experimental Forest, Minnesota, USA - June2016WEW_10_10 | ecosystem: Environmental > Terrestrial > Soil >... | reverse complement strand
TTGTATTTCTGCCAACCTCTGTAGTGACATGCCTCGGCCCTGATCTCGAACATCCACGGTGATCTCATCCGGCCCACGGGCGACGCGGATAGAAGCCGTTTTGCTGCCGGAATGACGGTGAATGTTGGTCAGACATTCCTGAACCAGTCGAAAAACGACAAGTTCCATATCCCTCGGGAGCCTTCCGAAGTCCTCCGCGATGCTAAGGCCTATCTCTAGCCCGCTTCGCTCCACGAGGCCCTGCACATACCAGTTGAGGGCTGACGAGAGTCCCGCTTCATCCAGCAGAGGCGGATGTAACAGGTACGACGTGGTGCGTATTTCCTGGTGCAACTGCTGGACCAGCTCCTGGATTCCCTGAGCCTGCTGCCCAAGTTCAGGCGCCGTCTTTTTCGCATCCTCAGCCATCTGCGCCAGACTCAGGCCCAGCACAGTCAAAGTTTGCCCCGCGCTGTCGTGCAGCTCTCGTGCAATGTGCCTGCGTTCTTCGTCCTGGGTCTGCAGCAGGCTCCGTGACAGATTACGAAGCTGTTCGGATTGCCGCAATACGTCCGCATTTCGGTCCTCCAACTCGCTGGTGCGCGCGCGGACTTCAGCCTCCAAAGTCTCGGCCAGCTTCCGGGCGTTCTCCTCGGCGCGCTTGAGATCGGTGATGTCTACACCGGTGGGATGAAGGAAAAGAATCTCTCCTTTATCGTCAACAATCGGATAAAGCGCAAAATCCACTAATCGTTTAGTCCCGTCTGCCCAGGAATACTCGAGGATTTCGCGGTAGGGTGTGCCTTTCGCCGCCAATGGCGTAGCGGCGCGGATTTTATCCCGCGCTTCTTTGGAATTGCGCCACCATCCGGTCTCCCAGAATTGCCGGCCCAGTACCTCCTCGGCGCGATAACCGCACGCGTCCAGACACATCCGGTTCGCCTCAACGACGATTCCATCCTTGGTCATGATTCCGGCGAAGACGGTGGTTTGTTCAAAGACCGCCCGGAATTTTGCGGTGGCGGCGATGGCCTCCGCCGTCATCTGCCGCTCGCGTTCTTCGGCGCGTTTGCGCTGAGTGATATCAAACGTTAATCCGTCGAAACTTTGCGGTCTCCCCGCGGCATCGTAGAAAGTGCGCCCAGTGGCGCGTATCCACTTCTCACCGCCATCCGGAGACACCGTACGATATTCAATGTCATAGGGGGTGTCTCTTCCGATGCTTTCTTCTATGGCCTGGCGGGTTCGCTCGCGATCATCGGGATGTATCCGCTCATAAAAGGCCCCGATCGTGACATCGGCATCGGGCGCCAGCCAGAAATGTTCTTTTACTCGCTCATCCCAAACCAGCTTATCGAAGGGAAGATCGCAGAACCAGAATCCGACCTGCGCCGCTTCCGCGACAACATCAAACCGCTCGCGTTCTTGCCGTAAAGTTTCTTCCGCCTGTTTGCGTGCCGTCACGTCGCTCGCTGTGCCAAACCATTCGACGATCTCACCCTTCTCGTCAAGAATCGGAACAGCTCGCGAAAGCGTCCAGCCGAGCGTGCCGTCCAACTGACGAACTCGATGTTCCAGTTCGAAAAGGCTCTTTGTTCTTAGGGCGTCCTCAATAGCGTTGAGCACCGTGGGCTGGTCGTCCGGGTGGATGTACTCGTCCAGCCATTTTCCGGTAGGAATCTCGGTATCCGAGATCAGACCACGTCCGTCGAGTTGGCGCATCTCTCTCCAGTCGGGACTCATGCGATATACAACCGAGGAAGTTGCATTCAACAGCGCGCGCTGGCGCTGTTCACTTTCACGCACAGCCCGCTCGGCGCGCCTTTCTACAGAAACGTCGCGGGCGATTTTGGACGCTCCGATCACTCGCCCGGCAGGATCTCGGATCGGAGAAATGGTCAGCGATACTTCGAGAGTCGTGCCGTCTTTGCGCTGGCGCACGGTCAGGAAGTGGTCAAACCTTTGTCCATTCCTCAGGCCGGCAAGGATACGCTCTTCCTCTTCCCGGCGGTCTTCCGGAACTATCAGGGTAATGTGCCGGCCGATGGCCTCCTCGGCCGTGTACCCGTACATGCGCTGGGCGCCTGTATTCCAACTCGTGATCGTGCCATCAAGACCTTTGCTGATGATGGCGTCATCGGAAGAAGCGACGATGGCCGCCAGTAGTTCGGCATTCAATCGCGCCTGTCGCTCCACCTCCTCCGCTTCGCGGCGAAGCTTCGCCATGGCAATGTGAGACCCGACACGAGCCAGCAGTTCGCGGGCGGAAAACGGTTTTACCAGGTAGTCGTCGGCTCCGGATTGAACTCCTTCAATGCGCGCTTCTTCGCCAGCGCGCGCCGAGACGAGGATAAATGGGATTGTTCTAAGCGATTCATCGGCACGTACGGCCTGCAATAAGGAGAATCCGTCCATGCGCGGCATCATGACGTCTGAGAGGATGAGGTCAGGGCGGCGAGCACGCGCGCTTTTCAAAGCCGCTTCGCCGTCGGCAACGGCCTCGATTTCGTACTGTCCCCGCAAGAGATTCTGCAGATAACTGCGCATATCAGCGTTGTCATCTGCGATCAGCACGTGCGCCGACTTTTCTGAACCAGGCTGAGGCTGGGGCGCGGACTTAGCAGGCGGAATGAACGCCTCGAGCTGGATGGCAGAGGTGGTTTCCCCTCCAATCCAATGCATAGCCTCCTGTGCATAAGCTACGCCTCGCAGGCCGGTTGATTCCAATACTCGCGTGGTTCCACGTCGCTCAACCGGCAGGTGTTCTTTGCCAAGAGGAATCGAAACTGTGAAGGTGGTGCCCCGGCTGATCTGGCTCTCTGCCCGAACCGCTCCGCCGTGCAGCCGGGCTAATTCCTGCACCAGAGAGAGCCCGATACCGCTGCCCTCGAAGGTTCGCCCCCGCGCACCTTTTACTCGATGAAAACGCTCAAACAGATGTGGAAGCTCTTGCTCTGGTATACCCGTCCCCGTATCCCTTACCGATAGTTCCGCTGCGCCGTCAACGGTGTGCAGCGAAACTTCAATTTCACCTTCGAACGTAAACTTGAACGCGTTGGAAAGCAGATTGAGAACAATCTTCTCCCACATTTCGCGATCAACGTAAACCGGTTCTGCTATGGGCGGGCAGTTGATTACCAGCCGCAGGTCCGCACGTTCAATCGCCGAACGAAAGACGCTGGCAAGCTCCGCAGTCAGCTTGGAGAGATCGGTCGGTTCGTAGAATGCTTCCATCCGGCCGGCCTCGATGCGGGAGAAATCGAGCAGCGTATTCACTAGCCGCAGCAGTCGGGTAGAATTGCGATGCGCCACTTCCAGCCGCTCCCGGTGTTCCCGCGACAATCCTTCAGGCTCGGCGAGAGTGTCTTCCAGCGGTCCCATCATCAAAGTGAGAGGCGTTCGGAACTCGTGGCTGACGTTGCTGAAGAATGCGGTCTTGGCGCGGTCGATTTCCATGAGCGCATCCGCCCGCTCTTTTTCCTGCTGCAACGCTCTTGCATCCAGAATCGCAGTTGCTAGCTGATCGGCGAGCAGGGTGAAAAATGTCCGATACTCGAGATCCAATTTCCGACTTGGATTTACCCCGGCAATGAGAACACCCACTGGACGATCCATCGCGGCGGAGGCGACAGGCAGAGCGATGGCTTGGCGAACCCGTTGCTGCGCCGGCCCCGACGGCAGTGCGTCATTCGGTGCCAGCGGTATGGTGCGCGCTTCGCCGCCTTCCGCCAATTCTCGAATCGGCCAAAGCAATCTTTCGCCGTGACGATCCAAGGTAATCATGCGAGGGCTGACGTGATCGAGTCCCTCAGGCACGTGACAGGAGCCTTCAAGCCTCGCGGTTTTCTGATCGTCCAGCAGGTAAAGCAAAGCGAATGGGATGTCGTCGGGATTGCGAGAGATAATCTGAATCGAAGTACTGCAGGCCGCGGAAATCGATTTTTCGATCAGCGACTTCGCCGAGAGCTCCGAGAGAGTCCGCAATCGGCGCGCATTCAATATTTTTGATGTGATTTCTGTGCTGGGGCAGAACAAGCCGGCAACCTTGCCAGATTCGTCGTAGATAGGACTGTAGGAAAAAGAGTAATAGGTTTCTTCCAGGTAATCCCCTCGATTCATGAAGAGACGAACGTCATCGACGAAGGAGGGTTCTGCCTTGCTAAAAACTTTATCCGCCAAGGGACCGCAAACGTCCCAGATTTCCGCCCACACTTCTCGCGCAGGCCTTCCTAAGGCCCAAGGATGCTTGGCCCAGCTCAATACCTGGATGTAGGGCTCGTTGTACAGGAATTGCATTTCCGGGCCCCACCCGATCCAGATCGGGTGCTGCGAATTGAGCATGAGGTTGACTGCGGTTCGCAGGCTTTGCGGCCATAGGTGAAGAGGGCCCAACTGCGTCCGCGACCAGTCATATTGCCGAATCAAAACCGCCAGGCTTCCGCCCCCGAACAACCAATCATCGTGGAGATCCTTCGCTGGTGGTTCAACCTCCGGCGGAGTGGAATGATTATTCCCGTTAACGACTTTGAGAATTGCCGGAATCAGATCCTGTACAAGATTGGCCTTGGAGACGTACGCACGGGCCCCTACCTCATCTGCCAGTTTGCGCATCAGGGCGGGATCATTCTGGCTCACAATGATCACTTGAGACTCGGGAACTTCCCGGAGGATTTTTCGCGTAGCCTCCGCCCCATCCATGCGAGGCATCGACATATCCATCAGCACTACGTCGGGTCGCATTTGCTTTGTCTTCTCGAATGCCTCGAATCCGTCCGCGGCTTCCGCACAGACGCGCCAATTGGGATGCGATTCAACCAGAGATCTCAAGCTGCGGCGCACCAACTCGTGATCGTCCGCGATTAGGATTTGAACCGTGCTCATTACCTTCTCTTAGTTGACCCGCGCCAAGGTCGCGCCCAAATTTTCGAAGATGCGAAGGAAAACAGAATGGACTACAAATGATCCGTTAGGATGCCATCTCCCCCAAAGCTCGCGATATAAGGTGTTTGCTGTAGGAACGCCTTGACGGTGGGGTCCACTGCGGGAGTGTTGTTGGCCCGTGGCGGCTGCAAGATTTCCGTGCGGGATTACATGGCTATGATCCTGCCGGGACTCTCGCAATTCGACGACTACCAGGTTCTACCCCTTCTGCTTGGGCCACTACCCTCTAATAATTATCTAAACCCGACGGTTTTCCAGGTTTGTTCTTGACGGGACAGCATGCCTGGGACCGCCTGTGTTTCTCCGCCTTCGGTTCAGATCGATTTTTGTGATTTGGAAACATGCAAAGAAAATCACGCTCGACCGAAAATTCATTTGACTAAGTGGCCAATCGTTTGTTAATTTCGCTGTCCTTGTCGACCCGGCTAACTTCCCCCATTCGCGGACGCCATTGAAGTCGAGCTTGCGGTGCTCGGCGAATTTCCAGGGACTGCGTGCTTGGCGTTAGTCCCAACGGGCGGCAGGCTGTAAAGACCCCAGGAAATCGTGCGCCACAAACAAAGGTGCTTTTGCGCCCGCAGTAGATCTGTGTCGCAAATCACCCGATAGCAGGGGGAATTTTTGTATGACATCTGGCCGAAAGACTCCGCATTTTTTCTCTTCGTTTCTTTCCATCGCTGTCGCCCCGTTTTCCCGGTGGCGTCTCCGCGCTACTGCGGTTGATCTGGCGCGTAAATTAGTCGCGGCTTTGCTGGTCTATGCCACGGTTGCAGGGAGTATGCCGGTGCAGGCGGATTCTCGGAGCACTCCGCGTACCGGCAGTTCAGTAGTTGTTTCTCCGAGCAGCTTCCTCGGAAAGCAATATAAGGGGATTGGTGCGATCGACGAGCAGGTTCTGGCGGAAGCTGGACAGAGTGAGTCCGCCAACCCTGCAGCCCACCCCCGGGACCTGACGACAGTTCCACCAAGATTGCTTGGCAACGCTGCATTCTTACGTTCGGCTATTGAAACGCCGCATCTCCTTTTGTCGACAATCAATTCGAGCGCTATCAGAAGCACTCTATCGAACCTCAACTGGCCCGACATCGCAGGCGTGTCTCAACCGGATCCTCTGACGTTTATTGTTCCACCACCCGTGCTGGGTTCCTCGAGCGATGCGGTCGTCCCCGAACAACCCACACGCTCCAGCGAGCCGACACAGCTACTGGCCTCCGCTTCGCAGACATCCAAGTCACCGAACCGCAACGCAAATAAGGCGAAGCCTCTGTCGCAAGGGGCTGCGGCTTCATGTTTATATGCTCTGGACGCCACCGCCCAGGGTGCGTTCTCACTCTCTGGAAGTACATCGATCTCAACCTCGTGCAGCGCCGTGGTTGAGTCCAACGCCAGCCAGGCTTTCCAGATGTCCGGAACCGAAACATTGTATCTGCAGAATAGCGCTCAAGTGGGAGTGGTGGGTGGTTGGAGCCTGAGCGGTCAGACCAAGATCGTGAACCAATCCACCGGCCAGACGGTACAGCCAGTGAAGATTTCCAGCCCGGGTGACCCACTTGCATTTCTTCCCATACCTACTGGGGGAACGATTATCGGCAAGAGCCACACTTCGTACGACATGAACAATAAGCCGCCCAATAACACGCTTTCTCCTGGCATTTATTGTGGAGGCCTGACAGTCGGCAATACCAACGGGGCGACGTTCACGATGAGTCCCGGCACTTACATCATGGCCGGCGGCGGCTTGACGCTCAATTCCCTGGCTGTGGTCAACGGTTCGGGAGTAACCGTCTACAACACTTCGAGCACCGGCTGGGGTTGTTCAGGAAGCTCGAGCTATACGCCCATCACGATCAGCGGACAGGCCAACGTAACCTTATCGGCGCCTACGACTGGCGCGTTGGCGGATGTGCTGCTGTTTGGAGACCGCGCCGGATGTTCACAAGTTGGCAGCTGCCAGGATCAGATCAACGGTGGCTCATCCACGACATTCAATGGGGCGATGTACTTCAAGAGTGACACGCTTCTTTTCAGCGGAAGCACTGCCACCGGTTGCATGATGGCGGTCGCTGACAAGCTCAACTTTAATGGGAACTCTTCATTCTCGATCAGCGGCTGTACCGGGACGTTTGGAGGAGTGTCGGTAAGCGTGACGCCGACCGCAGCGACTCTTTACGCCGCGCAGACACAGCAGTTTTCCGCAACGGTCTTGAACACGAGCAATACGGCAGTCACCTGGTCCATCAGTCCGTCCAGTTCTGGCTTGATCAGTCCCTCGGGATTGTACACAGCCCCATCCAGCATAACGTCACAACAGAGCGTCACGGTGACGGCAACCAGCCAGGCTGAGCCTACAGTTTCAGCTTCGGCGATCATAACCCTCATGCCGCCGCTCGCAGTTACTGTCGCACCCACCACGGCGACTCTTTACGGCGGACAGACGCAGCAGTTCTCCGCCAACGTGATCAACACGAGCAACACAGGGGTGATCTGGTCGATCAGTCCCACGGGAACAGGAACGATCAATTCTTCAGGTCTATACACGGCTCCGGCAACGATTTCAACGCAGCAGACGGTGATTGTCACGGCGACCAGTCAGGCGAGTTCAACCGCATCGGCTTCAGCCACGGTAACCCTGATGCCGAAGACGTCGCAGACGATCAGCTTTACGGCCAACTCGCCGGTGACTTATCCCGTCTCGCCAATCACGTTGTCGGCGACGGCCGGTTCCGGGCTACCAGTTACATTTAGCGTCCTGTCCGGGCCGGGAACGGTGAGCGGCAGCACGCTGACGATCACCGGTGTAGGCACGGTGGTAGTAGCCGCGAATCAGGCTGGCAACACTTACTACGCGGCAGCGCCCCAAGTGACGCAGAGCATCGTCGTCAACTATTCCACGCCGATCGCCAATGCGGGTCCTCCGCAAACGGTCTACGCGGGGACAACCGTGCAGCTCGATGGCACCGGATCGTCGGATCCTGCCGGGCTGCCATTGACGTATTCATGGTCGTTCGTGTCGGTGCCTTCGGGGAGCACCGCCGCATTGAGCAGTACGACCGCGGCCAAGCCGACGTTTATTGCCGACAAGGCGGGAACTTACAAGGTCCAACTGATTGTCAACAACGGGCACAATAACAGCGCGCCTTCCACGGTTGTAATCACAAGCCAGAATCTTCCACCTGTGGCGAACGCCGGACCGCCGCAAACCGTGTACGAGGGAGCGACCGTGCAGCTGAACGGGACTGGATCGTATGATCCGGCCGGATTGCCCATTACTTATGCGTGGTCCTTCTCGTCGATCCCCTCGGGCAGCAAAGCTGTGCTCACAGGGCCAACAACGCCGATGCCAACGTTTGTGGCCGACAAGACCGGCACTTACATCGTGCAGTTGATCGTGAACAACGGAGTCTTCAGTAGCGCGCCATCCACCGTAACAATCACCACCTTAAACTCGCCGCCTGTAGCCAATGCCGGACCGAATCAAACCGTTACGATTCATTCGGCCGTGCAATTGAATGGAAGCGGTTCGACGGATTCCGACGGAGATCCGCTCACCTACTCATGGTCGTTTGAGTCCGTGCCCTCCGGCAGTCACGCAGCGCTGTCGAATCCCAGCATTGTCAATCCCACTTTTGTTGCGGACGTTATCGGCAGTTACGTGGTACAGCTCATTGTTAACGATGGATACTCCAACAGCACCCCTTCCACGGTGACGATCAGCACGATCGATTCCCCGCCGGTTGCGAACGCCGGGCCGAATCAGAGCATCACGGTCACCGGGACGGTACAGCTAAACGGCAGCGGTTCGACGGATGTCGACGGGAACCCGCTCACATACTCGTGGTCGTTCTTGACTCTGCCGCAGGGTAGTCATGCGATATTGTCGAATCCCAACGCAGTGGAGCCGACGTTCGAGGCTGACGTACTCGGTACTTATGTCGTGCAGCTGATCGTGAACGATGGCTATTTAAACAGCACGCCGTCGACCGTCACTATCACTAGCGGCGATGTGGCGCCGATCGCCAATCCCGGGCCCGCCCAGACTGCGACTATCGGAACGATCGTCGACTTGAATGGCAGCGCCTCGACTGACTCCGACAAGCAGCCGCTGACTTATCAGTGGTCGATGTTGAGCAAGCCGCCAGGCAGCACGGCTGCACTATCGCAGCCCAATTCGGAAACTCCTTACTTCACGCCTGACCTGTCGGGCACCTATGTCGTGCAGCTGATTGTGAACGACGGGTTCCTGAGCAGCAATCCGGCGACGGTCGTAATCTCGACCACCTACGTGCCGCCAGTAGCCAACCCTGGACCGAATCAGACAGTAACGGCTGGTACGACCGTGCAATTGTCAGGAGCCGCTTCGACGGATACGAACGGAAATCCGCTCACTTATAGCTGGGCGATTCTGTCGCAGCCCACGGGTGGAACTGCGGTTTTATCGAGCGCGACGATCGTGAATCCAACGTTCGTTGCCAACATGGCCGGTGTGTACGTGGTGCAGCTCATCGTGAACGACGGCACGTCCAACAGCCAGCCGGTCACGGTAACGATTACGGCAAACCCGCTGCCGCCGGTGGTCAATGCCGGACCGAATCAGACCGTTACACTGCCGGTCAATTCGGTCACGCTGAATGGAAGCGCGACCGATAACGGCGCCCCACTCACCATCACATGGAGTGTAGTAAGCGGGCCGGGGCCGGTCAGCTTCAGCAGTCCAAATACCGCAGTGTCGAATGCGACGTTCTCGACAGCGGGTACCTATGTCCTGGAACTGACGGCGACCAACTCGCAAACTTCGGTCAGCGCGACCACCACGGTCACGGTGAACCCGCAGCCCAACGTGCCGCCCACGGTAAGCGCCGGGCCGAACCAAACGATCACGTTGCCTATGAATACTGTGACGCTGAACGGGAGCGCGAGCGATAACGGCGCGCCGATGACCATCATCTGGACCGTGGTGAGCGGACCGGGAGCGATCACCTTCAGCAGCCCGAATTCGCCGGTTACGCAGGCGACCTTCCCTTTTACGCCGGGAACCTATGTGCTGCAGTTAAGCGCGAGCAACTCGCAGTACACCAGCACCGCGCAGGTCACGATTACAGTAAATGCGGCGACGGCCCAACCACCTGTAGTTAGCGCCGGGCCCAGCCAGACGATTACGCTGCCGACGAATACTGTGACTCTTAACGGAAGCGCGAGCGACAATGGCGTTCCGATGACCATCGCCTGGAGCGAGATCAGCGGGCCTACAGCCGTGACTCTCAGCAGCCCGAACACGGCAGTCACTCAGGTGAGCTTTACGGCTCCGGGCGGGTATGTGTTGCAGTTGAGCGCCAGCAACACGCAGTACACGAGCACGTCGCAGGTGACGGTATACGTCTATGCAGCGGGCAACGGACAAAATCAGGCTCCTTATGTAAATGCCGGCCCGGATCAAACGATCGTTCTGCCTGCGCCCGTGCAGTTGAATGGAGTGGCACTCGACGACGGGTTGCCCAACGGAACGCTGGCGATCTCCTGGACCGTGGTCAGCGGGCCGGGCACTGTAACGTTCTCCAACCAAACGGCTGCTGTGACAACGGCGACATTCAGCATCGCTGGAACTTACGTTTTGCAGCTTTCGGCTGACGATTCCGTTTTACTCAGCACCTCGAACGTGACCATTACCGTGGGCGAAATGTACGGCCACGGCGGGTACAAGGGCACGGATTTCTGGCTGATGTTCATGCAGAACTATGACAACTGCCCCACCTGCAACAGCAATTCGCCGTTCCAGTTCCAACCCCAGTTGCTCATCACTTCCGACGTGAACAACTCGGGCACAGTTACGATTCCAGGCCTGAATTTCTCCTCGAACTTCACCTTGTTGGCGGGACAGGCGACGGCTGTGCAGATACCAACTACTGCCGCGGCGCTGGGCAGCGATCAGGTGCAGAACATCGGAATTCAGGTCACCGCGCAGAGTGAAGTAACGGTAGTTGGGCTGAGCTACTACACGGCCTCGACTGACGGGTATCTCGCGCTTCCTGCTCCTGTGTTAGGAACCAACTACATCGTCATGTCATGGCAGGATCCCTATGATAGCGGGCTGACTGCAAGTGAATTTGGAATCGTGGCGCCATACGACGGCACGACCGTGACGATCACGCCAACCGTGACTGTGAACGGGCGCATGGCGGGCCAACCCTATACCGTTATTCTGAACCACGGCAGAACATATCAACTGCAAACCAATACCATTAATGCAGACCTGACTGGGACGACAATTACTTCCGACAAGCCGATTGCGCTCTTCAGCGGCATGCAGATTGGCTTTGTGCCCGCCCTGGCTGGCGTTACCTATTGCTGCGGCAACCATCTCGTAGAGCAAATGCTTTCCACCGATTTGTGGGGAGAGAATTTCTACACCGTTCCCATCGCCGGCCATGTCAAGGGCGATTACTTCCGCATTCTCGCCGCTCAGAACAGCACCAACATCAGTATCGACGGCTCGCCCGTTGCCACGCTTGATCAAGGCCAGTTCTATCAGACCGTCCTGACAACGCCTTCTGCAATCACGGCCAGCGCCCCCGTAATGGTGGCGCAGTTCGAAACCAGCCACTGGGTGGAAGATCCCAATATAGAAGACCCCACGTTCTATGGCGATCCATCCATGTTCACGGTGCCGCCCTACCAGCAGTTCGGCGGTCACTACACAGTTCTAACTCCGACCACCGGGTTCCGCGCAAATTACGCCAATGTCGTTGTCCCCACCAGCGCGGCAAGCGGCGTGATGCTCGATGGTGCTCCTGTGTCCGCGACGTTTACGCCAATTCCGGGCAGTACCTATTCCGGCGCACAAGTCTCGCTCACGACGGGCGTCCATCACTTCGATGGAACTGCTCCCTTCGGCTTAACCATGTACGGAGCAGATTCCTACGATGCCTACAGCTATCAAGCGGGACTCGCCTTCGATGCCGCGCGCTCCGGAACCACCATCGTCTTAACCCCGACAACACTCACGCAGCAAACTGGAACTCAATTGTGTTTTACGGCCAGCCTGCTCGATGCCTACAGCAACCCCGCTGGCGGAATCGGAGTTGGTTTCACGATTACGGGCGCGAATCCATCAAGTCAGTCGGTGGATACGAACTCATCCGGACAGTCGCAGTACTGCTACATTGGAGCCGAGTCAGGCACCGATACGATACTCGCTTCGATCGGCGGAGCGACACAGACCGGCACGGTCACATGGGTTGCCAACTCTCCCAACCGCGCGCCGATTGTTTACGCAGGCAGCGA
>Ga0187859_10002245_pt1 | contig 12201 bp, 10 predicted proteins | sample June2016WEW_10_1_2_FD_133019 | JGI IMG/M metagenome (GOLD analysis project Ga0187859, IMG submission 133019) | Peatland microbial communities from SPRUCE experiment site at the Marcell Experimental Forest, Minnesota, USA - June2016WEW_10_10 | ecosystem: Environmental > Terrestrial > Soil >... | reverse complement strand
GACCTCATGGAAGGGAGCCTCGCCATGCTTTGCGGCGGGAATGCTCTTCTGGTCCGTGATTAGATTGGCGCCGGAGGGATTGGCCTGGCTGGGATCGGTGGTCTCTTCAGCAGAGGCAGATACTATCTTTAGTTCGGCTTCCGCTTTTTCGCTGAAGAATTCTGTCTGATCCTCATGACTTATTTTTTCATGCCATTGTTCGCCTTCAGGCTCTTCATCTTCGGGCAAAATCATAGAAACGCACCTCTTCGGGTTGCTCTGAGCAATCTGTTCAGGGACCAGACTCCATTAAACCACTCACCATCCCGGTCGACAACGACCAAGGCACCGGAGCAGTCGCCGGGGTATTGCGGCTACGATTACCCCGCTGCATTTGAGATAGATCACTGTGCTCCGTTGAGGCATTCCGGCGAATCACCTGATCAAGCGGGCACGTACCACCATGGCATCACCCTGGGTGAGGGTGCAGGCATTGTTCTGGTTGCACGAGTAGCGAATTCTCGCCGGCAAGCCGAGCCTCGCGATCGCCCGGGCTGCTGGGCCCGCTTTGTCGATCGAAAAGACCTTTCCGGTCCTCGTGTGAATATTTCCCGCCGCTGCGTCATACGCCACAATTGAATCGTCACCGGCCAGCAGAAATTTGCCCGGCTGGGGTGCGTCGTTGTCGGGCGCTCTGTTGTGACCGCCCGCTTCCACGGCGGGAGCTACGGTCGAGTCTGCGTGTCCCCCTCCCGTTTTCTGGTTCAACCACGCCGTTTGCTCTTCCACGGAGGGGAAGTCGGGTAAAAAGCTCCAGTATCCCATTCCCTCATATGCCGTCTGCGGGCAGGGCATCTCCCCCTGCGAACTTATCGATTCGATCGTCCCGTTCGACCTGGTGTTCAATTGAAAGATGCTCTTGTCGTGTTCTCGCTGCGCTTCCGTGGCCTCCTCTTGAGCAAATTCGGCCTCTTGCTTACTTTTCATCTCCTCGATGGCCTTTGCACTCAGCGGTTTTCCGCCTGGGGTCTGCACGGATGGATTGGAAATGGCTGCCGCCTTCCGAGGATCGAATTTGAGCAAAACATCCTGGAAGCACAACACAACACCGTCGGAGCTCTTGATCTGGATTCTCACAGATGCGGGGCGCGGCGGATTGCTTACCATCAGCGCAAACGCTGCCTGGCGCGCCGGATCATCAGGCTCGATGATGAAGTTGTATCCAACCATTCCATCCCATTTTGTGGTTAGGTGGCCTTTGACTCCCGTCGCGCTCGAATCTACCGTTCCCAACGCCCGTGTATCGGTTACCGAGTTCGTCTGCGGCTGCGCAGCGGGCTCCGTCCCAGTTGCGGAATTCGTCCGATTCAAGGTGAGTACGGCGCCCACCGCGATTAAAACGGCGAACACCACGAAAGCCGCGACAAACAAAAGTAACCCGCTCGCTTGTGGTGATGCAGGCTTGGCAGGAGTTGCGGGCTCAGTCGGCGTTGGAGGCTCGGTCGGCGGCGCGGACTCAGCCAGTCGCGCAGGTTCGGCCGGCGGCTTAGGTTCAGTCGGTTGCGCAGGTTCGGCCGGTGGAGGAGCTTCCGCCCATGAAGCAGGCTCGGCCAATTGTGCGGCTTCGCTCGGGGGTGCAGACTCGGTCAGTGGCGCAGACTCTGCATGTGGTGTGGGGGTGGGCGGTGCATTAGCTTCGGCCGGATGTGCAGATTCAGTCGGCAGCGCGGGCTCTTCCGCTGAAGCAGTCTCAGTCGGCGGTTCAGACTCAGCCTGTGGTGCGGGCTCGGCTGTGGCGGGAATCTCGGTTGGAAGTGCAGTTTCAGTGGGTAGCGGAGGCCCTTCCGCTGGAGCTGTCTCCGCCAGTGGCGCAGACTCAGCCGGTGGTGTGGGCCGATCGGCTGCAGCAGCTTCGATAGGATGTACAGTGTCCGTCGGTGGCGCAGACTCAGCCGCTGGAGCGTCCTCGGTCGGCGGTTCAGGCTCAGCCGGTGGTGCGGGCCCGGCCAGCGCGGGAGTTTCGGTCGGTAGGGCAGGCCCTTCCGCTGGAGCTGTCTCCGCCAGTGGTCCAGATTCAATCGGTAGCGCGGGCTCATCAGTTGCAGCAGCTTCGGTAGGAAGCACAGTCTCCGCCGGCGCAGACTCAGCCGCTGGAGCAGTCTCGGTCGGCGGTTCAGACTCAGCCGGCGCTGCAGCTTCGGTTGACTTAACGGATACGCCGGGATCAACTGCCGGAAGTAATTCCGCGGCTTCGGTAGGCTGATCGGATTCCGTGATATCCGTATCCACGTGATCAGGTTGGTGCTTTTCCGTTTTCAATACCTGATCGGCCGCCTGGTGATGGGCTGACGCTATCGCCTCACCGTGGGCTTCGTTTCCGTCCGGCAACTCGTCACTGGAATGGCTTAGGTTTGCAATTGTCATCCGGCGAGTCTCCCCTCTCCGCGATTCACTCTTTGCTTTTTCGGCTCAATCAGCATTCAATCACGCCCCATCGCCTGTGAATAGATGAATCTCTTGCGCCAGGCATCTTGAGTAACCTTTCCAATCATGTTCTCCAAGTCTATGAACATGGTACCCTGCGGCAACACCGTGCCCCGCGCAAAGTTATCTCAAACCTCCAGCACATCCCTCAGCGCAAAGCTGGTTTCCAACCGCGTCACTCCGGGCAACCGCGAAAGCTCATTCTGGTGCAAGCGTCCGTAGTCGTCCATGTCCGCCACCCGGACCACCAGCATGTAGTCATACTGCCCGGCCATCAGGTGGCAACTCACAATCGCCTTTGACCGTCGCACCGCCGCTTCGAAGGCGGTCAGGACCGGCGCTGATTGGCGTTCAAGAGTGATTCGGATGAAAACCGTCATGCGCTTACCCAGCACGCGGTCGTCGATCAGTGCGCGGTAGCCGCGGATGGCGCCGGCATCCTCAAGCGCCAGGATGCGGCGCGAGGCCGCCGAAGCCGAAAGGCCCGCCGCCTCACCCACCTCATAGTTGGTTGCCCGGCCGTTCAACTCCAGAAAGCGCAGAATTGCCCCGTCCAGATCGTCGAAAGAAGTTACATTCTGGCCTTGCAGTCCGCTGTCGCGCCTTCTGTCGCCAGCTTTGTGCGTCAAAGGCAGATTTCTGTCACGTTTCGTGCGCATAGAGTTGTTTTAGCACGAAACTTGCACACATTGGAATCTTTCTGAGCCATAAGATGAGGAGCAGTAGAAGACGGGTGAACTTGCTGCGCTCAAAAAAAGCCCCCTGGAAATCCAATCCCGGCGCCGTTTTCTCCGCAATCCGGCATTCCAACCTTGAGCATCCAACCCAATCAGGAGCAAACCATGATCATCGGCGTTCCCAAAGAGATTAAGGACCACGAGTCCCGCGTAGGAGTGATCCCGGCGGGAGTGAAGGCCCTCACCGAAGCCGGACACACCGTGCTGGTGGAGACCCTGGCCGGCGACCAATCTGGTTTCCCTGACGACGAATATCAGAACGCCGGCGCGGAAATTGTCGGCGAAGCGGATTACGTGTGGGGTAAGTCCGACATGGTGGTGAAGGTCAAGGAGCCCATCGAAAAGGAGTACGTCTACTTCCGCGAGGGGCTGGTGCTGTTTACCTATCTGCACCTGGCGCCTGTTCGCGATCTTACGGACAAGCTCCTGGAGTCTAAAGTCATCGGTATTGCCTATGAGACGGTTCGCGACCGGCAGAATACACTGCCCCTGCTTACCCCCATGAGCGAAGTCGCGGGCCGTATGAGCGTCCAGGTAGGAGCAACCTATCTCGAAAAGGAGCGTGGTGGACGGGGAATCCTGCTCGGCGGAGTGCCGGGAGTTCCACCGGCCCATGTTTGCATTGTCGGCGGAGGCGTTGTCGGAACCAATGCAGCCAAGATCGCCCTGGGGTTCGGCGCCCGGGTTACGCTTGTGGATGTGAACCTGAACCGGCTGCGCGAGCTGGATGACATATTCGGTGGCCGCCTATACACCCTCGCGTCCAACAGCTACAACCTCGCCCATGCCACGCGCGAAGCCGATCTGGTCATTGGGGGCGTACTGATTCCCGGGTCCACGGCTCCCAAAATCGTCACTCGCGCCATGGTCTCGCGCATGAAGAAGGGCGCGGTCATCGTCGATGTTGCTATCGACCAGGGTGGCTGCGTGGAAACGGCGCGGCCGACTTCACACTCCGATCCCAGTTATGTGGTGGATGGCGTCGTGCATTACTGCGTGACCAACATGCCGGGCGCCGTGCCACATACTTCCACTCTTGCCCTGACCAATTCCACATTTCCCTATCTGCTGCGGCTCGCAAATCTAGGCGCACGAGAGGCACTCAAGCAGGATACCGGCCTGGCTGAGGGTCTCAACACCTGGCTTGGCACCCTTACGCATCGTGGCGTGGCCGAGAGCCAGGACCGTTCTTGGACTGCAGCTGCCACCGTGCTTGCGTAGACTCACTTCACAAGCGCATGCGGCTAACTTCTTCGGGAGCGGTCAATCTATCGGGGTCGCCGACTTGCCGGACGCATCCTTTTCTGCGTAAAGGGCCCGATCGCAACTCAGGAGCAGTTCGTTCCACCCGCCCGAATTGTTTTGAAGCTGCCCCACGCCGAAGCTTGCGGTGGCGGATACCTCCTGCCGGTCATATTGAATGCGCAGTTGCTCAATCGCGCTGCGCAGGCGCCTTGCGATAGCGTTTGCAGTATCGATATCGGTCGCCTCCAGAAGGATGACGAACTCGTCGCCTCCGAGCCGCGCCATCATGTCGCCGGGGCGAAGCTTTTGTTCCACGCAGCGGCAAATCGCGATCAGCATGTTGTCCCCGCATAGATGTCCGAAGGAGTCATTGATCTGCTTGAAGTCGTCCAGATCGAAGAGGATCGCTGAAATGGGCCGAGACCCTCTCACACTTGCAGCGAATGTGCGCTTTGCCAGGAGTTCGATGGCGCGGCGATTCAGAACACCGGTCAGAGGATCGGTGAGTGCCTGCACCTCCAGGTCGTGATGAAGCCGGGCCGCCGTCATCCATACAAAAGCCACCAGAACACCAACCTGCAGGATGGTTGTGTTGAGAATCGTCCATGCCAGCACCCCCCCGCCGCGCAGGTAGTTGTTTGGCGCAGGGACAATCAGCAGGCTGAACAGCCGTCCCAGGTTTCCAAGGCTCAGCAGCGCCAGCAGTGTGCCCATCAGCCATCCTGCGGCTTTCATGAAGGCTGCGGTATGCCGGAAGACAAATATAGAGGTCAGCCCCACCTGCATGGCAAGGATGATGCTCAGGGCAAGCAAGCGCTTCGTTGTATCGGGATGAAGCCATCCATATTCAGTCTGAGAGATAATCTGTAACGCTACAAGCCCCGCCTGGATTCGCCATTGCCCGGCACCCTTAGCGAAGAAGCCGGTCATGGAACGATGCAGGCACAAATAGCCGACGGAGAACATCACGTTGCCCACAGCGATGGAAATTGCGTCCGGAACGTAAGTGCGCAAAGCGATCAGTACTGCGCCCGCGCAAATGCATGAGCCAAAGCCTGCAAACCAAACCACGCCCGCCGCAGTTCGATGGATGCGAATGTTAATGACCGTAAGGATCATTAGCAGCGTCAACAGCGCTGCATGTTCGACGTGGAGTGTGTGAAGGTCCAACTGCGATGCCGCTCCCAAAAATAACCCCGAAGGCACGAAGACGCATGCCTGTTGTCGAAAGACCTATATAGCGGATTCCAGTCTGTCAGTCAGACCTAGAATCCCAATGCCGGGGAGGTGATCCACCAACAATAACACGCGCGTCGCCTCGTTTAGTTTTGCGCAGCGCACAGTCATGCGGGCTCCTATCCTGGCCCGTGTTGAGTCCACGCCCAGTGCAGGTTCCCGCGCGTTTCCGCCCCGGCCATTTTGCCGTAAGATGATCGTTCATCAAGGAGGCCGTTATGGACCGTCGCAAATTCCTCGCTGCATCAATGGCCAGTTCTGCTTTTGCGGTTACAGGAAAATCTGCCGCGCAGTCCCATGCATCCGGTCCTCATGAGTACTATCAGATGCGGCGCTACGCCCTGCTCAGCGGACCCCAGACGAAACTCACAGAAAGCTTCTTCGCCGACGCGCTCATCCCAGCCCTCGGCCGCCTGGGGCTTGGACCGGCCGGCGCCTTCCGCCTCGAAATTGGTCCCGATACACCGGCATTCTATTTGCTCATTCCCGGCCCTTCCATTGACGTTCTTGCAGAACTGGATTTGCGCCTTGCCCAGGACGCAACACTCGTCAAAGCCGCGGACCCGTTTTGGAATGCAACCGCCACCGCTCCCGCATTTCAGCGCGTGGAAATTGCTCTCCTCAGCGCCTTCGCAGGCTGGCCAAAGGTCACTCCCCCCGCCGCATCCGCCAACAAGGGCAGGCGCATCTTCCAATTGCGTACCTACGAGAGCCCCAGCAACGGCGATCATGTGCGCAAGGTGGAGATGTTCCACGCGGGTGAATTTGAGATCTTCCTCAATGCCGGATTTCATCCCGTGTTCTTCGGAGACACCCTTCTCGGCTCCCGGCTGCCAAACCTGACGTACATGCTCAGCTTTGCCGATCAGGGCGAACTCGAGGCCAAATGGAATGTCTTTCGTAACGACGGTGCCTGGAAGAAACTCTCCACGAGTCCGCGGTACAGTTCCGACCAGCTTGTTACCAACATCACCAACCTGATCCTGAGCCCTCTCGATTGCTCCCAGATTTGATGCACTTACAACCTCTGGAAGCATGAGGCACTCGTCCGCAGCGTCAAAGCGGATTGTCTTGACTTATATGCCTATTAGTTCTATTACTAATAGGCATATGGCAAAACGCTCCAGCTCGAGCATGGAAGTTCTTCTCGGCCTCTTAACTATCCAGCCCATGTCTGGATACGACCTTGGGCAGACTATCCGCGGTTCCGTCGGCCACTTCTGGAATGAAAGCTACGGCCAGATCTACCCGAATCTGAAGAAGCTCGCCGCCGACGGATTTGTGAGCTCGAAGACCGAGCGACAGAAGGGTAAGCCCGACCGCAACATCTATTCCATTACAAAAAAAGGCCGGGAACGCATGGCAAGGTGGTTGGCAGTCCCGCCCCAACCAGAGATTCCCCGCAACGAACTGCTCCTGAAGATCTTTTTCGGCGTGCAGACCTCCCCTGAGATTCTCATCGGGTATATGGAGCGCATGTTGAAGAATGAGCGCGCGGTCCTTCAGGAGTTGGCGCGGATCGAGCAGGAAGTCCTGACCCAGAACCAGCAGTTTCCCGATGTGCCTTACTGGAGAATTGCGGCGCGCTTCGGCCAATTCGAATTGGAAGCGCACGTCCAATGGGCGGAAGAGACGCTCGCCGAATTAAACAGCATCGCTCGAAAGCAGCCATGCGGAACCCACCAAGGAGAATGAACATGCAGGCAATTGAGAACGTCGCGACTACAAATCCGCATCCACGCCAACATCCGGCACAGATTGCGTCCTGGGGATGGCTCATGGGCTTTCTTCTGATTGGCACCGGAACGGTTCTTCTTGGTTTTCTTGCGCAGCACGCGCCCGCGGCAAGCGGCGCGGCCCCGAGCCAGCTTGCCGGTCACAGTCAGGCGATTCAAATCTACCTCACAGTGGCCGCAATGGATTGGGCTCTGCTTTATTACTGCTGGGCGGGGGTGCACCGCTTTGGTGGCAACCTTGAAACGCTGTCTGGTGGGCGCTGGACCTCATGGAAGGCGCTCGTTGTTGACCTTGCTATTGCGCTGCCCTTCTGGGTCTTGTGGGAAGGCGCGGCTTACGGCACTCATTGGCTCCTCGGGGCAAGCAGCGCAAAAACCGTCGACAGCCTGTTGCCCACGAGCCTGCTGGAGATCATCGTCTGGATCGGCGTATCGATCACCGCGGGCGTTTGCGAAGAATTGGCGTTTCGCGGCTTTCTTCAACGCCAGTTCCACGCGCTTACGGGGAATATCTGGACAGCAGTGCTGGCCCAGGGTTTGGTATTTGGCCTGTTTCACGCGTACCAGGGCTGGAAGAACGTCGTGGTCATCAGCATCCTCGGGACCTTCTTCGGAACGTTGGCTGCATGGCGCAGAAATCTGCGCGCAAACATCATCGTCCACGCCTGGGCCGACATTTGGGGAGGCTGGCTGCAGATGATCTTCTTCAAGTAGAGCTGCACGGGCTCCGCCTTTTCAGATCTCCGGGCCCTGATCCCGATCCCTGTCGGCACTATAATCGGCGCATGCCATTGAACGGCGACCCAAGGCGTCGGACAATCGCTCTGCTGGCAGGCGGGGCGCTGTCAGCGCTTGCCCTGCTAGTCGCGCTGAATGCGTTCAACACCTCAAGCATCCATTTCCTCAATCCAGATACCTCGGGAGAAACGCTGGCCTTTACCAGCGTCATCATCCTTGTCTTCCTGGTGCTGCTGGTATTTCTCCTTCTGCTTCTCAGGACCATTGTCAAACTCTATGCCGACCAGAGCAGCAGCGCCCTTGGCGCACGCCTACGCACCCGCATGGTGTTGGGCGCAGCGTTGATTGCGCTGATCCCTGCGGTCTTCATGTTCCTGTTCAGCTTTCAGCTGATGAACCGATCCATTGATCGCTGGTTTTCGCAGCCTACTTCGGAGTTACGCGAAGACTCAACGCGTGTGGTGCTGGAACTCGCTCACTACGTCACCAATAATGCGCGCGTTGAAGCGCAATCCATTGCGGCGTCCGGGGCTCCTGACCAGGATCTGCCTCAGCTCCAGCAGGCCCTCGTGTCGCATCGCATTACGCTGGCTGGTGGCTTTGCCGTCGTCTATGACAAAGACTCGAAGCTCCTGGCCGGATTTCAGGTTCCCCCGGATTCCAGCCACGCGACGCTGCATCCCTGGTTGAACGAGGGTGAGCAGGATACGGTGGTGCAACTCCCCGGTCAGTTTTCAGTAGGGTTACTCAATGCCGCGCAGCGCACTGACGAGCCAGTCCTTGAAGTGAAGGGTCGCGAATACGCGCTGGGGATTGCCGGCACAGGCTCCGGGAAGATCGTTGTCGTCGCGCTCCCCATGCCTGAAGGTCTGAACCAGACTGTCGTTCGCATCCGCTCCGGCGCGGCTGAATACTGGCGGCTTTTTCGCAATCGCAACCGGGTTCGAACCACGTTTCTCCTGCTATTGCTGGCCATCACCGCGGTCGTGTTCTTCTCCAGTGTCTGGCTGGCTCATTTTCTTTCCAAGCAGATTACGCGACCGGTCGAAGCCCTGGCTGACGCCATGGATCGAATCGCCACGGGCAAGTACGACGATCGCGTGGCTCTCATCCCTGCCGGCGAAATGGGAGACCTTGTCCGCGCCTTCAACCACATGGCTGCCGATCTTGATGCCAGCCGCCAACTAGCGGAGAGCTCCTCGGCTCAGCTTACAGCTGCCAATCAGGCGATTGAAGAACGGCGTCGCGAGCTGGAGACCATTGTCGAAACCATCCCCTCCGGTGTTGTCACTCTCGACGGAGCGGGAATTGTACTCCAGTCCAATCGTGCCTTCGCTGCACTCATGGGCCATCGTGAGGACCTCAGTCTTGCCGGCGAAAGAATTGACTCGCTTCTGCCCGCTGATTGCGCGGAAGACCTGGCCGGGGTAATCAGGCGCGGGCAGCGCATGGGCGCGGCTTCCACCGAGATTGAATTTCATGCGCGCGGGCGCACCATGCATCTTGCCGTAACCAGCGCGCGCCTCGAACTGGCGCACGGCCAGCCGGGAACCGTACTGGTAGTTGAAGACACCACAGAGTTGTTGCGCGCGCAGCGCCAGTTGGCATGGAAGGAGGTGGCGCAACGCGTGGCTCACGAAATCAAGAATCCGCTGACGCCAATCGCCCTCTCCGCGGAACGCATTGGCAGGCACCTTGACCGATCGCAACTGGATTCGCCCAACGTCATCCGCAAATGTGCGGAAGTGATCCTCGGCTGCGTAGGCACCCTCCGCACACTTGTCGATCAGTTCTCCGCGCTAGCCCAGTTTCCCGCGCCACAGCCGCGCGCTTGCGACATGAACAAGGTTGCGGAGGAAGCACTCGCGCTCTTTGCCGGACGTCTCGATGGCATCACGGTCAAATGGGATCTGGAGCCTGGACTGCCCACGGTGCTGGCTGATCCGGATGCCACCCGCCGCGCCCTCGCCAACCTGGTCGACAACGCCGCCGAAGCCATGCAGGGCAGCCTCCTGTGTGTACTTGGTATTCGCAGTTCCTTGAGTGAAGACGGCGCAGCAGTCGAGGTTGAGGTCTCTGACACCGGTCACGGTCTCACGGATGAAATTCGCGAGCGCCTGTTTCTGCCTTTCTATTCCACCAAGCATCGCGGCACTGGTCTCGGGCTCTCCATCGCCGCAAAAATTGCGCAGGAGCACGGAGGCTCCCTTCGCGCCGAGCCCAATACTCCGAAGGGCGCCCGGTTCGTTCTTCGGCTTCCGCTGATGGAACCGGCAACGGGAACGCAACCCAACGGTGAAAGCAAAACCTCCGCGATACTCAAAGGAATCGGTGCATGAACCACATTCTCGTGGTGGATGACGAAGCGGAGATTCGTGCTTCACTCGAAGAAATTCTGCGCGAAGAAGGCTACGGAGTCGCCACTGCGGCCACCGCGGCTGAGGCACTGATATTGCTGCAGGATGCACCTTACGACGTTGTGTTGCTCGACATCTGGCTTCCTGACCGTGACGGCCTTGATGTCCTTGCGGAGATGCATGCACTGGCGGTCGAAATGCGCCCTGAGGTCGTCATCATCAGCGGCCACGGAACCATTGAAACTGCAGTCAAGGCCACGAAACTCGGGGCCTACGATTTTCTTGAGAAGCCGCTTTCGCTAGATCGCACTCTGATCGTCCTCAAGAACGCGGTCGAGGCTCGCCGCTTGCGTACCGAGAACCTCGAATTCAAGCGCCAGTTCAACGTCGGCTCCGTTCTTACCGGCGAAAGCATTCCCGTTAAGGCATTGCGTCAGCAGATCCGGCTCATGGCGCCTACCAACGGGCGCGTCCTCATATACGGTGAATCTGGAACCGGCAAGGAACTCATCGCCCGCGCCATTCACGCCGAAAGCCTTCGTCGCGACGGCGTGTTTGTGGAGTTGAATTGCGCCGCCATCCCTGAAGCCCACATCGAGGCCGAGCTCTTCGGTTATCGTCATGGCGCACAACCCGGCGGTCCCGCGGAGCAGCGGGGAACCCTTGAGCGCGCCGACGGCGGAACGCTCTTCCTTGACGAAGTGGGAGACATGAGCCTGAAGACCCAGGCCAAGGTTCTATCTGCGCTGGACGACCAGCTGTTCACCCCTGTTGGCGGCACGCAGCCGCTGCGCGTTGACGTGCGGCTTATCGCCTCTACAAACAAGGACTTAGAAGAGGAGATCGCTAAAGGTAACTTTCGAGAGGACTTATTCTACAGGCTCAACGTGGTTCCGTTTGCTGTTCCGCCGCTGCGGGAGCGGAAGCAGGACATTCCGCTGCTGGCGCGTGAATTTCTTGTTCAATTCGGGCGGCAGTACGGGCGGCCGCGGATGGAAATCAGCGAAGAGGCGCTGGCGACGCTTGCCGAATATCGTTGGCCGGGCAATGTCCGTGAGCTGAAAAACGTTGTAGAAAGGGTACTTATCCTCAATCCGAGGACGCTGCGGATTGAGCGGAAGCACCTGCCGCCGCTGACTCATAAGGCGGCTTCGCGATCGACGGAGGAGTTCTCTTCGCTGCAGCAGGCGCGGGATGCTTACGAGCGGGAATATATCCTGAAGAAGATTGAGGAAGCGCGCAGCAATATCAGTCATGCTGCTGAGCTGCTTGGACTTGAGCGCAGTCACCTGTACCGCAAGATGAAGGCCCTGGGCATCGGCGTGCGGGAGTAACGGGCCGAGAACAGGCATCAGCGAACAGGGGAAAGTGGTCAGTCCTCGGGGTCCAAATGGCTGCTCGGAGGGTTGTCCTACATAGGGTAAAAGGTTGCTCAAGTGGTTAGAAAACATATGAAACGGCTGCTCAAGTGGTTGTCTTTCGCGTCGACATGCACCTTGTGGGCAGCCTTTTCGATGTGTTTCGATTGCAGAGAATTGAACTAAACGAAGGAAAGGATTGCTCAGAATTGAACTGAAGTGACCCCCAAAAGTGAGACATTTTAAAATGAGCGCATTTGCAGGGAATGGAGAACTGCAGATGGGGAAGAGAAGATCGGGTTGGCGTCCTGAGTGGTTCCGGTCGATGGCG
>Ga0187859_10002237_pt1 | contig 12237 bp, 11 predicted proteins | sample June2016WEW_10_1_2_FD_133019 | JGI IMG/M metagenome (GOLD analysis project Ga0187859, IMG submission 133019) | Peatland microbial communities from SPRUCE experiment site at the Marcell Experimental Forest, Minnesota, USA - June2016WEW_10_10 | ecosystem: Environmental > Terrestrial > Soil >... | reverse complement strand
CGGGGGGACGACCCCCCGGACCCCCCGGACGGCGGCTTCGCCGCTGAGCGGCTGATGCTGCTCGGTGGCTTTGCCACCTTCGCCGGGGCCCGCAGTGCTGGCCCCCCGGACGGCGGCTTCGCCACCGGGCGTGCACCGCCTAACTGACCCATCAGCTCAGGAGGCTCCTGGATGGTCGAATTCGCCCGGCGTCACATCGGACCCTCGGCGGAGGAGCAGCAGCAGATGCTCACCGCCGTCGGCTACTCCTCGCTCGATGAGCTCACCGAGGCCGCGCTGCCGGCCTCGGCCGCCGCCCCGCCACTTGACCTGCCCCCGGCCCTCACCGAGGTCGGCGTGCTGGCTGAGCTGCGCCGTCTCGCGGGGCGTAACCAGGTCCTGACCTCGATGATCGGGCTGGGCTACTACGGCACCATCACCCCGGCCGTCATCCGCCGCAACGTGCTGGAAAACCCGGGCTGGTACACCGCCTACACCCCCTACCAGCCAGAGATCTCGCAGGGGCGGCTGGAGGCCCTGCTGAACTTCCAGACGATGATCGCTGACCTGACCGCGCTGCCGGTGGCCGGGGCGTCGCTGCTGGACGAGGCGACCGCCGCCGCGGAGGCCATGACGCTGGCCCGCCGCGCCGCCGGCCGGGGGCACATCTTCCTCGCCGACGCCGACTGCCTGCCGCAGACCCTCGCCGTGCTGCGCACCCGGGCCGAACCGCTCGGCATCGAGCTGGTCGTCGCCGGCGTCACCCCCGAGCTGATCGCCAGCCAGCCGGACGGTGAGCTGTTCGGCGTGCTGCTGCAGTACCCGGGGGCGTCCGGCGCCGTCCGTGACCTGGCCCCGGTGATTGAGGCCGCGCACGAGCGCGGCGCCCAGGCCGCGGTGGCCGCTGACCTGCTCGCTCTCACGCTGCTGCGTCCGCCGGGGCAGATGGGGGCCGACGTCGCGGTCGGCAGCACCCAGCGGTTCGGGCTGCCGATGAGCTTCGGCGGCCCGCACGCCGGCTACATCGCGGTGCGGGACAAGCTGCGCCGCCAGCTCCCGGGGCGCCTGGTCGGCGTCTCGGTCGACGCTGACGGCAGGCCCGCCTACCGGCTCGCGCTGCAGGCCAGGGAGCAGCACATCCGCAGAGAGAAGGCCACCAGCAACATCTGCACCGCGCAGGTGCTGCCGGCCGTGCTGGCCGCCATGTACGCGGTGTACCACGGCCCCGAGGGCCTGGCCGCCATCGCAGCCGGTGCCCACCGCAGCGCCGCGGTTCTTGCCGCGACCCTGGACGCAGCCGGATTCCGAACCGGCCCGGCTGCGGCGTTCGACACCGTGCGGGCCCAGCCCCCGGGGGGTCCCGAGGCGGCCGCCGCGGCGGTGGCCCGCGCCCGGGAGGCGGGGTACAACCTGCACCTGGCGGGCGACGGCGCGATCCAGATCGCCTGCGACGAGACGACCACCGACGCCATCCTGCTCAGTGTCGCCGCCGCGCTGCTGGACCGGGCGCCCGCCGAGGTGGAGCTGGCCGCCGACCCGGCCGACGCCCCGGGCACGCCGGCCTCGCTGCCGGCCGAGCTGCGGCGGTCCGGGGAGTTCCTCAGCCACCCGGTGTTCCACACCCACCGCAGCGAGACCTCGATGCTGCGCTACCTGCGCCGCCTGGCCGACTCCGACATCGCCCTCGACCGGTCCATGATCCCGCTCGGCTCCTGCACGATGAAGCTCAACGCGGCGGCGGAGATGGAGCCGATCACCTGGCCGGAGTTCGCGTCCCTGCACCCGTTCGTGCCGCCGGACCAGGCCCTCGGGTACCAGGAGCTGATCAGCCGGCTGGCGGACGCGCTGACCCGGATCACCGGCTACGATGCGGTCTCCCTGCAGCCGAACGCTGGCTCCCAGGGTGAGCTGGCCGGCCTGCTGGCCATCCGGGCCTACCACCGGTCCCGGCAGGAACCGGACCGCACCGTCTGCCTGATCCCCGAATCCGCGCACGGCACGAACGCGGCCAGCGCGGTGCTCGCCGGGCTGCGCGTGGTGGTCGTGAAATGTGGCTCCGACGGCGCGATCGACCTGGGCGACCTGCGGGCCAAACTGGACGCGCACGTAGGCCGGATCGCGGCGATCATGCTGACCTACCCGTCCACGAACGGCGTCTACGAGGACACCGTGAGCCAGGTATGCGACGCCGTACACGCCGCGGGCGGCCAGGCCTACATCGACGGGGCCAACCTCAACGCGCTGGTGGGACTGGCCACCCCGGTCTCGTTCGGGGCGGATGTCTCGCACCTCAACCTGCACAAGACGTTCTGCATCCCGCACGGCGGCGGCGGCCCCGGGGTCGGCCCGGTGGCGGTCCGGGCCCACCTGGCCGAGTTCCTGCCCAGCGCTCAGCCGGTCACGCCCGGGCACGCCGGGGACACAGCGGACGGCCATGTCGGGCCGGTCGCAGCCGCGCCGTTCGGATCCGCCGGCATCCTCCCGATCTCCTGGGCCTACATCGCGATGATGGGCGCGGCCGGGCTGCGGCAGGCCACCCAGGTCGCGGTGCTGTCCGCCAACTACGTGGCCCGGCGGCTCGCGCCGCACTACCCGGTGCTCTACACCGGCCGCGCCGGGCTGGTGGCGCACGAATGCGTCATCGACCTTCGGCCGATCACGGCCAGCACCGGCGTCACCAACGAGGACGTGGCCAAGCGGCTGGTCGACTACGGGTTCCACGCGCCCACCATGTCGTTCCCGGTGGCCGGCACGCTGATGATCGAGCCGACCGAGAGCGAGGACCTGACCGAGCTGGACCGGTTCTGCGAAGCAATGATCGCGATACGGCACGAGATCGACCAGGTCGGCTCGGGGGAGTGCGACCGCGACGACAATCCGCTGAAGAACGCGCCGCACACCGCCGAGATGCTCATCGCGGGGGAGTGGAAGCACCCGTACGACCGCGCCGAGGCAGCCTACCCCGCCCCGGGCGGTCGGCAGGGCAAGTACTGGCCCCCGGTCCGGCGCATCGATCAGGCCTACGGCGACCGGCACCTGGTGTGTGCCTGCCCGCCCCCGGAGGCGTTCGCCTAGCGCGCCGTCGGCCTGCGCCGGCCTGCGCCGGCCCCAGGCTACGATGAGGATCAATGAGCATGGCCAAGGCGCCGGCGAGCGCCGCTGATCAGTCGGGTGCCGTCCCTGGGCCGGCCATCCATACTGAGGACCTCACGAAGATCTACGCGGGGACCGACTTCACGGCGGTCGACCGGCTGAACCTCGACGTCCAGGCCGGGGAGATCTTCGGCCTGCTGGGCCCGAATGGGGCGGGCAAGACCACCACCGCGGGCATGCTGACCACGCGCGTGGTGCCGACCTCCGGGCGGGCGTTCATCTCCGGGGTGGACGTCGCGGCGCATCCGGCCCTGGCCAAGCAGCTCAGCGGGATCGTTTCGCAGCAGAACACCCTGGACCGCCAGCTCACCGTCTGGGAGAACCTGTACTTCCACGGCCGGCTGTTCGGGATGGGGGCGAAGGTCTCCCGCCGGACCGCCGATGAGCTGCTCGAGCAGTTCCAGCTGTCGAAGTGGGCCAAGGCGTCGGTGTACGCCCTGTCCGGGGGCATGGCCCAGCGGCTCATGGTGGCGCGGGCCATCTTCCACCGCCCGTCCGTGCTCTTCCTCGACGAGCCGACCGCCGGGCTGGACCCGCAGAGCCGTCTCGCGCTCTGGGACATGCTGCGCGAGCTGCACGGCGAGGGGCAGACCATCCTGCTGACGACGCACTACATGGAGGAAGCGGACCAGCTCTGCGACCGGGTCGCCATCATGGACCACGGCCGCCTGCTGGCGCTGGACACTCCGGCCGCGCTCAAGCAGAGCATTGACGCGGACACGGTCGTCACGGTCAGGACGGCCGACGACTCCCAGAAGCTAGCCGACCTGCTCAGCCACGACGTGGCGGGCGTCACCCGGACCCGTCTCGTGGACGGCGGGGTCGAGCTGCACATGCACGGCGCCGACCGGCTGATCCCGCGGATCGTCCTGTCCGCCGAGCGGGGCGGGTTCGACCTGAACGACGTCTCGGCCTCCGAACCCAGCCTGGAGACCGTGTTCATCAACCTCACTGGCCGGGAGCTGCGCGACTGATGACGACCTCCGTAGCGCTTAAGGCGCCCGTCCAGCGGATCGGCGGCGGCCCGACCCGGTCGGTGGCCGCCGCGAGCTGGACGGCGCTGGGTGCCCTCCTGCTGCGCGACCTCCTCGTCTTGCGCAAGCATTTCTGGGAGTTCGTGCTCCGCACGCTGATTCAGCCGTTCCTGCTCTGCTTCGTCTTCCTCTTCGTCTTCCCGAAGATCGGCCAGGGCATCGGCGGCGGGCACGGCACCGGCGCGGAGTCCGCGTTCGCGACGATTCTCGTGCCCGGCGTGGTCGGCATCTCGGTCATGTTCCAGGGCGTGCAGTCGATCGCCCTGGCCATGGCCCAGGAATTCGGCTTCACCCGGGAGATCGAAGACCGGGTTCAGGCCCCCTGCCCGATCTGGCTGGTCGCCGTGGCCAAGGTGCTCTCTGGCGCGGCTCAGGGCATCCTGTCGGCCGCCATCGTGCTGCCGATCGCCTCGGTCGTGCACGCGCCGGGGGTGGAGGCTCACCTGTCGCTGCACTGGTGGATCATCGTGACGTTCGTTCCGCTGGCCGCCGTCTCGATGGCCGGCCTCGGGCTGGTCTTGGGCACCAGCTTCGAGCCGCGCAACATTGGCCTGATGTTCGGCTTCATCATCCTGCCGATCACCTTCCTCGGGGGCACCTACTACTCCTGGAACAAGCTGGCGCCGGTCACGGTGGGCGGCTGGCACTGGCTGCAGACGCTGGTGCTCATCAACCCGCTCATCTACGTGAACGAGGGCATGCGAGCCGCGTTCACGCAGGCTCCGCATATGCAGCTTTACGTCATCTACCCCGTGGTGCTCGCCTTCGGCGCCGGATTCCTCGCCCTCGGCCTGCACAACTTCCGCCGCCGGGTGCTTTCCTAACCACCCGGAGGCGGCCGCGGGCGGGCGGCGCGGCTGGCGGGATACGGCGTTGCCCTTTAGCATTCCGGCATGAGCGCCGAAGGGCCGGAGCCGTCCGGCACGACCGCCGAGACGCATGCGCCGGATGAGGCCGCCGAGAGGCTGGCGGATCCGGCCGGCCGGCCCGGGCCGCCCGGGGGACCCGATCCAGCGGATTCTGTCGCCGAGGGCATGGGTTACCTGGACCAGGCCATTGAGGCGTTCTCCCGGGCCTGCGAGTCGGCAGACGGCGACATCATGCCGCTCGCCATCGAACTGCTGGCCCGGACTCTGCCGCTGCGAGGCCGCGACGCGGACGCGGCCCTGGTCTGGCAGCGCGGCCTAGAGGATCCCGACCCGGCCGTCGAAACCGCCGTGCGGACCCGGCTGCGCCGCGCGTTCGGCGGCGACGAGGTCCCGGCCGACGGCGAGGGCGAGGACCCGACCTGGTGGGAGGGGTTCGTGGAGGCCGCGGTGTGCTACGGCACGCTGCCGCTGCTGGCCAATGAGATCTTCGGCGCCCTGGACCAGATGTACTCGCTGGCCGCCCTGCCGCTGGCGCAGGGCGGGGGCCGGGCTCGTGACCTGCGGGAGATCATGCTCAGCGCGGTCCGGGTGCCCAGCCAGTACGCCTGGGGCGAGGGCCTGCACGAAAGCTTCCGGGCCCGCCTCCGTGACGCCATGGGCGCCAGCTCCGATGTCCTCCCCCCCCACTGGCCCGACTAGCTGTGCTTGCCTGGGGGGCGTCCCCCCGGACGGCGTCCGCCCGGGTCGCTGGGCCGGTCACGATCGTCTGACAGAAAAACGCCTGAATAGTTGTTTCCCTTTGGGGTGACGCTTATCTCTTTGTGTGCGATTCTGTCTCATGCTTCAAGGGCGGCGGCGGGCGTATTTCTTATGCACGGCCTGCCGCGAGACGCCGAGCACGTCGGCTATTTCCTGCCAGGACCAGCCGTGCGACCGGGCGTTGCCCACCTGCAGCGCCTCCAGGTGTTCCAGCCGCCGCCGCAGGGCAGCCACCGCACGCAGGCCGGCGCGCGGGTCCGCACTGTCGGCGGCCGAGGCTAGTTCCGGAGCCGACTCGTCCGCCGTGGTCCCGGGAGCCGTTTCGTTCCTCATGCTCGTCAACGTAGGTTGACAGGTACCATTGTGTCAACCCAAGTTGACGCGAATTCCGAAGCGTTTCCGGCAGGCTCTTAACAGCCGATTACGGTCCGCCCGGTTGCTGAACACGGCGCTCCGCCGGCACGTATTAATGAGTAGTAGCTATCCCGTGACCCCATCGATGCCGGAGGATCAGCTGTGACCCAGCACCGCGTGCCGGAGACGACCCGGCGCGGCATGCTCGCCGGCGTGGGCCTGGCCAGCCTGGCGGGCCCGCTCGCCGGCTGCTCCGGCGGTTCCGCCAGCACCGCGAGCGCGACGGCATCCAGCAGCGGCGGCGCGGCGGCGGCGGGCGGCCCCGGCGGTGCGCTCACCAGTACCGGGGCCATCCCGGTGGGCGGCGGCAAGATCTTCGCCAGCGAACGGGTCGTGGTCACGCAGCCCAGCGGCGGCCAGTTCAGGGGATTCAGCGCCGTCTGCACGCATATGCAGTGCATCGTGGACCAGATCGCGGACAGGACGATCGACTGTCCCTGCCACGGCAGCAAGTTCAGCATCACGGACGGCCACGTCGTCGCTGGGCCGGCCCCGAGCCCGCTGCCCGCGCAGTCCCTGAAGATCCAGTCCGGCCGGATCTCACTGGCCTGATGGAACATCGGCGGCGACAGGTCAGGAGGGGAACGCCGTGCTGAGCGTCGAATCGCGGCAGGGGACGGCCGGGTCCCGGTCGCGAGGTGCCGGCGACCCGCGCCTGCACCGGGCAAGAGCGCGCCAGAGCGGCCGGTCGCGCCGGGTCATCGAGCCACGCGAGCGCCTGCGCGGACGGCCGGGGCTGGTGCTGTCCATCATCGGGGCCGGCGTCCTCGCCGTGATCGCGCTGTGGTGGTCGGACACCCCCTCCGTACACGGTCTGGGCGGCTGGCTCACCAACGCGGGGCGTATCCTCGGCCTAATCGCCGGCTACGGCGTCGTCGTACTGGTCGCGCTCATGGCCCGGCTTCCGCCCCTGGAACGAGGCATCGGCACCGACCGGCTCGCCCGCTGGCACGCGATGGGCGGCCGGTATGTGGTCAGCGTGATCGTGGCCCACGCCACGCTCATCACCTGGGGCTACGCGGTCACCGCGCACGAGAACGTGGTCGGCGAGACGAAAACCCTGCTGCTCTCGTACCCCGATGTGCTGATGGCGACGGTGGCCGGGTTCCTGTTCCTGGGCATCGGCCTGGTGTCCGCGCGGGCGGCGCGCCGCCGTATCAACTACGACACCTGGTATCACCTGCACCTTTACACCTACCTGGCCATCGCGCTGGCGTTCAGTCACCAGTTCGCGGACGGTGCCTCGTTCGTCAGCAGCCTCAAGGCGCGGTTCGTCTGGTCCCTGATGTACGCCTCGGTCGCCGCGCTGCTGATCTGGTACCGCGTCCTCACCCCGCTGCGCAGCGCGCGGCGGCACCGGTTTCACGTCGTGGCCCTGCGCCGGGAATCCCCGGACGTGGTGTCCGTCTACATCGGCGGTGACCACCTGGACGAGCTGCAGGCCGATCCGGGGCAGTTCTTCCGCTGGCGGTTCCTGGCCCGCGGCATGTGGTGGTCCTCGCATCCCTACTCGCTGTCCGCGGCCCCGCGCCCGGACGTTATGCGCATCACGGTCAAGGACCGCGGTGATCACAGCGGGGCCGTCAGCCGGCTCCGGCCCGGCACCAAGGTCATCGCGGAAGGACCCTACGGGGCGTTCACCCCGGCCCAGGACAGCCGCCAGGTGCTGCTGCTGGCCGGCGGAGTGGGCATCACGCCGCTGCGCGCCATGTTCGCGACCCTGCCCGCGCACGTCACGCTCATCTACCGGGCGAGCAGCCCGGACGATGTGGTGTTCGGCCCGGAACTGGACGCCATCGCCCGCGATCGCGGCGGCATGGTGCACTACCTGATCGGGTCGCGGGCTCAGCTCGGCGGCGATCCGCTGTCCGCCGAACGGCTGCTGTCCCTGGTGCCCGGGCTGCGCCGCTACGACGTCTACGTCTGTGGCCCAGCCGGGATGCAGGATTCCGCCTTCGCCGCCCTGACCGCGGCAGGCGTCCCGCGCGGCCGCATTCACCGCGAGTCATTCGAGTTCTGACGCCGCACCGTCCATGGCCGCATATCCATCAGCAACGTTGAACGGAGGAATCCGATGCGCCGGGTAGTACTCGCGCTCGGCGGTACCGTGGCCGGCCTGGTCATGCTGCTGTCGTTCCGGTCGCACATGGCCTCGACCGCCTCGGCCGGGGTGACGGCCGGCTCCGGCGGGGCGGGCACGTCACCGGGCTCCGGCAGCGCCGCCGGCTCCGGCAGCGCCGCCGGCTCTGGCAGCGCCGCCGGCTCCGGCAGCGCCGCTGGCTCCGGCAACTCGGCGGCCTCCGGCGCCGCGGCCGCATCCGCCCCGGTCGGCGCGGGCTCGGGAACCGGCACCGCGGTGACCGGAGACGCGATCGCCACGCCGTACGGCCCGACCCAGGTGCAGGTGACGCTCAACGCCGGGAAGATCGTCAAGGTCACCGTGCTGCAGCACACCGACGACGGCACCAACAGCCAGATGATCGACGGGCACGCGCTGCCCCTGCTGGACAACGAGACCCTGACCGCGCAGAGCGCGAAGATCGACGCCGTCTCCGGCGCGAGCTACACCAGCGCGGGCTACATCAAGTCCCTGCAGAGCGCGCTGGACAAGGCCAGCGCCTAGTGCCGGTCAAGCGGATGAGCGGCACCAGACCCGGCGAGCCCGCCGGCTCGGTCGGCCCGGGAGATGCCGCACGGGCTGCGGGCGTGACCGGGATCAGCGTGAGCAACCCCGATCTGCCCGGCCCCGGCGCGACCAGTCCGGGCGGGACCCGGATCGGGCGCCCCGCCGGACGGCTGCGGCACGCCGAGCACGTGATGGGCACGGTGTTCTCCTTCGACGTGCCGGCCAGCGCCGCCCCAGTGCTGCCGGAGGTGCTGAGCTGGCTGCACTGGGTGGATGCCACGTTCTCCACCTACTCCGGCGGCAGCGACGTCAGCCGGTTCGGCCGGGGTGAGCTCACGCTGGCCGAGTGCGCGCCGGAACTCGCTGAGGTCATTGCGGAATGCGCGGTGATCAAGGAGCAGAGCGACGGGTATTTCACCGCCTGGCCCGGTGGCCGTTTCGACCCGTCCGGCCTGGTCAAGGGCTGGTCCATCGAACGGGCGTCGAACATGCTGAGCGCGGCCGCCAAAACCGGAGCCGGCGGTGCCGGGCCCAGCGGCGCTGGGCCCGGCGACACCGGGGCCAGCAGCACCGGGGCCAGCGGCACCGGGCACAGCGTCAACGGCGCCGGCGACATTCAGTGCACCGGCGAGCCGGAGCGCGGCCGCCCGTGGCGGATCGGTGTGGCGCATCCGCTGCACCCGTCCAGGCTCGCGGTCATTGTCGCCGGGCGTGATTTCGCCGTCGCCACCTCTGGGACGGCCGAACGCGGCGCGCACATCGTCAACCCCCATACCGGCCTGCCCGCGACGGAACTGGCCAGCGTGACCGTGGTCGGCCCCCGCATAAGCATGGCCGACGCCTACGCGACGGCGGCGTTCGCGATGGGCGGGGCGGCCCGCGAATGGGCCGAGAGCATCGACGGCTATGAGGCCTTCGCGGTCGCCCCCGACGGCACCACCTGGCAGACGAGCGGCTTCGCCGCCTACACGGCGCCAGCCTGAACCCGTACTGTTGCCCTCGCCCGGTGCCGCTTCTGCCCTGTGCTGCATCCCCCGTTGCGGGTGATGGCAGCGCTGACTTGGCTTTCTGGAGTCTGACGTGCCGGTGACAGACGGCTGCTGCGTGGCCTGGAATCTATCTGGCCGGGGTCGGCCGGGTCTCGGCTGTGGCACCCCCGGGTCAGCGATCGCCGCCGTGATCGGGAGGAATGATGGCGAAGCCGTTCCGCGGAACGATCAACGTCGACGTGACCCAGTCGGTGCCGGACTGGGGCCCCTACACGCAGCCGATCGCTCCGGAGGACACCCCGCCTTCGTCGACCTCGCCGCCGAAGCACGCATGGCCTTCATGCGGGACTGAAGCGGCACCGTAGCGTCCCGGGCAGGAGGCTGACGATGCGCCTGCCGGTGTTCACCACGCCCACGAGTACTAACACCGCGCAGGCCCTGACCTGAGCCCAGGTAAGTGCCCTGACCTGAGCCCATATAAGGGTCCCGCATACGGGCAGGAGTTGATTACTCTTTGCCTACACTCGGTTACCTTGGGTATACCAGTGGCATGCCGGAACCTGGCGGGTCAGGCGGTTGCCAGCCACACCCCTTCATGGCCCAGATGATCACGCCCGGGGCGGTCCCCGAGATCCGGGCATCCGGCAGCAACCGGCCGGCCTTGGGCGCCCGGCCGGACCGCGCTGATCTGCTGGTGCTCGGCACGATCGTCACGATGAACCCGGCTCAGCCGGAGGCCGGGGCCCTGGCGGTCAGGAACGGGCGGGTGCTGGCGCTCGGATCACCGGACGAGATCGCTGGCCTGCGTGGTCCGGACACCGAGATCGAAAAGCTCGGCGCGCAGGTAGCTTTGCCCGGCCTGATCGAGCCACACATGCATCTGTGGAGCACGGTGATCTTCGATTCCTGGCTGGACTGCTCGCCGCCGGTGAATCCGGTTTTCGGCACGGTCGTCGAGCGGCTCCGCCATGCGGCCCGCACGGCGTGCCCCGGCCAGTGGGTGACAGGCAAGTTGTTCGACCCTTCGCTGTATCCCGGTGAGCCGGTCCTGACGGCTGCGATCCTGGACCGGATCGCGCCCCAGAACCCGGTGCTGGTGGTGAACGCCTCCATGCACTTCCTGTACGTCAACTCGAAGGCGCTGGCCCTCGCGCACATCACCGCGCAGACGCCGGACCCTCCCGGCGGCAGCTACCTCCGCGCGGGCGGCGTCCTCACCGGGGTGGTCTCCGAGATGGCCGCCATGATGCCACTCCTGGACGCGCTCCCCAAGCTGACCCATGACGAGCTGCTCGACGGCCTGGCCGCGATCTTGGCCAGGGCGGCGAGCGCCGGTGTCACCAAGGTGCACGAGGCAGGCACCGGCGGCCTGCTGGGAGCCAGCGAACTGGACATCCTGCACGGGCTCGCCGCGGCTGGGCGGCTGCCCACCCGGATCACCACAGCGCAGCTTGACCAGGCCCGGGCAGCATGGGAGCAGGCAGGCGTCCGGGCCGGGGATGGCGATGACATGGTCCGCGCCACCAGCTGGAAACTGATCGCTGACGGATCGAATCAGGGCCGGACGGGTTACCAGCGCGAGCCCTACCTGGGCTCTGCAGAACGCGGCGCAGCCAACTACACGGCCGATCAGCTCCAGGAGGCGATCCGCTACGCCCACGACCGCGGCTGGCAGGTCATGGTGCACGCCAACGGCGACGCCGCGATCGATCTCACGCTGGAGGCCTACGAGAAGGCCCTCGCCGGCGCCGAGCCCAAGGACCTGCGGCACCGTATCGAGCACTGCTCCATCGCCGACGACGGTTACTTCCGCCGGATGGCAGCGGCCGGGATCTCGCCCAGCTTCCTGATGAACCACGTGTACTACTGGGGCAAGGCGCTGCGGGACAACATCCTTGCCCGGAACGAGCCAACCGCCTCGACGCCGTGGCCAGTGCACTGCGCCACGGCTTGCGCCCCTCGTTCCACAGCGATTACTCCGTCTCGCCGATCTACCCGCTCCGCTCGGTGCAGACCGCCGTGACCCGGTCGATGCGCGACGGCGGCGAGGTACTGAACGCGGATGAGCGGATCAGCGCCGAAGCCGCACTCCGTGCGGTCACGATCGACGCGGCATGGCAGACCCACACCGATAACGTGATCGGATCGCTCGAGCCCGGCAAGCATGCCGACTTCGCGATCCTGTCGTCCGATCCGCGCCGGGCGGACTCCAGCGTCATCGGCGAGATCACCGTCCAGCAGACCAGGCTCGGCGGCGCCGTTACCTGGACCGCAACGTGACAACACCGGGACCAGCTTCCGAGCACGGACGGTCGCCCGGCCGCCGTAGAGTTACTGCGTGGCAGATCCGGCAACCTACCGGCCGGCCCCGGGCTCGATCCCCGAGTCGCCCGGGGTCTACAGGTTCCGTGATG
>Ga0187859_10002234_pt1 | contig 12238 bp, 14 predicted proteins | sample June2016WEW_10_1_2_FD_133019 | JGI IMG/M metagenome (GOLD analysis project Ga0187859, IMG submission 133019) | Peatland microbial communities from SPRUCE experiment site at the Marcell Experimental Forest, Minnesota, USA - June2016WEW_10_10 | ecosystem: Environmental > Terrestrial > Soil >... | reverse complement strand
GCGGCCAGCAGCTCGGCGGTCATGGCGGCCCGGGTCCGGCCCTTGACGGTCGTCGCGGCCAGCGGGAGGTCCTCGGTCATCGGCCTGCCCCCGGTCGGCCCGTAGCCGTACAGGTTCTCCAGGACCACCAGCAGCGCACCGGTGCGCTCGGCGGCGGCCAGCACGCCGCGCTGCAGCGGCGGGAAGAGTTCCGGCCACTGAGCGTACGGCGCGTTCAGGCACTGGTACACAACGCTGGCGCCCTTGGCCGCATCGCTGGCCGCATCAGGGTCGGTCGCGTCCGCCGCCCGCCATTCGATCCCGTCCGCGAGCTCCGGCGGCCGGTGCCGCGACAGCACCCGGACGCTCAGGCCTCGTTCCGCGAGGACGGCCGCGAGCACGCGACCGACCTGCCCGGCCCCGAACACCACATGCAGCCTGTCCTCATCCGCGCGTGGATCCGGCGCGGTGAAAGCCTCGGCGGGACCCTCGCCTGCGGAACCGTCAGGCATCGGAACAGCCGCCAAAATAATGCCATGCCCGGCATGATGTACCGGCGCTGCGAGCATGCCACCAGTTGTGGTGAATTAGTGGCATTGTGTCGTGGCGCCGCAGGATGGCCCGTGCGTAGCAGACGAAGAGTCTGGCCCGTTGAAAGGAAGATGCCGCCATATGCCACCTCGGCTTGGCCGCGCGCTAGGCGCCACCGAGGTCCAGAGCAGCCGGGAGGAATCTTGATCTCATCTACACGCGGATAATGAGCACGCCTTCCTACGCCGGACGCTACGCCCAATACGCCGGGGAGACAAGCAGCCGGGCAGTCTGGGCCAGGGAAGCCACTGCCTTGCACTGACGGCCGATCGGGCGGGATCAGATCAGGCAGGAGGTGGTGCAGCATCTTGCTGCCCGCCACAATCTGGGGCCGCGACGCGTGCTGACCTTGATGGCGGCAATGATCTGCCATGTGATGTGCGCTGCTTGGCGGGCCGCGTCGGGGTCCAGCGCGGTGGTGCGCAGCTCGCCGCCGCTACCGCGCTGCTCTGTCGCGCCGTGCAGGCCCCGTCATCGCAACGCTAGTCTCTTGATCTTGAAATCTAGTCTCTTGATCTTGAGGCGGACCGTCCGCGCGCGCCACGAGGCGCGCCACAGTCAGCGCGCCATCGCCCGCGAACTCAATATCGACCGCCGCAAGATCAAGCGCATGCTCGACCAAGCGGAATGACTTAGCTGACAGATCTGGAGCTCGGTCACGGTACGTGACCGCACACCGGATCTCGTCCGCTCCTTATCCGCCCTTCGGTACGGTCAGCGATAAGCCTGTGGCCACCAGTCGATAGGCAGAGGCCAAGCCGCTCTGATCGTGCGCGAAGATCCGGTCATGCCATGTCCGCGCGCCCGCACGGCTCGTGACTCGCGTAGGCGCGATGAATTTCGCGGTCGTCGCGCGTCGTCTCTGCGGACGCTGTTAGCCAGGGTGGCTGCACAACGAAAGGATGCCCCCATGGAGATCACGAATTTGGGTCAGGCGGACGGGCTGCCGCCCGTGGATTGGGCCGCGGTTGCTGAGAAGCTCGATGCGGGGTCGGCGCCAGCCCCGGACGCGGTGAATTCCCGCACGACCTGGCTGTCCACCATCAACCAGGACGGCAGCCCGCATGTGACGGCGGTCGGTGCCCTGTGGCTCGCCGGCACGTTCTGGTTCCAGACGGGTGCCAGCACGCGGAAGGGGCGCAATGTCGCGCGCGATCCGCGGTGTTCGATCGCGGTGTCGGTCCGCGACGCGGACGTCGTAGTCGAGGGTGACGCGGCGCGAGTGACCGAGCCGGGCGCACTGGCGCGCATCGCGAAGGCGTGGGCGGACCAGGGCTGGCCAGCCGAACCCGACGACAGCGGACTGGGCATCACTGCCCCGTTCAACGCCCCGTCGCAAGGACCACCGCCATGGAACGTGTATCGCATTGAGCCACGCTCGGCGATCGTGACCTTGACGACGGAGCCGGGCGGCCTGACTCGCTTCCGGTTCTGACGCTTCTGATCAGCTGGGTCGCCCTCATCTGCCGCTGCGGGCGTGCGGTTCAACTGTCATTCCTGCGGACTGGCCGGTGCTTGCAGCAGCCGCTGATGATCTCGATGCGCTTGGCGGCGGCGATGCCCTGTGGGGTTTCTAAACTCGGCCACTGGTGTTGAGCTGGGCTCACTCGCGTATTCGACGAAATCTTCGCCGGCGAAGACGTGAAAGCAGTCAAGATCCCTCCGCGAACGCTGCGAGCCAATTCTGTACCAAGCCGCCAAGTAGAGCTGGGAGATTCCGCCATCTGCAGCTGGTGATTCAGGCGAATGCCGAGGTCGCGGTCATCGTTCGCCATATAAAGCTGGCGGTCACACTCATCTTGCGAGGACCCGGGCTACCCACGAGACTGCAGACATGACGGCTGAATCGGGGCCAGAGGGTACTGCTTCCGGGCGCGACACAAGGTCCGAGCTGCGGGCGTCTGATCGGGACCGAGATCAGGTCGTGGAGATCCTGCAGGTTGCCGCGGGCGACGGTCGACTCTCCCTGACCGAGCTGGATGAGCGCTTGGACGCTGCGTTGTCTGCCCGTACCATCGGGGAGCTGAAGGGGCTGACCGCCGACCTCCCCTTGGAGGGAATGCCTCCGCAAGTCAGGGACCTTATCCGGATCGATCAGCGTTTCGGCCATGTCACACGCACCGGCCGCTGGCTGGTTCCGCGCCGCATGGAGATCCTGCTGATGTTCTGCGAAGCGAAGCTCGACTTCACCGACGCTCTCGTTACCCACAACACCCTGGACATCGATGTCGACCTGCGAATCGGAGGAAACCTGACCCTGGTGACCAGGCCGGGGATCCTCGTCGACACGGACGGCCTGACGCGCAGCAGAGGCGACATCAAGATCCGCCCCGCATCCGACCCCGGCGCCCCGGTTATCCTGCGTGTGCACCTGACAGGGCAGTCTCGCGGAGGCGACATCACCGCTCGCTCCCCGCGGCGGAAGGTCTCAGAGTCGCTACGCCGCAAGCCACGGAGTATCGACAGTTGAGTCGGGGATTGGAGGCGGAGTATCTGCCACCGCGCCAGCCCCGACCGGCACCGGTCGCAATGCCAGTGCGAACAACCGTGGCAGTTTGTCGCTGGTGCTAAGAATCTTGGCCGCACGGTGCCGACTGCAGTGGCCCGTTCGACGCAACACCCTGCGGGGTTCCAGGAGTCGGCCACCGGCCCTGACCTGGGTCTCTATGCGGTCGGCTCGTATTCGTTGATGAGGCCGCCGAGGACGGGCCGGCGCCTGATCCGCTCCTGGGAGAGATCAGCAACAGGGTGGTCGGGCCGGGGCGGGCGGAGATGGCGGCTGCGGTGGGGCCGCCGTCCGTTGTAGTGCGCCTCGTACTTGGCGAGGATTGTTCGCAGATGCCGCGGGCCGAAGATCAGCATGCGGTCGGTGACCTCGGTCCGGGCGGTGAGCACGAACCTTTCCGCATAAGCGTTCGCGCACGGGCTTCGGGGCGGGATCTTCACGGCGTGGATACCAGCGTCGGCCAGGACTGCGTCAAACGACGCGGTGAACTGCCCGGCCCGGTCCCGGACCAGGAACCGGAAGTCCGCGGCGCGATCACCCAGATCCGTCAGCAGGTTGCGGATCTGCTGTACGGTCCAGGGACCGTCCGGGTTCGCGGTGATCCCGAGGATGTACACGTAGCGGGTGCCGACCTCCATGACGAATAGGCAGTACAGGCGCTGGAGAGTGACCGCGCAGTCCACGTGGAAGAAGTCGGTGGCCAGCATGGTCGATGCCTAGGCGTGCAGGAAATGCCGCCAGGTTGTGTCGGTCTGCCGTTTCGATGCCGGGGGAATCTTCAGGGCCTTGAGGACCCGGCGGATCGTGGATGCGCCGAACCGGTGGCCGAGCTTGAGCAGCTCGCCTTGAATCCGCTGGTATCCCCAGCTGCGGTTCTCGGTGGCGAGCCGCTCGATCAGCAGGGCGATCTCGGCGCTGACCGGCGGTCGTCCTGTCGGGTTCGGGTAGGTCCATTTGCGGGTGATCAGACGGCGGTGCCAGCGCAGGACGGTGCCGGGGGTGATCAGACGGTGCGCCTGCAGCCCTCCCGACAGACGCCGGATCAGCGCGGCGAGGATTACGCGGCCGGCCCAGTCCAGCCGGGGCCGGGGATTGGTGCGGTGCAGCACGGCGACCTCGTGCCGTAGCACGAGCAACTCAGCGTTCTTGGAAGCCGACGAGCGGCCAAGCAGGACCAGCCAGCCGCAGAGCTGGACAAAGATGAGGTAGAGCAGGCGGAGGGACACGAATGATCATGATGCCCTACTGCTGACGCTGGTCATCGCTGCAGCTCACAGGCTAGGCAGACTTCCGGCACCCCGCAAGGCCCCTTGACCTTGAAACCGGGCGTTCGAAATAGCGCGGTGAGCCGGTGCACCTAAGCGAATTCGAACCCAGACCTCTTCCGTGTCACGGAAGAGAGCAGCGGCCGATCCAGATCATATTCGCAGGCCAGAGGATCACTTGTGTCCCGCCGTGCAGTCCCGTCACACAGCAGTTGGCACTTAATCTTTGAGAAATTGGCGCTTGATCTTGGGCAGCATTGTTCGAAATAACGCGTTGAGCTGGTGGAGCTATGGGGATTCGAACCCCAGACCTCCTCCATGCCATGGACACTCGTCCCGTCTGAGCGGGTCGCGCTGGGTCGCGTCAGTGCAGATCAGAGCGGTAACGCTGTCTGGCTGGTACTGACGCGGTCCGGTGTTAACCGGGGCCGTTGTCACTGACACGAAATTGGGTCCTTTGTGGGCGCACGGCAGTTGACCCTGGCCGGTGAGGTGGCGGGCCTGCGTGGGTGCCCGGCTGGTGTCCGGGGTGGTTCGGTTATGAGCTGTCCGGCGGGCAGCGTGCTGCGGACGGCTGGGCGGCTCCTGGGGCGGGGTCTGGCGTTCAGGTGGCCCGCGCGGTCAGGCGGTCTCCGCGGGGGTGATGGTGATGACGTAGCCGGGGTTGAGTTTCCGGAGCTGCCGCATCAGGTAATCCTGCCGGGCATCGGGGGACTCGCGGCAGGTGTAGAAGTCGGCGCCCAGGTCAGCGTATGGCTTGCCGGTCTTCAGGACGCTGTAGGCGATCTTGAGCAGGGTGTGGGCGATCGCGGTGATCGCCCGCTTCTGTGCGCCCTTGTTCCTCGGGCCGCCGAACTTGCGGACCAGCCGCCCGAACCTGGCCTGCAGCCGGCCCGGTACCCGGACCGCGGCCCAGGCGGCCTGGATGAGCAGCGGCTTGATGTAGGCGCCGCCGTCGCCGGTCCGCCCGCCCTTGCTCTTTCTCGCGCTCATGTAGTTCCCCGGGCACAGGGTCGCCCAGGAGGCGAGCCGGCTGGCGGTGGCGAAGTGCTGGTGCGGGGCCGGGCCGATCGCGCCCAGCCAGCCGGCCACGATCACGTCCCCGAACCCGGGCAGCGTATTCAGCAGCTCCGCCTCGCGGGCGTAGCGGGCCACCAGCGGCGCGATCTTGGCATCCAGGTCCTTGACCGCGTCGTCGAAGACCTTGATCCGGTCCCGGTGCAGCCGGCACATCAGCGCGTGATGGTCAGTGAACCGGCCAGTCAGGGCCATCGACAGGTCGGCCATCTTCCCGGCGGTGCGCAGCCGGGTCTGCGCCAGGCCCGCCATCACGGCGCCGCGGCGTTCCCCGCTGATCAGCGCCTCGATCATCGCCGTCGCCGAGCCCCCGGTAACATCGGACACGACCGAGGACAACTTGATCCCGGCCGTCTCCAGCGCTTTCTGCAGCCGCTGGATCTCCGAGGTGCGGGCCTGGACCGTCTTCATCCGGTACCTTGCCAGGTCCCGCACCTCCCTCAGATCCGGATCGGGGATGTAGGAGCCGGACAGCAGCCCGCACTCGTACAAATCCAGCAGCCGGATCGCGTCTTTCGCGTCGGTCTTGTGGCCCTTCAGCGCCTTGGCGTGCGCCGGGTTGATCACCATCACCTCGGTGAAATCCAGCTCGCGCAGCGCGTAATACACCGGGTCGGTATACACCCCGGACGCCTCCATCACCACGTGCGTGACGCCGCGGCCGCGCAGCTCACGGGCCATCGCCTGGAGCACCCCGTAAAACGTGCGGAACTCCAGCACATCGGTCTTGCGGGTCCCGCGCTTCGCGCCCGGCACCCGGATCGCGACCTTGACCATGTCTTTGTGCACATCGATCGCGGCCACCCGGTCATAAAGCACTCGCATGCGCCACCTCCTGAAGCGGCTGTCGTAACTAACCGGGAACACACGCGCGCCGCCCGACGGGACCCCTCACATCAATCAGGAGACTGACACACGCGCTCGCAGCAGCAGCGGGCATGACCCGCAACGGGGATCCCAGCACCAAACTTGGTTACGGCCTCGAACAGTCCAAAGTGAACCGGTGACGACGGACGGCACGCCAGACCCAGCATGCACCTTCCGCCCAGCCCCAACCTGCGAAACCACCGCAAACCACGCGCAGACCCCGGCCCGCCCCCAATTTCATCCCGGGCATCGCGCCACGAAGTGGCCCATCTTTTCCTTGGTTACTCGGTTGCCCGCGTCAGACGATCAAGCGTGCGGACGTCGGTCGGCGGGCGCGGGCATCAACGCCGTTACTGCATACTGCACGGCGTGACATATGTGATCGACACGGCCCTTGGCGATCACGCTGCCGGTGTTGCTGGCGCTGCCGCGTCGTTCCGGTATGCAATTAGATGGAGAAGCGCGGCGATCCCCCGATAGGGGTCTGTGCGCCCGGCCTGCTCCTCACACGCGACTATCTCGGCGAACTCCGCTGGGGCTGGTACGGGCGCGTCCATTGCGGCGAATTCGGTGAAGGTCACTACTCCGTACCAATGGCGAAGTTCCAGGCCGACGCGGGTGAAATCGGAGGGCAGGTCCCTCAGCCGGTTGGCGCGTACTTCAATGCCCAGGCGGTTGACGTATCGGGTGGCGTCGAACGCGGCAAGCGCAGCGGCCCAGTCGCCACGGAGCCCAGGGTGGAGCGCCAGGGCGTCAGCGTTGCGGACCAGCAGGGATAGCATCGCGCCCGGGGCGAGCGCCGACGCCATCGCCTTTAGCGCTTGCGCCGGATCTGCTAGGTACATCAGAACGCCGTGGCAGAGCACGAGGTCGAAGCTTCTTGCGGCGACTTGTGTTTCGAGCCGTTCAACCTCTCCGTGTATCAGGCGGACGCGCGCCTGCACCCGCGGCGGTTTCGCAGCGAGTGTCTGGGCGAAGTCGGCGAGCATGCCGGGGGAAGGATCCAGGCCCGTCACGTGGTGGCCCAGTTCTGCGAGTTTCAGGGCCTGAGTCCCTTGGCCGCAGCCAACGTCGAGGACACGGATCGGCCGGTCGGGCAGATGACTGGTCAGTTGCCGCGCGACAAGTTCCTGACGGACGGCATTGGGCAGCCGGTGAAGACGTTCCCGCCATTGGTTCTCAACAGTGGCGAATTTACTCCCGTCCGCGCGGGATGTCCGGGCGCTGCCGGTAAGCGGATCATGGCTCTTTATGAGGACCGTTCCATCCGGGCTGATGACTGTAGTATCCGGTCATCTTGGCGGCGGTTTGGCGTTGGCCGCATACTCACCCAGTATACGGCCTCTGAGCTGGCCGGGGTGGCCGGATTTGAACCGGCGGCCTCTTCGTCCCGAAGCCAACGCGCGCTACGGTCTATCACTACTCATATTCCACCTGACCTGCCGCGAGCTGTCCGTGGGCGTCCGCTGGCGTCCACTGGTAGTTGTGGGGATTGTTACTCATTTAGTTACTCACCCGCCGGGAGGCTCGGTGGTGCCCATGGACCCGAGCCTGGCGATGCCCGGGGTTATGTGCGACGTCACACCGACTGTCGGTCACGGCTTAGGTCGCCGTCTTCGCCGCCGGGCATCATCTGAGGGTTTCGCCGCTGCCATGCCAGGGAGCGTCGGCCGCTATCCTTCCGGCATGTCGAGTGCCATCAGCGGCCTGCTGGGCGCTATCGTCGGAGGGCTCGCTGCTATCGCGGGAGCCTGGCTTCAGGCACGTAATGCTGCCAGGCTGCAGCGAGAGGCGGCTGAGCAACAAGAGAAGCGACATCGCGCAGAAAATCGCCAGCTCCTAGCACGTCGCTACCTCTACCAACTAGGCGACGCCGTGGATTCGCTTCTGCACCGCGTTGATAACTGGGCACATCGCGGTGGCCCTCGATACGCTGAGGGCCTGCATCCCGGTTACTGGGAAATAACGAGCCTGTATGTCGTTGCCCGCGCGCTGGCGGCTGAGCGAATCCTGGCTCTGCAGGGTGTATACGTCGAGCTTCGAGCGCTTTCGTCCAGTGAGGACGCAAATCTTCCCCCGCGTGCTGTTGAGGAAGCCGTGAGGAGGGCCTTTGGACAGGGCCTGTTTTATTATCATCGTCTCGCTCTTGCCGAAGCAGCGTTGGACCGCAGCGGCGACGAGTTCAGGCTCCTCATTTATTCGGAGTTTCTTCGACGTTACGAAAATCCAGAATGGAATCTTAAATCACTTCTTGATCCGGTACGTCAGGCTTTCAACTCACTCAACAAAGAAAGGCTGGAAAACTCGGGGAGTCTCTTACAGGCCTGAGCGAACGCATTGAAGAGTTGACAACCTCTCATAACACGAACGGTACCGACCCTGTGGTCACGCATCCAATATAGCTGGTGGCGTCGGCGCCCTACGCTAGCTGGGTCGCGGAGAGGTGGCGGTTTGCCGCGCTTGTACCGACACTAATGATGAGTAGTCAGTGGCGTGGTTGAACCGCCGACCTTCCGTTTTTCAGAAGGATTTCCGGGTCCATACGTGTCCACCACAGTCCGCCTGAGCAGGCCAGACGCGCGGCCCGCACCTTGGCATCTACGGTCATCCCGATGTGTCCACAGCCGTAGTTAGCACTGCGTTAGCAGGATCGGCAAAGCGTGTCATGGTTTGCTCGGCAGGCCTGCTGGCGAGTCATTAACCGTGGGCTTCCGTTAAGGGGTGCTCAGATCGCCTTGAAGAACTGCCCGATGCCGGACGCCGCCTGGCCGATCCCTTGGACGAACCCTGAGACCGCGGAGCCGGCAAAGCCCGGGTCCGTGAGCGATATGGCCACCAGGAAGACTATGACCGCCACCAGCCAGACCGCCAGCCGGGCCGCTATGATGCCCTTCCCGTGAGTAGCCAGATACCAGATGCCCACGATGAAGAGCACGCTCAGGACGGCAGCCACGACCCGTACCGTCCCATACCGGCCGCCTCTTCCACCACGGGTAAGCCGCCGGGATAACGGCGGCTCTCGTTGAGGTCGTTCCGGGTCATCTGATCCATGCCGTAACGATACATCTCAAATACTGGGACAGTCTACTATCTGCAGCGGTGTCGCTGGAGGTTCGCCGCGCGCATTCTGGGCCTGGCCTTCGGCCTGGCCCTAGCCGTCAGGCCCGCTGGGTCGACAGAGACTCTGGCGCTTACAGTGGCCATCCTTCGCCGGGACCCGCTGCTTAGAAGCTCGTTCTGCGGCCAGTGGCACCTGCTGCTCTCCTGATCAGAGGCGGTTCGTTCGTTCTCTGCCTGTACCTCCATGCTCCTGGTTTCCGCCCCATTCTGGCACGCAGATGGCACGTGGGCGCCTCAGAGCCATCGCCGGTGGCCGAGGCGACGGGGGCTTCTATCGACCGCGCATCCTGGGCTCGAAGGCCTCCAACCTCAACACCCGATCTTGGCATACCCTTCTGTACATGTCGCGTATGTGCCCTCATTGTAAGGTCAAATCACACTTCACCCATAGGTGGAGTCAAACTACGCAGCTACCGCTGGTAGAGGATTCCTCTGAGCCGGAAGTGCTAATATTCTGCGAAACCTGCGACAACTGTTGGCTGCCAGTCTGCGGGGCGGTTCTCGTCGAGGAAGGTGATCTAAATGATGCTATGGTGTGGCCTGCTCGGGTAGACGAAAGAGAATACCCAGATGTGCCAAAAGAAATAGCGAGCGTCGCCAACGAGGCACATCTTGCGCTCGGGGCGAATGCTCCAAGAGCTGCTGTCGTGATGGCCCGTGCGACAGTCGAGCTCACAGCAAAGGGTCACGGGATAAGTAGTGGCACCCTTGAAACAAAGATCGACAAGCTTGCCGCTGAAGAACATATCAGCGAGCAGATGAAGTTTGCGGCACACGAGATTCGCTTTGCGGGTAATGAGGTTGCCCATGCGGATATGACTGCCGAGCATATCAGTCTAGGAGACGCGGCAGAGATCGTTGACCTGATGGATGCAATTCTTAAACGTGCATACCAAGAACCTGCTCAGGTAGCGCGAATCCGAGAGAGCCGTGAAGCGAGAAAAAAGGGGTGAACTAAGACTCGGCATAGCGGAAAAATCAGCAGTCTCCCGCGACGGTTACTGGGCCGCAATCGCTTGCCGGTGTCAGCTTCGCCTGTCCGAGACTTGGCACTTAAGTTACGAAGAGGCGGCATGAAAATTTAGAGATAGTGGCCGCAGTTTTACTGTTGCTACCATTGTCGGTTCTTAGTAGCTTCCCAGACTTCCTTGTCAGCGTCCACGTAAATTGATGGCCGCAGCCTAACATATACTTTAAACATTTCATTAGAAAAGCGCACCCAGCCGCGATTTCGGGGCTGTGGCGTAACTATTACTTTGCGATGTTCAGCGCTATTGAGTTGCTTCCTATAAATAGATGGGTTGCTAACTCCAAGTTCAGTTTTTAGTTTTCTATATACTTCGCTGGTCGGTATGTCTACAGCTCGCCATTCGGCGAACGTCCTCAAAACTTTTTCTCGTTGATAGGAATTTCGGACCGCGTTCCTGTAAGTTTCAGCGAATTGGTGGGCGAACTGATTATTAGTTAGCTCATGGACAGCTCGGACAACATCTGGTTCCACGACCAAGTTCCGCTTCTCATCAGCAGCCAACATGAGAGCACTCTGGCCGATGACATGCACAAACCACGGATAACCCGCTGCGAATTCGACAATCTTAAGAGTAGCAAAGTGATCAAAAGTGATGTCAATGCCCTGATCCTTCAGATATGCGTCCGCCTTCTCAATTATTTCATACAATTCCCCGTCATTCATAGTAGGTACAGCTACGGGAACCAGGCTTCTTTCCAGTGAGCGGTGATCGCCTAGCAATTGGCTGACGTTTGGAGCTATGCCAACTAGGATAAACTTCACGTTCTCGCTGGAAGTGGCTTTAATAAAGCTGGCGAGGCCGTACCTTTTGTTTATACGATCGAATTCGTCGATTATAAAGAGTACTGGTCGGTTATAGCTTCCGACAATTATCTGTATCAGATGCTGCAGCTTCTCGGTCCGGCTCAGATTTCTATACGAGTCGCGTCCTTTCTCGCGTTCATAGGTCTTAACACTCTCCGCTTCGAATGCTTTGAGTGAGATTTTCTTACTAACGGTCCGCCCTGTTAGGCGGCCAGCTCTTGTATTTTCGCTTATAGCAGAGAAGTCAGCGTCTTCCGCCGCGTTTATGAGCAGTTGCAGAACTCCCCTAGAGCCTTGAATAGCCAGTGTTTCATCCGTGCATGTCACTAGGAAAGTTATGAATTGACGATCTTCATCTATCGCCCGGTCCTCAATCCCGAGTGATCTGAGCAATTCTTCGTCGCCCATAGCAATATATTTGATTTGGATTGCCAGGCTAGTCTTGCCCAGTCCTCGATCCCCATAGATGATAGGGCAACTTCCGCTGACATGAAGCGAATCAGTCAAGGCTGCTACTTCGCGAGCGCGCCCAGCAAAAAACTCGGGGTCGTCAACCTCTTTTGCTGGATGGAAGGCATTCATAAGTATCGAACGCTTGCTAGGGCTCATAGTCAGTTCCAAAATAGAGCGTTAATCATCCAACTGATGAAGTATAGCGGCTTCTTCATGGCAGTGCCGGGTAATTGTCGTACCGGGCCTACCGGTATCTTTCGCGGCGGCAGGCTTGTCCGGCATGGGAAGACCGCCCGGTCGTCATCTTAGGGTCGCGTCGAGAGGTTCGCCGCGTGCGTAACGGGCCTGGCCTTTGGCCTGGCCCTTGCCGTCAGGCCCGCTGGGTTGGCAGAGGTCTCCGGGGTCAACGGCGCGCCGGAGGCGCGTCCCGCTTGCGGGATGCGAAGCACCGTTGACGCTGGAGGGGCCAGCCCGGACAATGCGCGGCGTTCCGCTCCCGCCGCTGCGGCTTTCCGGCATGACCGCATCTGACGCGCGTGCCTGGCG
>Ga0187859_10002224_pt1 | contig 12260 bp, 7 predicted proteins | sample June2016WEW_10_1_2_FD_133019 | JGI IMG/M metagenome (GOLD analysis project Ga0187859, IMG submission 133019) | Peatland microbial communities from SPRUCE experiment site at the Marcell Experimental Forest, Minnesota, USA - June2016WEW_10_10 | ecosystem: Environmental > Terrestrial > Soil >... | reverse complement strand
GCCTCAACGTCATCAACTTCGCCAGCCTCTTCTCGGGGACGGCCATTGCTTCTCCGCGCACCTTTTCGCTCCGCCTGCGGTTCGATTACTGACCGTTAAGGGGAGCAGCCCAATTTCTCAAAAGTGTTCATTTCTGAACAGACTTCGGAAGGCTGAAGGGGAATACTTTTCCACAACCCGAAATGTTATTTGAATGCAGGTCGAAGAGGAAATAGTTAGCCCGAACTAATATGCTCTTGTAGGTTGCACGGGGAGGACTATGCGTCTCGCGCTCGCCGCTGCGTAGGTTTCAAGGGAGGTTCGACCTTTTGGTGAGCGCGCTTGATCCGCGGATTCTGCTCGATGCCCTGAATCTTCAAACCGTTGACAGCCTTGCGGCGCCGGACTGCATCCAAGGGTTGGCGTTCAAAGCTGATAAAGGCCGCAAAACTCGCGCCCGCTGTGTTTTTGGGGGTAGGGGATGTACTGCATTTTTTTTCGGCACGTTTCTGTTCGCAGTCTTTGTCTGCTCTTGCTGGTTTGCCTGGCATGGCGGTCGTCCCTCGCGCAAGTCATCGTCTCCACCAGCCGCAACGATAACGTCCGGGACGGCGCCAATACCCGGGAAACATTGCTCTCCCCAGCCAACGTCAACAAAAATGGTTTCGGCTATCTCTTCAGCACTCCGGTCGACTATGTCGTGATGGCACAACCTCTCTACGTTCCGAACGTGAATATTTCGGGCAGTGCCCACGACGTCGTATACGTCGAAACGCAGGCCGATTCGGTCTATGCCATCGATGCCGAAAGCGGCACTCAGCTCTGGTGGGTCAACTTCACCAATCCAGGTCAAGGAATCGTCACCGCCCAAACCAGAAACAAGACCCTGCCGTGTGGCAACGGTTACGGTTACGAACAGGAAGGTATCGTCGGTACCCCAGTCATCGATCCCGACAACAGCACCATGTATCTCGTTGCCAAGACTGTGGTCAACGGAACGGTGGAGCATAACCTCCACGCGCTCGATATCACCACCGGCAATGATCGCCCCGGCAGCCCGGTTCAAATCGTAGCGCAAACGACCTATGGGTCTAAGGTCACCAACTTTAACAGCCTCCACCAGAAAAACCGGCCCGGCCTTCTGCTTCTGAACGGCACGATTTACCTGGCATTCGGCTCCAACGGCTGCAACGATGACAATAGCGGCTGGCTGCTCTCCTACGACGAAAGCACCCTCGCGCAACTCGCCATCTTCAACACTTCGCCCGACCACGGACTAACTTCGATCTGGCAGACGGGCAACGGCATCGCCGCCGACGAGAGTAACAACATCTATGTGGAGACGGGCGAGTCCTGCGATACCTGTTACAACATCCCGCAAGGCGCGACTTACAGCAATACCGTGCTCAAGCTAACTCCCGACTTAACCGTCGCAGATTATTTCACGCCCTTCGACGTGCAATTTCTCAACAGCAACGATTTGGATTTGAGCTCCACCGGAGTTCTCATCCTCCCCGACCAAGCCGGAACTTATCCCTATGAACTGGTCGCCGGCGGCAAGCAGGGCTTCGTCTATCTCCTTGATCGCGATGATATGGGAGTGTTCCACCCATCTTATGATCAAGACATCGAAGAATTCTCGCTGATTCCAGGGGAAGAAACCACCCAGGTTAAAGACGTCTTATTCAGCTCACCGGCGTACTGGAATAACACCGTCTATTTCGCGCCCGATGACTCTCCGCTCCTGGCTTATCCTTTGTCTAACGGATCACTGGGCACTCCCTTCACGACGGTCCAGAAATATACCGGCGCTCACTCCCCATCGATCTCCGCGAACGGCGACAGTAACGGGATCGTCTGGGACATAACAGGCGGGAATTTGTATGCCTTCAATGCCACGACTTTGCAAATGCTTTACGCCACCAATCAGATTAAGACGCGAGACGCCTTGCCGCTGGTCGGACATTTTGTCACTCCGACCATCGCCAACGGCCGAGTCTACGTAGGGACGCAAAATAGTCTCGTAGCCTACGGATTATTCCAGGTGATCAACATCACCGGCGGCAGCACGCAGACGGCTACCGTAGGCACTGCGCTGGCCGCGCCCATCCAGATTCATGCCGTCGATCCATACTCCGGAAATCCGGACGCGGGCGTTACCGTGACCTTCAGCGATGGCTGCATCAAGGCCGGCAGTTCGAGCTGCGGCAGTTTCAATCCTTCTTCCGTTCTCACCGACGCCAACGGCAACGCCTCGACTACTTACACGGTTCCGCGAAAAGCGGGTACCTATACGCTGACGGTTTCGGGGACAAGTTCGGGCCTAAACTTCGCAAATGGCACCACACCTGCGACCGCTACTGCCGGTGCGGCCACGCATCTGATTGTCTTCAGCGGATCGAAGCAGACCGGCGATGAAGGATCTACTCTTCCCAACCCTTTGGCAGCCCAGGCCCAGGACGCCTACGGCAACGGCGTCTCGGGAATCACCATCAATTTCGCCGCCAACAACGGGGCTGTTCCCAGCCAGTCATCCGCGGTCAGCGGCGCTAACGGACAGGCTTCCATTACTCTGCAATTGCCGAATGCCGCGTGCACGGTTACGGTCACGGCCAGTTCCACCGGTTTCAAGAACGTCGTCTTCACCGAATACACCGTTGCCGGAGGCAGCCGCCTATTCGGGGCAACCTCAGTAGCCGCGCCGCTGCACTGGCGACCTACTAAACCTTGAACCACGAAAGGACACGAGGTATCACGAAGTTTTCGCCGATTGACTTCCCCTTGGTTTCGCGGGAAACTCGCTCTGAGCCTGCGTTCTCCCCCATACCGGCAGGCTGCCGAGGCCATGGTGTTCCCGCAGCCTATGTCGAGGTCCGAGTTCGGCCCTGACGACTCGCGTGTCAATGATGGTTTTGGTGGCGATCCTCTTGGCGCTGAACCGCGCGGCGACGGTCCGCACTGCGACGATTCGTCTCCCCCGGACCCGACCCGCACCCTCGAGCAGCACCTGCTCGCCGGCTTCCCACCTGACCTGGCTCTCGATTTAGTGCTCAACGAAGTAGTGGTGCATGCCGTGGAGGCCACTCATGCCGTGGCCGGCGCTCTCGCGCTGATGCGCGACGGACAAATGGTCTGCCGCGCTGCCACCGGACAACTCGCGCCAGACCTCGGCATCCCTCTTAACGCGCGCGACGGTCTCTCCGGAGCCTGCCTCGAAACTCGTCAGCCGCAGCTTTCCGTCGATACCGAATTCGATCCACGCGTCGACCCCGCCGTCTCGCGCCGCCTCGGCATCCGCTCCATCCTCATCGTTCCGGTGTTTGACAGCAGCGAAAAAAACGCTCAATTTGCCGGCGTTCTCGAAGTTTTCTCCTCATCGCCCGCTGCCTTTTCGCACAAGGATCAGGTATTGCTGGAAGGTTTCGCCGCAGAATGCGCCCGCATTCGTCAAGCTGCCGTCGAACTGAATCGGCGCCAACCTGCCGCAGCGATGCCTCTTGCCGAGTTGATTCTGCCCGGTTCCGCTGTTCCAGTGGCTGTCGAAGCCAGCCCGCCACTTACGCCGCGCCCACGTTATGAAACCTGGACACTGGCGCTCGGAGGCCTGGCGATCTTCGCCATCATCGCCGTCAGCTTCCTCATCGGCACCCGAATCGGATGGCTGCGCTACGGGGCACCCCAAGTCGCGCTGTCTACAGCCACGACGAACAGCCCAGGCGCGGCTGCGAACTCAAATTCCTCCGCGAAAGCAGCGCTAGTAAAACCTCCGGAAAATGCTACGGATAAAACGTCGCGAGCCTCCAAGCTACACTCGACTCCATCGGCTGAGCCAACCGACGAACTGGTCGTCTATGAAAAAGGCAAAGTCATTTTTCGCATGAAGCCGACGCCTGCCAAGGCCAGTTCGCCCAAGCAGCTCCAAATCATATCCAACGCCAAAGCAAACGATTCCACCCAAGCGGATACCGCGGATGACAATGCCATTGTCCAGGCATCGTCCACAACCAAGCTCACATCAACCGCCAGCGTCTGGCTCTCTCCAACTCAAGCCGAAAGCCTTCTGCGCAGCCGCACTGAGCCCATATATCCCGCCGAAGCGCTCGCCACGCACCGCGCTGGCAACGTGGTTCTAGAAGTTGAAGTAGCTGAAGACGGCTCGGTCTCAGGCATCCGCACTCTGAGCGGAGACCCTGTATTGGCGAGTGCTGCCACCGAAGCAGTCCGCAACTGGCGCTACCAACCCTATCGCCGCCACGATCACCCCTCACCATTTCAAACGGATGTAACTCTAACGTTTAATCTCCCTAACTAAAACTTCGGACTCGCCGCGGTCTTTGCTTTTCCTTAGCTTCTATGTTTCCCTGACTTTTGCTTTTCCTTGGTTTTGATTTCCCGCGTTGCTTGCACTCGTCCAATCGGCAATCACCCTCTGCTTGCCATTTACTCCATCTCCGCGCGAAACTGCTAATGATCCCATGAGACTCCTGGCGCGCTTTCTTCTGTCGGCCAGCGACACTGGCCACTTCCCTGCACCGACCATTCCAGAGATCGCCTTTCTAGGACGATCGAACGTCGGGAAATCAAGCGTCATCAACTCTCTCCTGGGCGCGAAGCTGGCGCGCACCAGCAACACGCCCGGACGGACCCGCAGCATCAACTTTTATGAGGTGCGGAAGGCGGGACAACCTCATCCGGAGTTGCGCTTCGCCGATCTTCCGGGGTACGGCTACGCGAAGGTTTCGCGCGCAATCTCCGAAGACTGGGCGCGCTTCGTCGATCCCTATCTGCACCAGCGATCAAATCTGGCGTTGTGCCTCGCTCTCGTCGATTCGAACATCCCTCCACAGGAAAGCGACCGGCAATTACTGGAATTTCTAGCGGCCAAAGGACGTCCGCATGTGATCGTAGCCACAAAATGCGACCGTCTATCCGGCAACCAAGTGCGGCATGCGATGGATGCTCTCGGACGAGCCTACAGCGGCGTCCCGATCATTGGCTTTTCGGCTAAAACCGGGACTGGCAAAGAGGAACTCTGGCAACAGATTCGGGCGGCGGCCGCGGGCAAAGTTCAACCGGCCTAGCCGAAATACCTCTCGACACCCGCGTTCTCGCCCTAAAGTTTCCACCGCAATATTCCGATCAACTAGGGGTAGCACTTTGTCAGGAGGCGTCGTGGATCCGCACATACATCCTGATCTACCCGGCGTGTCGCCCGACCCCAACAAGGGAGACGAGGCCGCGAACTATCTTCGCCGGCTAAAGGCGAATTTAACGCCGCCGAAACCGCCGGAGGGCCCCGCCAACGCCAACGGCGCAGCCGCAAAACCTGCGATCGACTGGAAAGAGCGCCGCCAGAGTCCTCGGCTTCGTTGCTCCGGTAGCGCCGAATTTCGCGTCGCTGGAAACGACATCCGCATGTGGGGAACGCTCACCGATATCAGCCTGCACGGTTGTTATGTCGAAATGAACACCACCTTCCCCGTGGGCACAAGAGTCGACTTGGTTCTCAAGTCGTTCGGTATACGCATCCATTCCCCCGGCACAGTTCGCGCCACTTACCCATTTCTCGGAATGGGGATCAGCTTCAATGATATCGACATCGAAGAGCAGCAGCGCTTGAAGCAGTTGCTGGCCGCGCTGACCGGGCAAAAGGAGTTGGTCCTTAATGGAGCTGCTAATGGAACGGGTGATGAGCCATCCACTAAAGAGACTTTGGCCGCCACCGACCTGCCCGCCTTTTTCGACGCGGTGACCGAGTTGTTTCAGAAACAGCAACTGCTCTCGCGCGAAGAGTTCTACCAGATCGCCAAACGAGTTCGCCGGCCTTGATCCCGCCACGAGGGATCATCAGACTGGCAACCCGTTTGGCGGGCTCCGGACAGGTGATTACCCTGGTGACTGGTTCCCGCACGCGGCGGGACATTTCATCCTTTATCATTAAAGGCCTATGGCCAAATTTCTGGTGACGGGAGCTGCCGGCTTCATCGGTTCATCACTGGTGCGCGCCCTACTGGAGGGCGGCGACGAAGTTCGCGGCATCGATAACTTTTCCACCGGCCGCCGCGAAAATCTGACCGAGGTGCTCAAGCAGATCGACTTCCGCGAAGCTGACCTTCTTGATCTGAATGCCATGCACAAGGCGTGTGCGGGCATCGACTACGTCCTGCACGAAGCAGCCATCCCCTCCGTGCCGAAGTCAGTCCTCGACCCGATCGGCAGCAATCGCGCCAACATTGACGGCACGGTCAATCTTCTGGTCGCGGCCCGCGACGCAAAAGTGAAGCGCGTGGTCTATGCTGCCTCATCTTCGGCCTATGGCGATACGCCGACGCTTCCGAAACACGAAGCGATGACGCCCAATCCCATCTCGCCGTATGCGGTTGCCAAGCTGGCCAGCGAACTTTATATGATTTCGTTTTTCCGCTGCTACGGCCTCGAAACCGTCTGTCTCCGCTACTTCAATATTTTTGGCCCGCGCCAGGATCCGTCCTCGCCCTACTCCGGCGTGCTTGCCAAGTTCAGCATGCAGATGTTGCGCGGAGAACAGCCGACCATCTTCGGCGATGGCGAAACCAGCCGCGATTTCACCTACATTGATAATGCCGTCTCCGCCAATCTGCTCGCCTGTTCGGCGCCCGCAGCCGAGTGCGCCGGTCGCGTCTTCAACTGCGCCACCGGACGCCGCATCACGCTCAATGAAACTTTCGCCGCCCTGAAACCACTCACTGGCTACAAGGGCGAGGTCACGTATGCTCCCGAGCGCGCCGGAGACATCAAGCATTCTCTCGCCGATATCACCCAGGCGCAGAAGCACTTAGGATACAAAGTTCTAGTGAACTTTGAAGACGGTCTGCGCCGCACGGTGGAGTGGTACAAAAGTCAGAAGCAGCCAGTCGGAGCGTAAGCGACGCGCGGTATGGCTGTCGACTCCGCCACTGCGTCGTTAAACCGGCCGTCCGTCGGATGCTGAGTCTCCCGACTGCCGATCCCTGGCATGCTGCCAATTGATGAGTTGATTGAGGTCGTAGCGAAACGGCCCATAGGCGCGAAAAGTTTTCTCGTCAAACAACCGTTTGGCGCCGCAACTAAGACACACTTGGTACGAATAACCCCGCACGCCTATCGGCCAGCTCATCCGGCTATGCCAGCACCCTCGGAAGGCCATCGCGGCGGCTCCCGCCAATGTAGTCGCCACCACTCCCGGCCACCACCAACTCGATTTCTTGCCTACGTGAGGTTTTCCCTGCTCTATAAGATCGCTCATCAATCTTGAAACCTGATTCCTTCGGCGTTCGGCTGCCATTTTCAAGATAGGACGAATCGCGAGGAAGGGCAAAATCTTAAGGGTCGTAGCTCAGAACGTGCCGCACTCCCGACACCCTGTCCGGCATCGACAGGACATACAAGACACCCCAGAAGGACGTGTACTACCGGACATTGCGATACCGCCCCAAAGACTATTACGCTCGACCTTGGACCTCTGTCGAACCAAGGCCGCCAATGAGCCTGGCATCGGTCCAGAGCTACGATTACAGAATTACGAAAAGAGCGATAAACACAGGTCTTTTCGACTGTTCCGCGCAGCGATGAGTGCGATCGAATGAGTGCCTATCCAACCAGTGCCGACCCTGCGACAGTCGATCCCGCGACTGGCGACCCCGGCTCTCCATTGCAGCAGGGCAACCTCGTCCTTGAATCGATCGCGCGCCAGGAGGCGATGCGCGCGCTGCTCGCCTTCTCAGAACTCCACGAACAAATTCGCAACCGCCGCATCGCCACGGGCCGCGAAGCCGATCGCGACCTCTTCGAGACCGAACGTTTCATTCTCGATGAAGTTTTGCAACTGATCTGCGATCGCGTGCAGACCATCACCCAGGCCGACGCCGTCATAGTCGCGCTGGCGGAAGAATCAGAAGCGATGCGTTCAGCGGACGACAGAAAGTCGCGCGCAGCCATCCCGCAACTGCTCTGCCGCGCCGCCGCCGGACCACTTGCCGTCACGCGTGGCGTTCATCTCATCGCCGAATCCGAGTTCCTGCAGGATGGTCTCGACACCGGCCGCATCCTTCGTTGCGACGATGGTGAAATCGATGCCCGCGTCGAACTCGATTTCGCCCACGCGCTCGGCGCTCGCTCTACCGTGCTCGTTCCCCTCCGCGGACGCCGCGAGCAAATCGGCGTCCTGCAGGCCTTTGCGCGCGCTCCATGGGCCTTCACCGATCAGGACGTTCGCTGCTTCGATCTCTTCGCCGAGCTAGTTCTCTCCGCGCTTAAGCCCGAGGACGAAGACCGACGCATTCACTGGCTGTCGGACGTCGCCGATGAAGTGCTGCAAGCGAAACGTCCCGCAACCACGCCCATCGCCGCCTTGGCAGAAAGTGAGATCGCCGAAATCGAGCCGGTCATCATTCCGGAGACGGCTCCCGCTGCGTCACCTCTCTCGACGACCAAGACGTTCTTTCACGGTGCGCTCGCAGTTCCACCACCGGTGACGCCGGAAGAGCCTGCGCTCATTCCCGCCATCGCGGACGAGCCACCGCAAACCTCCAACTGGCTGCTCGCTTCAGAGAGTCCCTTAGACGACACCGCGTCGGACCTTGCATCCGACTTCACTTCAGAAATAGTGCCCGACATCGCCGGCGACTCCTACGCGAGTTCCGACGAGGAAGCACCAACCAAGCCGCGCCTCTTAGCCTTTCTGCCTAACCTTCCTCTCCCTGGCAGGAATCTTCCGGGCCTGAGCGTGGTTCTGGCCTTGGTCATCGTCGCCGCGCTCTTCTCTGCCGGAGCCTGGTGGGGACTCGAAAATCACGGAGCGACCACCGTCAAGGCCGTGGCCGGCAAGGTTGATTCTTTGCCTGCGTCAGTGACCGCGCCGCCCGCGCCCTCGAGCGTTGTCTCGCCCGCCGTCGCCGACAATCTGCTTACTCCGGCGAAGCTCGATCCCGATTCTTCGACGCTCACCGCGGTTCCCGACAGTAAGCTCGCGGCGCTGCCAAAAATCACCGGCCTGCGCCACTGGACCTCATCGATCGGCAGCACCGTCGTCATCGACATGGAAGATCAGGTTCCCTATGAAGTGCACCGCCTCATGTCGCCTGAGCGCATCTACTTCGATCTGCACGACACGGCACTTGCGGCCGATCTCGATGGTAAGACGATGGACGTAGGCGACGCATCGCTGACCCGCGTGCGCATCGCACAGCCCGTCGCGGGCGTCACTCGAATCGTCCTTGACACGAAGGATGGATCGAACTTCTCCGTCAGCATGGAGTCGAATCCTTATCGCCTGATAGTCGAACTGCGTGGCAGCGAACGGACTCTGATGGCGAAGCAACTCGCTCCGAAAGCCGCGACGCCGAAACTAACGCCCATGAATTCGGCAACCATTGCACTGGCTTCGGCTCCCGCCGCGGCTTTGGCGGTGAAAGCGCCTGACCAGTCTTCAATCCCTGTAAAGACCGGTAAATTTCGCATCGTGCTCGACGCCGGCCACGGCGGCTGGGATCTCGGCACGGTCGGCCATCAGGGAGTTGTAGAAAAGGATCTCGTACTCGACGTTACCGCGCGTCTCGGCAAGTTGCTTGAATCGCGGCTCGGCTCCGAGGTCGTCTTCACGCGCACCGACGACAGTTACCTGCCGCTTGAACAGCGCGCGGATATCGCGAACCAGGCGCAAGCCGATCTCTTCGTCTCGGTGCATGCCAACTACAGCACCTCTGCCGAAGCGCGCGGAGTTGAGACTTACTACTCGAATCTCTTTTCTGCTCCCGGATCGCGCGAGCTCGAAAAGCACGACGATGGAAGCTTCCCGAAGCTCACGCCTGTCTCGCTCTCGCCCGGAGCGTTACACGAAAAGATTGCCGAATCGGAGCGTCTTGCGGCCAGCGTGCAGCGCGCGCTCTACTCCACGCTGTCGGCGTCGAGCCCTGGCATTCGCAATCGCGGCATCAAAGACAAGCCTTTCGTCGTGCTGACCGGTACGACCATGCCCGCAATTCTTTCCGAAATTTCTTTTGTCAGCAGTCCGGCGGATGAGCGCAACCTGCAAAATCCCACCTACCGCCAGCAAATCGCCGAAGCGCTCTATCAAGGCATATCCCGCTACGAGCAAGCCGCGCCCCACGCCAAGGTAGCTCAGCTGCGGACGGCTGCCGCACGGCAGTAACCCCGACCTCCGGAAACTTTTCCAACAAAAATTTGTCATCCTGAGCGAAGCGAAAGGACCTGCTTCTCCTACCCGACACTGAAATGTGGGTACCCCCACCCCTCTGCTAGGTCTATTATTCGTTTGATCTTTTGCGGGGGGCTTGACAGCCGAGCCCCTGAAAACTCGCGTTTTCAGAGGGCCCGGGCTGGTGGGGGTCGGGCAGCTTCGAGAAACGGATAAGAAAAAGGCGCAGTCCCTTGACCGCGCCGAGGGAGCAAACGACCACTCAGGGCCGCGTAGCTCGTTGCTTAAACAATCTACGACAGGACTAATGCGGGAATCTGTTCAAAATTGCTCACTGGCAGGAGATTCGGCGGAGGGCCCCCTTCAACTCAGAGCTCCCCTTTGACTCTGGGCACCTACGGGGCGCTCGGTTGGGCGTTGCGCAGGGCGTCTTCCAGGGGTTGGTTGCTGGGCATGTTTTTTTCTACCACGCGCCAGCCGTCGTCGTAGCTGCGGAAGGCTACGGTGGAGCGGTAGTGGACTCCGCTGTCGTAGAGGGCTGCTCCTACCTGATTGATGGCGACCCAGCGCCAGGTGAATTCGACGTCGGCGAAGTTGCCGGCCTTGCTGATGCCGGCGATGCCGAGGAGTTCGCGGCGGGCTGCCTGGATGCCGATGGGTCCGTTGTTGGGCAGGGCGGTGGCAATCAGCGGGCGAATCGCGTCGACTCCGAGGGGCGTGAGGACTACGTCCCAGCAGGGCGAAGGGTCGACGTCGGCGGGACATTTTTCTTCGGTGGCCTGAATCCATCCGCGGCGCTGGAGGACCAGGGATTCGGGAGACGAGAAATCCTTATTGGAGACGATGCCCTGGCGCAGCCAGAACATTTGCGGAGATTTGAATTCGTCGGAGGCGGAGATCAGGTCGGCAGCCAGGCGGCGGGTCAGGAAGTCGCGGGGGGAGCAGGCGATGGTCGCGCAGAGCAGCAGCGCTAGTAGAAATTTTTTCGTCGTCGGCATTCAACGTTGATTGACTGGCACTCGCAGTTCGGCGAACTTTTCATTCCTGTGCTCCCGAGCAAACAGCAGGTCCTTCGCTTCGCTCAGGATGACAACTTTATTTTCAATGACAAATTTTAGTGGCGTTATCGGTGCGAGAGGATTTTAACTAATCGCGACTGTTTGCGGGGTAGAAAAGGGGAGCTGGCGATTTGTCCGTCGAAATGGGTTGACCAGCGGCCTGGGACGGGCTTGCGGCAGGACGGGCACGCGCCTTCGGCGGTCAGCTTATATTTCTTGATTAGATATCCGTAGCGTTGGATGAGTAATTCTCCGCAGTGGGCGCAGCGCGTGTCTTCGAGGCCGTCGACCTGGCCGGGAAGATTGCCGGCATAGATGTAGCGCAATCCGGCATTGCGGCCGATGGCGGCGGCGCGTCGCAGATCGGCGGCAGTGGTGTCGGCGGGCGAGGTCATTTTGTAATCCTGATGAAACGCGGTGACGTGCCATGGAATGTCGGGCGAAATGCTGGCTAGAAACGCGGCGAGCTGGCGGAGTTCGTCGTCGCTGTCGTTGAATCCGGGAATGAGCAGGGTGACGATCTCTAGCCAGATGCCCATGCGATGCAGAGTGTGAATCGTGTCGAGGATGGGCTGGAGGCGTCCGCCGAGCTGGCGATAGTGGCGATCGTCGAAACTCTTGAGATCGACTTTGTAGAGGTCGATCCAGGGATGGAGATAGTCGAGGACCTGCGGCGTGCCGTTGCCATTGGAGACGAATGCGGTGAGGAGGCCGGCTTCGCGAGCCTGGCGGAAAACGGCGACTGCCCACTCGCTGGTGATCAGCGGCTCGTTGTAGGTGCTGACCATGACTTTCGCGCCTTGGGCTAGCGCGTCTTTGACTAGCAGCTCGGGCGTGGCTTCGAGCGGAGGCGAGACGGCGTTTGGATCGCGCAGGGCCTGCGACGTGACCCAATTCTGACAATAGGAGCAATGCAGATCGCAGCCGAGCATGCCGAAGCTGTAGGCGAGGGCTCCGGGATAAGCGTGGAAGAACGGCTTCTTCTCGATGGGATCGCATTGCACTCCGGCAACGTATCCCCAGGGAACGTAGAGTTGGCCGCCGTGATT
>Ga0187859_10002211_pt1 | contig 12290 bp, 9 predicted proteins | sample June2016WEW_10_1_2_FD_133019 | JGI IMG/M metagenome (GOLD analysis project Ga0187859, IMG submission 133019) | Peatland microbial communities from SPRUCE experiment site at the Marcell Experimental Forest, Minnesota, USA - June2016WEW_10_10 | ecosystem: Environmental > Terrestrial > Soil >... | reverse complement strand
CAAGCCTTACCTCATTGCGCAGACCCTAACGCAGATCATCGACGAGTACGGGCCGAACGAGTCCATCACCGACAACTGCTACATCAAAGCGGCCTTTCAGACCGACAATCTCCAGACCTGCAAGAACCTCTCCGAGCTGAGCGGCAACATGACCGTTGAAAAGGAGACGGTGAACTACAGCGGCCAACGCACCGACTTCTACCTCAAGCACATCTTTCGCAGCGTGGAGCAGGTGCAACGACCTCTCATCACCGTCGATGAAATACGCCGCATCAAGCCGCCAACAAAGGCCACGAACGATCCGAACAGCAGGATCACCGCCCCCGGTGACATGCTCATTTTCATCAACGGCGTCGCGCCCATCTATGGCGTCCAAAGTCTCTACTTTTTGAACGACACCTTGTTGGCCCGCACGAAGTTGAAGCCGCCCAACTTCCCATCCGCGGCTGCACCAAGTCCTATTGAGCCCGCCGCAGCTTCGCCGCCCACTCTCGACATTGCGGCCATTGCCCATGCCGCAGTCGCAAACCAGGCAATAGAGGAGAAGATCCGTGGAAATTCTTAACCAGATCATTCTTGCCGGGAACCTCACCGACCAGCCTTCGGCCTCCGATGTCGGAGGCCGTCAGTTTATCCGCGCGCGGCTTGCGCAGAGCTGGTTCTACGATACGCAGGGAAGAACTGTAGAGCACCGCCAATTCCTTCCCATCACGTTCTTTGGCGAGAGCGCCATCGTTGCGAAGAACTTCCAGAAGGGCGACAACATCCATGTCACCGGCCAGCTCATACGGCGAGAGCCGCGACCGCGCACAGACGGACAAGGCGCTGCCCGCGAAGCCGGCACCATCTTCGAGATTCACGTCATTCGCGCATTCCGCATCGCCGCCAGCGCGAAAGCGGAAACGCCGGCCATCCACCAGAACGAGATCCGCCGCACCAATGACGCCAAGCAGATTCCAGCATTCCTTCAGGAGAGCATCCATGATTGGCCTGTTTAAGACTGACCTGGCTGGCCCGCATCTCCGCTCCGCAGTTCGCGCTTTCTCTCGCCTTAGTTGCGTCGTTGTTCCAATCGGCGTTGCCGCCGTTGGCACGATGGTAGCTTGGGTCAGCTTCGGCCTCATCTTCAACTACACCCATTCGGCACCATTCGGGATCTACCGCGAGATTGCCGATCCATCGAGTACTTCTCACAACCCAGCACCTTACGTGTTTTTCTGCCCCGATGTTCGCTGGCCTCGGATGTTGGGCCAACCGAACTATCGAGATCCCATGCGCACCTGCCCGGATGGGTTTTCGCCTCTCATCAAGCCTGTGATTGCATGGCCCGGTGACACGGTAGAGATTTCCGCTTCCGGCATCGCAGTCAACGGACAACCGCTGCCAAACACCGCGACTATTAGCCGCGACTCACTCGGGCGACAGCTTCATCCGTTTCCGGCTGGGACATACCGCGTGCAAAAAAATGAGCTTTGGGTCGTCAGTTCCTTCAGTCCCCGGAGCTTCGATTCGAGGTACTTCGGCCCGATCCCGTTGCGCTCCGTCCACAGTTGGATTCGCCCCTTGCTCGTGGAGCGTTCGTACCATGCAACCACCAACCCGAATTGAAAACGAAATCCAGAGAGCAGAAAGCAATGAACATTACAGGAACAGCAACCGCCTCACCAAGCAGAGCGAGATGGAGAATTCCGAGCATCCATCTTCCAGAGCAGGCCAGGACAGCGGTCCTCTTCGCCATCTCCGCCGCGATCGGCGGCGCAGGCTGGACCGGCGACCCTGCTCTGAATTATTTAGCGTTGCTTTTTCCCTTCGTATACCTTCACTCACGGCGGCGCCTGGACTCGCTTTGTGCCGTCTTTTACTACGCAGCCGCCACCTGGAGCGTGATTCCCGGCTCTCAGAGCTTCTTTCGGACGGGCCAAAACTTCGTTGTGCCCCTCGCCATCTGGGCTGCTTTGGTAGCACTCGCAGCGGCTCCCTGGGTCGCCTTCTACAGCCGCCGTTACCTCCCGGTCTCCGCAATCGCTGCGCTCGCTTCTCTGGCGCTCCCTCCGCTGAGTCTTGTAACAGTTGCCCATCCGCTGATCGCAACTGGCCACTGGTTTCCCGGAACCCGCTGGTTCGGGCTCGGGCTAGTTGTCATATTGATATCGGCGTACGGGCGATTCGGCACAGCCATGGCCCTTGCCGTTCTGCTTGCGGCATCCGTCGCAACCCACTCGCGCTTCCATCACCCTGTTCCCAATCCCCATATTCTCGCCGTCAACACCAACTTCGGCGGAGCGCGAACTCACGACGACGTTGATTCCCGGTTGGAGATGCAAGAGCGGACCATCCAGCAAATCGCGCTCGCCCATCCCGACACTTTGCTCGTCTTCCCTGAGTCGATCATTCCAAGCTGGAATGGAATGCACGAAGCACGCTGGGCGTCCACTTTCACACAACTCAAGCTACAGCGCACAGGCCTGCTGATCGGCACCACAATCCCCATCACGAACACGGAAGCCAATCGCAATGTTCTCCTCTCCCGTGGCTATACGGAGCGACTGTCTTACGCTCAACGTGTGCCTGTTCCGCTTGGCATGTGGCACGTCGGAGACCAGGGCAATGGATACCCGCTGATGCTTCGCTTTCCGTCAACCATCCGTATTTGGAATCGTCGCGCCGGAATATTGGTCTGTTACGAGCAGCTCTCTTTCTGGCCAGCCATCCAGACGCTTGCGCACAACCCCGACATGCTTCTTGCGCCCTCCAATGTCTACTGGGCAGCCAACACGCCGATCCCAGCGATTCAGCATGTGGCCGCGCAAGATTGGGCCGACCTCTGGGCCATCCCACTCTACGAGGCAAGCAACCGATGAGAATCCTGACCGCAGTGTTCTTGCTAGGCACGGCCGCTAATCTCCCCGCTCAACGGCTGGACATTGCTGCTCTCCAATTGCGCTGCCTGCCTACCGCACCGCTCAGCACTCTCAATGCCATCATCCGCGTTGAATCCAGCGGCAACCCGAATGCCATGCAGATCGACTTTCCGAGGGCTCTTCTCAAGCGATGGCATCTACCGGAAGGTACATTGCGACTCAAGCGCCAGCCCGCCACCCAACGCGAAGCGTTGGACTGGCTCGGCTACTTCGAGCGCCACGGCATCTTTGTTGACTTGGGTCTCATGCAGGTCAGTACAGCGGAGGCCCAACGTCGTGGGCTTTCTGTCGAGTCGCTATTGGACCCCTGCTTCAATCTTCGCGCCGGTTGGCAGATTATCGATAGTGCATACCAGCTTGAAGTCAAAACCTACGGACCCGGCCAGGAAGCGCTCCGGCACGCCATTTCTCGCTACAACACCGGCGACACCCAACGCGGCATTGATAACGGCTATCTGGGGCGGGTCATTGCGGCGCTCAGGCAATCACCCGCGACAACTTCCCCAGCGCGAGGAGACAACCGAAGATGATCGACTCAACCGACTTCACAATCCCCGGCACTGGCGTACTCAGAAACAAGCTCGGCATCACGGACCCTGTCACTCTCTCCAGAGCGGCGACGGATGCTACGGTTATTCGCGTTGCTGAGCTTCACGGAACGCCTCTTCGAGGCGGCTTTGACTCCACCCACCTTCAGGCGATCCACCACCATATCTATCAAGACCTCTACGATTGGGCCGGAGAACTGCGCTCCATCGACGCCGGCAATGTGCCCGCGTCTCAGGTGGAGAAATTCCTCGACAACGTCTTGGATCGCTTGAGCCGCGAGAATCACCTGAAAGGCTTGAGCGCCGAAGAGTGGGCAGGCAGCGCCTCGGCATACCTCTACGACCTCGGAACGATACAGCCGTTTTTGGCGGGAAACGAAGTCGCTCTCCAGGAATTTGCCGTCGAGCTTGCACGCAAGAACAACCTGGGTCTGCATTGGGACGCGACACCCGGCATCTCTTCCGGTTCAATGGCGCTCCTCAGCCAGACTGAGCAATCCGCAAACCTGCGGCGCCTCATCATGCTGGCGATGGATACCGACCCCATTGTGCAGCCTTCCAACAGCGGTCATCGCATCGAGCGCGATATGGATTCTGTCCTGACAATCGTCAATCTCCTTCTGTGAACTGGCCCTGAGGCGCAATCCTCGTTACCAAAGTTGGTGTTCTGCAAGGCACATTTCATTTCCCAGACGGTCTAACTTGATGATCGTCCTCATGCGTGAAATGTTCCGGCCGCGTACCGCTCGATTTGCGCTTTTCGTCAAGCTGGCATCAGTTCTGTGTCTCGGCGGCTCACCCTGGTTGGCAGAGTGCACCATCGCGGCCCGACAGCAACATAAAGTCTCCAGCCGTGTTCGTAAATACTTATACGAAAAGAGCGGCTGCATCGGGAATCTTGGGCGGGCGAAAGAAAACATGAATTCGCTTGAGCGGATTCTGAGTGTGATCCGTCTTACTGAGACTGCGGTCCCAGTCGAAAAAGGGAAAAGGAGGCTACCACGATCACCGTGATAACGATGTCACACCTCACTCCTTGTTGGGCTATCGACGATGCGTGTCGCGTAGCCGACCAGAGTTTCCAGGAAAGATTGAAAGTGGAAAGTACAAACGCTTTCAATTTTCCCTTCCACCGACCGCAACGACGCCCATCTCATACGCGTCGCCCCAAACATGCAACTGGCCGAAACGAATGTTCGAGCAGGCTGAGTTGCGATAGGAGTACGAGCGCATGGGCCACCTTATCGAGCGTACTGCACAGAATCTCTTTATCACCGCATCCTCTGTAAAAGAGAACGGCAAGAAGCGCAAGATTGTCATTGAAAGCCGACCCGAGTTCGCCATCATCAAGCTCACTGGGTCAAGCGAGAGATTCCCACTGTCATGGGAAACGATCTACCAGATTGCAAAACAGCACCACGCAAATAACTTGCGATTGGAAGCCGAGGCCGAGAACGCACACAGCTCGCGCAAGAGGAAAGCAAATCAAACGCGCTCTTGAAAACGCCCCACGTGCTGCTTGCCGAATAATGCTGACTCTGTGCGTGGACCCAGTCACCGCAGATTGAAGTTATGCGCTCTTTTTTCGACGCTGCGCCGCTTCTTCGATGCGTGCGACAAGATCCTCAGTGCGCAAATGTGTGTATCGCTTCAACATTTGCATGCTTTTGTGACCGCTGATCGCGGAGACCTCTTGATCGGAAAAACCAGCCTCCACAAATCGACTCACAGCTTCATGGCGTAGATCGTGAAAGCGAAAGTCCTTCAGACCTTGTTTGCGCTTGATTGCCTGCCACATCCGATCGAACTGATAAGGTCTCCGAACACCGTCTCGGCCAGGTGCTCCAGAGAAAATCAGATCCGTATCATCAGGGCGAACGGGGTTCGCAATCGCCTTGCGGAACATTTCGACAGCCGATAGAGTCAGGGGAACGGTGCGCGGCTGAGTGTTCTTTGTCTTCAGCAGTCGAACAATCCGGCGTTTGAGATCCACCTGCGATTCGCGGAGAGTCAGTATTTCCGACCACCGCATACCAGTCTCAAGAGCGATCCGAACAATCCAACCCATCATCGGGTTTGAGTGCTGGTCAACGGCAGCCAAAAGGCGTGATTCTTCCTCTTGCGATAGCCTACGATTCCTGCCGGCCCCAGGTGCTGGACGCCTGATATTTGTGACCGGGTTGGCCGGCAAGTTCACGCCCCACTCTTTAATAGCAATGGTCAGCAAATGGCCAAGAAGGGCTAGATCGAGACGAACGGTACTGTTGGACCTCGGTATTGGGTTTCCGTCCGCATCCTTCCGATCTTCCCCGGCTAAGCGCATATCCCTAAATCGGGCAATGACCTCTGGCGTTAGAGAGGTCAGGGAATACTTCCCGAGATGTTTCACGAGAATCTTAGATCGCTTTTGGTCGGCAACCTGTGTCGTCGGCCGCTTCGAAGGCACCACATCTGCCAGGTAGCGCTTCATCGCAGCCGCTACCGTCATACGGTCGCCAGCAGCCCGCTGGATAAATGCTCCCCGGACCATGTCGTCTTCGGTACGACGAGCCCAGTCTCCGGCGTCTCGCTGGGTCCGAAACGTCTTGACTGTCATCGGCCAACCGGCCCTGCGAATGATCGCCTTCCACTTGCCGGATGGGGTTTTTACGAGAGTGGCCATCGGGGTCTCCAGGGAGTGCGTTTGTACCTCGTTTGTACCCGCTGTACCCGCACTGTACCTGAAATTGTACCCGAACAGCAATGTACTATTCAACACCCGATATTTCAATGCCCCAGCATAATCCTGAGATTGCACCTATTTATCTCATTTTGTTGGGCTTATTTCTTTATTATTTGGTGCCGGGAGGGGGGGTCGAACCCCCACGACCTTGCGGTCGGCGGATTTTGAGTCCGCTGCGTCTGCCAGTTCCGCCATCCCGGCTCGGGTGGGAATCTGCTCTCAAAGTATCGCACAGCCCTCATTTCGGCGCTAGAGCACGGTTGCGATCCGTAGAATCCAATGCCAGCCCGGGATGTACCCACTCAGACCTGATGCAAGAGCTCAGGTATACGCCACGCTTTCCACAAGGGCGGACCTTTTTCCGCGGGCGCGCGGGCTAAAGGAGTCTGCCGCGGTAGAAGCGGCATGCGACAATGGAGGCAACAGTGATGACCACCTCCTCCTCTGCCGTCGTTCCTTCGCCGGTTACGGTAACTCCGCAGGTGCTGGCCACTCACAGCATCACTGCGGACGAGTACAGCCGCATATTGGATGCTCTGGGCCGCGTTCCTTCTCTAACTGAGCTCGGAATCTTCAGCGTGATGTGGAGTGAGCACTGCTCGTACAAATCGAGCCGTGTGCACCTCCGGCGTCTGCCCACAGAGAGTGCGCGCGTTGTCCAGGGACCGGGTGAAAACGCCGGCATTATCGACGTAGGCGATGGATGGGCCTGCGCCTTCAAGATCGAGTCGCACAACCACCCGAGCTATATCGAGCCATTTCAAGGCGCGGCTACGGGAGTGGGCGGAATTCTGCGGGACATTTTCACCATGGGCGCCCGGCCGCTGGCCGTTATGGATTCTCTCCGCTTCGGATCCATCACAAGGGAGGCCGACCAGACCGCGGAAGAGCAGAAGCTGGTTTCCCGCAACCACTCGGTCGTCGAGGGCGTGATTAGCGGGATCGCCGGTTACGGCAATTGCTTCGGCGTACCCAACCTGGGGGGCGAAACCAAATTCGAGGCTTGCTACAGTGGTAATCCGCTGGTGAACGCCTTCGCTCTTGGCCTGGTCCGCATCGACGAGATCTTTTACGCGAAAGCCACGGGAACCGGCAACCCCGTCATCTATGTCGGCGCAAAAACCGGGCGCGACGGGATCCACGGAGCCACCATGGCCTCAGAAGAGTTCCACGAGGGCACGGAAGCCAAGCGACCTAACGTCCAGGTGGGCGACCCATTCATGGAGAAACTGCTGCTGGAAGCGTGTCTGGAAGCCATGCGGACAGGGGCGATCGTCGGCATTCAGGATATGGGAGCGGCTGGTCTTACCTGTTCCACGTGCGAAATGGGTGCGCGCGGCGGTGTCGGACTCGACGTTGAACTCGACCTCGTTCCGCAGCGCGAGACCGGGATGACGGCGTACGAGATCATGCTTTCCGAGAGCCAGGAGCGCATGTTGCTGGTCGCCATCAAGGGCCGGGAAGATGAGGTTCTTCGCGTCTTTGAAAAATGGGGCTTGGACGCAGTCATCGTCGGAACCGTTCGCCCCGAGCCGCGTCTCCGCATCCGTCACCATGGAGAACTTGTAGCGGACATTCCAAACCAGTCTCTCACTGACGACGCACCCCTCTACCATCGGCCTCTAGGCACATGGAAAGCTCCGGTTTCGATGGATCCGTCCGATGAGGTTCTGGCTGAGCTGGCCGAGGACCGCGACTACACCGCCGACCTGAAGAAACTCCTGGCCAGTTCCAACATCTGCTCCAAGCGGTGGGTTTTCGAGCAATACGACACTATGGTGCAAACCAACACCGTGATCGGGCCTGGCGGAGAGGCCAGTGTGATGCGCATCAAGGGTACGGCAAGGCCGGACGCACTTGAAGGTCCAATTGGAGAGATCGGTCTCGCCATGGCTCTCGACGGCAACGGCCGCTGGTGTTATCTCGATCCCAAGCTTGGCGCGATGCACGCCGTCGCTGAAGCTGCCCGCAAGGTTGCCATGACTGGCGCAGTCCCGGTGGCCGCGACGAACTGCCTGAATTTTGGCAACCCTGAAAAGCCCGAAATCATGGCCCAGCTCTCTGCGGCCATCGACGGCATCGCCGAAGCCTGCACAGCCCTCAAGACCCCAATTACAGGCGGCAACGTTTCTCTTTACAACGAGACACGCGGGGAAGGCATCTATCCCACGCCGGTTCTGGGTATTGTCGGCATTCTTGACGACGCGAACAAGGCGGTTCCGGCCGAGTTCCAGAAGGCGGGAGACGCGATTCTACTGCTCTGGCCGGTTCCGAGGGGTGAAGAGCCAAATCCGGAACTCGAAGTTCCCTTCAAGCCTTTGCCGATGAGCCCCTACGTCATGCTTCCTGTTACGCTGCCTCCGCCTTTTCCCATCGCATCTCCAATCCCTGACCCGGTTCCCGATGCTCTGGAAGACACAACGGAAACCGTTGCCAGTGAGGTCGCGGAGTTCGGCAGTTCGGAATACGCTAAAGTGGTTTTTGGCGAGCTGTGGGGTACGCCGCCCTCGCTCGACCTCGAGGCCGAAGCCGGCCTTTATAAGCTGTTGGCCGCGCTGGCCGAGCAGGGTCTTCTCCGCTCCGCCCGCGACATCTCCGACGGCGGTATCGCAGTTGCCTTGGCGCAAGCGGCTTTCCCAAAGGGAGTCGGGGCTACCGTCGAGCAGGAGCAATCGCTCATGGTCCATCCCCTCTTCGGCCTCTTCGCCGAGCCGGCTTCTACCGTGCTGGTCAGTACTCATCCATCGAACGTCTCTGAAATAGAAAATCTGGCTGGTAAACACAGCTTCTTAGTCGCACGGATTGGCACAACCGGCGGAGAAAACCTTCAAATCTCGGTCGACGGTGAGCCCTTCATTTCCGCTACGTTGGCCAGCTTGCGCGGGCCCTGGGCCGAATCCCTGCAGGCCACGCTCCACGATGAGGTCCCCGCATGACCCGCACCCTCTACCAGGGAGTCGAAGGCGTCACCGATACAACAGTTCTCAAGGCTCCGGATCCCGCTTCTGAAGTTCGCGATTTGTCTCGCAGAAATCTGGAAGATGACCCAAAGCTTCGCGAAGAATGTGGTGTAGTCGCAATCCACGGCCATCCTGATGCAGCACGCCAGGCCTACCTGGGTCTTTACGCCCTCCAGCATCGCGGCCAGGAGTCAGCCGGCATTGCCAGCGCAGATGGCCAGAGACTCGCCAACATCAAGGGCATGGGACTCGTCTCTGAAATCTTCACCGACGACGTCCTCGCCAAGCTGCCTGGCTCCATGGCCATTGGCCACACCCGATATTCCACCACCGGAGACTCGGCTCTTCTCAACGCGCAGCCAATCCGCGTTGACTCCACCAAGGGCCTCATCGCGATCGCTCACAACGGCAACCTCGTGAATCTCGGTAATGCGCGTGCTCGTCTGGAACGGGACGGCGCCTACTTCCAGACCACATCTGATTCAGAAATCATCGTCCAGCTCATTGCCCATTCACGAGCAAACTCGCTGGTTGACGCCATCGCCGGCTCCCTTGCGCAGGTTGAAGGGGCATTCTCCATTGTGATGATGACCCGTGACCGCATCTTCGCGGCCCGCGATCCACGCGGATTCCGGCCCCTCTCCATGGGGCGCATCCGCAATCCTGACGGCCCGGACACCATTGTCTTCGCCTCCGAAACTTGCGCGTTCGACCTGCTCCGCGCCGAATACCTCCGCGATGTCCTCCCCGGCGAATTGGTCATGGTCTCAGAGGACGGCGTTACCAGCCGCCAGTACGCAACCGGGGTTCCGCAAACCAGTTGCATCTTTGAACACGTTTACTTCGCTCGTCCTGACAGCCGGATCTTCGGTCGCTGGGTGCAGGAAAGCCGCGACCAGATGGGCCGCCAGTTAGCGCGCGAATCCTTCGTTCCCGCCGATGTTGTGGTTCCGGTTCCCGATTCCGGCGTAACCGCGGCCCTCGGATACGCCGAGGAGGCTGACCTTCCTTTCCGCATGGGCCTCATCCGCAACCACTACGTCGGCAGAACCTTCATTGAGCCCGAACAGCGCGTCCGCGATTTCGGCGTTCGCCTCAAGCTCAATCCCGTGCACAATTTGTTGGACGGCAAGCGCGTAATCTTAATTGACGACTCCATTATTCGCGGCACCACGAGCCGGAAGATCGTGCGGATGGTGCGCGGCGCGGGCGCGAGGGAAGTGCATCTGCGCATCAGCTGCCCGCCTACCATATCGCCCTGCTTCTACGGCGTAGACACCCCCAGCAAGCGCGACCTGATCGCTGCGAACAAATCCGTAGAAGAGATCCGTCAATTCATTGAGGCAGACTCGTTGGCCTATTTATCTCTCGAAGGACTTTTGAGGAGCTGTGACGGCGAGGAGCATACCGGATATTGCACTGCCTGCTATACCGGGGACTACCCTACCCAATGGGTCGATGTGGAGGATATCCTGCCCGCCGCGGTGAGTATCTAATCCTCTTTTGACATTCCAAGGGGTGCTGGCAGACCATCATCTCACCGCATCCCGCTCACAGCACATCCTGAACCGAAGGAGATCCTGGCTCCGATGACACTTCATGGTAGTTTACGCAGGGCGCCTTTTCTCATCGGTGTTTTTCTTATCTCGTTTTCATCGTTGGTATTTCAGATTCTGCAGACCCGTATCCTGTCCGTGATCGCCTGGTATTACCTGGCATTTTTTGCAATCAGCGTAGCCATGCTGGGTATGACGGTCGGCGCCGTCTGGGTCTATCTTCAGCGTGAAAAACTCCAGGCCGCAACCCTTCCCGAGACCTTGTCGAGGTTCGCACTTTTCACCGCTGTTGCTATGCCCGCTTCGGTCGTTGTGCAGTTTTGCCTCATCACTGTCACACCGTTTTCGCTTACTACGGTGATTGCGTGGACCCTTTTGTTTGCGGTCATGGCCATCCCCTATGTGTTTTCCGGCGTGGTGGTGAGTCTGGCGCTAACTCGCAGTCCGTTCCCGGCTGGACAGGTGTATGGCGTGGACCTGGTCGGCGCGGCCTTGGGATGCTTCGCAGTGATTGGCTTGCTGAATGTTCTGGCCGCGCCGACCGCTGTAGTTCTGGCCGGTGCAATTGCTGCCATGTCCGCGTTGGCCTTTTCCATCAGTGGTGGCGAAGAACAAGTGCGCCAACTTAAATCCTTGCCGTGGTGGCGCCATCCGGGCAAAGTCATGTTCCTGCTTCTGGGGCTGGTGTATTTCAATGCCATGTCAGGAATCGACTTCCGCCCCATCATGGTAAAGGGGTTGTTCGAGCCGTCAAACACAAGAGGTGTGCACGAAAAGTGGAATACATATTCCCGCGTCGAATGGTTTCCGCCCAGCGTACGGTTTCCTCAAATGTGGGCTGCCTCCCCCAGGATGCCGGCGGATACGGCCGTTCCTATCGCGGCGTTGAACATCGATGGCTCAGCCGGCACCTCTATCTTCCACTATGACGGCACTCCCGCATCCATTGCCTTCCTCCAATACGACCTGGTGAGTCTGGCCTATCGTCTTCCTGGAATCCACAAGTCCGCTGTGATCGGCGTTGGCGGCGGCCGCGACGTGTTGACTGCTCATTACTTCGGCGTATCTGACATCACCGGCGTGGAACTGAATCCCATTTTCGTCAATCTGCTTACAAAGGATCCCTATTACAAGGATTTTTCGAATATCACGGCTGTGCCGAATTTGAAGCTGCACGTAGATGATGCGCGCAGCTGGTTTGCTTCGACGCACGAAAGATTCGATCTTGTGCAGATGAGCATGGTCGACACGTGGGCGGCGACCGGCGCAGGTGCACTCAGCCTCAGCGAAAATGGCCTTTATACTCTCGAGGGTTGGCGGGCGTTTCTGAACACCATCAACAGCAATGGCTTCTTCACTGTTAGCCGCTGGTACGGCGGCAGCGACATGAATGAGACTGGACGTATGATCGGGCTGGCTACGGCTGCGTTGCTGGATGCTGGAGTCAAGGATCCGAAAGCCCATCTTTTTGTCGCGTGCAACAACAACCTTGCCACCCTTGTGCTGGCCAAGGCTCCGTTTACGGAGGAACAGTTGCGCACGCTGCATGCTGCGGTGCGCGATGGCGGCTTCACCGAGTTGGT
>Ga0187859_10002210_pt1 | contig 12290 bp, 11 predicted proteins | sample June2016WEW_10_1_2_FD_133019 | JGI IMG/M metagenome (GOLD analysis project Ga0187859, IMG submission 133019) | Peatland microbial communities from SPRUCE experiment site at the Marcell Experimental Forest, Minnesota, USA - June2016WEW_10_10 | ecosystem: Environmental > Terrestrial > Soil >... | reverse complement strand
GGCCGATCCGCCCGTCGTAGCCGCTGCTTGAGTGGCCGGTTCGGGACTCAGTCCCCATTGATTGCCAGGAGAGCCCCCAAAAACTCGCAACAGAACAGCCCAAGTGTTGCGAGTTCTCCCCAATCTGTTGCGAGTTGGGGGTCAAAAAGACAGGAACTGTTGCGAGTTTTGGGGCGTTTTCAATTTGGTTGGGACAGAAACTCGCAACAGATGTTGATCGAATTCGTTCCCAGTTTAGTTTAAGGTTGAAAAACAAAACGAGGAGATTTACCAAATGATCGGCCCATTCAGAGGACGGTACTCGTTCCTCTCGAACTTCCATCCGGTAATGATTCGGTACGATGGGGTCGATTTCCCCACGGTTGAACATGCGTATCAGGCTATAAAAACCACGGATCGTAAGCGTCGTCGCAAGATTGCCACAGCCCCGACGCCTGTCGCCGCCAAGCACATGGGGAAGCGGGTGCAAATCCGCCGCAATTGGAATTCAATCAAGGTCTCTGTCATGCGGGAACTGCTTCGCCGCAAATTTGCCCATCCAGAACTCAGGGCACTGCTTCTGGCGACAGGGAAGAAAGAGTTGGTGGAAATCAACCGATTTGGCGACAGGTTCTGGGGCGTCTGCGGCGGGACGGGCCAAAATCATTTGGGCAAGATTTTGATGGACGTGAGGCGGGAGATTTCAAGCAAGCAACGAACAGCGTAATCGCAACAAATTCGAAGGACCTGCCGCTGTTTGCCGTCCTGCTGGCTGCTACCCGTATACCTCTTGTGATCGAAAACCGGTCTGACTGGGGGTTCCCCCCATCCTAACCCCGATAGGGTCTTGTCATGGAGTCCCAAAAGTCATGCGAGGGGATTTTGGCCGGGGAACTGGAACTCTCAGAGTTCATGCCGTCCGGAACCAGAAGTGTTCAGAGTTTGAGGGCATTTTCGATTTGCTGGGGCGAGTTTCTCTTCAGAGTTTCGACGCGATCGGTTCAGAGTTGGATTCCGATTGCTTTTGCAAATTGCACCCTGCTTGGTCTATAAGACGCGACACAGCAGATCGGCCCGGCAAGCAGCCTGCCAGACGGTCGGGAAAGGAAATAATGGAAGAACCACAAGAAGACAAACCGCTAGACCTCGGTGTAACAAGTTACTTCGATCCCCAGGTTGTTGACCTGCTGGGGAAACTACAGCAGTTGAGCCGGAAATTCGAGCGAGCGATGAAGTTGTCGGATGCCGACTCTGTCGCAAAGATGCCATCCCGGTTGAAAGACTATCTTGAAACCTTAATGGAACGAGAGCGGAAGATCTTGTGTCTCCGACTCGGCTTGGAAAACGGATACCGCTACCCTCTGGAAGATGTGGCCAAATCTTACCGTATTACTACGGACAGAGTGGTTCAAATCGAGGCGAGGGCGGTGCGAAAGTTACTATCCCCCATTCGTCGAAGACAGCTTGATGCAATGGTCAGGTCAAAATCATTCGAGGATATAGATTGGACGTACCCACTTGACTAGTCCATTGCCTTGTCTGAGGTGCCGGTCGGAATGGGCGACCGAAGTGGAACCCAGCAACATCAACATCTGACGGCCTCTCCATCCGTCCGTCCCTGAGGCTATTTGGCTTGCCTGTCTGGTCGCTTTTGCCTATACTGCGGGCTGTCATCACGTTTGTACAATCTGAATCGGAGTCCAAGGCTTGAAAACAAACTTTGCAGTCACCACCACCTCGTTTGCCCTGAGCTTGCTTCTGCTGACCGCCCCGGGAACCACCCGAGCGGATGATCTGTTCGTGGCCAACGGTGGTAGCAATAAGTGGGGGATATTATGAAGAGTCTAGAAGTCGTCGTTCTTTCGGCGGCGTTAATTATCATGGCAGGAACCACGCAAGCCCAAACTGGTCCCGGAGCAGGAGTCGCCGATGGTGATGGCGTCGTAGCGTTGGGCCCTTCCATGATCAGTCCAACATTATCAACAGTTTCTCTTGGCAGCGGAAACTACCAATACACGGTTAGCTTCCAGAACACCGACAACTCGCAGATTTGGGATTTCTTGCTGTGGACTGAGGGTACGCCATTCTCCTTTTCTAGCACATTCCCAAGCATCGTGGACTTATCGCTCAGTAGTATCTACGCCCAATATAATGCCCAAAACATCAATCCGCTTCTGACCGATAACCTGGAGGCATATTACGGCGGGCCGTTTCCGCCGCCAGCAGGCTTGGCAATTGGAGGAAGCGGGTCCGTGACCTTTGACTTGTCCGGGCTTTACACCTCGTTCCTTTATGGGTACGAGGACCTTAATTCGGGCTGGGCAAACTCCAATCCAAGTGGAGATATAGCGGCCATTGGCTATGCCACAGCGGTTCCCGAGCCCTCGACTTGGGCATTGCTGGCCATGGGCATCGGTACACTGATCGTCGGTCTGCGATTGCGTCGGCGTTCGTCGTAATTCATTGCCAGCAGAATTCCTGCGGCCGGAGACCCGCCGTACTCAAGAAAAGGGGGGTAATGGGGGGCCACCGGGAACCCAGGCTCTTTCAGAACCCGCAAGCCTTTGACCAGGCTGAACTGAAAATCAACGACGGCGGCTCCGTTGGCTGGGGACATCCTCCGTATCCCGCCCACAGTTGCGCCACGTTAACCCGTGTGGGGCTTAAGTCCCTCAGATAGTAGAAAGCCCCATCTGATTAAATATAATTAATCGTGGAGCCACGGGCGGGGTCTGCATCCGCCTGCCCCGTCTCTGGCAGTTTGAACAAGTCGGAAGCCGGTCGGAGTTGCTCCCGCTTGATTCGCTCCGACTCCCGTCACACCTCGACCACGCTGTTCGTTTCCCCGTACTCGTTGGCTGCCGACTCCTTCGCGTTTGGATCGCTACGCCACTCGCCGTCCACGATGAAGCGGTACACATATCTTCCGGGCGACAAGAGCAAGGTCCTCCTCCAAATGCCGCCTTTGGCCTTTTGCAGTGGCATTTGGGCCGGTTCCCAGTCGTTGAACGATCCCGCGACTGTCACCGAATGGGCCCGAGGGGCCTTCAGGGCGAACTGGATCCTTATTCGTCGCACCCTCGATCCCAGTGACAGAACCGGTTCGTAGTGCTCCTCGGTGTGCTCGCTCCAGGGTTGGAGCAATCGCTTCAGGTACTCGTCCAGATGTTGCTCAGAGTACTCTGCCGTCTCTCGTCCTTTGCGATGCTTGGAGACGACGAGGGCCTCCTGCTTTGCCCATTTATTGAAGTGAACCCAAATTGCATTGGACAGCCTTCTCCTCACTTGGTCTTCGGTCATGGAACTCCTCCCTTCATGTCGTGCTCGCTCGGGCTGATTTTGCACCTTTTCGCCACAAACGCCAAGAGAAGAAATCATATTGTTGGAGAGAGCTGCCAAGACACGGCTTTTGGAAGCGCCCCGTTCCAATCAATTGGAAAATAAACGACAGCGATACTAGGCAGGGGTTATTCAGTAAAATTGCCCGTAGCCAGTTTCCCAAGAACCTTTCAAGCAAAGCCGCCGAACACAGGTCAAGAGAACCGGTTACGTACAGCATGCTGGGAACAGGACATGCTTTTCTGAATTGCTTGAAAAATGCATACGCCCGAACAAGCGGCGGATGAGCCTTTGCGTACGGCTGGTACGACAGGGCTATTCCCATCTCTTAAGGAACAGATGCTTAACGTTATCATGACCCTTGGCGCGGTGCTATTGATTGTCACCCTTGGCGCGGTAGTTTTCGTCGTCGCCCTTGGTATGGCGCTTTGGCAAAGGGCACGAAGAAGCTTGGGCAGAGAGTCTGTACCGTCCGAGCGACCTCCATCGGCGTCAATCCAAACATCGCCACAAAATCCCTCCGTTTGAGCACGTAGGTGGTGATGTTGTTCCGTGCGACCGGCCACTCATGCCGACTGGTCAGGGCGTCCTCAACGAAATCCAGCAGGGGATGCCTAACATCTCCGCGAGCACACTACGCCCAGCCTGACGAACCTAATTGCACTGGCATGTGTGTTTGTCTCGGAATACGTTTCCTGCGGATGAGTAGTTCCCCTTATATTTCAAAATCGAAATACCTCTGGGGCTTGCAATGCCCGAAGCTCCTCTGGTATGCCTACAACGCCAAGGAGCTGATTCCGGAGCCCGATGCTGTAACTCAAGCCATCTTTGATCAGGGCCACGAAGTCGGCGCTCTCGCTAAGAAAATGTTCCCCGATGGAGTGGAAGTCGGCGCTGGCGTCCCCAATCTCGATGAAACGATCCGGCTGACCCAAGCGGCGCTCAAATTCCGCAAGCCCTTGTTCGAGGCGGCATTCTCGGCCGGAGGCGGATACTGCCGCACCGACATCCTCCGCCCGGCCCCGCAGAATGCGTGGGACATCATCGAGGTCAAGTCCACGACCAGCCTGAAAGATGTTCACCTCGAAGATCTGGCATTCCAGAAATGGGTTTTGGCGAGCGCCGGATTGAAAATCCGAAGCTGCTACCTGATGCACATCAATTCTGATTTCGTTCGACATGGCGAGATTGACCTAAAGAAGTTCTTTACCATGGAGGACGTGACAGATCAGTCGGCGGAACTCGCGCAACAGGTCACGGACAGGCTCGCCGATTTGTTTAAGGTCATTCGGCAGCGTCAGACCCCCGACATCCAAATCGGCCCGCAATGCGACGACCCATATACCTGTGCCCTGCACGATCACTGCTGGAAATTCCTGCCGTCGCTCAGCGTCTTCGATTTATATCGGGGAGCGAGGAAGGGCTTCGATCTGCTCGGACAGGGCGTCACATCACTGGAGGACATTCCCGACGATTTTAAGCTGACGGCCAATCAGGAGATTCAGAGGCAGGCCGCCATCTCCGGCAAGCCATACATCAACAGAAAGGCGATCGCCAAGTTTTTGGCTCAGCTCGTATACCCGGTCAACTATCTGGACTTTGAGACTTTTGGCACGGCGATTCCGTTGTTCGACGGGGTGAGTCCCTACCAGCAGGTGCCGTTTCAATTCAGTTTGCACACCGTCCGAGCCTCGGGAGCCAAGCCGGAACACAGTATGTTTCTGGCTGAGGGCCGTCACGATCCCCGACCGGCGTTCATGCTCAAACTTCGGGATGCTGTTTCTCGCACCGGCTCCATCGTCGCGTACAACGCGCCCTTCGAGCTGGGCCGTCTCAAGGAATGCTGCGAGGCAATGCCAAACTTCTCACCGTGGTTGAAAGCCGTCGAGGGTCGGGTTGTCGATTTACTGGGGCCGTTCCGTTCGTTTTACTACTACCATCCCGACCAGCATGGCAGCGCAGGAATGAAGGCTGTGTTACCGGCGCTGACCGGCAAGGGTTATGAAGGGTTGGAAATTCAGGAAGGCGGCACCGCCTCCAATGAATTCCTGCGGGTGACGTTTGGGGATTTACCGGCTGAGGAACGGCGGCGGGTTCGTGAACAGCTTGAGGAGTACTGCGGGCGGGATACCGAGGGGATGATTTGGATCACGGACGCGCTGCGGCGAGCGAGCTGAAAGCAGTTGGGGAGACCACTAACCTCGGATGCACGGATGGCAGAGGCGAAGAAACTGCGGGCAGAGCAAATGTCTTTCAGCAAGATCGGTCGGAGGCTGGGCGTCAGTCGGGTATCAACTCGCAAATTCAAATGTTTGACGCTATAAATCACGGTGGCACTATGACGGCTATCATCATGCTAGTTCTTGGATTGGCCATCGGCGGCTTCGCCGCATGGTTTGTGTTGAAGGCGAAAATCCAACAGGCAGCGGAAAAGGCCAGGTCTGAGGGCGAGGTGGAACGGGCTGCCATTACCGAACGCCTTTTGGGGAAGGAACTGCAAATCCAAAGTCTCAACGCCTCGCTAGAGAAAGCCACGGGCCAGATAGCAACCCTCCAATCCAACATCACCACGCTGACGGCGGCCGAGTCCAAACTCCAAACGACCATCGAAAAGGAGCGTCAAGCGGCTGAGGAGAAATTGGCCCTACTCAACGAAGCCCAACAAAAGCTCTCCGACGCCTTCAAGGCTCTATCTGCCGACGCCCTTAAGAGCAACAATCAGTCATTCTTGGAATTGGCGAACACCGCATTGGAGAAATTCCAGCAGGCCGCACAGTCCGATCTCTCCGCCCGCCAAAAGGCGATTGATGACCTGGTAAGGCCATTGAAAGAGTCGCTGGAGAAAGTTGACGGCAAGATTGCCGACATTGAAAAGGAGCGCGTCACTGCCTACACAAGCCTGTCCGACCAAGTGAAATCTCTCGCGACAACCCAGATTCAACTCCAGAGTGAGACGGCTAACCTCGTCAAAGCACTTCGCGCCCCTCAAGTCCGAGGTCGCTGGGGAGAAATCCAGCTCCAGCGGGTTGTTGAGATGGCAGGCATGGTTGAGTATTGCGACTTCATTCAACAGGAGACCGCGACTACTGAAGATGGTCGCTTACGGCCCGACCTCGTAGTCAAGCTCCCAAACAACAAGAACGTCGTCGTGGACGCCAAAGCCGTATTGGAAGCTTACATGGACTCTCTCCAGATGGCGGACGGGGAACAACGGTTGGAAAAATTGAGGGAACACGCCCGTCTGATTCGGGATCACCTAATCAAGCTCGGCCAGAAGAGCTACTGGGATCAGTTTACGCCCACCCCTGAATTCGTCGTAATGTTTCTGCCCGGCGAGGTGTTCTTTAGCGCGGCATTGCAGGAAGACCCCAGCCTCATTGAGTTCGGCGTGAATCAGAAGGTCATCCTCGCTACCCCTACAACGCTCATCGCATTGCTTAAGGCGGTCGCCTATGGATGGAGGCAGGAGCAAGTCGCCAAGAATGCACAAGCCATAAGCGATTTAGGCAGGCAGTTGTACGAACGCTTACGCATTCTCGCGGAACACTTCGCCAACGTAGGCGGGAACCTCGACGACGCCGTTGTGTCATACAATAAAGCCGTGGCCTCCTTCGAGGGCCGGGTTTTGGTGACAGCTCGCAAATTCAAGGAACTTGGCGCAGCCACAGATAAGGAAATCGGAGTTGTCGAGGTTGTTGAGAAAAACCCACGTTCGCTGCAATCTCCCGAACTTGCGGCATTGCCTAGTCCTACACCAAGCCAAGCTAACGTCGCCAAGACCGGATGACTTCGTTAGAAAGCAGCATATGCAAATCTTACAACATCACGCAGCTTCGGAGCATGGTCTAGATTCTCTTTTTCCTCACACAACTCTTTGACCCGTTTCCATCCACGATAAGGCTTATCACTCTTTGATTTTGGGGCATTTTTGTCCCACAAGACATCTTCAAATGTGTCAGCGATCTGATGCACTGAGGCCGCCCCAACGACCTCAGCAATCTTCGCGTTGGCATGATACTCGTGCGTGGGCTCCTCTGCCAATTCGGCATCGGTTTTCCCCTTCCTGTCTTGATCGTGAATTACCCGTATGGGAAGCCCAAAGGCTCGCAGCAGGCGAGCGATTGGAATGATCGTCCACTTTCCATCGCAAGACACGATTGTCGTGTCCTTTTGTATATTTGGATCGACTCCGGCGAGCCTGTATAGGTCTGGCTGTCGCACCAATGCCGCCATCTCGGTGTCGCCCTCGACAAGCACAACGCGTTTTGCAAAGAAGGCTTCGCATACGCTTGGGTGGAAATCCAGCACTGCCCGCAATCGTTCTCTCTCAACTAGCCTTTCGTTACCGACAAAGGGGCTTTCTTTGAGTTGCTTAACTGTCGGAGAGGCTTTCGGATCGGGGCGTTGATGAATCACAAGAGAACATGGATCCTCGGCCACATCCACAAGGAATGGCGAATGCGTCGAAATAATTACCTGCCAGTCACCTCGTCTGGCTATCTTCTCAAGAATTTCCTTCAGTCGCCGCATCAGGTGGGGATGAATAAACAGTTCGGGCTCCTCGAACAACAGCACAGTCCGTCGAGTCCGTCCCTCGCTCAAAGCTCTCTGCGCGGCCAATACTTCAAGCATAGCAAACACCAACGCACGTTGAAGGCCATGTCCCTGCAATGCGATTCTGGTTGCGGCCCCGTCATCAAGTTTCAGAATTGTATTCGCGCCAATGAACTTTTCGGCATCGGGGGTATCCAAGCCCAGGGATACCTTTGCGGTGATCAGGTCGGACAGTCTACTTGAAAGTTCCTCTGCAAGCTTCCGCACTTCCGGTAACTGGTCAGCTCCTTCGCTTTTTAACTTTTTCTCAAGGTTTTTCACTGCCTCCAACAGTTTCTGATACTCGTCTGAACCTGACACCGCTGGCATTACAATGCTCTTCAAAAGGAGGCCAAACGAGGTCTTTGCACCTGGCTGCGCGTCTTCTGCTGCATCGCGTATGGCTGGAATAAGCTGAGCTTGCGGAAGCGCCTGCTGAAGCGCAACCGGGATGCTCACGCCTTCTGAAGTCCATTTAGCTTCGCCCGTCTTGACTCGCTCTGCCATCCTCTCGCGTACCAACGTGCGAACGCGCTCTTTGTTAGCCTTCGTCTTAAACGCCGTTCCGCTATTGATCCCATTATCGCTGGCCAGCTTTCGGATTTGCTCATCAAGACCTCCCCAACTATCGTCATCCGGCCAACCATCGATCGTTTCGACCGGCCGGAAGCATTCTATTTCGACCTCAGCTTTCTTTCGGCCCGCCCCTTCGTCCGCCCCATTGACTGACATGCGGAGACGGATCCTATTGTCATACACAAGGCTTGAAACCCCTTGCTTGTTCCGCTCCCATTCCTGAATGTCATCAAAGTCGGCTTCAATCAGGATCGGTTCCTTCTCATGCCCTTGACGCCATTCGTCTGCCAAGGGGGTTTCTTGATTCAACAGTAGCTCGATGCCGCGCAGCACAGCGGATTTCCCCGAGTTGTTCGGGCCGATGAGACTGGTGTAGCTTTTCGGGAAAACCTCGATCCTGTCGATGCACCGGAAATTCGTGATTTCGATGCGTGATAGTTTCATCGACCCGAGTTCTATCACTGGAGGAGCGTGCCGGAAAGCCGGAAATCGGAGAGCGAACCAGGGCTCGGTTGACCTAAAACATCACACGGATCGGATTGCTGAGGCTCAGAAACGTCTGGCGACATGGTTGTCATTCGCCGAAATCGGCGAGCGTCTTGGGGGGTAGTTCCTGCGGCCAGAGACCCCCCGTACCCCAAAACACTGAATAAAGGGGGGCGACCGGGCCCCAGGCCCTTTACACCCCCCAGTCAGGCCTTGAACTGAAAATCAACGACGGCGATCTCGGCCGGGAACTTTTACTCGTCTGGACAGCGACAGTCTATTTTCTTGACCATAGTACCGCATTGAACTCGATCCGTGAGGTCAGCGCGGGCTGGAAAGCAGGTTGTCCGTTAAGTTCATTCATATAGTTCTTCAACGATATCTGAATCCTTCGGTATTCCTTTGGCGTAATTGAATAGGGAGATTTATCGAATAGGCTTGCAACAGGTTTTAGAGCCACGCTTCTACGTGACAATGCCTTTAGCTCGTCAAAGACGATGCGGTCGAGAGGTAGATGAAGATGCTTCCACAGGGAACGGCATTTCCCGTACTTCATCAGTTGATGAAGAAACGTATTCAGAAACTTGGCGGCGATTGCTGTTGCTATGTAATCCTCCCTTCGCATCCTCCCGTCGAGTCTTTCGCTGATTGCCTGAACCTGGTGCTTATGCCACTTGTCAAAAGTGTTTGCGGTCTTGCTTGCGTTGTCCCAAACGTCCTGCATCGGAAAGCTGGATACAAAAAAGTGTTCGATCTCGGTTTTCGTGGTCCCCGTTACGAGCCGCAGCCCGGAGTAGGACATCCTAAATGACTCACGCGCTACCCGCTTCAAGTATTCCTCTTTGCTGGTTGGAATTCTCTGAACTTTCATTTCGGATCAACTTTTCTTCGACGCGGGCTTTTCAGCCGAGCGATCAAGACTCTTGGTTTGGTCGAGCCCACCGTTTTTCATCAATCAGATTTTGCAGAAGTTCTGAGTCGAAAAAATGTCGGTCTCGGTACTTTTGGTCTTTGTGTTTGTCGATACGGTCTTTGAGAAATTGGCGAACATCGCCAAGCTTAACAGCAAGATAGTTTCGACCTCTCTTGCCCTCTTGTGAAATCAGCAATTGCGCGATGCAAACGTCTTTGCGCGGACGGACGACAGCTTCATTCGCGAGTGAAAGCGACACCACCTGAACGTCCTGAAGCAGTCCCAGTCGATGAAGCGCATATTTAACATTCTGCTGAGGAAACAATTTCTTGGGGTCGTATTTGCCGGTTTTGCTTTCGCATATGATTCCGGTTGTAACCCCATCTGAAAAGAGATCCGCCAGTACCGGATCCCAGTCGTTGGGCTGGCCACCAACAACTTCATAGACGTAGGCCGGTCTGACCGCGAGCAGGTCGCAGTCAGATGTATAGTCCATTTCGGACGATTGGTGCAGGACAAACCGGGTCAGTGGAAAGAACCCATTGAACCGCAAATACCAATAACCAAGAGATTCGCCGTAGTTCATGTCTTAAGTCGTTCTAGATGTGATCACGCTGCTTGGTATGGCGACGGCCATGCGTTTGCGTTTCGCTGTCAAGCGGATGAGGCGGGGCGTGAAAGGCCTGCTTTTGGTCTTTTGGGCTCAATGTTTCAAATGCCTTTTCTGTACGACACTAGTCGTCATCCCAATACCTGTCCCGAGCAGCATCACAACAAGACTTGCAGAGGGTTACGGAGAGACAGCGATCGGGATCTGTCTCAATAATCTCCATTTCATCCTCGTAAAACCACTCATGGCATTCTTCGCATTCGACAACCGTCTCTTCATTACCGCAAACATAACAAACGTCTTCGTCGTCTTGGTACACGAAAGCATGGTATCCGCATCTGCGGCAATCCATCACGAGAGTTGGCTCTATATTCTTCGCAAGGAACTTGTCCTCTGCTCTTGCGAACAACTCCTGACCATACTCCAATATACTGACCGCTTCCGCCCAAACCCCCTCGGAAACGATTCGGTCGAGGGGTTTGCCGAGAAATCTGTCGTGGAAATGAGCGGCCAATCCAAGCAGTTTGGCGAATCGGAGTTTCAGTTCAACGGTCTTGAAGTCAAATTCGTAGTGGACGATTTGATTCCTCCATTCGATTGCCTTTGCCAGGTCTTCAACGTCGGTCTGGTTCAGTTCGACGTTCGCTATGTTCTTCAGACGGGCAATTGCTTGTTCGATTGAGACCGTTATCTGAGGGTTGTCGATATTCTTAAAAATCAGAATCCGATGCTCTTGTCTCAGTCGCTCCTTCAGCAAGAGTTCGATTGCTTGAACCAGATTAAAGATGGCGAACTTCCACTGTTTCTCGTCCTTTTCTGCCAGGACTGCCTTTTCCAGCGCCTCCTGGATAAAACTGTGAGCGTTATCCAGAAGCGTTAGCTTGATCTGAGACATGTGTTACGCTGCCTCGCTTTACAGGTTGCTGTAAACATTCGGCGTCCAACCACTTCTTGAAGCTCAGATTGTCTATGAACTGCTTCCTCAGTTCGCCCCCAAAGCCTTGAACACAGCATCTACGGCGTCAGCGTAAAAACTCGTTTGAAACTTGGCGAACAACTCACCGGGCACTGACGGGATGTCCCCAACGCTGCTCATAGGGAGCAGTATCCGCTTGGCACCATTGTCTAGGGCGATCTGGAGGGACTCAGCCAGACTCCTTGCTGGCTCGATGCTGCCCCCGAGGCTCATGTTGCCCAGGATCACCATCTGGCTTTGGATTGGTTTTCCAAGGAGGCCAGAGCAGAGGGATACAAAACCAGCCAGAGAGAGGTGCCCTGACGCCCCGGCGTTGTAGAAATCAACGAGATGGACATGGTAGTCGCTCTGGTTGACCTTCAGTGATGAGCTGACATTTGTGGCGTTGGCCTTGAAGAAGTCGAAGGCGATCTTTAGTCCTTCCTTAACATGCGTATTGCCGCCGAAGCCCGACAGGTTCAGCTTGCCGCTCCCCGCAATGACCTGAAGTTCAAGCCGGTAAAGTGTCTGCTTGCCGGTCAGGGATGGGGCGATTACATAGAGGTGCCCTGGGTTGAGGCTGCCTTCGGGGATGAGCTTGTTGCCCCCCTGCTCTGGGACGGCCACGAATTGCTCCTCCATCGTCTCGTTGCTGATGAAGGAAAAGTGAACATCGTAAAACTCAATGCCCCCGATCTTCTTGAGTTGTTCCTTGACCCGACGACGAACTTCCAGGGCAAAGACGAGACACTCCTGAACTTCGTCCTTGGTGAACTCCCCGTTCGGATAGATGAGCTTAATCAGCCCCGACACCGTCTTCCGGACAGCAATAACATCTC
>Ga0187859_10002209_pt1 | contig 12291 bp, 11 predicted proteins | sample June2016WEW_10_1_2_FD_133019 | JGI IMG/M metagenome (GOLD analysis project Ga0187859, IMG submission 133019) | Peatland microbial communities from SPRUCE experiment site at the Marcell Experimental Forest, Minnesota, USA - June2016WEW_10_10 | ecosystem: Environmental > Terrestrial > Soil >... | reverse complement strand
TGGTCTATCTGCTGGGCAGCCGTTATTGCGAGACCGATCGCTTCACCCAGATCGCGTGGGCCCAGTTCGGCAATGTCGCAAAGGGATGGCCGCTGGTTCAGGCGATCTGCAACTACGTCCACGACCGCCTCACATTCGGCTACGAGCACGCCAGCCCGACCAAAACGGCCTGGGATGCGCATTCCGAGCGGCGCGGCGTGTGCCGCGACTTCTCTCACCTCGCGATCACGCTGTGCCGCTGCATGAACGTTCCGGCCCGCTATTGCACCGGCTATCTCGGCGACATCGGCGTGCCGCCCGACGTCACGCCGATGGATTTTTCCGCCTGGTTCGAAGTCTATCTCGGCGGCCGCTGGTACACCTTCGACGCGCGCCACAATACGCCGCGCATCGGGCGCATCCTGATGGCGCGCGGTCGCGATGCCACCGACGTCGCGATCGTAACCGAATTCGGCCCGTGCACGCTCGCCGGCTTCAAAGTGGTCACCGATGAGGTGCCGGCCGAAGCAGCCGCGGCGCGTTAGCAGCCATTTGTGCTATAAGAGCCGAAATCCGCTTTGGTCCCGTAGCTCAGCCGGATAGAGCAGCGGTTTCCTAAACCGAAGGTCGCAAGTTCGAGTCTTGCCGGGACCGCCACCTAATGAAATCAATGGCTTAGGTGGTCTATTGGCGGCAGTGGCGACAGTCCTTGGCGACAGTCTGGAAACCATGTCGAGTGAAGGCCCGGCGCGGTTGCGCTGGCCGTGATGTTGCCGTTGGTGCTGGTGATGTTGACGCTCGCGTTTGGCAAATCGGCGTTGCACCTGGAGATCGTCATGTCCGTGCCGTGTCCGCATTAACATTGTCGATGTGCGTCCCTTTCAGTACGACGGCATCCGCTCACGGTAGCCATCGGGCCAAAAGCTGCCGCAATCTTCAGCAAGTCTCCGGACCAGTCTGCTCGATCTCGGGGATCGGGGTTCGCAAAACTCACACTGCCGGTTCGGTTGCGCCGTCGCGCCACCGCCGAATGACCAGCGAGTGGGGGTCGCGAGGGGGGTATGGCGTTGGGTGCAGGGTCGCGCCACGGTTTTGGCGCCGGCAGACAGCGATTTTGGTCGTCTGGTCCGCAGGCGGTTTTCGGCGGCGCGCTGGTCGCCGGCGCCGCACTATTATCGGCATGGGTTCTCTGCGGGATTTTTGCCGGGCCGCGTAGCGGGCAGGCGTTGGCATTGGCGCGTGAAGAGACTGCAGCGCCGCGCACCGATCCTGCAACCGCCCGGTTCGCCGCCCGCTTCTTCTTTCGGGGCGCCGGGACGTTCTCGACGGATGTCCCCGATCAGGCGCAAAACCTCGATGCGCCTTCGCCGCAAGCCGCTATTCCTGCGGTCCGCGTTGTGCCAACGGCGTCGCGAAGCCGACGCATGGCGCGGATCGCTCCACCGCCCCCGCCGCGTTCGCTCGCGTCCCGGGTCCGGCAGAATCCGAGGCCGTCGGTCCAGGACGACCCGCAAACGCTCGCTGCCACCTACCTGCCGGCTGCCGAACTAACGCTGTTCGAGAAGCTGTTTGGCCGGTCGCGGTCCGCGATTTTGGAGAAGCTTTACGGGCCTTCGCCGTCCGGCGTCAGGCTTGCCTACGCGGCGCCGTTGGATGGCCTGATCGGCGACGATGCAACCGTAACGACCGGGCTCTACGACCGGCAGACCGCGGTTTACGATATCTCCGCGCACGCCGTGTACCTGCCCAATGGGACAATTCTAGAAGCGCATTCGGGTTATCACGAGCTGCTCGACGATCCGCGCTCCGCCAGCGCAAGGAGTCGCGGCGTCACTCCGCCCGACATCTATAACCTTGAACTCCGTGAGCGGCCGTTCCACGGTGTGCAGGCGTTGCGCCTGATCCCGGTGGATGACTCAAAGGTGTTTGGCCGCAGTGGCCTGCTTGCCCACACCTACATGCTCGGCCCGAACGGCGATTCCAACGGCTGCGTGTCGTTCAAGGACTACGGCGCCTTCCTGAAGGCCTACACCAGCGGCGATATCAGGCGACTCGCCGTGGTGACGCACATCGACTGATTCGAGAAAATCCTTCAGCTCATGGGCGAGCGTCTTTACGAGTGGCGGGATGTGGGGGAAGTTTCGGCAATGCGCACATTTACATTCGTAATTATGGCCTTGATGCTAGGCGGCTGCATGGACGGGACGCTGGCGCCTACGACTCAGGCCGGCTGGAGCGCGCGCGACAAGCAATTGATGTCCAATCTGCCCTACGCGCAGGCGTCGATTCCAGAGGAGTTTCAACGGCACATCGTCAACTACACTCGCAAGGAAGCCCCCGGCACCATCGTCGTCGATACCGGCGATAAGTTTCTCTACTACGTCCTGCCTAAGGGCCACGCGATCCGCTACGGCGTCACCGTCGGCGAAGACGCGCAAGCCTGGAGCGGCATGGCCACGGTCGGCCGCAAGGAAGAATGGCCGCCGTGGACACCGACCGCCGGCGAACACGCGAGGCTTGGTCCCTTACCGGCCTTCGTGAGTGGCGGGCCGCAAAGTCCGATGGGTGCGCGCGGGCTATATCTGTACTCCGGTGGCAAGGACACGCAGTACCGTATCCACGGCACCAACCAGCCCGAATATATCGGCCGAGCCATCTCGTCGGGCTGCATCCGTATGACCAACGAGGACGTGATCGACCTCTACAATCGCGTCAAGATCGGCACAATTGTCGTTGTACTCGCGCCACCTTACTGGTCATCCGGAACCCCACGGGCCTGAACACTGGAATGCGGCGAGGCGCATAGCACGATCGGCATTTGAAAATATATTTCGGCACTTTCATTTCGTAGGCTTGAGCAGGCTGACATTGATCGTTCGATTTGTGCGCAAGGAGGCGCAATTCGGCACGTGCGGCTTCGCGGCGAATAATTCCCATCGTCGGCATCATGCCACACGGGAAGATGTAGTGCTGGATGAAGTCAGGCCGGCCTTTCGTCACTTCGGCGAGTCATGGCGGTACGGACCACGTCCGCTTTTACCCCAACATCCGACATTAGTTTGCGGTGCAATATCTGTCGCTAAGGGCCAACAACAGACATGCGGCACTTAGCGCTCCCGCAAGATATTCGCGACATCTAACGTGTCGGTATGTACGGGTGGTCGGCGAGGGCCGCTTGATACATTGATCACCACAGGAGATAAAGCCAAATTACGGTAGCCGCTACTCCAGATATTACTATTGCAACTATTGCCAGCCGTTCTGCTACGCGGTCGATTCCATAGCCGTGATGTTCGCTAGATACAGTCATTGGAAACCTCCCTGGGCTCTCTCGCCCGCGCGGAAGCCCGACACCACAATTTAGAGGCCGGATTACCCCTAATTTCAGGGTTTCACTGACTTCAAAGGGGGCCAGCACCCAAAAGAGAAGCCCCAGCGCGGGGGCTGGGGGGCTTGAAGGGCTGGGGCTTCTGATCTTCGAGACAACAACTCATCCCGTGACCATCGACTCAATGATCGACTAGCGAATTTGTTCCTTCATTACCCGAACCACAATTAGTGCAGTCGTTGAAACACAAAGGCCGCCGACCGAGGCGGCCTACATCTTACTTCACTGCTGGGTTTTAAAGGGTGCCTAATGGCATCGGCCAGTTTTAGCCATTCGGCCGCCATTTCCCGTTGAATGACCCGATATTTCTGATCCGGCGCCACCCGCCGCTGGGTGACGGATCGACTTTGGAAGATCGGTGATGCCGTGAACGTGCTCGAAGGTGCGGAAAATGACACTCGCTAAGTAACTCTTTCGTCCCCATCTGAGATTCATCACCGGCACCGTCTATTGGCCAGCCGACGACTGAGAGATGCAGGCGCTCCCGCCTTTAGCTTAGGGAGGAGCGCTATGTCCAAGTTCAACGTCCAAAAATACGCGCTACTGTGCCTGCGCTTGGCAGCAGAGTGTAGAGGCCTTGCAGCAGATGTTCCTGAGCCCGATTTAAGGGTCCACTTCCTTAGTATGGCCAGCATATGGACGGAATTGGCGGATCAGCCCCGTATCCTGCATTAACGCATGACCTTCGGGCCAACCTAGCACGCTGGAAGGCATTTGCCCGAGTGAACAGCGGCGTCTGCTTCCAGTTCCGCAAGCCGGGCAAGGCCCCCATTCCGCCGGGCGACATGGTCGCGGTACCTCTGATCGACGCTCCGCTTCTGCAGGCAAGACTGTTTCTGGCAACCCGCCGAGGACGTCTCTTACCGGTTTGCGGCCGCGACATTCGTCGAACTGCTCGAAACCGAGAAGCGTGATTCCAATTTTACGTCACGATTTTGGAGGGTTTGGTGGTGTGCCGGGGCTCTGTGGAGCCGTGGGGTGTCTGCAATTTTTCTCGACTTTGTCGCGGTAAAGGCGCAGCGTAATTGCGGTCGAGACGCCAGCGCAAAGCGTTCGGGCTTTCAATCAACCTTTCAGTCGGGACCCTTTCGAGCGTCCCGTTCCCTCGCTGCGAAGCTGTCGGGCGAAAGGAAATTCCATGCGCACAGTCACCCAACCGCCGCCATCGTCGCGGTGCGACCAATGCGGTGGCGAGCTACGGCTCAAGCTCATTGAGCCCGCCAACCGCGAACTTGATTTGGACTACGAGATACTCGTCTGTGTAAACTGTGGTTACGAGCTATCGTGCACAGTGCCCCATAACCACACTGCACCACACGCCAAGGTGGCCTAGCCAAACGAGCGTCGCTTTTGGGGCGCGTTGCAGGCTGATCATCCGAGTATCATCAGTAAAACTCACGTCACGAATTTTGGAAGGTTTTGGGCCCGCCGTGGCTTGGTTGAGCCGCGGAAGGGGATTGGTTGAAGGCACCTGGCCGAGGCTGGCTAAACAAAAAGAGACCCCAACGAAAGTCGGGGTCTCCCCGTTAGTGCCGGTCACTTGGCGCAGAACGCATAAACCTCCGGAAACACAACTGGTGTGAGGTTTGGTCGGGCCAGTGTCCGGCAGTATCTTATGTATTTGTGGTACCGCGACCAAAGCGCAAGGATGTAGCGAGAATTTAATTCGCGGTGAGTGGTGAATGGTCGAGGCGGCTTTGGGTGTGGTTGATTTGTAGCGTCGCTGTTGGCGACAGTCTGGAAACCATGTCGATTGAAGGCCCGGCGCGGTTGCGCTGGCCGTGATGTTGCAGTTGGTGCTGGTGACGTTGACGCCGCGTTTAGGCAAATCGGCGTTGAACCTGGAGACCGTCATGTCCGTACCGTTTCCGCATTAACATTGCCGATGTGCGTCCCTTTCAGTACGACGGCACCAAACTACGAATCTGGGGGTCAGGAGTTCGAATCTCTTCGGGCGCGCCAAAAGTCCAACAAATAACGGCACAATTTAAGCGCGGAAAGTGTGCCATGCAGAATGAAATAATCTGCATGGCATCTGCATGGCCAAGAGGCGCATGGGCCATCGGGCCAGGACGCGGACGCGCGGGCATGGGAGGGGAGAGGATGGGGGCGTCACGGCGGGCCGTGCTTGGCTCCCAGCGATGCCTTCGAGCAGAAAGCACCGACACCAACTGGGAAATTCGCTGGTTGAACGCGGTCCTAAATCTCGATCTGCCGGCCGACTTCCACGAAATTCTCCGGAGGAATGTTGAACAAGTCCACTGCCCGCACCGAATTGCGGAACATCAGCGTGAACAGGCGCAGGCTGGCGCGCACCAGCCAGCTGCGCCGTTTGGAGCAGACCACGGTGTCCCGGGAGCCGAAATAGATTGCATCTTCGAGGTCGATCGGACACCCGCGATCTTTCGCCTGCCTTAAGGCGGCGGGAATGTCAGGCACCTGGACGAAGCCGAAGTGCACGATGATGTGCCAAAATCCCTCGGCGAGCTTCGCCAGCTCGATGCGCTCGCGAGGCGCGACGCGCGGAATATCCTCGAATTTCACCGTCAGCGCGATCACGGTTTCGGACAGCGCTCTCATTTGTGTGACGTGCTCGATGATTAGGAACGGTATCGTCGTAGCGAGCCGCGTCAGAAAGATGGCCGTGCCGGGCACGCGCGGGACACGGCTCTCCTTGAGGTGGCGGAAGAACTCATCCGGCCTCTCCGCCAGCACCGTATGGCGCTCGCGCATGGCCTCGAAGCCGAAGTGCCATGAGACCATGACAATGAACACCAGCGTGCCGAATGTGAGTGGGATCCAACCGCCCTCCCGGATCTTGAACAGATTGGCCGCGAAGAACGCAAAATCGACAGCGAGAAATAGGCCGCTCGCGGTCAGCGCTGGTCCTACCGGCCAGCGCCAGCGCCCGCGCATGACGTTGTAAAGCAGCGCCGTCGTCAGCAGCATGGTGGTCGAAACCGCGGTGCCATAGGCCCCCGCTAGGCGATCCGAACTGCCGAAGCTGACCGTGAGCGCAACCGTCAGCACCATCATCGTCCAGTTCACGAACGGCACGTAGATCTGCCCGTATTCCTCTGAGGAAGTCTGGTGGATCCGAACGCCCGGGAACCAGCCGAGCTGCATCGCCTGACGGGTCAGCGAAAACGATCCAGTGATGATCGCCTGGCTGGCGATGATCGTGGCAACGGTGGCAAGCCCCACCAGCGGATAGATCGACCATGACGGGGCCAGCCGGAAAAACGAATTGCCGTCCATGGCCGGATCGTCGAGAAAAAGCGCGACCTGCCCGGCATAGTTGAGCAGCAGCGCCGGCAGCACGATCCCGTACCAGGCGGTGCGGATCGGATTGCGGCCGATGTGGCCCATGTCGGCATACATGGCTTCGGCACCGGTCATCGCCAGAAAGATACCACCGAGCACGGCGATCCCCCTCCAGCCGTGTCCCGTCAGCAGCGCGATCGCGTACCTTGGATCGACGCCGGCGATCACCGCGGGATAGCGGGAAATGCCGGCAACGCCTAGCGCGGCGACGACCGCGAACCACAACAGCATCACCGGGCCGAACGCTTTGGCGATCTGCGCAGTGCCGCGGCTTTGAATTACGAACAGGGCGAACAGGATCGCGACCGCCATCGAGACGACATGGGGCTTGAACAAATCGGTCGCGACGTTGAGCCCTTCGAGGGCGCTCAGTACCGAGATCGCCGGCGTGATGATGCCGTCACCGTAGATCAGCGCCGCTCCGAACAGTCCCATGACGATCAGGATGCGCCCGCCTTCGGACCAGTTCGCGCCGGTCATCGACATCAGTGCCAGAATACCGCCTTCGCCGTGATTGTCGGCGCGCATGACGAACAGACAATATTTGACAGAAATGGTGATGATCAGCGCCCAGAAGATCAGCGAGAGACTACCGAGCGCCGCCTCCCGGGAAAAATGTCCGCCGGTCGCCTCGACGACCGCCTGCAGCGTATAGAGCGGGCTGGTTCCGAGATCGCCATAAACGATCCCGAGTGCAGCGAGCGCCGCCGCTGGTGTGGTCTTGCGAGCGACGCGGGCGAGCGCCGAATTGTCTTCGTGAACGAGGTCGGCTGGCACGATCCTGATCTCCTTGCGCCATCAATCCAAGTGTACCCCGCACGTCTGCCGCCGTCGCGTCGCCGTACACCGCAAGAATTTTGCACTTGCGGAGTTGCGTGACCCATCGCGGTTCTCCTCCACCACCACAAAGAGCAGGCCCTGGGCTCTCAGTGCTTCGCCAACGATGCCGCCAACCCCGCCGTTCATCGCCCTCTCCTTTGACTACGACTTTTAAGCGCGGCCAGGGCACTCAAAATCTCACTTCGCGAGCCCCTGGCGGATCGACAGCAATTCGCGGCGGCGCTTTGCGCTAGTTTCAGGAAAGGCCATTTTGAGCCCAAGGCAGTCAACTCTAGCTCCGGAATAATCCGACAATTCCATCTGTCACCCGCTTCGAACGGGACTGAGCTTTTGCCACGTGCATATTGATTAATTCACTAAGCGGGCGAAGAATTGCCCGGTTGCGCCGCGACCAAATTGGCACACCGCAGGGTGCCAGCGCGCGCGATTCGCTCGGCGCGCAATCCAAGCTACAGTGGACAGTGATGGGGCTAATCCTTTTCCGGGGCTTGCGGCCTTTCAACCGTAGCGGGGCGCTGCGCGACGCTCTGGCGGGTGTGACCCTTGCGTCTATGAACATCCCGCAGGTGCTGGGTTATGCTCGCATCGCTGGCACGCCCGTGGTCACTGGGCTTTACACCGTGCTGCTGCCGCTCGTTGCGTTCGCGGTCTTCGGGTCGTCCCGCCATCTTGTCGTGGCTGCCGACTCGGCCACAGCCGTCATCTTCTCCAGTCCGCTGTCCGGCATGGCGGTGCCCGCCAGCGAGAAGTACATGGCGCTGGTCGGCATGGTGGCGCTGCTAACGGCCGGCATTTTGTTTCTGGCATGGATCTTCAAGTTAGGATTCCTCGCCGATTTCCTCTCGCGTACGGTGCTGGTCGGGTTTCTCACCGGTGTCGGGTTTCAGGTCGGCACAGCGATGCTGGCTGACATGTTCGGTGTCACGGCCAGTTCCCACAACACGCTCGTTCAGGCGTGGGAGATCTTACGGGGTCTGTCGCGGTCCAATCTTCCGACATTGGCGCTGTCCGTGCTCGTGGCGGGCGGCATCCTGCTTGGCGATCGGGTTGCCCCGCGATGGCCGCTTGCGCTGTTCGCGGTAGTGGGGACGATCGCGGCGAGCGCCGCGTTCCGCTTCGCTGAGCGAGGCATCGCGGTCATCGGTCCGGTCCCTGGGGGGTTGCCGTCGATCGGGCTACCCGACGTGACCTGGAGCGAGGTCCTGGCGCTGCTGCCAGTGGCCGCTTCATGCTTCGTGATGATAATCGCGCAAAGCGCCGCGACTTCGCGCGCATTCGCGCTGCGTTATCACGAGCGCCTCGACGAGGACGCGGACATCCTCGGGCTGTCAGCCGCGAATGCCGCCGCCGCGGTGAGTGGGACGTTCGTCGTCAACGGCAGCCCGACGCAGACCGCCATGGCGGACCGCGCGGGAGCGCGCAGCCAGGTCGCACAACTGGTATTTGCAGGTGCTGTGCTGCTGGTGCTGCTGTTTCTGACCGGTCCGCTCCAGTACCTACCGCGCTGCGTGTTGGCCAGCATCGTGTTCACGATCGCGTTCAGGATGGTCGACGTAAGGGGTTTACGCGACATTCGCCGCGAAAGCCCAGGCGAGTTTTATCTTGCCGTCGTCACCGCGGCGGCGGTTGTCGCGGTCGGAGTCGAGCAAGGCATCCTGTTGGCGATCGCTTTGTCGCTGTTCAGGCACGTGCGCCACAGTTATAGCCCGCACACGATGATGCTTGCGCCGAACGCAACTGGCCGGTGGGTGCCGGCGCCCGCGACACCGGGCAAGGAGACCGAACCAGGGCTCATTGTTTATCGTTTCAATTCAGATTTGTTTTACGCGAACGCTAACCGCTTTGCCGTCGAAGTGCGCGCCCTCGTGGAGTGCGCGCCGACGCCGATCCGCTGGTTCATCGTTGATGCAGGCGCGATCACAGATATAGACTACTCCGCCGCGCAGTCCGTACGCGATTTGCTCGAAGATCTGGCGCGCCAAAGCGTCGGCGTCGTTTTCGCACGTGTCAGTCCATACCTTCGGTCCGACATGGACCGACACCACATCACAGCGGCCATCGGCGAGATGCGGATTTTCACGACACTCCACGAAGCCATCGCAGCGGTACGCGGTGGCGCGCTTGGGGCACATACAGAGCGATGAGAGGTACCCGGTTGAACCAAAATGGGGCTGCGCTGGCACGGGTAGTCGGCGATTGCATCATCTCAGTCGCCGACTTAAGGCGCTTGGTCACGATGCCCGGCGGATGCCGGTTAAATAGTCTGCGAATAGGGTTTCGCACGCTGGCTATTCAGAAGCGATCGAGCGAAGTCTGGCAGGTCCTTGCCGCAGTGAAAACCGAATTCGGCAAGTATGGCGAGGTTCTTGATAAGGGTCAGCGGAAAGCTTCACGAAGCGTCCAATACCATCGAAAAAGTTCCAGTGCGGCGGCGTGGATGATCACAGGCTAGATCAACCGGAATTCTACCGATTTCCGGTCGTCGGGCCCAAACGATCGCAGATTATTTATCTTACGCTGGAAGGAACAAAGAACCCTAGCGAGGAGTTGTCCACCGCGAGCTAATTCGCATTCCAATTTGGAGATAGCTATGACCGCGAATAATCAAAATCAGGGCGGACAACAGAACCAACAGCCGGGCCAGAAGCCAGGTCAGGGCGGACAGCAAGGCGGTGGACAGCAGAAGCCTGATCAGCAGCAACAGCAGCCAGGGCAGAAGCCCGGACAGGGCGGCCAACAAGGCAGCCCGCAGAAGTAATGCTCATCTTCGGAGATAAGCCCCCGGTTTCGGCCGGGGGTTTCTATTTGTTGGATTGTTTGCTTAACCTGACTCCCGTCGGCCACTGTGAATTGGCCACAGAGCGGCGGATGGTGGGTCGGTTTTCAATTATGGCCGGGGATAATTCGAAAAGGCTGCGCGAGTGAGCACTTGGATACAGTCTGCTGGTTCCAGCAGGCCCAGACTCCACAGCTACGGAGATGTCGATGAGGTGTCCCCAGTCAGGAGGGCCGTGAACAGCGGGTGCATTTTGTCCAAGGAACCGCAAGCCGGTCTCTCGCGTTATTCTCGATCGGATTATGCCGAAGGAGTTCCCCATGGATCGAGAACACGTGAAAGGCGCCGCCGACAAGGCTAAAGGCGCCATCAGGGATAGTGCCAATAAGCAGGCAGAACCCAAATTCGACAAACCGCTGGGTTCATCGCACAACGATGAGGCTGACCTGAGGGACGTGGCGCGAGAGGCGGCCGAAAAATCCCAGTAACTGCGACAGACTTTGTTCTAATCAGATCGCTAGATCGGACATTGTTCGGGACGGCTGGAACGCCGGAAGCACTGCGCAGGCCGCCTGTGGCTTCCCGGGCACCCCGCCGCCTGCTATCGTCCACGCCGTTCCAGAGTTCATCTTGGGCATTGCTGACTTCAAAGCTCGGAACTCATAGGCTGACGATATCCCCACCAACGCAAACAAGATGAGACCGATCTTAGCTCTTATTCTCCGTCAGCACGACCTAAAAATGTCTTGATCGGTCGGAAAACGCCGGTTCGAGCGGATGCGACGATCAGCGCATGTCTATGGTCGTTTTGCGATTCTCGCCGAGGTTCGGCTTTTCGCCAGTGAGTTGCGCCTTGACGAACTCGAACGCGGCCACGGCCTTGCTCGCCGGCCCATCCCATAATTCCGCGGTGAGCGGACGCACGCGCAGCACGCACACGTTCGGATCGTCCGGTCCTTTCCACCAGATTTTGTCGGTGGTCTTCCAGATTTCGGCCGCCTTGGCATGGTCGCGCGTCACCTCAGCGCGCGCGGTAATCGAGAGATAGGCGTTGGCCTTTGCGTCGACGAACGCGAGACCGACGTCGTGCTCAGATTCAATCTCCTGCTCCTTGCCGCTGCGCAGGTCGGTCACGAACCAGACGATGCCCGCGTCGCGATCGGGCCGTCCTTCAAGCGGCCGCGCCCGCAAGCCGCCGGCGGAGCGCGTGGTGAGCATGCATACGCCCACCTGCTCGATAATTTCCCACACGCGGTCGCGATGATTTGGTTCCGCCGTTGCCTGCTAACGAAAAGCGGCGCAAAGAAGTTCCTCACCTTAGATGGTTGCTGCGCGGGGACAGCGCTGGAAGCGCTCCTCTCCTTGGCAAGGTTCGCGGTCGGTTTGGTCGGTCAGGTTTGTATGTATTTGGCGGCGCTTGTTTGCTTCGTGACGTCCGGCAACGCAGCTCGCGACCGCTCCTAGGATTCCGTGGTGTCAGGCAACATGGTCGGCAGCGCCACCTACGGCAGCACCTTTAAGGCAACCCTTGCCTCCGCCGACGGACCAGTTGCCAAAGCAAAAACAACGGCTGCAATCCAATAAGTACCTTCATTTCAGCCTCCGCTGGAGTGCGTACATGCCAGCATCAATTCAAGCCAAAGATCATGCTTGCCATTGTATTTTTCAACCGGAATCGAATTGAGCCGCTCGGCGAATTCCTCATGCGTATAGGTCGGCGTAACTTGGTTTCTGGGGCAGCATTGCGCTCCGGTACCGTGCCGGCGAGATCGGCGACCCGTTGCGGTAGCTCTACCGTTTCCAGGTCATTCAGCCACTCATATTGACCATTGGCTAGCTTGGTCGGCGCGAGTCTGGTTCCGCGGTTCAGGTGATGGATTTGCGATCATGGTTGATTGTGGCCCGCAGCGTTCCGCGTAGCCGGAGCATGGTATCGGACTGACGGTCCTATGAGGAAATGGGCGGCACGCGGAGCTCGCTGAGG
>Ga0187859_10002205_pt1 | contig 12297 bp, 10 predicted proteins | sample June2016WEW_10_1_2_FD_133019 | JGI IMG/M metagenome (GOLD analysis project Ga0187859, IMG submission 133019) | Peatland microbial communities from SPRUCE experiment site at the Marcell Experimental Forest, Minnesota, USA - June2016WEW_10_10 | ecosystem: Environmental > Terrestrial > Soil >... | reverse complement strand
GGAGAATTGTGGGGGCCGAGGATCTACACCGTACTGCCGCTTACTCTCATTTTCTTTTTCATCTACGCGCAACTCGGGCCGCGCGAAAACAATATTCAGGACGATCGCCGCCTGTATTTCGATTTCTTACTCGGCTACATGGGGACGGGCAGCATTATTGCTCTGCTCTACTTCCAGTTTCCCAACGACTGGCTTGTAACTGCGTGGTCGGTTGTAGTGTCTGCTCTGTTAGGGCTAGCCCTCTTCCTGAGTCGGCCGATCTTTTTCCACCAGGGATTGCTTCTTACTCTAGGAGCCTGCGTTCGAGGTGTAATGCACAACCTATTCGGCGCCAGTTATTTCAGCAATGGCGACTGGACCGGGCGTTATTTTGTTTTAGGCTCCGCCGTAGCTGTTTTGTTGGCATGCCTGCCATTCGCGTTTCGCCTGCGCGATCGCTATAAAGCCGAAGCGGCTTCATATCGCTGGGCCTCCTATCGCTGGCTGCAGGCAATCGTGCGGCGGCCCGAACAATTCATGTTTTTCGCTCCCGTGTTGTTACTCACCATCATGCTCGCCCTTAAGATGCGCGCGGGCATGGTCACTATTGCGTGGGGCATCGAAGGTGTATTGATCGTGCTGCTCGCTTTGGCAGTAAGTGAACGTAGTTATCGACTAACTGGCCTCGGGTTGCTCTTGCTCTGTGTTGCCAAAGTGATGGCACGCGACGCCTGGGGATTGGCGCCGCGTGACCGCTACATTACCTTCATTATCTTAGGCGCGGCGCTGTTACTGGTCTCGTTTCTTTATAGCAAGTACCGCGAAACCATCCGGCAGTTTCTATGAAACGCATGCTGGTATTCTGTGCCGTCTTCACAATTGGGGTTGCGGCGCTTTACCACAGTCAGCGCCGCCGCGACCCCACCCCCGTTTCGGCCAATGCGGTTGTCGCAATCGTAGCGGATGCGCAGCGTGATGTAACTCGAATTCCGCTACGATACACGCGTCTTAGTGACGATCAGGAAGTAGTAATTGGCAATCAACTTTCCGAACAATACCCAGCGACCAATGCCGATGTAAGTGTAGGAGAGCAGGCGCTCGAGGGCTATATCCAGCACGTCGGCAACGCCGTTGCTTCGCACGCGCACCGGCATCTGCCGTACTCGTTTCATCTTATTGAGAATCGCGCCATGATGAACGCCTTTTCTCTTCCCGGAGGCCACGTATACGTCGGAGAAGGTCTGCTCGCCCTAATGACGAGCGAAGATCAACTGGCCTTCATCATCGCACATGAGATTGAACACATCGACCACTACCACTGCGCCGAGCGTGTTCAGGTCGAGGCTCGCCTGCGCAATCTTAATCTCGGTGCGGTTGGCGCCTTACTCCAAATTCCGGTTACCGTGTGGGAGGCTGGTTACAATAAAGATGAAGAACTCGAAGCCGACCGTGAAGGCATGCACCTGGCGGTTTTGGGCGGTTACTCCCCTTACGGAGCTGTGAGTATCTTCCAGATATTCGCCAAACTACATGGCGAATACATCATTCATGCTCGAACTCCGGAGCAGGAGCTCTCCGAGTTAGCCATACAAAGCTTAGAGGGATATTTCCGCTCCCATCCTCAGCCCTCCGAACGCCTCGCCCAGGCCAATAGAGTTATTGCCCAGGAAGGTTGGCAGGATCGCAAAGACCAAGTTCCATTCCGCGTCGAGTATGAAGTGCATAACGGCAAATATGTAAAGTAAGCAGCCACTCTATTTCGTCACACTCGTTCAGGGTGAGAAAGTGAAGATTGTGAATTTACAGGCCGCCGTTTCCGCACCATTCGCAATATGTAGTATCCAGCTCCAGCCGCAGCAAGATGTTTAAGAGTGTGACCACTTACAACGTGTCCCATTGCGAAGATCGGCTTATCCAGAGTCTCGAGCGCCTTCGCAATAACATAGAACCCAAGAACGAGTGCCAAATCAGCTCTGCGCGTGTAACGACTGGAGAAGCAAGGCGCGACTAAGAGCACCAGAGCCGAATACACTTGCACGGCCGCGTAGAAGCGCAAATCGCCGGCTCCTCGCGCCTCACTCTTGTACCATTGCAGCACGCTGCCAAGACCGACAAGCAAGAGGACTGGCAGCAGCGACAGCCCCATCCGTCTACTAATAGTCTCGGTGATTACGGCTGCCACCATTGACATGAAGGCGATTGTCATTGGTAGCCTGTCCCACACCAGCCGCGCATTGTTCGGTTCGAGATGATAGTAAGAGGAACCAAACGCCGTTAGAAGCAATCCTACAAAAACAAATAGATACGGCCAGCTGTCCCGCCGATCAAGAGATTGCTCGGCCAACGGATTGGAATCGGTTTGGAACAAAAAGACCAAGCCCCACAATCCAATGATGGCGAAAGGCAAGTTAGAAAAGACGTTAAGAAAATTGGGAATGCCAAGAAAACCGCGCTGGTCGGCGAACATGTGATATGCCGGTGGCTGCGGAATGCGAGGCAGCAAGGAAAATACCAAGGCAACGGCCAAAGTGAGAAACAGCAGTACGCCAACGCTGGCTTTTTGTGAAATCAATCCATCCTCTTTTCAGATAATACATGGTGCCGCGAAGGTGCATTCTTGATTCGAACGGCTTTTCGGTCCCGGCCCAGGTATAGCTAGCAGCCGGATTGACGTTAGTAGCTATTTTGTTATAGTTACTCTCACCTTTGCCATACGCATTCAAACCGTTCGTTCATTGCAGGAGGAAGATCATGCCCGCTGTTCTCGCGACGCAGAGTTTGGCTGTGGAAACCATTGAAGAGCGCGCTGAGGTTGGCCTTAGGGAGCGCAAGAAGGCGCGCTTGCGCCAGCAGATTATCGATACCTCGATCAGGCTATTTCGCAAACACGGGTACGAAGCGACCCGGATCGATGATATCGTGCAAGCGCTCGAAATCAGCCAACCCACATTTTTTCGCTATTTCCCCAGTAAAGACGCGGTGCTGCGCGAGGTCGGCGAGCGGGGATACTCCTGCATATGCGAGCGCTTGCGTTCCGAGCTTTCAAGTAAGGCGCAGACGAGCGAACGCCTGCGGCGTCTGTACACAACAATGGCGAAAGAGGTGGAAGCCGATCGCGCGCTGTGGCAGGCGGTAGTTTTGTCGGGCGCGATGGATCCGGTGCGATCTGCGGAGCTCCGGGGCCACGAGGAGGCTGCTGTCAATCTGCTGCGAGAGATTCTGACGCAAGGCCAGAAGCAGGGCGAAGTAACGCGCGCTTTTCCTGTGGTCCATCTGGCGGAGTTCATGGAAGGCCTCTACAGCACAGTGGTGCGGCAATGGGCAGTCGATCTTACCGGTCCGCACAGGCTCACCGACCGTGTCCGGAGCGCGGTAGATTTTTTCCTCCGCGGAATTTGTCCCTAGAGACCTTCACGATTGCCGCACACACGCGACACATAAGAAAGGACAGCGCGATGAAGGCCGCCGTTTTGCGCGAATTCAAAACGCCGTTAACGTTGGAGGAGGTCGCTCGCCCAACGCCTGGCGCGGACGACGTCTTAATCAAGATCGAGGTTTGCGGCGTGTGCCACTCCGACCTCCACGTTGCCGGTGGCGACTGGACGCAATTCGCCGGCATCGTAAAGAAGCCGCTGATTCTCGGCCACGAGATCGTCGGGCGCGTGATCGAGCGAGGCGCAGCCGTCCAAAGTGTCGCAGTCGGAGATCGCGTCGGCATCCCATGGGTGCAGTACACCTGCGGCGAGTGTGAGTTTTGCCGTGAAGGCAACGAGAATCTGTGCGCCCGCCAGCGCATCACCGGCGTCATGGTCGATGGTGGATACGCGGAGTACGCGAAGGCTCCCGCCAGCCATGCCGTCAAAATTCCCGATGCGCTTCTATCCGAGCAAGCCGCTCCCCTCCTTTGCGCCGGAGTCACGGTTCACCGCGCTCTTAAGCAAGCCAAGATTCGCGCTGGCCAGCGTCTAGCGGTTTTCGGCATTGGTGGACTCGGCCATCTAGCCGTACAAATTGGGCGCGCCGCGGGCGCGGAAGTCACTGCGATCGATGTTTCGGATGAAAAACTCGCGCTTGCGAAATCGCTGGGCGCGACCCGAACGCTGAATGCCGCGACCAGCAATGTCGTGAAAGAGCTGCGCAATTCTGGCAGTGTGCACGTTGCGATCGTCACTTCGGCATCCAAGTCCGCATATGACACGGCGTTCTATTGTGTGCGACCGTCCGGAACATTGCTGGCCGTCGGTTTGCCCGCAAAAGATATTTCCTTTCCTCCAATCATGATGGCCGCAGCCGAAATTCATATCAAAGCTTCGGCTGTTGGCACGCGCGAAGATCTTCGCGAGATTTTAGCGATGGGAGCGGCCGGAGCCATCCACTGCCAGGTCACCACGCGTCCGCTGAGCGATGTTCAACAAGTTCTCGAAGAACTAAGCCGCGGCGAAATATCAGGAAGAGTTGTACTCAGGATGTAGAAAGGTTTTGGGTGGCGCAGTTTACCGCTCTTGCATTTGCCTTTGGGTGGCGCCGCGGTTTACCGCTGCGATAAGAGCCCTATTTTTAATGACGGCTTCAGCCGCTGAGGGGAAACACCGCTGCCCTGCATGAATTTCTGAGCATTCTATTTAGCCGCCGAGGGAACATTGACGTTAGCAACTTTATTATGATATTAACTATCATTTTTGCGCCTCGCTTCCGCGACGAAAGCTCGACTGCACAATGAACACAAAACAGCTTTTCGACCTGACCGGCAAAGTTGCCATCATCTCCGGTGGCTCGATGGGCCTCGGTCTCCAAATGGCCGAAGGCTTGGCCGAGATGGGAGCCAATCTCGTCCTTTGCGCTCGCAAGAAAGAGCGCTGCGAGCAAGCCGCGCAAGCATTGCGATCTCAAGGCATTCAAGTCCTCCCCCTCGAATGCGACGTCAGAGATAAAGCAACAATCCAACACGTTGTCGATGAAACCCTCGCCAAGTTCGGCCGCCTCGACATTCTGATCAACAACGCGGGCGTGTCGTGGGGAGCTCCGGTGGAAGACATGACCCTCGAGCAGTGGGATAAAGTTCTCTCCACCAACTTAACCGGAACCTTCCTCTTTTGTCAGGTGGCGGGCAAAGCGATGGTCTCGCAGGGCTCCGGCAAGATCATCAACATCGCGTCCGTCGCGGGTTTAGGTGGAGCCTCCGCCGAACTGCAAGCGATCGGCTACCATGCCAGCAAAGGAGGCGTCATCGCGTTCACCAAAGACCTGGCATGCAAGTGGGCGCCTCACAATATTCAGGTCAACGCCATCGCTCCGGGGTGGTTTCCAACCCACATGTCAGAATGGATCATCGAACATCGTAAAGATTCTCTGCTCGAGAAAATTCCGTTGCATCGCTTCGGCTCCGATCACGACCTGAAAGGTGCAGCGGTGTTTCTGGCATCGGCCGCATCGGCGTATGTCACCGGCCACGTGCTAGTTGTCGATGGAGGCCAGACCGCCTGGTAGTAATTTAGTTCTATGAATATTCCGCTCACTCCGGTCCGCTTCCTTCGCTACGCGCAAGAACAATTTCCACGCAAGACCGCCGTTGTGTGCCAGGACCTGCGATTCACTTATGCCGAGTTCGGCGATCGCGTTGCCCGCCTAGCTGGAGCCTTGCGCGCCGCCGGAGCGAAGCCAGGCGATCGCATCGCCTTCCTCAGCCTCAATTGTCATCGGCTCCTAGAAGCCTACTTCGGAGTCCTCGAAGCCGGCTGCATCCTGCTTCCGCTCAATATCCGCCTGGCCGCGCCCGAGCTAGCCTACATCCTGAATGATTCCGGATCCGCGTTCCTCTTCTTCGAGCAAGAGTTCGTAGGCCTGGTCGATTCCTTCCGCCGCGACCTGCGCACCGTTCGCTCATTTCATCAACTCGATGTTCAGCCAAACCAGGTTCAGCCAAATCTGGCAACGCCTCAGGAAGATTGGCTCTCCAATCCAACCTACGAGCAGATGCTAGCCTCCGCCACTCCCTACCGCGCCGACGTGATGGAGTTCGACGAAAACGCCGTAGCCGAAATTTTCTACACCAGCGGAACCAGCGCCAGCCCCAAAGGCGTGATGCTCACGCACCGCAATATCTATCTGCACGCCATGAGCATCGCCCTCTACCATCACACGCGCTATGAAGACGTGATGCTGCACACCATCCCGCTCTTCCACGCCAACGGCTGGGGAGCAGCCCACACCATCACCTTCGTAGGCGGAACCCACGTCATGCTTCCGCGCTTCCTTCCCGAAGAAGTTTTTCGTTTAGTGCAAACCGAGCGCGTGCGCGCGCTCACTCTCGTCCCCATCATGGCCGCCGCGCTGGTGAATTCGCCCGTGCGCGCCAAGTACGACCTGAGCAGCGTGCAGTGGGCGACCATCGGCGGCGCCGCATCTTCTCCAACCCTGATCCGCGAGGTCGAGCAGACATTAGGTTTCAATTGTTATTCGGGCTATGGGCTGACAGAGTGCTCACCATCGCTCTCCAACGCCGAACTGAGGCCTGACATCCAATGCAGCCTCGAAGAGCGCTACAAACTCCAAGCGATGACCGGCTACGCCTTTCCAGGCTGCGAACTGCGGGTAGTCGACGCTCAAGACAGCGATGTGCCGCGCGACGGTCAAACCATGGGAGAAATCATCGCCCGCAGTGACGGCGTCATGGCCGGTTATTGGCAACAGCCCGAAGCCACGGCGGAAGCCATGCGCGGCGGGTGGTTTCACACCGGCGACATGGCCGTGATCGAAGAGAATGGATACCTCCGCATCGTCGATCGCAAGAAAGACATCATCGTAAGCGGCGGAGAAAACATTTCCTCGCTCGATGTCGAAAAGACATTGCTGGCGCATCCCGCCGTCTACGAAGCCGCCGTGATTCCCGCCGCCGATCAGAAATGGGGAGAAGTCCCCCGGGCAGTCGTAGTGACAAAACCCGGCATTAAAGTTAGCGACGTTGAACTAATCGAATTTTGCCGCGCCCGCCTTGCTCACTATAAATGTCCGCAATCGATCGAGTTTTGCGAAAGCCTGCCCAAGACCGCAACTGGCAAAGTCCTCAAAAGAGAATTGCGCAAAAAATATCAAACGGAAATCACCCAATGAACAACCCAACGCACGACTTAGTAAAAGTCACAAAAGACGACGAGATCGCGATCATCACCATCGACAACCCTCCGGTAAATGCTCTTAGTCCCGGCGTATCCGAAGGAATCGGCGCGGCAATCGACGAGATCATCCGCGACTCCGCAGTCAAAGCCGCAGTAGTAATCGGTGCCGGCCGCACCTTTGTCGCCGGAGCCGACATCAAAGAATTCGGCAAGATGACCGCCAGCGGCCCGCGCCGAAGCCTTCTCCCGCTCCTTCTCAAAATCGAAGACAGCGCCAAGCCAATAGTCATGGCGATTCATGGTCAGGCGTTCGGCGGCGGCCTCGAACTCGCCATGGCCGGCCACTACCGAGTCGCATCGCCCTCCGCGCAAGTAGGTCAGCCCGAAGTAAAGCTCGGCATCATTCCCGGAGCCGGTGGAACCCAGCGTCTGCCGCGCCTGGTGGGCATCGCGAAAGCAGTCGAAATGTGCGCCGAAGGCAAGCCCGTCTCCGCGCACGATGCAGCAACCCTCGGCCTGATCGATCGCCTGATCGACGGTGACCTGCTCGCCGGAGCCATCGCCTTCGCGCGAGAAGTCGCCGCGAAGCCCGCGCCCAAAGCACGCGAGCGTGCCGCCAAGCAGGGAACGGCTGCCGACACCGCGGCAATTTTTGCTGCCGCACGCGACACAGCCCGCAAGAAGCAGCGAGGCCTGATCGCTCCGCTGGCGGCAATCGACGCGGTCGAAGCCTCCACCAAGCTCCCATTCGATCAAGGCTGTGAAACCGAGGCGAAACTTTTCACCCAATGTCTTTTCTCCGATCAATCGAAGGCCCTTATCCACGTTTTCTTCGGCGAGCGCGAAGTCGCCAAGATCCCCGACATCCCCAAAGAAACTCCCGTGCTCCCCATCGACCGCGTCGCCGTAGTCGGCTCAGGGACCATGGGCGGTGGCATCGCGATGGTCTTTGCCAACGCCGGCATTCCGGTTCTGCTCAAAGAGGTCGACGAGGCCGCGCTCGAACAAGGTCTCAACAAAATAAAAAAGAACTATGCCACCTCGGTGCAGCGTGGCCGCATCACGCAAGCCGACGCGGACGAACGCCTCCGCCTGATCACTCCCGTCCTCAGCTACGATGCATTCTCCGATGTAGACATGGTGGTGGAAGCGGTGTTCGAAGGCATGGCACTAAAGAAAACCGTCTTCGCCGATCTCGATCGCGCCTCCCGAAAAGGCGCGATTCTAGCCAGCAACACCTCCACTCTCGACGTCGACGACATCGCCAGCGCCACATCGCGCCCGGAGTCCGTAATCGGCACCCACTTCTTCAGTCCAGCCAACGTGATGCGTTTGCTAGAAATTGTTCGCGGAAAAAAGTCGAGCAAAGAAGTCATCGCCACCTGCATGCAGCTGTCCAAGAAGCTTGGCAAGATCGGAGTGCTGGTAGGGAACTGCCGCGGCTTCGTCGGCAACCGCATGTTCGGCCCCTATCGCCGCGAAGCCCAGTTCCTCATCGAAGAAGGATCGGATGCTCCATCCGTCGATCAGGCTCTAGTCGACTTCGGCAACGCTATGGGCCCAATGGCCACCGGTGATCTCGCCGGTCTCGATGTTGGCTGGCGCATCCGCAAAGAATATCGCCACCTCGAAAAACCGGGAATCCGCCAACCTTTTGCAGAAGACCGTCTTTGCGAAATGGGCCGCTACGGCCAGAAGACTCTGCGCGGCTGGTATCTGTACGACGAGAACCGACGCCCAACGCCCGATCCCGAGGTCACCGCCCTCGTCCGCCAATGGAGCGCGGAAGCTGGTATCCCGCAGCGCCAAATCTCATCCGAAGAAATTGTCGATCGCTGCATCTACGCTTTGGTCAATGAAGGAGCGCGCATTCTCGAAGAAGGATACGCGTTGCGCGCCGTCGACATCGACGTAATCTACATCAACGGCTACGGATTTCCCGCCCATCGCGGTGGTCCTATGTGGTATGCCGACACCGTGGGATTGCAAAAGGTCTACGAGCGCGTTTGCGACTTTCATCGCCAGCATGGAGAGCTCTGGGAACCCGCTCCTCTGCTGAAGCGCCTAGCGCAATCCGGTAAAACTTTCGCCGATTTTGATAAAGAGCAGCTAGCCGCCGCATGATCCCTGAAGGAGAAGTCAGGAGGAACTCGCAGCCGCGTAAGCCGTGAAGAGCCAGTTGTGCGCCGGCGCAGACAGAGACGAGTGGTCGAGGGCAGCCCGAGAGAAGCCCGGTGTCGCGCAAGCCCCAGAGGGGCAGCCAAGCTTAGCCCAGCGCTTCGGCGCTGGGAAAGGCGGAAAAAATAAGTCAAATCCCGGAGGGACGACCGAGTTCTCGCGCATGAGCCAAATCATCCTGGTGCGCCATGGCCAAGCGTCCTTTCTTGGAGAGGACTATGACAAGCTTTGTGCGAATGGCGAAGTGCAGTCCGGATTGCTCGGCCAGTTTTGGTCGCAACGCGGCGTGTTTTTCGACCGGGTTTATTCCGGCCCGCGCGCGCGCCAACGCGAGACTGCTCGCATCGTAGGCGAAGCCTATCGCAGCGCCGGTATCGCTTTTCGAGAGACAGAAATCATGAACGAATTCGACGAATATCAAGCCGAAGCAGTGCTACGCGAATGCCTTCCCCAGCTGCTTCGTGAAAATCCCGAAATCAAAGAAATGCGCCGAGCATACGAGGCGGCGACCGACCACGCCGACCGCCGCAAAACTTTTCAAAAATTATTTGAAGCCGTAATCAGCAAGTGGGTAGCTGGAGAAATCAACGCGCCTGGCATCGAGTCCTGGAATGATTTCTGTCTGCGCGTGGAGCGAGGCCTGGCCCAGGTAGCGATCGACACTCCGCAGTCAGCGACCGCAGTAGTCTTCACGTCCGCTGGCCCCATCGGCGCGGCGATGCGCCGTGCGCTGCATCTCTCGGCTGAAGACGCGCTGCAAATGACTTGGATGTCGCGCAACGCTTCGTACAGTGAATTTCTAGCTTCAGGCGAACGCTTCACCCTGAGCACTTTCAACGCGCATCCGCATCTCGACGGCGACGGCTTGCTGACGTACCGCTAGCAGCGGGAATTTAGATCAGGACTTGCACTATGGCCGCACTCAGCGATCAAGCCGGAACGGTAAGAGCAGGCGAAGAGCTAGACATCGCCCGCCTACAACCGTTTTTGCGAAATCGTCTAGGCAACAGCGGCCCAGTTTCCGTCGAGCAATTTCCCGGCGGCCATTCCAATCTCACCTACCTGCTGCGTCTCGGTGATCGCGAACTCGTCCTGCGTCGCCCACCCTTCGGCAGCAAAGTCCGCTCCGCCCACGACATGGCGCGCGAATTTCGCGTGCTCTCAAAGCTCCACACCGCCTATCCGCTCGCGCCGAAGGCCCTCCTCTATTGCGACGATCCGTCGATTCTCAATGCGCCCTTCTATCTCATGGAGCCGATTCGCGGATTGATCATCCGTCGCGATCCACCACCCACCGTGCCTTTTCCACCAGCCACAGCGCGCCGCCTCAGCGAAGTGTTCATCGACAATCTGGCCCGCCTTCACCGCCTCGACTACGCCGCAACCGGCCTCGCCGATCTCGGCAAGCCGCAAGGCTATCTCGAACGCCAGGTCAAAGGCTGGATCGAGCGCTACCACAATTCGAAAACCCACGATCTACCCGAAGTCGAACGCATCTCTCCATGGCTCGTGGCGCGAATGCCCGCAACCCACGAATCGGCTTTAATCCACAACGACTACAAATACGACAACCTGGTCCTCGATCTCAACGACGCGACAAAAATCATAGGCGTTCTCGATTGGGAAATGTGCACCATCGGCGACCCGCTCACTGACCTGGGAACTGCGCTAGCGTACTGGACCGATCCGCAAGACCCCGAAGATTTTCAGGAGATTCGCAGCGCGCCCACTACGCTCCCCGGCACTCTGACGCGTGCGCAGTTAGTCGAGCGTTACGCCGCCGCCACCAGTCGCGACCCCGGCGCCATGGTCTTCTATCTCGCCTTTGCCCGCTTCAAAGTCGCTGTCATTATTCAGCAGATTTATTACCGCTACGCGCAAGGATTAACGCAAGACCAGCGTTTCGCCGTGTTGCCGCAAAGAATTCAGACGTTAATGCGTGCCGCGTGGCTCACCGCCGAAAGCGAAACGATATGACTTCCCACTCACCTCGCGTAATAGCGAACCAGCCACTCGGCCACGCAGCAAGGCTTGGTGGAGGGCTGGCCGTCAGCGCCCTGGCTCTCGACGCGCGCGAGGAAGACCACGTCAATGAATCGCGCCGACTCCTTCGCCGAAAGCAGAGTCACGCAAGCGCGCACTTTCGATCCCGAACGCACCGGCGAAGGAAAACGAACTTTGTTCAATCCGTAATTGACCGTCATCGCGGCGCCCGTTTGCACCTTGACCGCCTGTTTGACGAAGTAACTCAGCAGCGACAGAGTCAAGAAGCCCTGCGCAATCGCGCCACCGAATGGGGATTCGCGCCGCGCGCGTTCCTCGTCCATGTGAATCCACTGGAAATCCTCCGTCACCTCGGAAAATTTCTGTATGCGGTCCTCGCTGACAACAAACCACTCGGTCGGCGGAAACTCGCGTCCCTCGTACTGTTTCAGAGATTTGAGATTTTCAATTTCAAGAGTCGGCATAGGAGTTTTTCATGACCACACTAACAGATACCCCGCGCAAGACAACCAAAGGAACTGCGTTTCTGATCGAAGATTCTACGCCCCAGGATATTTTCACGCCCGAAGATCTGACTGATGAACATCGTGCCGTCGGCCAGATGGTCGACGAATTCTGGGCCAATGAAGTCGAGCCCAACCTGCCCGCGATTCGCGAAAAACAGCCCGGCCTCGCGCTGAGCGTGCTGCGCAAATCCGTCGACCTCGGCCTCACCGCCATGACCATCCCCGAAGAATATGGCGGCATGGCCATGGATCTCCCCTCGCTCATGGTCACATCCGAGCGCCTGGGCCGCGACGGTTCCTACGGAGGTTGGCACTCCGCGCACACCGGCATCGGCACGCTACCCCTTGTCTACTTTGGCAATGAACAACAGAAGCAAAAATATCTGCCCAAGCTAGCGAAGGTCGAGATGCTCGCCGCCTACGCGCTCACCGAGCCGCTTGCGGGCTCCGATGCGCTCTCCGCGCGCAATCGCGCCGATCTCTCTCCCGACGGGCAACATTACATACTCAACGGC
>Ga0187859_10002198_pt1 | contig 12308 bp, 3 predicted proteins | sample June2016WEW_10_1_2_FD_133019 | JGI IMG/M metagenome (GOLD analysis project Ga0187859, IMG submission 133019) | Peatland microbial communities from SPRUCE experiment site at the Marcell Experimental Forest, Minnesota, USA - June2016WEW_10_10 | ecosystem: Environmental > Terrestrial > Soil >... | reverse complement strand
TCATCAGCGAATCCATGGCGCGGCGCTATTTTCCAAACGATAATCCGATTGGTCGGCGGTTGAAGGCTAGCGGTCCGGATCTGCATGACACACCGTTCATGGAAATCGTGGGCGTGGTGGGAGGCGTGCGTTACACCGGATTGGATAGCGATCCTGCGGATGCTTACTATCAGCCCTATGCGCAAACGCTGTACTATCAGCGGACCAATTTAGTGGTGCGGGCGAATGGTCCAGCCGCTGCTCTGGCTACTTCTCTACGCCGCGAAATCCGCGAGCTGGACCCGGATACCGTGGTAAGCGATGTCGTCACGATGGATGAGGCGCTAGGGGCTTCCGTGGTTGGTCCGCGGTTTCGCACGCTGCTGGTGGGCGGCTTCGCGCTATGCGCGCTGTTGCTGGCTGCCATCGGCATCTATGGTCTGATTGCGTATTCGGTGGCGCAGCGCACGCAGGAAATCGGGATTCGAATGGCGCTGGGCGCGCAAAGATCCAATGTGGTCGGGCAAGTGGTGGCGCAAGGTGTGCGGCTGGCGCTGGCCGGAACTGTGTTAGGAATCGCCGGGGCGCTTTTTGCCACGCGGCTGCTCTCGAGTCTTTTGTTCGCCGTAAAATCGACTGATGTCCTGACGTTCGCGGTGGGTCCATTGATCTTGATTGCAGTGGCCTCGTTCGCGAGTTTTCTGCCGGCATGCCGCGCAGCCATGGTGGATCCGGTAATCGCATTGCGGCACGAATAGCGGGCGCGTCAGCAAGGGGACAGCCAGACACGTTCGCGTGTCACGCAATACACATCGTCATCCCGCTGTAACTCCAAATCATCAATCAAAACTGTTTGGAATTCTCCGTGCATTCCAATATAGTGATGACAGTGCTCACTCGGACGATTTCCAAACGCAAAGTCGCGCTTGTTTTCGTGATATTAACCGGCGTTTGTGGAATCTTGCTGATCGCCGCCACGCTTTGGAAGGCGTCCCGCAGTCTCAAAACCGCTGAGGTCGCGGTCGCGCAATTGGGGCTGGTGCCCTTCCGCGCTATCTCGCTCGACCGGCCTCTTCCGGCCGGCTTTGAATCCATCAGCTCACCCGCTCAGTTTCGCGATGCTGCACTTTTTCGCGGACTCTTCTATCTGTGCGGTCCCTCGGGACTGTCGGCGTACGATACCAGCGGATCGCTCGCCGCGCGGTATCGGCCTGGCCTGGAATTGCCACCGGCGCCTCTGGTCGCGATGGCCGCGGGACCGCAAAACCTTTGGATCGCAACCGCGGGTGAAGGTCTGCTAGTGTTCGACGGCCGCCGGTTTCTGCAGATTCGTCCGGATGAGCAGGCTTCGCGCAATATTACCGCTGTGCTGCCGCTCGCGAGCGGACGCGTGCTGCTCGGCACCGAAAAAAACGGCGTGCTCGTTTGGGATGGCAGGACGCTGGCTCGCTACCATCCTGCATTGGCGGATCTTGAAGTGACGGCGCTGGCGGGATCTGAGCCGGATCTTTGGATCGGAACCATTGGCCGCGGAGTCTTTCGCTGGCACGCCGGCCAGTTGGATCATTTCTCGGAGGGGCAAGGGCTTCCGGATCCGCGGGTGCTATCGCTCGCGGTCTCAGGGAATGCAGCATATGCAGGGACGGCGCTGGGAGTCGCCGAATTTAAAGAAGGCCGATTCACACGCGTGCTGGCCGGCGGCTTTTTCGCGAAGGCGTTGCTCATAAAAAATGAATCGCTCGCGGTGGGCACGTTGGACGAAGGGGTGGTTACCGTCTCGCTAGCTGCCGAGACTCCCCGCCTACGAAATGTTACTCAGGAATCCGACTTGGCCGGCGTTGAGCGATTGTTGGCCTTAGATGGCCGGACCTATGCGCTCGCACGCGGCGGTCTGTATGAGCAATCCCTCGAGGGCGGCGATTTCAAAAAAGCCTTGGACATGCCGGGCGCGGTGCTGGCCGATAGCAATATTTCTGCGCTGGATGTGGATCGCGCCGGACGGCTCTGGGTTGGCTACTTCGATCGCGGTTTGGATGTTCTGGATGCCGGTTTCGAGCGAGCCACCCACCTGGAAGACGAGCATGTTTTTTGCATCAACCGGATTGTGCATTCAGAAGACGGCGGAATGAGCGCGGTGGCGACGGCCAACGGCTTGGTCCTGTTCGATGCTGCGGCTCATGAACAACAGGTGCTGGGTAAAGCGGAAGGTTTGATCGCCAATCAAGTGACCGACGTGCTGTTGCGCGGTGACAGCCGCTCGCCCAGCATCACAGCCGCCACTGGCGCGGGCATCACCACTATCGATGCTTCGGGAACCAGCAGCCTCTACGCATTTCACGGCTTGGTCAACAATCACGTGTACGCACTGGCCGCGGATGGATCGCGCATTCTCGCCGGAACGCTGGGTGGGTTGTCGATTTTGGATTCCGGATTCGTCAGCGCGAGTTTCACCACCGCCAATTCCGGTCTCAAACACAACTGGATCACGGCTATTGTTCGGATCGGCGACGACTGGTTCGTTGGAACATACGGAGCCGGCGTTTTGAAGCTGGATTCAGCCGGACACTGGTCGACGTTCGCCGATTGGAAGGCGCCAACTGTAGTCAATCCGAACGCGATGCTGGTGACGGATCGCGCCGTGTATGCCGGAACACTTGGAAACGGACTAGCAATCTACAATCGCGGTTCCGGGCGATGGAGGTTCCAAACTGCTGGCTTGCCTTCCTTGAACGTGACCGCGATCGCGCGTGGCAACGGCTATCTCTACATCGGAGCCGACAACGGCCTGGTGCGGATTGTAGAGAAAGAGCTGGCGGGGCAATGAGAAGACTGCTGCCACTGCTGTTTCTCGCGCGCCTGGCGTGGGGCGATGCCGGAGTGCTGCTGCCGGGCGATAAAAAAGAGCCCGATCCCGCGTGGCTATCTCTTGAAGAGATGACCATCGATATTCACATCGACAATGGACACGCGCGGGTAACTACAAAACAGATTTTCGCGAACCACCGGCCCAACACGCTGGAAGGCACTTACATCTTCGCTTTGCCCGGCGGCGCGATTGTTTCCGATTTTGCGGTGTGGGATGACGTCACTCGCATCCCCGGCGTGATCCTGGAGCGCCGCCGCGCCGAAGAGATTTATCAACAGGCCAAGATGCAAGCTATCGATCCGGGCCTGCTGCAACAGGGCGAGCGCGATCTGGACGAATCCAGCCGTAGCGCTGTGTTCAGCGCGCGCATCGTTCCGATTCATGCTTTCGGAACCAAGCGCCTGGAAATGGAATACCAGGAAGACATTCCTGTGGAACGCTTGGAATCGATGCTAGCCGTTCCGCTGCGCCCGGACGCGTATCGCGCGCAGACAGCCGCGCATCTTTGGATCAAGCTGGAGCTGGATTCCGCGCATGCGCTCCGCGATTTTCAAGTTGTTAGCAAACGATATCCGCTGCAGATCCGGGATCGCACTCCGAACCACGTGAAGGCGGATTTCGAGGGTCGCAACGTCGCGCTCTCTGAGGATTTCGCCGTGAAATATGTACTGGACGCTGCCGCGGGGGATCATCTGGAGATCCTGACGCATCGCGACCCCGCGCCGCCCCCGCCGGATGCGGCCGATACCTCGCCAGGAGTTCCCGCAACGGTTCCGACTGCCACGCGGGAGCCGGGTTTCTTCGAAGCGTCGTTAGTAATCGGGGCTAGACCCAGCGAAGCTGCTGGTCCTGCAAAAACGGTAATCGCTCTCTTCGACAATTCGCTCTCCATGCAATGGGAGAAACTGGATCGCAACTTTCAGGCGCTGGAGAGCTTGCTGCATTCCCTGAAGCCGAGCGATCGGTTCAATCTGCTGCTTTTCAATACCGATGTCTCGGCGTTTGCGCCAGCACCTGCATCCGCCACTCCCGATCAAATCGAGAAAGCGCTGGCGATGGTCCGCAGCAGCCGGTTGCGCGGTGGCACGGATCTCGAAAAGGTTTTCGATGCGGCTTTGAAGCAATCCGCGGCTGATACTTACGTGGTTCTGTTGAGCGACGGCGAGGCCACGCGGGGCATCATTCAGAACGGCAAGCTGGCGGCCTGGTACGCGGCGAAATGGAAGCAGAAACCCGCCGGCCAGCGTCCGCATACGTATATTTATGCAGTGGGCGACGACGCCAACATGCCGCTGCTTCGAATGTTGGCGCGCAATGACGGCGTGTTGGAATGGGTGCGTTCCACCGAGCCCGCCGATTTCAAACTGAAGGCGTTCCTAGCGAAGATCGGCCAGCAACCCGTGCAGGGTTTGCAGCTTGCCGCGGCGCCGGCCGCGAGCGTCAGCCTGGTGTATCCGCTCGAAGACAGCACGTTTCCAGGTTCGGTGAAGAATTGGGTGGGAGAATACAAGCGCGCTCTACCCAAAGTGGACTTCACGGCGAAAGGCATCCACGCCATCGCCGCTTTTCCAGCCGTCGAAGCTAAGCATCCCGAGTTGCCGCGCATGTGGGCCAAAGCGCGCGTGGATGCGCTGCTCGAGAAAATCGAGCGCGAGGGCGAAGATCAGGCAAGCATCGACGAGATCATACGCCTGGCGCGCAAATACAAATTTGTGACGCCGTACACTTCGTTTCTCGCGGCGCCCCGATCATTACTGCGGCCGCGCCTGATTCGTCCGGGCGATCCGGTGCTGCGCGTTAAAACCGATCCATCCATTGTTTCCGTTACGGCGCTATTTCCATTCGGGCCGGTGAAGGCGCTCCGATTTCTTAAAGATGAAGACACGTGGCAGACGCGGTTTCTGGCTCCCATGGATCTCGAAGACGGGTCATATCGGGTGCGCTTGATTTTGCGCGACCGTATGGGCCACGTGTATCGCGAGGCGAAGACATTTGTGATCGCAAGCAAACCGCCGCTGGTGCGAGTAAAGCTCGACAAGCAGTTGTTTCGCCGGGGCGAGGCAGTGCGTCTGCAAGTGAGCGCTTCTGAAACTACGCGAACTGTTGTGGCACGGATGTACGGGGCGCAGCCGGTTTATCTGCGATGGAATCCGGAGATGGCGTCCAACACGGGCGAAATGCTGATTCCTGCGTATATCGCGCCCGGGAAATATGTTCTGACAGTCACGGCCGAGGACTTCGCGCACAACATCGGAAGCCGGGAGGTGCACATTGAAGTGGCGCCATAGAGGTTGGCAGGATGAATGCCTGCCCCACATTGTCCCGGAAATCTTTGATCGAGAGGAGTGGCGCAGGCGCTTTCGCCTGCGAATCGGTACCTGTTTGATTCTGGTTGCCGCGTGCGTGGCCGGCCGCGCCGAGCTCGGCCGCTGGGTGCAGGACATCGCATCTCCCAGCAATTTGGAAGCGGTCTTCTTCCGCGCCGTCACGCTTCCTGCGGGAGCTGTCGAAGTTCTCCGCCCGCCCAAAGAGACGCGCGCGGAACTGAGCAAGCTGATCGCTGCTTCGCCATCGGAAGCCGGCCTCTACGCCCTGCGCGCACGCGAAGAGGAACTGCAGCTTGATTTCAAGACCGCTGAGATCGATTGGAAGAAGTCCGCGCAACTTTTGGATATCGCGGATTTCTATCATCGCCGCATCCGGCCCAAAGATGAGATCGCGGTACTGGAATCCATGGGGAAGGCGCCATCAGCAGCCGCCGAGCGTTTGACGCCGCCTTCGCAGCAACAGTCCTGGAAGGCGTTCGAGCGAATGCTCGCCGTCATCCATGAGCAGGCGTTGTCCAGCGATTTTACGGTGAACGCATATCGGGCTTGGATCGCGCGCTATCCGAATGAACCAGCGATTTACCACCAATTGTTTGATTACCTCAACGGCCAGAAGCAGTTCGATGACGCGGAGAAATCAATCGCCGATTATCGCAAGGCATTTCCCGCGGATGAGACTTATCCGATTCAAGCTGCCGCGGCCGTGGCATGGAAGCGCGGCGCGCTCGAAGATGCCATCAAGATTTACGACCAGAGTTTCCGCCCGCTCTGGCCGCCCGAATTGGTGAAGAGTTATTTCGATCTGCTCAAGGAAGCGCATGGATTGCGCCGCTACCTGCAGGAAGCACGGGCGCAGGTAACAGCCCATCCCACGGACCTGGGCGCGGCCGCGCGGGTGTTCTATTACTACCAGCAACAGGGGAATCTCGCCGTTGCGCAGCGCGCGCTCATTGAATACCGTCTGCGCAAGGAATCGCAGAAATCAGTCTGGACCGCGGACGAACTGCTCACCCTATCGCAATTGTTCGAAGGCGTCAGCAATTACGATGAGGCCGCCCGCAGCTATTACGCTCTCTACAGCGTTCCGGGCGCCGATCCGGCTGCTCAGGAGAAGGCGCTGACAGGCATTTTGAACCTGTTGCTGAGTGTTCCCGAACAGGGCCTTCGTTTGGGCGCCGGTGACTTGACTCTATATAGCGACATCGCGCAACTTGATTCCGGCCCCGGATTTTTGAACGGCGTTCTGTCGCTGTTGTTCAACTCGACCGCGCCGGAGAGTCATTTTTCAACCGAAGACAGCGCCAGTGTCGCCTACTTCCATCGCGCCAAGGCCGCCGAGCTTGCGCGTCTTTTCGATTCCCGATTTCCCCGGTCCACGGAGCGGGCCAAGATGCACGCGCGGCTGATTGATGCCTACGCGACGTACGGGGACAACGACGGAGTGATTCGCGCCGGACGCGAGTTTCTCAACGCATTCCCGAAGGCTGCTGAACGAACTCAGGTGGCCATCGCGATGGCCGACGCGTATGCACGGACGAATCAAGCCGCTCAGGAATTCGCTCTTTACGATGATCTTTTGAAAGAACTCGCGGCAGCCGCGGATGGAGTGCCGATCGGTGAAGTGAGGGCGCCGCAGGAGCCAACTCCGGGCCAAACTGCGCAAGCGTCGCCGGCGCGGTCACCGGAATATGCGCGCATTCTGGATCGCTACATTTCGCGATTAGTTTCTCTGAAGCGCCTGCGGGACGCATTGGCGCTCTATCGGCGCGAGATCGATCGCAATGCGAACGATCCGGGTTTGTACGAAAGGCTGGCGGCGTTTCTTGAAGAAAACAAGCTGGGCGGCGATGTTGAGCAGGTCTATCGCCGGGCCATGGCGCAATTTTCCGATCACGGTTGGACTCAAAAGCTGGCCCGCTGGTATCTCAAGCAGAAGCGGACGGCCGAGTTCGATCAGCTCACCCAAGACGTGGTGAAGATTTTCTCTGGGCTAGAACTGGAAGCTTATATTCGCGACGTAACCAGCGGGCAAACTTTAGCGCCAGTGCTGTACCGGCAGGTGAATCTGTACGCCCACCAGCGTTTTCCGCATGACCTGGCGTTCGTGCGCAATCTGCTGATTGCTTATTCGCAGCGGGGAACCACCGATGGCGTCGCGTCCGAAGCCCTGCTGCGGAGATATTGGTTCTACTCAAGCGACCTGCGCGATCAATTCTTCGAGCATCTCTCTGCCACGGGGAAATTGGATGCGGAGCTCGCGGTCATTAAGAACGCTACCCCCGCGAATCCCGGCACCCAGCAGTTCGTTGCCGAAGCCAGCGTCTGGAAATCGCATTTCGAAGAAGCGGCGCCGGTGATGCAAGCGCTTGTGGCGGATTTTCCAGCAGATGCGGACCGCGCGAATCGCGCGGCGTCCATCTTCCGCTCGCTCGCCACTTATGACGCGCCGGGCGACATTCATAATATCCGGATAGCTGCTGGAATCGAACGGAACTTGACGCTCGCCACGCCGCGCGACAACGCCGCTCTCACGCGCCTGGGCGAAATCTACGCGGACCGTGAATTATTTTCTCGCGCGAAGCCGGCTTGGGACCGCATCGCGCAAATCCAGCCCGGTATGCCGAACGGGTATCTCGAAGCTGCCACCATTTTCTGGGATTACTTCCGCTACGATGACGCCCTGCGCCTGTTGAACGACGGCCGCAAGAACCTGGCGGATCCGGCGCTCTACGCTTATGAAGCCGGCGCGATCTACGAAAACCAGCGTGATTATAAACGCGCGCTCGCCGAATATTCGAAAGGTGCATTGGCCACGCCCGAGAATTCGCAGGCCAAGGCACGCTTGATTCAGCTCGCGCAGCGGAATCGCGATCGAGACTATATCGAGCGGCTTACTGCGCAGCAGGCCTCGGGCGCGAACCCAAGTGTCAATGCTGTTTCGCTACGCGTGGGTTTGCTATCAGCCGAGAATCGAAGGAAGGATCTGGAACAGTTCCTGCTTGAGCTGGCGGATCAGGCCGGATCGCTAGAACTGGTCGCATACTTAGAGCAGACCGCTGTACAAAACAGTTTCGACAAGGTGCACGAGCATACCATCCGGCGTCAGATCGCGCTGCTTACCGATCCAGTGGAGCGAATGCATGAACGGATTGTGTTGCTGCGATTCTACGAGGGCCGGAACGAAATCGCGAGCGCCAAGCAGATTGTCGCTGACCTTCACAAAGAAAGTCCGACCATTTTGGGCGTGGTGCGCGCCACGGTGGATTTCTACTGGCGCAACAAGAGTGAGAAACAAGCTATAGACGTGCTTGTTGAGGCCGCCGCCGCAGCCCAGCCGTCTTATCGCAAAGTGTTCACTTTCGAAGCGGCGCGCAAGGCCACGGATGCGGGCGATTATGAGCGCGCGCGAACGCTGCTCGCGGGTTTAGTGAAAGAAGATCCGTTCAACTCCGAATACCTGGCCGCCACCGGCGACACGTTTGCGCGGGAAGGGAACGATGCCGGCTTGCGCGACTTCTACACAGCCAAGCTGAAGGAGATCGCCGGTGCGCCAATCTCTCCGGCGGATCGCACGGAGAAAGTAGCGGGGTTACGGCGTGGACTGATTCCTGTCCTCACGCGGTTGAAAGACTACACCGGCGCGATGGATCAATACATCGAGATCATCAACCGGTACTCGGATGACGAGTCGCTGGTGCGCGAAGCCGCGCTATACGCCGCCAGCCACGGCCGCGCGAAGCAATTGACTGCGTATTACGCCAAGACAGAAAAAGATTCGCCGAAAGATTATCGTTGGCCGATGACGCTGGCGCACATCCAGACGGCGCTCGAAGATTTTCCCGAAGCGATTGGCGGATACCGCCGCGCTTCGGATATCCGGCCGGATCGCGTGGATTTGTACACAGAACGCGCAACGCTCGAAGAGCGATTGCTGCGCTTCGATGACGCCGCGGCTACATACGCGAAACTCTACGACCTGAATTACCACAACTCTCAATGGATGGAAAAAGTGTCTGAGATTCGCGCGCGCCAGGGCCACAACGATGAGGCAGTTTCGGCATTGCGGCGGGCGCTGATGGAAGGGCACCCCGAGCGTCCGGAAGTTTTCTTCGCCATGGCGGAAAAGCTGGAATCCTGGGGGCTGGTGGCGCAGGCGCGCGACTTTGCCGAAAAAGGCGCATCCGCCGCGGGCGACGATCTGGCAGCCGATTTCGCGTCGGGTGCTCAGCTTTATGCACGATTGATGACGCGCGAGCGCGCCTATGACAAAACAGATGCGGCGCTGGCAAATCCGATTCCGACTGGAACGGCGGTGGCAACATACTTTACGCCTGAAGAAAAGCAGGCTTTTGCGACGTTCCTGCGCGGCAAGCTTGGCAAGATTACGGCTGAGAGTATCGCCGCGCTGATGCCCGCGGCGGATAGTGCGGGGTTGGCCGATCTCAAAGCAGAATGGCAGAACCAGCTATTGACGGTGAGTCCAGGTGGTCCCACGCAAGCGCTGATTGAGATACAGCAGAGCCGCTTGCGGTATTCCGAACTGGCGCGGCAGCTGGAGGCCTACTGGAAGATTCTTCCGCCGGACGCCAACCGGGACGGAGTCTTAACGCAGGCGGCGGAGAATTACCGGCTGGCTGGCGACACGGCTGACGAATTACGTCTGTCGAACCGACTATCGGGCCAACTGTCGGGCGCCTTGATCACGCGGTATGCGGAGCTGTTGAGTAGAACGCCGGAACGGTTTTTAGCTGTCGTGAAGTCGGGCAACAGCAGCGTTCGAAATGAATTTGCAAGTTACGCCCTCGACAATTTCAGCCCTGCGAGAGCGCTCGAAGTAATCGCGGCGCGCGGCACTGGCCTGTTACCGATTTGGAATCGCGCATACACCGGCTTGGCGGGATTATATCTTGCGAGTTCCGCCCCGCAAGTGAATGCAGCGTTTCGCGACGCGCTAGGCACCGGAACGATCGGGGAACGCATCGGCACGCCCGTGGATCGTAACGCGCAACTGGCGGGCGATCTGTGGTTCTACTACGGCTCGCGTTACGGCGAATATCTGGATGTAATCAAGCAGGGCGATCCGGAAGATTATCTGCCGTCCGCGCTTGAAGCCGCGCCTGGCCACGCGGATGCGTACTTCACGCTGGCCGAATATTATCGCGAATCGGGCAAGCCGGAGCGCGCGCTGGTGGACTTCGGGAATGCGCTGCAGTTGGCTTCGAAACGCGCCGACGTGCATGATCGCATAGCGCTGATCTACTGGCAGCAGAATAAACACGACGAGGCCACTCGCGAATTCAAGACAGCGCTGCAGGCATTCGCGCGCGAGGAGGACGCCCGCATCCGTGAAGATTTCTGGCGATCACTCGGGGCCACGCTCGAAGACATTGGACAGTGCAAGGTATTCGAAGCTGTTCGGCCGGAAGCAGACCGCGTCCTGCGAACTTATGTCCATCGCAACGGAAGCTACCAGGTGGATGTTCTACTCCGCGCGGCTTTGAAGGCTGCGGGAGATCCGGCCAACGGTGTCGCCTGGATTGTCGACTTGGCGAAGAGTGCTCCGGATCCAGCCGAATTTCTCGGAAGCATCGTGAAGCAGAGCTGGATTCCGGAAGAGCAGCGGCCGGCAGTCTACGCGGCGCTGATCCAAGGAGCGAAACAGAAGCTCGATAACATTTTTGGCGAAGCGCGGGGTTGGGCGGAAACCGAACTGCGCAACCGCCAGCTCGAATGGGTGGGGTACCTGATCGATCACAAACAGACGCAGGCGGCTGAACGCGCGCTGGCGGATATTCCGCCGGAAGTCCGGAAATCGCGAGTCGGCGAAGTGGAGATTCTCGAAGTGCGCATCGCGGCCCAGGCCGGCACTTTGAACGCTTTGCTGGAACGTTACGCAAAGGAAGACGCGTCCACACGACCGCTTGAAAGCTTGCAGAACGTGGCGACGGATTTGAAGCAGAAGGGCGAGAACGCCGCGGCGCGCCAGGTGCTGGAGTTCGTTTATAGCCGGCAGATCGAATCCTTCCAATTCTCGGCCGCCACTTTTCTTGGGCTCGCCGAGATCCGTTTGGAGCAGGGCGATACGAATGCCGCGGTGGGGCTGGTGCATCGCATGACGCTCGTGGTGGGCGAGCCTTTCGAGAATCTGGCCGACGCGGCGGAGTTGCTGAGCAGAACCGGGCATCCCGCGGAGGCGCTGCCGTTTTTGACGGATCGTGTTCGCGCCGTACCGTGGGATTTCGCGGCGAAAGCTCAGCTTGGCAAGTTGCTGGTTTCCACCGGCAAGGATCGCGACCAGGGGATCCGGCTGCTGCGTACTACCGCTGAATCGAACGATGCGCCGTACGAAACGCGCGTCGCCGCTGCGCGGTCCCTGGGCGAAGCGAAGGCAGTACCGGCGCTGACGACCGCGAGCGCCGAGTTGAACCTGCTCGCCGGTACTGCGTCGATTCCGGCGGCTAGCGCCGAAAAGCCGTATGTCTACTACGCGCGATTGGCCGCGGCCACGCAAGCGAGCGATACGGCCGTCAAGATAAAGCTGCTCGAGGGCGCCATAGCGATCGATCCCAGTGCGAACGAACCAAAGATCGCGCTATTCGATTTGGCATACGGAGCCAAGCGTTATCAGACCGCGATCTCGACACTTCACCCCATGATCCTGCGCGGTGGCATGAATATTTCAGGCGAGCAGAATCCGGCGGGAGCGGACGTCGAGAATCAGTATCAGAACCAATACTACACGCAACAGTTTCTTGGCGAAGCGCCGCGGTACGGACGGTCAGAGGCTAGGCCGGAGGCGCTCGATCCGACGCGGCGCGCGGTGATTGCGCGCAAACTAGCTGACTCGTACGCAAAGCTGAACATGCTGAATGAGGCCGGGTTCTGTTACCGAATCGCGCTTCTGTTGGAACCAGCGGACGCCGGATCGAAGACGCAGCTGAATTCGATTCTCGCTCAGTTGGAACATCAGCGCGCGAATCGGCTACGGCAGCCGGCGATTACGGATAATCTCGAACAGGATCACGCTGTGCGGCCGCGGCTGGCCTCTTCGACGGGTGCGCAGGGAGGTGGGCAATGAAGCGGCCGGTGACAATCGCGGTTGTTTTTGCCAGCCTGGTGCTGCTGGTTTGGATCTT
>Ga0187859_10002185_pt1 | contig 12341 bp, 10 predicted proteins | sample June2016WEW_10_1_2_FD_133019 | JGI IMG/M metagenome (GOLD analysis project Ga0187859, IMG submission 133019) | Peatland microbial communities from SPRUCE experiment site at the Marcell Experimental Forest, Minnesota, USA - June2016WEW_10_10 | ecosystem: Environmental > Terrestrial > Soil >... | reverse complement strand
ACCGTAGGCGTTCAGCGACATCTCGCCGAACGGGAAATGCGTAGAACAGAAAGACCCCGACCTCGACCTCGACCTCGACCTCGACCTCGACCCCGACCCCGACCCCGACCCCGACCCCGACCTCGACCCCGACCTCGGCATGCTATGAAAACTCCGTAAAAAAAGAGGGTGCTGAGACCATGCCGGGCAAGCTCGAAGGCAGGCGAATTGTCATCACAGGTGTTTCGCGCGGGGTCGGATTCGAGACCGCCAAGCGTTTCCTTCGCGAGGGTGCGCGCGTGTTGGGCGTCGCCCGCGAGCCGGCGCGGCTATCGCTCGCCGGCGAGTCCCTTTCCTCACTCGGTGACTTCGCCGCGGTGCACGCGGATCTCTGTGACGCGGCGGCGCGTCATGCTGTGGTCGACACGGTCCAACTGCGATGGGGTGCGCTCGACGTGCTCTTCAACAACGCCGCGATCCTGGTCAACACCGGCGAGCCCCGGTCGTTCGAAGACGAGCCGGCCGGCACGCTGGAGCGATCGATCGAGACCAACGCACTCGCCCCTCATCGTCTCTCGATGGCGCTTTTACCGCTGCTCCGTCGAGGCCACGAACCGCGAATCGTTCATGTCGGCTCGGGCGCGGGGTCCTTCGAGGGCATGCGCCAAGGCGGACTCGCGAGTTATCGGCTGAGCAAATGGGCCCTACATGGCTTGACGATGCTCTCGGCCGCGCATCTGCGCGGGGAGGTCGCCGTCAACGCGTTCGACCCCGGTTGGGTCAAGACCGATATGGGGGGCCCCAACGCACCCGGCAGCCCCGTCGAATCGGCCGAGGGGGCGCTCGCGGTCGCCACGCTGCCGTTCCCCGTGACAGGCAAGTTCTGGAAGGACGGTCGCGAAATCCCGTTTTGAAGGTCGCGCGACGGGAGCGTCGCGGGCACCGCAGAGCACTCCGGCAGAACCGCACGGTGTTGCTGGAGCGTCACGGGCACTGAAGAATGGCCGTCGCCCCCGCCGGCGGCGAACCGTGCGGAAAGGCGATCGCTTGCGTGCACGCGTTGGCCGCGTTGGTGACGTAGCACCAACCCGGATCGGTCGTCTCCGACTCGCAGGAGCCGTTCGCGAAATCCGCAGCGCGTCCCCATGGCCGACGCGGGCATCGACCGTCACGAGGACCGAGCCCGCGCGCTCACCGAGTTTTGATGCCACGTCGACAGTTGCAACGGTCGTTCCAGGTATAGCGTCGGCCCGAATGGGCCGCCGTTCGGCTCAGGGGTCGGATCCGCGGATCCGAGTGGCACGCCTTGGCGCATGCGGCGTTCAGACCTAAACCGGAGACGCCCCGCGCGCGTTCCGATGGCTCGCCATCGCAAGGGCCAGAGCGACGACCATGAACGCTGCCGCGAGATAAACGGCCGTACCTGCGCCGAGCCCGACGTTCGGGCCGCCGATCGACCAAGCGAAGACACCCGTGAACAGCACCGGGCCGACGATCCCGGCAACGGCCATGAGCCCCGAATGGGCTCCCTGAAGGCGCCCCTGCTCGTGCTGCGCGACCCGCCTGGTGATAATGCCTTGATAGCCGGGCTGAACCAAGCCCATCAGCGAGAAGACGGGCAAGGCGAGCCAGAACTGAAGGCCCGTCGTGGCGATGGCGTAGCCCACGAAGCCCACGGCACCGGCAGCGAGGCCGGTGTAGAGGGCGCCGCGCTCGCCGAAGTGCCGGACGAATGGACCGACGACGAGGCCTTGGACCAGGACGCTTCCGATGCCCACCCCCATGAGATTGAAGCCGACGGCCGACGGTCCCCACCCATACCGGTAGCCCGTGTACAGGACGAAGGTGCTCTGGAGCACTTGGTGGGCGAGAAAGTAGAGAAATACGACAGAGGCCAGAGCGAGAAGCTCAGGATGGGAGCGCAGGAGCAAAAACGATCCTACGGGGTTGGCCTTCCGAGGGCTGAATGCGGCGCGTCGATGCCTGGGCAACGACTCCGGGAGCACGAAGAGACCGTAGATGCCGTTGGTCAGGGCCAAACCAGCCGAGACCCAGAACGGGAGTCTGAGATCGACGCCGCCGAGAAAGCCCCCCATGGCCGGCCCAAACACGAAGCCGACGCCAAAGGCTGCACCCATCAAACCGAAACTCTTGGCTCGCTCTTCCGGCGGGGTGATGTCGGCGACGTAGGCATTGGCGGTCGAGAAGCTTGCCGCCGTGATGCCCGAGAGCGTGCGGCCGACGAAGAGCCAGCCGATCGAGGGGGCCAGCGCCATGATCGCATAATCGAAACCCAGGCCGAAAATCGAGACGAGCAACACCGGCCGACGCCCGAAACGGTCCGAGAGCGCGCCCACCACCGGAGAGAAGACGAACTGCATGACGCCGAAGATCAAGCCGAACCAGCCGACGTAACGAGCCGCCTGCGCCGTATCGCCGTGCGTGAAGTCCTTCACGAGGTTGGGCAGGACGGGAATGACGATGCCGAGCGCCAGAACATCCATCAGGGCCGCGGCAAAGATGAAGCCAAGGGCCGCGCGACGCGTCCCTTGGCTCAGTGCCCCGTGCGACGGGGTCTCGCCCTCGTCGGGCTTTGCGGAACTCTCGGCCATGTCGATCCTCGAGCCCGCGCCTGTATCACGGCCGACCGCTGAGGGGCACCACGCGGTGGCCCCGGTGCCCTCACCCGGTCACCTCCCGCGGGTCCGGGCGCGAGGACGCGCAGGCTCGCGCGGCGGCCCAGGTGCGCGTTTCGTGAGTCCTCGCTCCCGGTACCCGACCCAGCTGCGTGCCCGCGCTGGGCACCCGCGCGAGCGGCGCCGGGCCCCCGCCAAAACGTCGAGTGGGGCGCATGTATGTCGTGCGTGCGATGAGGACGGAATAGACCGCCTATGGCGTGGCGGGTGGTCGCGATTCGCAGCAGGGGAAGCGGCGCGCTAAAGTCATGTCCCCGCGCATGCTGGCCTCGTGCCGAAATAACCCGATGCGCCGCTTCCCGCGGCTTCGCGGCTGCATGGCCGCACGCGCCGCAAGCGGCTTGATCGCGGGTCTTGCGTGCGCCTGCGGGGGTGCGAGCAACATCGCGCCGGCCACCGATGCCGGGAGTTCCACCCCGACCCACAACGCCGGAAGCGCCGACGCAGGCGCGGTACCGATCTTGAGCGCGGAAGACTCCGGAACGGCCACGAGCGGCTGCTCCGCGGCCTCCCAGCTCGTCTACGTGCTCTCGACCCAAAACGTGATCTACAGCTTCGACCCGCCGACGAAATCGTTCACCCCGGTTGCGACTCTCGATTGCGACGCTGGATCCATGGTGCCGAATTCGATGGCGGTCGATCGGCTGGGCAACGCGTGGATCGACTACGTCTCACTCGATACTCAGGAAAACGTCACCGGCGGCGCGATTTTCGAAATGAATCTCCAAGTCGGAAATTGTACCGCAACCAACATCGTACTCGGCCCGGGGTGGTATCAAGTCGGAATGGGGTATTCGACCGCATCCGCCACCGACCCCACCGATACGCTTTACCTCGCGGGCGACAACAACATCCAGACCTGCGTGCTGGGCGGAGACTCGACCAGCGCGGGCTTGGCCACGATCGATACGACGACCGGGACACTCACGCGGGTGGGATCGTTCTCGAACGGACTCGGGGGGCAGAACGCCGAGCTCACGGGGACCGGAGACGGAAGACTCTTCGGCTTTTTCGATCTGACGGAGGTCGAGATCGCCCAGATCAACAAGACGACCGCGGCGACGCCGATCCAGAATGCGGTTGCGGGAGTGCAGTGCCCGTGGGCCTACGCGTTTTCCTTCTGGGGAGGGGACTTTTACCTCTACACAGCCACGGGTCAAGACATCAACTCGAGCGTGACACACTATACGAGCGCGGACGGTGGAATCGACACGAGCTACATCCCCGACGTGGGATTTGCGATTATCGGAGCGGGCGTATCGACCTGTGCGCCGACGACCTCTATCCTACCCCGCTGAGGCCGACCATTCGCCGCTTCCGAACAGGCCGCGATGAACGCGATGAGCAAGATGCGTGCGGGCGCCGCAGCGCTGACCGGAGCGATCGGATTCATGGCCGGCTGCTCGCCGTCGACCCCCACCGGCGTGGACAACGACGGCGGGACACAGGCTAGCTGCGTCGGATCCACAGGCATCGCTCCGGCCGGCGACGGCGGCCCGCCGAGTTGTCAGGAGGCCGCGCCGGGGACGACCCAATGCGGCCCCGGCGGCGTCGGCACGGCGAGCTGCTGCACGAGCCTGCAAGTGCCCGGCGGAACCTACTATCGAACGTTTCAATTCTCGGGGGACACGGACGCCGGCCCAACGGCGGAGGCCGACCCTGCTACCGTCAGCGCGTTCCGTCTGGATCAGTACCTGGTCACCGTCGGGCGCTTTCGCTCCTTCGTCCACGCTTGGGATGGCGGAAAGGGGTACACGCCGGCGGCCGGGTCGGGCAAGCACGTGCACTTGAACGGCGGCCAGGGCCTGGCCAACAGTGCAAACCCCGGCACGTTCGAGCCCGGCTGGGTCGCGTCGGACGACTGCAACATCGCGCCGACGGACCTCAACTTGAACTGCACTCCGGCCCCGGTGACGTGGACGGCATCGGCCGGCGGCAACGAAAGCCTGCCGATCAACTGCATCACCTGGTACGAAGCGTACGCGTTCTGCATCTGGGACGGCGGGTTCCTTCCGAGCGAGGCGGAGTGGGAGTACGCGGCCGCCGCCGGGAGTCAGCAGCGCGAATACCCGTGGGGCGAGACGGATCCGGGGACTGCGAATCAGTACGCGATCTACGGCGACGGAATGGGCAGCTGCTACTTCCCATTCGGCACCCAATGCAACGGAGTCGTCAACATTGCGCCGGTGGGGACTCCGGCGCAGGGTGCGGGGTATTGGGGCCAGCTTGATTTGGCTGGCGAGACGTTCGAGTGGAACCTGGATTGGTACGCCGCGTATGTCGATCCGTGCGCCGACTGCGCCTATCTGTCGCCGGGCCCCGGCCGCGTCTACCGGGGCGGTGCCTTTTCCCAACCAGCGACGTACCTCGCCACGTGGCAGCGAAATGACCCGACTGCGACGACGCGCTTCAACTACCTCGGGGTCCGGTGTGCCAGGACGCCCTAGCGCAGGGCAGCGCCCACCCTTCCTCAGTCAGCGGCGGCCGCGGCCGAGGCGCCCGGCGGCACCGGGGCGCGCCACCCAATAGCCGTGGAGCCCCACCGGGTGCCATGGGTGCCTGACCCAGAGGCCGTAATGGTACGGCCCCCATCCCCAGGGCGACACGTACCACGTCCAGCCGTACGCCGGCGTATACAGGTACGTGTACGGAACGCCTTCCATTTCCACGGCTGACGCTCCGGCGGGAACCCATACCCATCCGTTGCCGGCCGTGTAGACCCACTGCCCGGTTGGATAGGCATTCACGAGCGGCGCGGCGGCAGGCTGCGCCGGCGGACCCGCGGCGGGAGCCTCCGCGGTGGGGGGCGGCGGCGCCTGGGGCGGCGGCGAAGAAGGCGGCCCCTGATTCGGAGGTGCGGCCTGCGTGTACGGCTCTGGAAGCGGAGGCGGCTCAGCCGATGGCGCGGGCGGCGGCGCCGGCGGCACCTGCGGAGGGGGCTCGGACTCGGTCGTGTCCGCGCAGCCTGCGAGCAGACACGCGACAAGCAAGGGGAGGGTACGCAAATGAGGGATCATGGCGGTGCTCGATTGGATAACATCCGGCCAAGGTCCCCGCTGCCCGTCCCGAAACCGCTAGCCGACGAGCCGTCGATTCACGGCGACCAGCGGTAGCGATTCGGCGCTTCAACCGCAGGGCCCCGCGACCCGCGCAGCCTGTAGAGGCCCTTGACACCCGCGCATTCACGGCGCACGAGCTTGGACGCATGACCGTCGACGAGCTCTTCGCCGCCGCCAGCGACCACGACCTTCCGCCCGATCTCATCCCGCTGCTTCGCGCGCTGTGGCTCGACGCACGGGGAGATTGGGCCGGCGCGCATCGCATCGCGCAGGACGAGGCCAGCCGAGACGGCGCCTGGGTACATGCGTACTTGCATCGCAAGGAAGGCGACGGCGCAAACGCAGCGTACTGGTATCGCCAAGCCAAGCGGCCCGAAGCGGACGGGGCATTCGACGAGGAATGGCGGATGCTTGCCAGCGAGCTGATTTCCAGGTCGATTCCGGCAGTATGAAATTCGCGCGGCGCCGCACGCCGGCACGGGCCGGTCCCGCAGGCGGACCCGAGCTTCCGACGAGGGGGGCGGCCTCAGCAGGGCACCCACGCGGGTCGCGGTTCCGCATCAAGGCTTGTGGAGACGAGCCGTTCCCCGCTGGGAGGAATGCCGTGGCCGACCGCTACAGGACGTTGCGCGCGCTCGCCCTTCGCCTGCTGAACGGCGAAGTCCTCGAACACGTGGACGGTCGGGGGCGCCGGTGGAGGGCGACGGCCAAGCATCTCACAGTCGTTTCGTCCGAAACCGGCGAGGGCGCTCCGGTCGTGGACGGCGACGCCTACGAGATCGCCGATCGGCTGACGAAGCTGCCGTGAGCGACGAGATGCCTGGTCGGGGCAGCGATCACGGATACCTCACCGACGTCGCGTACGTGCGGCAGTTCTGCTCGGAGCTCAACCCCAACCTATGGCGCGCAGCGGCTGCGCTCGCCGGCTGTCCGGCTCGCGCCGGCGACAATTTCGACTATTGCGAGCTCGGCTCCGGTCTCGGCGATACCCTCGCAACGTTCGCAGCGGCCTATCCGCGCGCTCGCTTCGTCGGCGTCGACGTCAACCCCGAGCACATCGAGGCGGCGCGAAGGCTGGCGTCGCGCAGCGCCCTTGCCAACGTGCGCTTTCTCGAACGCGATTTCGAAGATCTGCGCGGCGACGAGCTACCGCCGCTCGACTACGTGTGTGCGCACGGCTTGCTCACGTGGATCCCCCCCGAAAAGCGAAGGGCGCTTTTCGCACAGGCGGCAGCCTGGCTCAAACCGGGAGGCCTGCTTTACCTCGGGTACAACGCGCTGCCGGGGTGGGCTGCCGTCGAGCCACTCCGCAGGCTCATGCTCGACGCGTCGGTGGGCGTCGAGGGAGGCAGCGAGGCTCGCGTGCGGCACGCGCTCGCATTCGCAAAGACCCTGTGCGACAGCCACGCGGGATACTTCGTTTCCAACCCCTCGGCCAAGGAGATTCTCGCGACGATGCTGAAGATGGGCGTGCCGTACACGGCCCACGAGTTCTTTCATGCGCACTGGCATCCGATGTACTTCGCGGACGTCGTCGCAGAGGCGGCCGAGCACGATCTGCGCTTTGTCGGGCAAATCCCACTGCATCTCAACTATCGCGATCTGACGATCCCGCCGCCTCTGCAGGAGGCCTTTCGGTCGGTCTCCGATCGGCGCGCCTGGGAGCGCCTGAAGGATTTCGCGACCAACGAGAGTTTCCGGCGCGACGTCTACGTCAAGGGCGCCGTGGGCCGTGCCGAGAACGCGAGCCGAGCGTATCTCGAAAGCACCCCTTTCGGGACGCTCGTTCCGGCGGACCAGGTGAAGCGAGACGTGCCGCTTGCGAGCCGATCGCTGCACTTTACGGGACCGGTCTTCGACGCCGTCATCGCTCGGATCGCCCGGCGCTCGTCGACGGTGAGCGATCTGGCCCGGGAGCCGTCATTGGCGGGGTTCGACTTCGACGCGATACGCCAGGCTGTGCTGCACCTGATCGTGGGAGCGGAGGTCCTTCCGGTGGCCCTTGGCTCGACCGAGCCCATCGCGACCGGATCGCGCTACCGTGTTGCGTCCGCGTTCAACCGGGCCATTCTGACGCAACCCTTGGCCAACCGGGCACCGGTCGTGCTCGCCTCGCCGGTGGCGGGGACCGGAGTGGGCCTATCGATGATCCAGACGGTGATGCTGCGCGCTCTCACCGAAGCGCAGCCGGAAGAGCGGGCCGCGTGGATCCGATCGTTCGTCGACCGGAGCCCGCTCAGGGCATGGGACCACGGCAGTCCGCTCGACACCAAAGAAGACGTCGCGCGCGTCATTGGTCAAAGACTCGAATCCTTTTGCACCACGTGGCTGCCCAAGCTCGTCGAGCTCGGCGTCGTCGAGCCGGAGCCGTGACCGCGGACGGCGGAGCGACCCTGCCCGATCGGGGCCGGCCCGCCCCGCGGAATCGCCAGGACGCGCCGCACCGGTTCGGGAGGCGCGCTCCTACGGGGACGCGAGAGCGGTTTCGATCGCCTGCTTCACCTGCGGGCTCGTCGGCTCGACCTCCGGCTCGAAGCGCGCGAGCACTTCGCCGTTCTTGCCGATGAGAAACTTGTTGAAGTTCCACCGGATCTCGCCGGAGAAAGAGGCATTGGTCTTCGCGCTCGTGAGATAGTCGAACAGAGGGTCGATGCCCGGACCCTTGACTTTGACCTTCGCGAACAGATCGAACTTTACGTGGTAACGCCGCGTGCAAAAGTCCTTGATGGCGTCGTTGGTGCCGGGCTCCTGCGCGCCGAACTCGTTGGCCGGGAAGGCCAGTACGGCGAGCCCTGTGGGTGCATAGGTCTCGTGCAGCGTCTCGAGGCCCGCATATTGCGGAGTCAGCCCGCACTGCGACGCGACGTTGACAATGAGGAGAGCTTTGCCGCGATACTCGCCGAGCGTTTTCGGTTGGCCGTCGATGGTCAGCACCGAAAAATCGTAAAGACCTTTGGACATGAGTCACCCGCGGTGGAAAGGCCGTGGGATGAAAGCCCGGCGCGCCGCCTTTGGCAAGGCGGCTCAGCGGAACCGGATCCGCCGACGTTCTACTTCCGGCCGGCCTCGGCCGCGAGCTTGTCGCGGTACTTCTTGACCATCTCTTCCTGCTCACCCTTCGGAACGGTCGCGTACTTCGCAAACTCCATGGTGAAGGTGCCTTTACCCTGGGTCGCCGACCGCAAATCGGTCGAGTAGCCGAACATCGCATTGAGCGGAACCTCGCAGGTGACGCTCACATTTTCGCCGCCGACCGTTTCCAAAATCACCCCGCGCCGCTGGTTGACTTGTCCGACGACCGCCCCCTGAAACTCGATCGGGGCGTCAATTTCCACTTTCATGATGGGCTCCAAGATCGTGGGAGCGGACTTCGCGTACGCCTCACGAAAGCCCATCAGGGCGGCGGTCTTGAAGGCCAATTCGGACGAGTCGACCGCGTGCGCCGCGCCGTCGGTGACCGCGCACCGGATGCCCACCACCGGAAACCCGATGAGGGTCCCCTTGCGCACACCCTCTTTGAAACCTTTGTCGCACGAGGGAATGTACTCGCGGGGAATCGCGCCGCCTGAAATGTCGTCCACGAACTCGTAGGTCTCGACCGCGTCGGCGGGCAGCGGCTCGATGTATCCGAGCACCCGTGCGTACTGTCCGGAGCCGCCGGTTTGCTTCTTGTGGGTGTAGTTGATGTCCGCCCGCCGCGTGATCGTTTCGCGGTAAGCGACTTGAGGTTTGCCGGCGACGACTTCGCAGTTGTACTCGCGCCGCATGCGCTCCATGTAGATGTCGAGATGGAGCTCGCCCATGCCGCTGATGATCGTCTGCTGGGACTCCTCGTCTTGGTGCACTCGGAACGTCGGGTCCTCTTTCGTAAAGCGGTTCAGCGCTTTGGAGAAATTCGTCTCGGCCGCGCGGTCTTTCGGGGCGACGGCCAGCGAGATGACGGCGGCAGGTACGTGCATCGACGTGAGCGTGACGTTGACCTTGCCGTCGGTGAACGTCTCCCCGGAGCTCGCTTCGACCCCGTAGAACGCGACGATGTCGCCGCTCTCGGCGACCTCGATCTCCTCGCGATCGTCGGAATGCATGCGAAACATGCGGGGCACGCGCACTTTGCGCATCTCGTTGCTGGCGTTGTAGATGGTTTCGCCCGCAGCCACCTGTCCCTGGTAGATGCGAAAGTAGGTCAACTGGCCGTATTTGTCCTGCTGGAGCTTGAACGCGAGCCCGACGAACGGCTTGGTCGGATCGGAGTCGATGACGATCTTCTCTTCCCGATTGCTCTGGTCGTGACCCTCGTTGACGACTTCGGTCGGATTGGGCAAGTAGTACACGACGCCATCGAGCAAAAGCTGGACCCCCTTGTTCTTGATGGCCGATCCACACATCACGGGGGTCATTTTCAGCGCCAACGTGGCGCGGCGGATGGCCGCTCGGAGCTCGTCGGTCGTGATGGGCTCATCGTTGATGAATTTCTCGGCCAGCGTATCGTCGACGTCGGCGACGCGATGGATGATGTCGTGTCGAGCTTCGGCGGCTCGATCGGCGTAATCCGCTGGGATTGGCTCTTCTCGCACCGTTTCGCCGTCCTCGCCGTCGAAGAAAAATGCCTTGCCCACGATGGGGTCGATGATGCCTTTGAACCCGGATTCCGCGCCAATCGGAACCTGGAGCTTGACGGGGTGATGCCCGAGCTTGTCTTTGAGCATGTCGGCGACGCGGTCGTAGTTGGCGCCGGGATTGTCCATCTTGTTGACGAAGGCGATGCGCGGCACGCGGTAGCGTTTCATCTGCCGATCGACGGTGATCGACTGGCTCTGGACGCCCTTGCCGGAGTCGAGCACCAAAATCGCCCCGTCCAGCACGCGAAGCGCACGCTCGACCTCGATCGTGAAGTCGACGTGTCCGGGGGTGTCGATGATGTTGATGTTGTGAGGTTGGAGCTGCTGCTGCGAGCCGTTCCAGACGCAGTACGTCGCGGCCGACTGGATCGTGATGCCCTTTTCGCGTTCGAGGTCCATCGAGTCCATCTTGGCGCCGACGCCGTCCTTGCCGCGGACCTCGTGAATCTTATGGATGCGCCCCGTGTAGTAGAGAATTCGCTCGGTCAGCGTCGTCTTGCCCGAGTCGATGTGCGCCGAGATGCCGATGTTGCGGATGCGTTCGAGAGGGATGCGTGTGGCCACGGGAGTGTATTTTTCTTTCGTAGGAGTTATTCGGACGTCCGAGGGTACCCCGGCCAGCGCAAAGTCTGCCATCTCTGGGAGAGCCGACCGCCCTCGGGCGCGACGACTTCGGGGGGCCAGAAGGCTACACTCGGCTTCGTGCGATTTTTTGGCTCTGCCGTTCTTTTCGTGTGCGCGGCCTGCGCCGCCGGGGATGGGGTGCGCTTTCAGGTCATCAGCATGGAGCGACCGCCGGAAGGCCTCGGACTTCGGCCTCCCCCCGACTACGAGCCTTGCTACACGGGCGAGGCCCGCGGCTACGATCGCAATGGGGACGGAAAAATCGACGAAATTCGGATCAGTATCAAGGGTCGCGAGCGCTGCTACGGCGAGGACATGAACCACGACGGGGTCATCGACACCTGGGACGTGATGGACGAAGGTGGCCATCTCGTGAAGCGGGCGCACGATGCCAAAGGAGACGGGCGACCTAACGAGGCTTGGACGTTCGACCCGACCCGCCAAGGATGCGCAACGTTGGTGGTCGACCGCAAAGGGGGCGGCGAACCGGACTTTGGAAGCCCGATTGACCTGTGTCCGGCCCCTGCGGACGGAGGGCGATGAGCGGGGCCCGTGGCTCGGGCGCTTCGGCGCCGAACGGTCCAGCGAGCCCGCTCAAGGTGAACCTGCGGCCTCGTGGACCCTGGACTGGAGTGCGAGCGAATCGGGAGGTCCCGCTTTCTGCACGGCTCCGCTTGCCGCCCGCCCCGACCCCGTTCAAGATAACGGCAAGAGCTCGATAGCGGCGCCCGCGCGGGCAGTGATGGACCCCGACGAGTTGCAGTGGGGCCCAACAGCGCTGCCCGCCGACTGGTCAGGCCATCTTGTGGTCAAGTGGACTGGTCAATCGCCGCAAGGTATCTGCAGAAAAGCCCCTTTGTGAACTGTTAAAGGATCGATCTCCGCATCGTGGTTGACCACAATATCGCACACTGCATCACCCTTTCGACAGGAATAATGGGATGACTTCCATCTATCGATTTGCGGGTCCCGCACTCTTGGCCGTCGTAGCTCCCGTGGCGCTCAGTGCGGCATGCAGTTCTGGAACGGGCTCCAGCACGCCGGGGTCCAACGTCGGCACGATTCCGACCGGGGCAGGGGCTGCGACGACGCCTCCCGCGACGACGTCGACGGCGCCCTCCTCGACCGCTTCGACGCCGACCAATACGGGCGGCGGCCCGTCCGACGATAGCGGAGCCCCACCGCCCGAAACGGGCGACGCGACCACCGGGAGCGGGACGACTGGCACGACAACTGGCACGGGGACCGGCACGGGGGATGCCGCGCCCGTCATGACCAGCACGCCGCCCGTAATGCCGGTGCCTGCGCAGGACTCGGGGGCCGCCACGACGCTTGCAGCGTGGGGAACGCCGACCGCCGGGGGT
>Ga0187859_10002183_pt1 | contig 12342 bp, 11 predicted proteins | sample June2016WEW_10_1_2_FD_133019 | JGI IMG/M metagenome (GOLD analysis project Ga0187859, IMG submission 133019) | Peatland microbial communities from SPRUCE experiment site at the Marcell Experimental Forest, Minnesota, USA - June2016WEW_10_10 | ecosystem: Environmental > Terrestrial > Soil >... | reverse complement strand
GATGTCGAGTTCTTCGGAACGAGCTCGTAACTGGCTGCGACCTTTTGCAGCCTGGCCTGACCAGGCGCCGAAGGTCGCGATGGCCGCAGGATCCGCCAAAGCGATATTAGCCTCGCGGGCCACGGTTGCATCCAGTTCGCCGATCGCTGTCTCGGTCTGCATTTGCGCCTGGTTGATAAATCCCAGATCGGCCCGGCGTTCCTCCAGTTCGTACTGGGCCAGGCGAAGCAGCAGGGCAACGCCCTTCATACCGGAACTCCTGCGATTACCACCCGACGCTACCAGGCAAACCTTACAGGTCTGTTTCGTCGTTGCCCGTCACGCCGGAGCGCAGAGCAAGCCTGGCGAAACCTTGGAGTGGTATATGCGATCCGATGCAGAACATGATCGAGATCCTGAATATATCAGACGCTTCCGGCGTTCCTCGACGTTGTGCCTTGGCGGTGGCGCTGCTCGCGATGCTTGCCCTTGCGGGATGCAGTCCACCGACCGAGGTAATAGATTTGCACTACGCGCCAAAGGCAACACAAGATGCCATGCAGCGGGTCAGTATCGTGCCGCTTGGCGCGCCGGGACCCGCGGTGGTCGGATCGATTGGTCCAATCTCCGGCTATGGGTGCGCGCAGACACCGGAGGCTGCGAGTGTTGCAGCTGTGCAACAGATCAGGGTTAAGGCGATGGCCCAGCATGCAACGGCAGTCGTCGACGTGCTGATCGAACCGGATGGGCTCGGGGTTTGCCCAGGCGGCCGGAACATGATCGCGCGAGGCATTGCGGTCGGACCCAGGGGTGTTCCGTCATCGTATTGAGTTCGGCATGGCGCTTAGCTGTTAACACTCCGATATCGTGTCAAAACTGAAACCAGGTCACAACTGCTCGTCGGTTAATTGACCTGAACGGTTAACCACCCCCCACGTCGAGATCGTAGTTCGGGGTAAGCCACAGGCAGGAGCCAGATATCGTGTCAATCAGCAGTCTCCAATCATCCAATTGGATTCCGCCGTATATCCCACAATCCGCCAATGGCTCATCCCAGAACAGCCCGACCGCGCAGTTCGCTGGAAGTATTCCGCAAACCAACGGGTCATCCGCGACGCAGGCCAATCCGTTCCAACAACTTGCCGCAAATGTGCAGGCGGTATTGGTGCAAGGGCAAAGTGCCACTGCCACAACGGCTGCAAGTTCGACTACGACCGATCCCGCGCAACAATTGGCGACGGATTTGCAAACGATTTACGCTCAATTGCAGGCTACCCAGTCAGGTGGCGATGCCGGCGGTCAGACCCCTCCCACCGGCCAGGAAAATGCAACCGAGCCAGCGCAACCGCACCATCACCACCATCACGAGCCCAGTGCCACCGCCAGCACAACGTCGCCTTCACCCGCCGCGGCGTCGGGCAACACGCCGAATGTGTCACAAGCTCTGGCAGCGGATATGATGCGGGCGTTGCAGGCTTATGCGAGTTCGTCATCCGCCACCACGCTCCCCGGGCTGACCGTATAACGTCAGGTTTGGCAGGATCGCCGTTGTCCAGATCGCACACGCAACGCAACGTCCGTCAGGATGGGCATTCCGAGCCAGGCAGCGCCAAAGGTCACGCACCAACCCGATCGTTGACTGACTGTCCAAGGAGCCGACTTCGTTAAACTCAACTTTTCGCCGATCGGACGCGATGCCTTATGAGCAGCTCACATGATACCATGATCACCCGCACCGAAGCGGACCGAGGCGGCAAACCGAATAACGGCCACGGGGCCGGGGCGAACAAACCCGGCAAATTCATCCCGACTGAGTCGCCAGCGCCCGGCACGTTCCAGGCTTTGGTGCAGTTGCTTGATGCAAGCTCGCGATCGCTGATCGGTCCGGCGCAACCGCGGTTGCTGGTGATTCCGCTGCGGGCCGACGATGGCACCCTCGCCGGCGGATTTTGGGGTGCCACCATGTTTGATTGGATGCATGTCGGGTTGCTGTTCGTCCCCGAGGCGTTGCGCGGCCAAGGGGTGGGCGCCGCATTGATGGCAGCCGCGGAAGACGAGGCCAGGAGACGCGGCTGCCGCGGAGCCTTCGTCGACACGTTCAGCTTCCAGGCCGGCCCATTCTACGAAAAACTCGGCTACACCCGGTTTGGCACGTTGGAAGACTATCCGCCGGGATACAGTCAACTCTACTTCAGTAAGCGTTTTGAACCCGACACGGCCCCGAGCCATTAGCAGTGCATGCCATCCTGTGTCTGGCAGCGATGCAGGCGATGCGATGTTGAACGATAATGACGCTGCCGGTGGGATTCTCATGCGAGCTCGGGCATTTGCCATGCGCGGCGAGGATGCGGCTGCGAAGCAGACCTACGTTGATCTGCTCCGCAGTGACCCGACGCATTTCGCCGCGCTGAATGAACTGGGTGCACTCGCTGCCATGAGCGGCTACCGCTCCGCCGCACATACCATTTACGTCCAGTTGGTGCGACATCATCCTGAAAGTCCGGTCGGACACGTCAATCTTGGCAATTTGCTGCTGGAGGATGGCGATGTCGCAAGCGCACGGCCGCATTACCAGGCAGCGCTTGATCTCGACCCCTTATGTCCCGAAGCACACCAGGGACTCGCCCGGGTGCTGACCGAACTCGGCGAGCCTGCGCCGGACACGCATTGGCGGCACGGCTTCGGTGGGCACTCAATCATCAACCAACCGTATCGTGGTGTCGGGTCGGGAATCCCGCTGTTGCTGCTGGTCTCAGCGCGAGGTGGCAATATTCGCACGCAGCAATGGATCCATGATCGCCGCTTCGCGATCATCGCACTCTACACTGAATTTTACGATCCCGCATTGCCGTTGCCGCCACATCAGTTGGTGGTCAACGCGATCGGCGACGCCGAACTTTGCAGTGAGGCGCTGGCACGAGCTGAACAAGTCGTCGCTCGCGTCACCGCGCCCGTCATCAATCCGCCGGCGTTGGTCGCGGCAACCGGGCGGGCAAACAACGCACGGCGGCTTGCCGATGTACCAGGCGTGATCGTGCCGACCACCACCCTATTGTCGCGCGCGGCTATCCTTGCGTGCGCAACCCTGAATTTTCCGCTGTTGCTGCGTACGCCAGGCTTTCACACCGGCCAACATTTCCGCCTCGTCGACCATCGCGCGGCGTTGCGCGACGCGATGGCCACCTTACCTGGCGACGATCTGCTGGCGATCCAGTACCTCGATGCAAGCGGACCGGACGGCATGGCGCGCAAATACCGTGTGATGTTTATCGATGGCGCACTTTATCCTCTGCACCTGGCAATCTCGGAGGATTGGAAGGTGCACTATTTCACCGCTGCGATGACAACGAATGCTGCCTATCGCGACGAAGAGCGGCGTTTCCTGGACGACATGCCCGCCGTACTGGGGCAACGCGCCATGGCGGCACTTACCGGAATTTGCACGGCATTGGCTTTGGATTACGCCGGAGTGGACTTTGCCTTGGCAAACGACGGATCGGTCCTGTTGTTCGAAGCCAACGCAACGATGGCGGTCATTCCGCCTGGGCCAGATCCGATCTGGGACTATCGCCGTCTTGCCACCGACGATGTATCGCTTGCCGTGACCCGAATGCTGGCGCGACGGCTGCAACGTCCTATTGATTGACCCCGAGGTGCACGATCGCGGCTTTGCACACGAAATTCGCATGCTGGCAGGCAACCAGGCTCGGCGGAGCAGGATGGTTGACCCCAACCAAATACCAATCGTGACCGGGAGCAAGACCAGCAATGGAGGTACGTTGGTGACCCTGCACGACAAAATTCTGCAACCTGCCCGGCTGCCGGACGATACTGAAATAGCAGACCTGCGACACGCCCGCGGCGCATTCGAAGGTCGCGTTTTCTGACGCATTTGCAACGTTAACCATGACGCCGGCGAGCCCGAGTATACCGCTCAGTGCGGCGAGAAATCGTTTATGTCTCGACATATTGATGTGCTCCTCCAACCGACAGATTCCACTGTGACAACAAACGCCCTGAACAATGGTCACCGCGGCCGCGCAAACTCCTGTTGCGGAAGAGCCGCAATCATCTCATGCAACTTCTCTCGTGTGTCGTCGTCCAATGAGAAATGCAGGCGCAGCACGCCTTCGTTGACCCCAATCACCCAGCACGAAGCCGGTGTGTCGAACAAGCCTGTCAGCCAAATCTCGTCGCCGTGGTTCAATCGGGTGGGCCACGGACTGGGAACCGGTACGTTCCAGCCATGAATTCGGATCGCGGCCCCGGTTCGCGACAGGTTGAATACCGATCCGGCCGCCGGCACGAGACCTCGCCGTTTAAGCCAAACCTCAAAATGCACATCGTGGCGCGTCGCACCTCGACGATCGGCACCCTGGCTCGGAGCGCCGTTGAGTCCTGCGAGCCCGGCTTGCCACTTCTGCAGCCACTTAGGCATCATTGAAGGCAACCTCTTTTGACGTGGCCTTGGTCAATTCAACTTACGGCCAAACCCGTCACACGCAGGCTACGCATCGCACGCGATATTTCCGAGCAGGTCATCCACCTCATCCAGCCCGACTCCCATACCGAACCAGCCGGCATTGCCCGCCTCCTCACCGTCCGGCCCGATACGGTGACAAAACCCCCAACCAGGTGCAACGGCGATGATCCGCGCCTGGCTGACCAGCGCCACCTCATGCATCAAAGCGTAAAGGTCCAATGGCGAGATCGGGGTCGGGATGGCCACCCCCAACCGGCCCAGAGGGCCCGCCTTGCGGGCAAGAAACAAAGCGGCATCGCTGTGCAGAGCATCCGGTCCACCCAATTCGGTGTCGCCTGCGGCATCAAAGGCCATTACTTCCGCGTGCTCCAGGCTGTCACGCAAACTCCGTATCATGGCCAGCGGGTCGATCAGGTTATCGAGCCCAAGCAATGCCCGAGGATGCTGCGCCTCGCGGATATGGGCCATCGCCAGGCGCCACACTGCAGGCGGCATGCCGGGGAGAGCATCAGGATCGGCGACAAAACAGGTCGGCAGCACGGCGAGCGCTTTGGCGATCCGCGCCGCAAGACTTTCCGGCCCGTCAACGCAGGCTTCCATGAGGCCATACCGCAGGTCGTCGCTTATCGTGTCGGCTACCAGATCGCTGAGATGTTCCATAAGCGCGACGCCGATCAATCGGCAACGATCTGCGGTATCCCTGGCCCGCCATGTTTCCGCAACGATCACCGAACCGGCGCGAACCAATCCCGGCCCACCGCCGGTCCGCGGCGTGGAACCAAGGCTAACCGCCAGAGCCAGCAGTCCTGACACCATGACGAGCGGGCGAGCGACCGCGCCATGATGGCCCCATTGAACGAGTGCGGGACCGCTGAAGCCGACCCGGAACGGCAATTTGCCGGCGTGCGGCACAATCGACACCGCCTGCGGCGGGAGTTGCTTCGGCACCCGCTGCTGCAGGATGACGCCATCGCCGGTATGTAACAAGCTAGTAACGTCTGCGCGGCCACGCAGGGCGCGGCGCAGTTGCTTCACCTCGGCCTGATTGAACACGGCAGCCTCCACCGGGTCGCAGACCATCATTTCGGTGGGGCTGCGTAGTGCCACCGCTCCACCAGCCAGCACCGCGATTTCCGTCATGCCGGTGGCGCACGGGGGCAGCATGATATCGATTCGGTTGAGCCAGGCGCGCTGCTCGGTGGCGGACAACTCCGGCCAGAGCAAATTCATACATTGAAGTTGGGCAAACCCGGCATTGTCACGCAGATCCAGGCTGATCCGCTGATGCGCCGCCTGATTGTCACGCTGAAACGTCGTTTCTGGTATGGCGTCCAGGTATGCGGGCGCGCCCTGCAACGCTCCCGCCGGTCGTGCAGCGTCGAGCGCATGCGACAGTGACACTACCATATACAGGTACCTCTGATCGTTCTAATCCGGTTTGATTCGCCCTCGGCATTTTGCCGATGCGCAATGATGTGCCGGAGCTTGTTACGGATTGCCTACCAATCCGCCGGGAAGTAAATTTTTTGTTATTCGACAAGACGCATGATGCCGGCGATCCTCGCTGCGACGGCATTGGCTGCGCCATGGAAGACGCGCAAAGCCGGCCTCGGTTCCTGCAGGGTGTCGACTCGTCGCAACGTCTTAAGCGTGCCGACTGCGGGAATGTCTCGGCCGGCCGGCAAAATTCTGGGAACAAGGACACCGGGTTGTGAACCGCAAACAGCGCCGAGCCGAAATGAAGCTGCACCGTCCGGCGACGAAGGCCGCAGCCTCGGTTGCGAAGCAGCAACTGGCCAGTGCCGTACAACTGCACCAGTCCGGGCGCCTGGCCGAAGCCGAACGGCTGTACCGCCAGGTGCTGGCGCGCGAGCCCGGCAATGCCGATGCACTGCATCTTCTCGGGGTCGTTACGCATCAAACGGCACGCCCCGATCTGGCGATCGACCTGATTCGTCAGGCAATCGCGATCAACCCTGTGGAAGCATCATTCCATGCCAATCTGGGAGTCGCATTACAGGGACTGGGACGCCCAGAGGAAGCGATCGCGTGCTATCGCACCGCCATAGGCCTCAGGCCGCAGCAGCCGGAGGCGCACAACAGCCTTGGCAATGCGCTGGCTGCGTCAGGGCGATTGGACGAAGCCCTGGTTAGCTACCGCACCGCCATCGCACTCCGGCCAAACTATGCCGAGGCGCACTACAACCTCGGCATTACATTAAAGGAACAGGGGCGAGCCGAGGAATCCGTCGCCTGCTACCGCAAAGCCATCGCGCTCCGGTCAGATTACCAGCAAGCGCACTACAATCTTGGCAATGCGTTCCGCGACCTGAGGCAACTCGACGCGGCGATCACCAGTTACCGCCGGGCCATCGACGTCCGGCCGGACTTCCCGGACGCGCACCACAACCTTGCGCTGGCGTTGCTGGCGCAAGGCGATCTGGCCGTCGGATGGGCCGAATATGAGTGGCGCTGGAAGACCTCGCAGTTAAGTGAGGCCCAATGCGGCTTCGCTCAACCGCAGTGGCGCGGGGAGCCGGCAGCGGGCAAGACGTTGCTGATCCACGCCGAGCAAGGCTTCGGCGATACGATTCAATTCTGCCGTTATACGACGTTGGCCGCAGCGCGCGGGTTGCAGGTGGTGCTGGAGGTGCAGCCGCCGCTGGTCCGTCTGTTGCGTGGCCTTCCGGGCGTCGATCGGGTGCTAAGCCGCGGCGAGGATCTGCCGGCGTTTGATTTGCATTGTCCTATGCTCAGTCTGCCGCTGGCGTTTGCGACCACGCTGGCGACAATTCCTGCCACGCCGTCCTATTTGAGTACCGACGCCGCGCTGGCCGAGACGTGGCGGACACGTCTCGCGTCAGTATCGGAGCCGGGTCCGAGGATCGGCCTGGCATGGGCCGGGAAACCCAGCAATTTGGCCGACCTCCGGCGGTCGATGGCGCCGGACCGGTTGGCACCTCTGTTCGCGCTATCCGGCCTGCGGTTCGTGAGCCTGCAGCAAGCCGGCCCGAAGCCGCCGGCGGATGTTCCGATGATCGACTTTATGGAAGAAATGATTGACTTTGCCGACACCGCTGCCTTGATTGCCAATCTCGACCTGGTCATTTCGGTCGATACCGCGGTCGCCCATCTGGCGGCGGCCCTCGGCAAGCCGGTCTGGTTGCTGGACCGTTTCGATGCGTGTTGGCGCTGGCTCGATGGGCGACGCGACAGCCCGTGGTATCCCAGCTTGCGTCTGTATCGCCAAAGGCGGCCCGGTGACTGGGATTCCGTCCTGGCAGAGGTCATCCACGATCTGCGCCGCTTCGCCACAACCGCCGTTTAAGTAAATAAGTGAAACCGTTCGCCAATCGTTTGCTGGCTAAAACGAGACACGCTGCGGGGCAATGTCTTCCACCGTATCGCAGCGGAGCGCCACCCACGATCAGGAGCTTGCCTTCAGTCATGGCGGTCACCGCAATCCCATGAACCGCAAACAGCGCCGCGCGGAAAAGCCATCGGGCAAACCTGCGCGGCAGACGCACGCCATTCCCGGGATGTTCGCTGCCGCGCTACAATACCACCAGGCCGGTCGGGTGCAGGAAGCCGAACGGCTCTACCGGCAATGTCTGACGGTCAATCCACGCCATGCCGATAGCCTGCACCTGCTGGGTGTCGCTGCTCATGCGGAAGGACGTCACCTCCAGGCAGCTGATCTGATCAGCAGAGCAATTGAGATCAACGCCGAGGAAGCGTCGTTTCATTCCAACCTGGGCACGGCGTTATGGAAGTTGGGCCGGCTGGATGCAGCGGTTGCCAGTTACCGCCGCGCCCTGGAACTTCGACCTGGTTATGCGAAGGCCCATTTCAACCTTGCCACCGTGCTGTGGAAACAGGGATGCCTGACCGAAGCCGGCGCCTGCTATCGAACCGCCCTCGCCTTTAAGCCAGACTACGCCGAGGCCTGGGACAACCTTGGCACGGTGCTCAAGGCGCAAGGCAAGCGAGATGAAGCGATCGCCAGCTACCGCCGCGCCATCGAGGTCAGCCCGAACTATCCAGAAGCGCACAACAACCTGGGCACCGCATTGTTGGAACAGGGGCGGACTGAAGAGGCGATCGGCTGCTACCGTAAAGCACTCAGCCTTAAGCCGGATTACCCGGAGGCGCATTTCAACCTCGGGACAGCGATCTGGGACCTGGGACAGCCAAACGCGGCAGTCGCCTGTTACCGGACCTCCATCGCGCTGCGGCCACACGACACGGACGCGTTGCTCAACCTGGGCACTGCGCTGAAAGAACTGGGACAGTTGGACGAAGCGGCTGCCTGCTACCGCAAAGTTCTCGCGCTGGAGCCGCAGCATCCGGAAGCGCATTGCAATCTCGGCATCGTGTTGCTCGCCCAGGGTGAGCTGGCAGAGGGATGGCAGGAGCACGAATGGCGCTGGCAGACACCGCAGCTGATCACCGCGCGGCGTGACTTCGCCCAACCCCAATGGCGCGGTGAAATGGCGGCTGGAAGCACGTTGCTGATCCATGCCGAGCAAGGGTTCGGCGACACTATACAATTCTGTCGCTACGCCAGGCAGGCAGCAGCGCGCGGGCTGCGGGTGATCCTGGAAGTGCAGCAACCGCTCGTTCGATTGCTGCGCAACCTGCCAGGGGCGGACCGCGTGATTGCGCGCGGCGCGGCGTTGCCGGCGTTCGACTTGCACTGTCCAATGCTCAGCCTGCCTTTGGCTCTGGGTGTGACTCTGGGGACCATTGGTCCGTTTGATCCGTACTTGCATGCAGATCCGGCGCAGGTCGCGGCCTGGCAAACCCGCCTTGCAGGTACGCTCGGCCCATGGCCACGGATCGGTCTGGCCTGGGCGGGCAATCCACGTAACCATTCGCGCGGCCTGGCAGCGGTTGATCGACGGCGCTCACTGGCGCCGAGCCGGTTGGCACCGTTGTTCAAGCTACGTGGCCTGCGGTTCGTCAGCTTGCAGAAAGACGGCCTTCGGGCACCGGTCGAGTTCCCACTGACCGACGTCATGGATGAGATTCAGGACTTCGCCGACACCGCTGCGTTGATCGCCAACCTCGACCTGGTGATCTCGGTCGATACCGCCGTCACGCATTTGGCAGCGGCTCTGGGCAAGCCGGTCTGGTTGCTGGATCGTTTCGATGCGTGCTGGCGCTGGTTTACCGGACGACGGGACAGCCCATGGTATCCTGGTTTGCGTCTGTATCGTCAGCCGCAGCCTGGCGATTGGGAGTCGGTGCTGGCGGAGGTGATGGGCGACCTTGGCGACCCCCGGTCCCCAGTTTCATTGGAGCGTGAATCGTACGATCCGCCCGGTCATGAACGCCCCTTTCACGAGATCGCTTTGCCACGCTCGCGATGACAGAGGCGGAGTGTCTCGCTCAAACGATAGTAGATGATCACGCATGTCGTCCGTCGCCCCGCGGTCATGACGAGTTCATGATATCAGTCAGAACGTTCGGCCGCCGGCATGGCAGCAACCACCTCCCGCCTCAGGCATAGATCTTCACCAGTTCGTCATGCGCCCATTTGACCGCTTCGTCCGCCGGCGTGCCTTGCACCGCCTTGGCGTACATATCGACAATGATGAACTTACTGATTGTTTCGGCTGCCGCTCGACCTGAAGGCCCGGCGTATCCGGCAAAGCGACCGCTCTCCGCCGCGGTGCGGAACGGCGCCATCACCGGGTCAATTTTCCACAGCTTGTTGTTCTCCCACACCTTGGTCGTTCCCACCGAGAAGCCTTGCTGCGAGGTGAACCAGGTGTCGTAGACCTCCGGGGTATGGAACCAGCGCAGGAACTCTTTGGCGGCTTTTTGGTTGACGCTGTACTTCGGGATCAGGTTCGAGAACGGCACGTGATAGCTGAACTGACCGCCCGGCCCCTTGGGTAGCGGCGCATGGAAGCAGTCATCCTTGAGCGGCTTGCCCGTTTCGGTCATGTAGGTATCGGGCTTGCTGCGCGCCAGAAGATAGATTGACGCACCGTTACTGGTGGAACTGATCGTGTTGGAGAGATAAGCGCGGTTGTTGCCGGCATCGTCCCATGACATGCCGCCTTCGTCGAACGCGTCCTTCCACATGCCGGCCGCGAATTTGACCGACTCAATGGTTTCCTTGCTGTTGAGCACAACGGTCTTGCCGTCAGCCTCGACCTCCTTGCCGCCCCACGACCACAGATAGGGATACCAGAACGCCGGCCCGTCGCCGAACGCGTGCGCCAAGGTCTGCCCCAGCGGGCGATTCTTCGCTTTGAGCTTTTTGCCGACTGCCCGGTATTCTTCCCAGGTTGTGGGAAAATTCTCGACCGTGACACCTTCCTCGGCGAACCAAGACGTGCGGTTCACGAACAACACGCCAAGGATCGTGAACGGCATCGCGATCCATTTCTTACCGTCGTTGGCGACGTCGCGCGACGTCTCGTAATAACCGCCCTGCGTATTGCCGACCGGTTCCGCAATGTCGCTGACGTCGACGACACTATCTGCGTAGAGCTGAGCCCAGTTGTTGACGGCCATCATGATGTCGGGACCCGTCTTGGCCTGGATAGCCGAGCTAATGCGCGCCTGCACCCCATCGCCGTTGATCGTTTCGACCGTAAGCGAAATACCCAGCGCCTTCTGACACTCGTCCTTCAATTTGCCCTTCAGCAGTTCGTCCGACACCGGCACGAAATCGACGAATTTCAACCAATGCAGCGCCGTTCCCTGGGCGTACGCCGGCGCTTTACCGGACGCGAGGATGCCCGCCAGTCCACCACCCGAAAGTTGCAACAACTTGCGTCGTTTGATCCGAGGCATTGCCGGTCTCCCTGTATGTTATATTTGTTCCGCAGAGCCGGTTGATCCGGCTTCACGCGGTTCGGTTGGCGGTCAGGCTCTCGTTCGGTTTCTTGACCCGAGATTTAGATTCAGGCGCTGTAGATTTTCACCAGTTCGTCGTGTGCCGCTTTCACGGATTCCGCTGGGTCCATGCCCTGGATCGCCTTGGCGTACATATCGACGATGATGTACTTGGTCTGCACCTCGGCGGCTTTCTGATCCGGGGGGCCGGCATAGCCAAGCAACCGGCCGGTGACCGGAATTTTCTTGAACGGGGCCATGATTGGGTCGAGATTCCAAACCGGATGGTCTTCCCACACCTTGGTCGGCCCGCAGGTGTAGCCCTGTTGCGAAACGAACCACTGATTGAAGATGTCCTTCGAAGACATCCAGGTGATGAACTTCTTTGCCGCAGCCTGATTTTTCGAATACTTCATTACCAGATTGGTGAACGGACCGGGCAGGTTGAACACGCCACCGGCCCCGCCAGGAATGCTCGCATGAAGGATGTCGTCCTTCATCGGAGTACCCTTATCGGTCAGGTAAACATCGGGCTTCTTCTTCGCCTCGAGGTAGATCGACGCACCGTTATTGGTCGCGCTGATGCTGCCTGACAGAAAGGCACGATTGTTGCTGGTGTCGTCCCAGGCGAGCCCGCCTTCGTCCATCGTCTCTTTCCACAGAACGACGGCAAACTTCACTGACTCGACGGTCTCTTTGGTGTTTAGCACCACGGTCTTACCGTCGGCCTCGACCTCCTTGCCGCCCCACGACCACAGATACGGATACCACCAGCCAGGTGCATCGCCGAACGTGTGACCCGCAGTCTGGCCAATCGGATGACCGGCGGCTTTCAATTTCTTGCCGACGGTGCGGAAGTCGTCCCAATTGGCCGGGAAGCCATTTGGCGAACCGGCGTCCGCCAGCCAGGATTTGCGATAGGCAACGAGGCCACCACCGACGCACCACGGCACGCCGATCCATTTGTTGCCGATTGTCGCGGTGACCTTGCAAATATCATAGAAGCCGCCCTGAGATTTACCTAGTTC
>Ga0187859_10002175_pt1 | contig 12364 bp, 10 predicted proteins | sample June2016WEW_10_1_2_FD_133019 | JGI IMG/M metagenome (GOLD analysis project Ga0187859, IMG submission 133019) | Peatland microbial communities from SPRUCE experiment site at the Marcell Experimental Forest, Minnesota, USA - June2016WEW_10_10 | ecosystem: Environmental > Terrestrial > Soil >... | reverse complement strand
GACGCAACCGCCAAGGTGATCATGTGCTCGGCTCTCGGGGGAGAAGACAAGGTGGTCGAGGCAATCCGCAGCGGGGCGAAGGACTTTGTCGTTAAGCCGTTGCACGCTGGCCGCCTACTCGAGGCCGTCGCCAAAGCCTTCGTGTGAGCTGCCGTATTGCTTGGTGCAGGGTTCGCTCGCGATCGCCAAGGCGCTTGAGTATCTCGTCTGCTCGACAGGGGCGTCATCGGCGGGGCGGAGCTCGGTGCGGCTGGCTTTCAGATTGGCTCCTCGATGCGAGTGATGACCGCGATGGAGGACGTTGGCCGTCTCGTTACGGGACGTCCGGCGGCGTCCTTTGCACGCAGGGTCGTGCCTGACTATCCCGAGGTCCCCAGCGCGCTGCCGGCGGACTGGCTACCGGTCCTCAGCGCGTAACATCGCAGCGCTGAAGGATGGCGTTCAGGCCGCCGTCGACGCCGGTGAGCCGGCCAGCAGCGACGTCACTCACCACCCACCTCGTGCTCGCCGCGCTCATCGACGAGGGGTTGCTCACCGCCACCGACCCCGAGGCAGATCGAGCGCTAGCCCGGATCGAGGCCGAAATCACTCGTCTGCTCAATGGCTTGCGCGCGCTCTGAGCCGAGACCGGACGAGATTGGGCTTGGTCCGCGGACCCCGCGCACGTCTCGTGCGCCCGCATGGGCCGGCGTTTGCGCGCTCAGCGCCAGCGTCAGCTCCTCGCGCGAGTGGATGTCGAGCTTCAGATAGACGTGGCGGAGGTGGTATTCGATCGTCTTCGGAGAGAGGAACATCGCCGCGGCGGCCTCGCGGGTTGTCTTCCCGCCGGCTAGCAGCAGGGCGATCTGGAGCTCCTGCGGCGTCAGCTCGTCGATCGTGCTTGGGTCACGGCGCCGCAGCCGCTCGCCGGTTGCCGCAAGCTCGGTGCGGGCGCGGTCGGTCCATGGGCGTGCGTCCAGCAGCTCGAACGTCGCGAGCGCGGCGCGTAGCTGCTCGCGGGCCAGCTTGCGGTTGCGCGCTCGTCGCAGGCGCTCTCCGTACGCGAGCTGCGTGCGTGCGGTCTCGAACGCATCGGGCGTACCAGCGTGTTGCGCCAGGGCTTCCTCGAACAGCGACGCGAATGACGCGTCCTCGGCGACTAGGCCGCGCACCCGCAGAGCGCGCGCAACCGACCACGGCTGTCCCTTCGCGTCAGCTGCGGCGCTGAAGTCGTCGGCCAATCGGCGTGCCTCGTCATGATGGCCCCGCCTGGTGGCGGCGTCGATCAGCTCGGGTGCCGGCGAGAGGTCGGGGTCCGTGATCCCAAGCTCATCCACGAGTCGTCGTTGGTGCTCCAGATGCTCGACGGCTTGCTCGGTCTCGCCCAGGCCCAGCGCGAGCATGCCGAGCGCCTCGATCGCCCACACCTCGTGCAGTCGCGTGCCAACGCGCCCACAGAGTTGGAGTACCTCTGCGACGTTGGCACGGCACTCCGCGTCACGGCCCCGGCGAGCCTGCAGCCGCGCGAGCCCCGAGAGCCCGAATACGAGGTCTGTCCGTTGCCCCATCTCCCGGGCGAGACCGATCGCCTCCAGGTATGTGGCCTCCGCCACCGCCCAACGGTCGGTGGTGGCATGGTCGAGGGCGATCAAGCCGAGGACGAGCGGCAGTGCCCCGACCGCCGAGCGCATGCGCGCGCCCTCGAGCGCGTGGTCCAGCAGCGCGCGCCCGGTGCTGGCCTCGCGCAGGAAGATCGGCGCAGTCGCGAGCCACGGGAGCAGCCGCAAATCCGCGAGCAGCTCCGGTGAGCGATTGGCGAGAGCGACGGCTTCCTGGATCGCCTCCGACCCCGCGGCCGCGTCGCCGCCGGCGACGCGTGCCATCCCGATCGCGATCGAGGCCAGGAAGCGCGCGCGCACCGAAGCGCAGTCCGCAACAAGATTCCACGCCCGCTCGGCGACAGCCAGCATCTCGGCGGGATCGCCGGCATAGAAGCAGGCGGCGGTGGCCTCGGCGAGCATGGCGATCGCACGCTCGGGGTCAGCGTGCTCGGCTGCCGACGTGAGGATCGCGTGACCTCGCATCACAGGGCCCTGCCGTGTCGCAATGTGGCCGGCCAGCTCGTCGATGTCGAGCGAGCTCGCGTCGTTGCCGGCGGATGCGCGGGCCTCGTCGAGCAACGTGACGGCGCGACGAGCGAAACCTGCGTGCCAGCTCTCCTGCGCCGCGGCGAACACCAGCCGCCCGCGACGGTTGCGATCGGAGGTCAGCCTCCCGGCGCGCTCAAACGCGAGCGCAGCGCTCGAGTAGGCGCTCCGGTCGCGCGCTCGCGACCCGGCCTGCTCGAGCGCGGCGGATGCCTGCTCATCGACACCCACGGCCGCGGCGGCCAGATGCCACGCGCGGCGGTCGCTGTCGCGATCGGGCAGGGCGGAGGCAAGCGCCCTGTGGGCGGCGCGCCTTGCCGCGGGTGGTGCGTCGGCGTAGATCGCCGAGCGCGCCAGCGGATGGCGAAACTCGACCGAACCGGCATGCACGGTGATGAGGCCAGTTCGCTCTACGGCGGCCAGTGCTGAGAGCTCGATGTTCAGACGCTTGGCGGCGCGCTCGAGTACGGCGAGGTCCCCGCTGTCGCCGGTCGCCGCAAGCAGCAGCGCCTGGCGCTCGCGTTCATCGAGGTCGCCCGTCCGTTGCAGGAAGGCGCGTGAGATCCGCGCGGAGACGAGCAGCGGGGCTCCGCCTGGAGTGAGTGCGAGCTCATCCGCGTCGCGGGCAAGCTCGAGTAGGCCAAGCGGATTGCCGGCGGTCGCCTCATGCAGCTGCGCTGCCATCTCGGGCGCGAGTGTGGGAAGCAATGACGCGGTCTCGTCGCGGCTGAGTCCTCCGATCCGCACGGTTGGCAGGTCGGCGCCGTCGAGCAACGACGGCTCGTCATCGCGCACCGCAAGCAGAACGGCGATCGGATCCGCCAGCAGCCGTCGGACGGCGAAAAGCAGCGCCTCCGCGCTGGCGCGATCAAGCCAGTGCGCGTCGTCGATCAGCACGGCCACCGGGCCCTGCTCAGCGTAAACGGCGAACAGGCTGAGCGTCGCCGCGCCGACCGCGAAGCGGTCTCGCGCCCGCGCCGGCCTCAGCGCCAACGCGCCCTCGAGCGCCAGCGCCTGCGGCCGCGGGATGCCCTCGAGCATGCCAAGCGCGGGGCGCAGCAGCTCGAGCAACGACGCGAACGGGATCTGCGCCTCTGACTCGACCCCACGCGCCCGTAGCAGCTGCATCCCGCCGGCTTGGCCGGCAGCGTGCTCGAGCAGCGCGCTCTTGCCGATGCCCGGCTCACCGAGGAGCGCGAGCGTCGCGCTCTCGCCCGATCGCGCGCGCTCGAGCGCGCGCTCGATCTCACCTCGCTCACGCTCGCGCCCAACCAGCATCGGCCGATTCTGGCACCTGGTGTCACGCCGGCAAAGACTAGGTGGCCCCCGGAAGCGAGCGGCGACGCCGCTGGCGTACGGTCGTCGTGAGTCAACCAACCAGGAGGTCTCTGATGAGCGCAACAAACGAAGCCGTGGCGGTCGACGGCGAGAAGCTGATGCAGTTCGTGTTTCGCGCGGTCGACGAGGTCGGTGCGACGCTGAACGCGGCCCTGGTCGTGATGGGCGACAAGCTCGGCCTCTACCGCGCGCTCGCCGGGACGGGAGGCCTCTCGCCGGCGGAGCTCGCCGAGCGCACGGGCACCGCTGAGCGCTACGTGCGGGAGTGGCTGAACGCGCAGGCGGCCGGGGGCTTCATCGCCTACGATCCCGACAGTGGCCTCTACTCGCTACCGCCGGAGCAAAGCGTCGCGCTGACCGACGAGTCGAGCCCCGCCTACCTGCCGGGCTTCTTCCAGATCGCGCTCGGATCGGTGATCGACTCGCCGAAGATCGTGGAGAAGGCGCGCGGCGGCGACGGGCTCGGCTGGCACGAGCACGTCCACGACGTGCACGAGGGTTGCGAGCGGTTCTTCCGCCCGGGCTACAACGCCCACCTCGTGGCCGAGTGGCTGCCCGCCCTCGACGGCGTCGTCGAGAAGCTGGAGCGGGGTGCGCTCGTCGCCGATGTCGGCTGCGGGCACGGCGCCTCGACGATCCTGATGGCAAAGGCGTTCCCGAGCTCGACGTTCGTCGGCTCCGACTACCACGAGGGCTCGATCGCGACGGCGCGGGAGCGGGCGCAGGAGGCCGGCGTCGCCGATCGCGTCAGCTTCCAGGTGGCGCCGGCGGCGGCGTACACTGGCGGCGACTATGACCTGGTGACGATGTTCGACTGCCTGCATGACATGGGGGATCCGGTGGGGGCCGCGCGCCATGTGCGCTCGACGCTCAAGGGCGATGGAACTTGGATGATCGTCGAGCCCCACGCGGGCGATCGCGTCGAGGAGAACCTCAACCCTGTGGGGCGCGCGTACTACGGTTTCTCGACGCTGTTGTGCACGCCCGCGTCGCTCTCGCAGGAGGTCGGCCTCGCGCTCGGCGCGCAGGCGGGGGAGGCGCGGATCGGCGACGTCGTCAGGACGGGTGGCCTCAGCCGCTTTCGCCGGGTGGCCGAGACGCCGTTCAACCTCGTCTTCGAGGCGCGCCCGTGAGCATTACTCCTGAGGAGACGGCGGCGCCCGCGGGCCTCGCGGGCGCCCTGCCCCGGGAGCAGACGCGCGCTCGCTATCCGGACGAGACCGGGTATGCCGAGCGCGACGGCGTGCGTCTCTACTACGAGGTGTACGGGTCGGGCGATCAGGCGCTCTTGCTGCTGCCGACGTGGTCGATCATCCACTCGCGCTTCTGGAAGGCGCAGATCCCCTACCTCTCGCGTCACTTCCGGGTCGTGACTTTTGACGGGCGCGGCAACGGCCGCTCGGACCGGCCGGTGGGCGGGGACGCGTACGTCCCCGATGAGTTCGCCGCGGACGCGCTCGCCGTGATGGACGCGACTGGCACCGAGGGCGCGGCGCTCGTGGCGCTCTCGTGCGGCGCGCTGTGGGCGACGATTCTCGCCGCCGAGCACCCCGGGCGAGTCGACAGCGTCGCCTACATCGGCCCTGCGGTCGGGCTCGCGCCCGGTCATCCGGAGCGCGAGGTGCCGTTCGACGAGCCGCTCGAGACCGACGATGCGTGGGCCAAGTACAACAGCTACTACTGGCAGCGCGACTATCGCGGGTTCCTCGAGTTCTTCTTCGCCAAGTGCTTCAACGAGCCCCACTCGAGCAAGCAGATCGAGGACTGCATCGGCTGGGCGCTCGAGACTGATCCAGCGACGCTCGCCGACACCACCCGCGGGATCGGCCTGCGTTGCAGCACCGAGAGCTTCAGGGACATCTGCTCGCGCGTGCGCTGCCCGACGCTCGTGATCCACGGCGACGAGGACCTGGTCCGCCCGCATGCACAGGGCGCTGCGCTCGCCGAGGCGACCGGGGGCGAGCTGGTTACGCTGCAGCGCTCTGGCCATATCCCCTCGGCGCGCGACCCGGTGAAGGTCAACCTGCTGCTACGCGAGTTCGTCGACGGCCGCCGGGCTGCCACGTCCGCTTGGAGGCGCGCGCGGGCGCGTGGGCGGCGCGCGCTCTACGTCTGCTCGCCGATCGGCCTTGGCCATGCACAACGCGACGTCGCGATCGCCGACGAGCTGCGAAAGCTCCACCCCGACCTCGAGATCGACTGGCTCGCGCAACATCCGGTGACGACGGTGCTCGAGGGACGCGGCGAGCGGATCCATCCCGCAAGCAAGGAGCTCGCCAACGAGTCCGGCCACATGGAGTCGGAGTCGGCCGAGCACGACCTGCACTGTTTCCAGGCGTGGCGACGGATGGACGAGATCCTGGTGGCGAACTTCATGGTCTTCCACGACCTCGTCGCGTCAGAGCAGTACGACGTATGGATCGGCGACGAGGCGTGGGAGCTCGACTACTTCCTACACGAGAACCCGGAGCTCAAGAGCGCCGCGTACGTGTGGCTGACGGACTTCGTCGGGTGGCTGCCGATGACCGACGGCGGCGCGCGCGAGGCGTTTCTGACCGCTGATTACAACGCCGAGATGATCGAGCAGATCGCACGCTACCCGCGTGTGCGGGACCGCGCCGTGTTCGTCGGCGAGCCTGAGGACATCGTCCCGGAGCGCTTCGGCCCCGAGCTGCCCGCGATTCGCGGCTGGACCGAGGAGCACTACAGCTTCGCGGGCTACGTCACCGGCTTCGACCCGGCGGCGTTCGGCGACCGCGACGCGCTGCGCGCCGAGCTCGGCTACCGCCCCGACGAGCGCGTGTGCATCGTGACGGTCGGGGGCTCGGGCGTCGGCGCAGATCTCCTGCACCGGGTGATCGCGAGCTTCCCGGAGGCCAAGCGCCTGGTCCCGGAGCTGCGGATGATCGCGGTCGCTGGACCGCGAATCGACCCCGCTTCGCTACCAACATGCGACGGGCTCGAGATCCGCGCCTACGTGCGGGACCTCTACCGGCACCTCGCCGCCTGCGACCTCGCGGTCGTCCAGGGCGGGTTGACGACCGCGATGGAGCTGACCGCCAACCAGCGCCCGTTCATCTACTTCCCCCTCAAGCACCACTTCGAGCAGAGCTTCCACGTCCACCACCGTCTGAGTCGCTACGGCGCCGGACGCCGGATGGAGTTCGACGACTCGCCACCAGATGCGATCGCTGAGGCGATCGCGGCCGAGCTCGGCCGCGACGTCGAGTACCGGCCAGTCGCCTCCGACGGGGCCGCGCGCGCGGCCGCGATGATCGCCGAGGTGCTCTGATGCTCATCGATACCGACTATCTGGTCATAGGGGCAGGGGCAAGCGGCCTTGCCTTCGCCGATGCGCTGGCGGCCGAGGCCGACGTCGACGTGACGCTGATCGATCGTCGCGAGGCCCCGGGGGGTCACTGGGTTGATGCGTATCCGTTCGTCCGTCTGCATACCCCCTCCGCGTATTACGGCGTGAACTCGCTCGCGCTCGGCGAGGACCGCATCGACCAGGTCGGCGAGAACGCGGGGTATTACGAGCGGGCGACCGGCGCGGAGGTCTTCGAGTACTTCGCCGAGGCTGCCCGGCGGCTGACACAGACAGGCCGGGTGCGCATACTCGCCCGCCACGAGCACCTGGGCTTTGGCAGCGACGGTGAGCAGGTCAGGGACTTGAGCACCGGAGCGCTCCACGATGTGGCGGTACGTCACAAGGTGGTGGATGCTCGATACCTGGAAGGGTCGATCCCCGCAACCCACACCGCCCCGTTTGAGGTGGCGGCCGATGCACGGCTCGCGCCGATCAATGACCTGCCCGCAGCCGCGCCACCGGCCTGCTCCTACACAGTGCTGGGGTCCGGCAAGACGGCCGCAGACGCGTGCACCTGGCTACTGGAGAACGACGTGCAGCCAGATCGGATCCGCTGGATCCGTCCCCGCGACGCGTGGTTCTACGACCGCCGCCACTTCCAGCCGCTTGAGCAGGTCGGCGCGATCATGGAGGGGCTCTCGCTCGATGCCGAGGCCGGCGCGCAGGCGGCGGACGTCGAGGAGCTCTTCGAGCGGCTCGAGGCCTCGGGGCGCCTGGTACGCATCGACCCGGCGTGGCCGGCGACGATGTACCGCGGCACGATGCTCAGCGCCCGCGAACTCGAGGCTCTGCGGCAGATCGAGGACGTCGTCAGGCTCGGCCGCGTGCGCCGGATCGAGGCCGACCGCATCGTGCTCGAGCACGGGGAGACCGAGACCGGTCCCGACGTCCTACACGTGGACTGCACGGCGATCGGCCTGAACAACGCCCCCGCCACGCCGATCTTCCAGCCTGGTCGGATCGTGCTCCAGCAGGTGCGACTCCTATCGCCCTGCTTCAACGCGGCCCTCATCGGCTTCGTCGAGGCGCGCCGAGACGATGACGCCGACAAGAATCGGCTATGCCCACCAAACCCGTACCCAAGCAGCACCCGGGACTGGCCGCGCCAGATGAGGTGCACATGGATAGCGGCGGAGCGGTGGTTGGGCGAGCCCGACGTCTCGGAGTGGGTGGCGCAGAGCCGGCTCAACCTGCTGCGCACACTTCCCGACCACGCGGCCGAGCCCTCCGTGCAAACGGCAGTCGAGCGATATCTCACGCACCTCAGGGCGGCGATCGAGCGGCTGGGTGAGCTGGGCGAGGAGCAGTAGGGCTGGAACTCGCCCACGCGCTTCCGCTCCGGCGCGAAAGACCACATCTGCCGGGTTCGTCTGGCGTTCAACTTCTCGCTGACGTGGAGTGCCCCGCCAATCAGCAAATCAGGCAGATTTGCAGGCACTTCGCAATGGGCGCGGCGGGTTTCGAACCTGCGACCTCTCGCGTGTGAAGCGCCACGTCGCCCCGGCGAATTTGGGCCGTTTTCCCTGCAAATTCGTAGTATCTAGGCTCCCAGCCGATCTATGGAAACCGGCTGATTTGGGCTCAATCTGGCTGGGTTTGGGCCCACGGCTGGCTCCATGGGCCTAAACATTCTCGGAGTCCCGGTTTCTCTCCTCGTCGGACGACGAGGCGTTGCTCATCAGGATCCTGCTGGCCGATCTGCGATCGGCTGGGGTCATCGTCGTGGGCGATCTCGGCGAGCAGGTACGCGGAGCGGTAGGAGCCGGTCAGGCTCCGCGCCCACTCTTCCGGATCGTCCTCCCAGCGGATCGCCTTGCCGGTGCTGACACTGAGCACCACGCGCTCGAGATCGACGACGTGCGGCTCACGGCCCGCAATTTGAGGTTGCTGGTGCCCGGCCTGCGTGAGCGTGGCGACGCACTCGGATCGGCCGATCTCGCTGCCCGGACGCCAGAACTCAACGTGAACCATCTTCGTCTCTCAGTCGATCACGCAAGGACATCATCTATGGGCGGGGCTTGTTCGTTCTAGCCATTAGTCGGCGCAGACGCTCCAGTTGCCGATCGAGCGCCTCGCGATCAACTGCCTGCGACTCGCCGACCGACGGCGGTGTACCGAGCAGTGGACCATCGTCGGGCACGCTCCAACGCTCACGATATTCGGCGATCAGCTGTGCGCCGTGATCCCACAGACCGCGCGTGCGGCGTCGCGTCGGTCGGGGGCCAAGCACCTGCTCGACACGCGAGTCGGGCGTCACCTCTGTGGGCAACGATGCGACCGGCCCACGTACATCGCTCGCTTGCAGGGCGCCGCTCGCGAGTAGCTCGGCGCGGATGAGCGGCAGGGCGTCGGTGTCCTTCTCGCGGCCGGCGTCCTCCTTGGCGAGCAGCAAGTGCGATGCGCTGCCAACCTGAACATCGAAGCCGGGCTTGAGCTCGATCTTGGTTGCCTCGCGCGTCCAGGCGTCGTAGTCGCCGACGCCGTCGGTCCAGCGCATCACCTCCAGCTGGCCGAGGCGAGTGCTGTAGGCGACGCCGCGCTCGCCCGTGAGATATGGCTTCGCTCGGAGTGCCTCGAGCGCTTGATCGAGTCGGCGCGTGTTGAGATCATCGATCGCGATCGTGATGTCCAGGTCGCGAGTGGCGCCTGAGAAGCCGCGCAGCTGCAGCGCCACGCCACCTACCAGCACGAATTGAACCCCGGCGCCGGCCAGGGTTCGCAGGAGCTCGCGATGGCGATCGTCGATCTCGATCACGCTGATGCCAAGTGCTCCTTGCGCGCCGTACGTGACGAGTAGCGTCCGGATGCCAGCACGGCGCGCAGCCCGGCACGGCACAGTGCGTCCTCGGGCCAGGGCGAGTGTTCGACCAGGTCGAGTAGATCCTCGACCAAGGCGACGCGAACACGACCTGCATCCTCCCGGTTGAGCAGCACAGGGTAAGCGCGATCCCGCAGCGCAGCTATGTCATCGATCCCGGCTGCCTGGGAGCGGACCGTTAGCTGGCCTCGGCCAGCCCGCCAGCGCTCGCGCCGCTCGCCGCTGTTCGGTGCCTGCTCGACGCCATCAGGCCACGCATCAGCGCGCAGCAACCACTCGGTCAGCTCCTCGCGCTGCTCCGCAGGCACGAGCAGGTCAACTCGCCCCGACCCCGGACGCTCGGGCGCACCCCTGAGAGCGGCCGCCACCGGTCCGACCACGACGGCCAGCTCACCCGTCTGGTGGGTAGCGCGCAGCGCATCGCGACAACTCCGCCAGCGGTTCCCGAGCACCGCCTTCAACCGCTCGGTAGGCGACGCGATATCCAGCTGCTCACCTACCAGCTCGACGAGCTTTGGCTCGGGCAGGACCACCTGAACATCCAGCCTTGCGCCAGCTGCCGTGACCACCTTCTCCAGGTCCTCCAAGCTCGGGCGCTGAGCACCGGTCTCCCAGCGCGACAACGTCTCGCGCGCCATGCCGGCCCGCTCCGCGAGCTCACCGTGGGGCAAGCCCAAGTCACGCAACACTGCGATTATCTCGGCGGAACGCACAGGCTCATTATGGCACACTACCTGTGATTGATCAGTCACAAGTAGGCCGAGATCACGCCTGTGCAAGCGAGCGTCTGCCGAACGGACGCCGGGACGACTCGAGCTCGTCCAAGCATGCGTCTTGACTCGGACCGGCGACGTGCCTGCTTTTGGCGAGAAGCGGGTCTCTCGTGGCTTCGGCCGAGAGACCCGGGTTCGCGTTCTGGCAGGTCATCTGGTCCAACCGTCTCATGGCCGGTCTCGTTCTGCGCAGGGGAACCGTATCGACGGCTTGGTTGGCAGCAGCGTGGATGCTTCTGGGCGGCGGGATGAGCCGGACCGGCTCATGCCGCCAAGGTCGGACTTGAGCATGGTCTTGCCCGAGCCGCGCCACATCTCCGCTACGCCACCCGCGGATGGGGTGCACTGGCTGTCATGCGCCCCTGGCTCTGGCGCTGTCTGCTATGCGATAGCGGATGTGGGTGGCCTCGGGAGTGTCGATCACTCGAACGATCTCCAGCTCGACCCTCGCCGGCAACACATCGAAAAGGCGGCGACCGCTGCCGAACAGCACCGGGATTAGGTGTATCTGCAACTCGTCGAGCACGTCTGCCTCAAGAGCCGTCTGCGCCGTATAAGCACCATGGACCAGCACGTTGCGATCACCTGCAGCGGCTTTCGCTTGGGCCATCGCGCTGGCGATCCCATCCGTGACATACGTCACCAACGGATACTTGGAGACCGATGTACTCGGCGGCCGGCGACTCGGCACAAAGATTGGGACGCCGTCGTGGTGATCACCGCCCCAGTGATCTGTCTGTTCCACTGTGTGGCGACCGGCGAGGACCGCGCCGGTCCCTCTGATCTCCTTGAGAAATTGAGTGCCAATTCCCGACGCATCAGCGGTCTCAGCGGTTGGCCCAGCGTCGGAAGCAAACCCATACCACTCGTGCAGTCGCATGAAGCCATCACCGCCGGGGTTGCCTGGTTCGTCATGGGGGCCAGCGATGTACCCGTCCAGCGACATGGACATATAAAGCACTGATCTAGCCATTTAGCGGACCTTTCTCGTGTGAGCGCTTGATCTGATAACCGGCAGAGACCTTCGCTGGCATTCTTCATCCGCCGACGAGCTGCCCGAGTTGCTTCAACGTGTTCTCTGCCGTGGGCTGATCCATGTCGCTCTCGCTCTTCTCAGTGGTTCGCCTGTAGGCCGGCATGGGTCGGTTCCTTTCGAGTGGTTGCGAATGACTGTTGCCTTCTGCTCACACGTCGAACGAGCCCGCGCGAAACCGACACGTCCCGGCCAAAAGATTCTGAGCGTGCCCACAGTGCGGACAAGGCGACGCCCGCCGCCCAAGGATCGCGCGGCGAGAGGACGCCTCGATCCGCGTCCTTGCCGCTGCCGAGGATCTGACTTGACCCGGCGGCACGCTTCCCGCGTTCGCGCGGAGGCGGGCTTTGTACCTCCTGCCAGTCCTGGGCGAGCGCCGCCTCAGGTGCTGCACGCGAGCGCCCGCGAGAGCAGCAGCTGGCGCTCCGGGGTGTTGTTGCAGAGGTCGGCTGCGCGCAGGAATTCCTCGCGCGCCTCGTCCAATCGGCCGAGGCGGACGAGTAGGTCGCCGCGCACGCTGGGGAGTCGGTGGTATCCGCGTAGCACGGGCTCGGCGGCGAGCCCGTCCACGAGTTCCATGCCGGCCTCTGGGCCGAAGGTCATGGTCACTGCCACGGCCCGGTTGAGCTCAACGACCGGGGAGCCGGTCAGTGCAGCCAGGCCGTCGTAAAGCGCCACGATCCGCGGCCAGTCGACCTCCTCGACACTGCGCGCCCGTGCGTGGCAGCCGGCGAGCGCTGCCTGCAGCGTGTAGGGGCCCAGCGCGCCGCTGAGCTCCTCGGCGCACCGCAGCGCCGCCAGACCGCGCTGCACAAGCAGGTGGTCCCACGCTGCGCGATCTTGATCGGCGAGCAGCACCGGCTCGCCGTGCGGCCCGACCCGCGCCCGCAGCCGCGAGGCCTGCAG
>Ga0187859_10002168_pt1 | contig 12389 bp, 9 predicted proteins | sample June2016WEW_10_1_2_FD_133019 | JGI IMG/M metagenome (GOLD analysis project Ga0187859, IMG submission 133019) | Peatland microbial communities from SPRUCE experiment site at the Marcell Experimental Forest, Minnesota, USA - June2016WEW_10_10 | ecosystem: Environmental > Terrestrial > Soil >... | reverse complement strand
TCCAAAGCACAAGGCAACGCCGATCCATGACTGGGACACCTTGGGGATGCGCGGCACCGCCTCCGAAGGCTATCGTCTGAATGATGTGTTCGTACCCGAGGAATTTACTGGCACCCGCGAAGATCCCGCTCTGCGCCGCGATCCTGGTCCGCTTTATGCCTTCACCATGCAAGGGCTTTACTCGGTCGGGGTGGCCGCCGTCGCACTGGGCATTGCGCGCGCCATGCTCGACGAGTTCACCGAACTTGCCAAAGCCAAAACGCCGCGCGGCCTGGCGCGGCTGGCGGATATGCCAGTGGTGCAATCCGACGTCGCGCATCGCGAGGCCGCGCTCGGTTCGGGACGCGCGTACCTGACGGAAATTCTGCGCGATCTTTGGGACCAGGCGGACGATATCGCGCCGATCGACACCGCAGCCCGCATTCGCGTTCGATTGGGCTGTGCCCAGGCTATTAAATCGGCGATCGAAACGGCGGACTATGTGTACAAGGCGGCTGGCGTGTCGGCAATCTTCAAGGGCACGCCATTCGAACGGCGGTTCCGCGACATGCACACGTTGTCGCAACAAATCCAGTCGCGCGACGCGCACTTCGAAATGGTCGGCAAGATCATGTTCAAAGGCGATCCGGACGGGTTGTTTCTGTAGTTTTCACGTTATCGGGGAAGGACTCTGACATGGCCGTTATCACACTGGCGCAGGCACAGACCATCGTTTCGGCAGGCCTCGCGTTCTGCCGCGAAAAGAAATTCAATCCGATGGCGATCATCGTGCTGGATGCCCGCGGCGTGCCAAAAGCCTATGCCGCCGAGGATGGCACTGCCTTGCGCCGTTACGACATCGCCCACGGCAAGGCCTATGGCGCGCTGGCGATGGGCGTGGGGTCGAAAACCCTTGGCACCCGTGCCGTGGAGCGGCCGCATTTCCTTGCCGCGGTCAACGGTGCGATCGGCGGCGCCATGGTGCCGGTCGCCGGCGGTGTGCTGGTCCGCATCGACGGTGAAATCGTCGGCTGCGTCGGCGTCACCGGCGACAGTTCAGAAAATGACGAGCTCGCCGCGCGCGCCGGCATTGCCGCCGCCGGCCTGACGGGCGATCCCAGCTGAGTGCCACGCGGCACCGGCATAAGGCAGCGCGTTCCCGCAACAACTCACGTCAGCCAGCGTCGTGCGGCAGCGGTTGGCAGCGACCAACAGCGCCGTGACGACCAGGCGGTCACTGCGGCATTAGCGCTGCGTTAACCGCCACCGCGTATCCTGCGCCGATGCAAAAGCACGTCTTCGAGTGCCTTGGCCGGCGCATTGAACTCTGGACCCATCCGGAGCCGGACCACCTGGCCAGGGTGATCCGCAGCCAGCGGACATTTTACGAAGTTGATCTGCTGCTAAAATCTCGGAAAGTGTGTCTTCCCGGCACGGCAATCATCGATGTCGGTGCCAATATCGGCAACCATTCGGTGTTCTTCGCAGCGATCCTCAACGCGCCGGTTTACGCATTTGAACCTTTTCCGCCCAATTACGCGTTGCTGGAACTCAATATTGCCGCCAACGGCCTGGATGACCAGATCGTCGCGTCATGCTGTGCCATCGGTGCCGCGGTTGGCGTGGCAACCTTGCAGTCCGGTCCGCCGGAGAATTTCGGCACCACGCGGGTTGTTTTCGGCACCGGCGAGATACCGGTCCGCAGCCTCGACAGTCTCATCATTCCCGGTCCCATCGGCCTGATCAAGATTGACGTGGAAGGTGGCGAATTACCGGTGTTGCTTGGTGCGAAGACACTGATCGACGCCTGGCTGCCGGACCTCATGGTTGAAGCCGGGACCCAGCAGGCATTTTGCCGTCTCGCCGATGCCATGCTGCAATTCGGCTATGTGCCGCGCGGCCGTTTTGCCGCGACGCCGACCTGGTTGTTCTCTGCGACCGATCAGATCAGTCGTATGCGGCGCGTGCTGGCTGCGTTGTAACATCGGTTACGCCGCGTCATACAGCGCCAGGAACCCATCCGCCATCGCCGCGCGCGACGGCGGCTCCGGCACCGCAGCGTGCAGCCGTTCCCACAATCCGTCTTCGGTGCAGGCGCGCCGGATCGTCGCGGCGAGTGCGGCCGGATCGCCCATCTCGAAATGCAGCCCATCGACCTCGTGCGTCACCCGTTCCGCCATGGCACCGACATTCGAGCAAATCACCGGCCGGCCGAACATCCACGCCTCCGAAATGACCAGGCCAAAAATCTCCCACCAGACCGAGGGCACGATCGTCCAATCAACCCGCGTCATGCGCGGCTGGATCTGATCCAGACTATAGGCGCCATTGAACGCAACGATGCGTTCCGCCGCCGGCAGCTGCCGCTCGGCTTCCTGAAACGCCTCGATTTCGCGGCGCACCGGCGGCGAGGCGTGCCTGATGTCGCCGCCATTGATGTCGATGCGAAACTGCGTGAAGCCTGCCTCACGCAGCAGTGTCACCGCGCGCAGCAGCACGGTGACGCCCTTGTCATCGTGCAACAACCCGAAAAACCCGAACCGGTTCCGCCGCCCATCTCCGGCGGCCAGCATCGGCCGGATGACGCGGGAGCGCTCGCCGTTGGTCACATGGCTGATCCGCTCGCGGGCAATGCCCCAGTTGACGTAATGCTCGATCATGAAGCGGCTGGGACAGGTGAAATAATCGACGTGACTTAGGTTCCGTTCCATCCAGAGCTTTCGAAACAGAAAATCGTCCGGCTGACGGTCCGGCAAACATTGATGGCAGCGTATCGGGCTGGCGCGGTCGCACAAAGAGCGGTCGGTGCGCCGAACCATATGCCCATCGGCGGCACAAATCGCGGCGAATTCGTGGAACGTCAGCAGAATGCGACACGCCGGCAAGACCCGCCGTACGGTGCCGATCAGATCGATGCCGACAGTTTGAAAATGATGAAAATGCACAACGTCCGGTTGGATCGCGTGCAGCAGTTCGATAAAGGCCTCGACCAGCAAGGGCTCGTTATTGCGATGCAACCAGGTGTCGAAGTCAGCCTGATGCAGCAGATAGACCCCGTCCTGCCCGTCGAAACCGGTGATCCCGGCGCGTGGCTGGTGCACATCGCCCGCCTCGCGATCGACCGCGGCGAGCATGGTACACTCGATTCTCTCCCGGCAACGCAGCTCGTCGAACAATTCCTGGCACACCACGGGGGAGCCGCCGAGCACCAGTTCGGGATGACCCAGACTGATCAGCAGAACCTTCCGAATTTCGCTCATGCGTTCAGGCCGCCGACACCAGGTCGGCCCCCGATGGGTTCGACGCCACGTTCAGCAATGCCGGCTCAGGTCCGAGCAATTCGGCCACGATCATGCTGTCCCATTGCCGGTGCAGCAGCCAGTTGTTGAGGATTGCGCCGCCTTTCGATGGCTCGGGCCGCACCGGCGAGCGGCGTTCGAAATACCACAGCGGCAGCGGATGGACCCAGGCCGGCACTCCCCGTTGCAGACTGCGCAGGCAGAGATCGATGTCGTCAAACTCGGCGCGGGAATAGTGACGGGTGAAGCCGCCAAGCGTCTCGAACCACGCGCGGTCGACCGAGAGGAACGCCGCCGGGACCCCGATGACCGGCCGCGCCGGCGGCCACGGCCGCGATGCCACCGGTGTCGGCTGCGTCACGGCCTTCAGGTGGACGGCGGTGACCCGTTGCGGCAGGTCCTGCGGACGCGGCAGCAATGAGGTCTCCTGCTCGAAGTAATAGCCACCATGCGCGAGCGAACCGTCCGGATGATACAACAACCCGCCGAGCAGCCGCGTCTGCGCTGTCGGCACGCCCTCCAGTAGCGCCGAATGCTGCAAAGCCCAGTCGGGATGGCGCGGAAGGACGGATTGGTCCATGAAAATGAGGCGGTCGGAGCGGGCGATGTCGGCGGCAACCTCTTCCCCGGTCCCCGCCGGATCGCCGCCGGGTTGCAGCACCAAAGCCAGCGACAGGCCAATTGTCGCTGCCGCAATCCGCGCCGCCCGCAACGCCGGTTCGAACTGGTCTGGATTCGTGACAACAACGATATACTCATACTCCGCTGCACCGGAACCGCTGCCGACCACGGCCAGCCGCGGCACAATCTGATCGGACCGGCCGCGCAGCACAGTAATGATCGAGCCTCGGTAGCGGCCATGCTGCGGACCAAACCGCTCGACCAGCCGCGACCGCGCCTGGTCGATGATCAGCCGGTTGATCGCGGCAATCTGCACGCCGATATGCTGGTCGAGAATGCCGTGGATCACCTTCGGATCGAGGTCCCCGGCCGCAGCGGTCGGCAACGCGGCAAGCGCCAGGTCACGCAAATCGGCATCGCTGGCCACCGCCGGGTCGCGGCGCGGCCGTGTCTCGCTGCCGCTGGCGAAGCTGAATATCGAGGTATTCGCAGTCCTTGGATCAATCGCGCCAGAGGTCCTGCCAATCGGCGCCGCAACCAGCATGAAGCCGAACCGGTGGCCGGGCGTGGCTTCCAGTGTCCGCTCCACATCGGTGCGGATGAGGCGGGGAAACACGGTCCAGTTGTGCCGTATGCCGGCGCGGGTCTGTAGGGTGATTTCGGTCAGTTGGTCGAACCGGTCATCGCTCCATCCGGTCATCAAGGTGCAGCCTGACGGCGAGATGGTCAGCGTGTCGACGGCAACCTGGGGTGTGGCCGGACCGGCATCGGCGGCCAGCAAGGCGCGGTATTCCGCATTTTCCAGCCGCTTTTCGGTCCGTCCGGTGGTGCGGAAATGGGCCAGCCCGGACGCGAGGACGCCGCGGCGGACCGCATCGGCGATGTCGGGAAACGCCCGCAAATAGGTGGACTCGTCGAAGTCCGGATCCACCGTCTCGTCGATTTCTGCCGCGGTCGCACGCTTCGTCTTCCAGGCGCCGTCTTTCGGTGGGGGATTGTCGTCTGCGACGACTGCCGCAGCGTCGTCCGCCCCGGTCTTGCCAGGCCCGGTCTCGACAGGCCCGGTCTCGACAGGCCCGGTCTCGCCAGGCCCGGTCTCGCCAGGCCCGATCTCGCCAGGCCCGGTCTCGCCAGGTGGGGCCGCCGCGGGGGTCGCCTGGTGGGGCTCGTCGGGCGGGACGACTGCCCGCACAATTCTGGGGCGTACGGTCACAGGACGGTCAACCGCGATCCGACTGGGGTCGGCATGAACGCAAAGCAGGTCTCCAATGTTGACTTGAGCGGGCACCGGATATCAATCTGCGGACCCAATCTCACCTGGCCATTCGCGCGCCCAGTACCCCGTAAGATACCAGCCCGATTTAATGACATTCGCTCGCCTAAGCAATCGCATACGGTGGAACGTTGGTGGTTTCATGGTTCGGCAATCCGGGGATCATACCCGAAATCGCGCAATTGAGCGAGCGGCGCAAAATCGGAGGGACACGTGACAGGCGCCGGCACCGCGCCGCTTGACCCGATCGAGGCGGCGGTGTTCGAGGTGTTCCAGGAGCTTGTCGACCGCGTCCCCTCCCCGGCGGAACGTGCCGAATGGACCAGCAAACTGTCGCGCGGCGTGCCGGTCCGTGAGCTGCGCGCCCGGCTGGAGGCCACGCCGGAACACGCCACGTTCCGCAAGTTGAGCCACGAAATCCGTGCGGTTCGGCAGACCGGGTTGTTCGATGCCGTTTGGTATCGCCACCGTTACCCGGACGTCGACGCAGCCGGAATGAACCCGATCCTGCACTACGTCGAGCATGGTTTGCGCGAGGACCGGGCTCCCAATCCGTGGTTCGATCCGGTCTGGTACCGCGCGACCCATTGTCTGTCTCAAGATAACGTTCCGTTGTTCCATTATGCGTCGGGCGGCGAGGCCAGTGGCCTGCGCCCATCGCCCAATTTTGACCCTGCCTGGTATCGCGCGACCTACAAACTGGGTTTGCATCGTTCGCCGCTGGCGGATTTTTTGCGGCTGCGGCGCAGCCAGACGGTGGCACCCTGTGCTTCGCAATGGCCAGCCCTGGGCTTGCCGGAACCGCAGTTGACCGACGTCGCCGATGACGTGTTCCTGAGCATCGGCGAGCGGTTGGCGGATTACGTGGTGCTGCATGACCAGGGCCTGTTCGACGAAAATTATTACGCGCTGCACAGCGGCGACGTGCTGGCAACCGGCGCCGATCTGCTACGGCATTATTGCGAATTCGGTTGGCGCGAGGAACGGCAGCCAAATTTTTATTTCGACTCGCGTTGGTATGCCGCGACCAATCCTGAGGTCGGCGAACTGGGAGTCAATCCGCTGGCGCATTATTTGCTGGTGGGGGAGCCGGAGGGGCGGCGGCCGATCGTGTTTTTCGATCCGGTTTGGTATCGGGAGACTTACGCGGTGCCGGACGAGTTGTCACCGCTGGCGCACTTTCTGGCGCATCGGCGGGAGGGGAAGGTATCGCCGAACCAATTCTTCGATCCGGTGTATTACGCGGCACAAAAAGGCGAGACGATCCGGGTCGGCCGCGATCCATTCGCGCGGTTTCTGGTGGCGGGGTTGACGGAGAATTTTGCACCATCGCCGAATTTCGATGTGGTCGACTGGCGGCGGAAGGCGATGGGACGAGTGTCGCGGCATTTCCGGCATTTGCTCGATCCGGCGCGGGATAATCCGTTGGTGCATTATTTGCTGACGACGTATCGCTAGCATTGGGTTCATGAACCAACGGGGTTGACCGCAGTTGAACAGGGACCAGGCTCAGGTTGTCGTTCAATTTCCGGCATGCGGTAGACCCGATATCCTACCGCGCTCAACAAAGCCGGGATGCGTCTTATTGTTTCTCGGTCGTATTCCTTGTATTCCTCAGGAACATCGCACCACGGCACCAGGAACGGTGTCCTCGAACTACGCGAATCGCGTTGTTCGCCAGCCGCCCATCCGGCGGCGAGACGCTCCTCCACGAAGCGCTCGTGCTCTGCCTCGGCGAGCCTTTCGATTTCGTCGGCCGGAAGCGTCTGCACTTCCTGATCATCCTTGGCAGGATCGTTCCGGGCCAGATACATGCCCAGACTCCGAAGCCGACCTGGAATCGCGCCAGCTTGCTGGTAGTTGGAGTTGCGAAGATCCGGGCTCAGCGCGTTCCATTCGGCCATGGATGCATCGTTGGCGAGCTCCTGAAGTTTGACGGGATCACCGGCAGCGAGAGCCCGCCGCATGTCGCGATACGCATAGTGAATTCGGATGGCGAGATCCTCGCGCAAGGGCTCCGGTAACTGTTCCAATCTGACACGGTCCATGAACGCGTCAGCGTCGACATGCAGTGCCAGTTGATCCCGGGCCGGCAGACATGAGGGGGTAAAGCGTTGCATGTGCGATAGCCTGCACATATCAAGGATCGCCTCGATCGATCGCGCACCGTGCACGAAGTTCGGAATGGTCAGGAATGCGCGCAGCACGCCTTCGTCGATCGCCAGCTCACTATTCTTTTCCGGGTTGGCGAATAAGGCCGGCGCTCGCTGCTTGAGTGCGAAGCGGAACAGGATGGCGCGTCGTATCGGCCAGCTATGATCGCCATTATTACCATTATCCGCGACGCCGAGGATGTCGACGTGCCCGCGAAGCCGACTTAAGAAGTCCGGCCCCTTTGCGTTGATAAAGTCGGTCCGTTGTTCGATCCGCTTCTCGTCAACATCGTCTTCCCGGACTTCCAGCGGCTGGCTGAACTGCCGGAAGGACGTCCGGGTGCCGCCCGCGAACACGAAAATCGCGCGTCCGAGAGGATGGGTCGCCTCGCCATCGCGGAATTCTCCATCGTGCATCGGAGCCAAAAAGTATTTCAACCAGCCTAGTGTACTTCCCTCCAGCGAGCTGTCGAACTCATCAAAGAAAACCAGCGGGATTTCCGTTGCCAGGATACGATCCTGGACAAGGCGGAACGCACCAATCAGATGCGGGAGTCCGATGAATTGAGAAAGATTGAACTCGAGCGGCGGTCGCTTGTCCAGGTTCGGCAGTAACCCTTTGGCGAGCTGCTTCACGGTGAAGGATTTGCCGGACCCAGGCGGCCCGAATACAGCAATTGACAGCGGCTTTTTCATTGCAGGTGTGTGGATATACTCATCCAGCAGATTACGGATCGCTCGAATGGCTTCGATTTCCCGCCGGTCCGCGGTCACAAGATCACCGTGCCTGGCGATCGGTGCGCCAAGCGCGGCCTCGACCCCACGCAAAGCCACGTGGCGGGCGAGTTCCGCAGTTTCACCCCGGTTCTCCAGGATGCGCCAGGGCCTGGCTGGTTCCTTACTGATTTGCCGTGTCGGAATGGTAACCCTGAATACATCGATGAGCTTTTCTGCGTCGTTACGTTGTTCGGCAGGTTTGAAAACCGGCGGCAGACAGTAGTCGGGCTCGCCGTTGCACAGTCGGAAACCTTGGACCGCCAGCCTCGCCGCTACCCCCATTGCCCGCGGGATTGCCCGTTTCGGTTCGAAGGTGCCGCTTGTGTGGATATCGGCTGCGATTGATGCGGTGAATGCGGCGGTCAGGCCCATCATTGGCGCGCTGCGGGTAGACGCCACGATGTCGCCCTCCGATTGTCGCGGATCGAAATACAGCGATGACTCATCACGGCGGTCAAACCGGTAATGAATGACCGCCTCGCAGCCAAACCGGATCAGCAGGTGGTGGCAATTGGTCAACGTCACCAATTTGCCGTTCGCGCCGATGTTACGCACGAAATCCTCAGCCGTTCTTTCCCATGAGAGCCTTGGCGTTAGCTTGATGCCATGGTCCCGCAGATCGTCCGCGTTGATGATGACCACCAACCGATTGGCATCAATCAGCGGCCGCTCACCCTCCTTGAGGCGGCGTGGGCGCAACCTGTCCCACAACTCCCCGTCTCCGGCCCGTCCAAGCGGTCGGCCCAGTTTGAGAACAAGCCAGGCCGGACGGCAGTTCTCGAGCCAGGTGCCCCACCGTGCCAAAGCCGGCTGGTTAAGTTTCCGGAACCCGTTACCGGCATCGTCGAGCACCAGTACACCAGGCTTCTCCGCGGCAAATGGAATGACATCAGGTGACCAATCCGCGATTGCCGGCCCGCTGAACCCGCGCAACTGGGCGATATCAAATCGCCCTTTCGTTACCTTGCCGAGATCGACATAAGACTCGATGAACTGGCGAGAATTTTGCGGTTGCCATGTCGCCGGATCGTATAGCGCGCGAATCGTCAGGTTCTCGGCCGCGCAAGTCAGCATCCGTGCCAGCAGCATCGCGCCACCCGCTCGCGCTACCCGCCGCGTAATCTGCTGTCGCGTCCAGTTCGGTGAATTGTCATCCGGGTCCAGCGCCGGGGAGGCATCCTGGTGGGTCCAGGTCAACCAGTCTACGGCAATATCTCCTGCGACGACGATTGGACCGGAAAGTGAAGCCATGGTCGCGAACCCCCGGCATTTCTTGGTCGATCCATCCTACCACGCGCAACAATGATCGTAAATCGCTCGATCTGACGCGCGCACATGGGCGCGGAGCCGATTCCACACATCAGCAACCATGGCCTAACCCGGCGACGGGATCGCATGTCAGGCGTCGCAGTTCGTTACTCCCCAGCCTTGGCCCGCCGTGCCGCGAGGCGATCGATTTCCGCTTGCACCGCACCGGCCGCCTGGCCAACGAACTGCGAATGGTGATCGCGTGCGTAAGCGTAGCTTTCCTGTCGCCATTCGCGTGACCCCTGGAAATGCGGGTGCACATATCGTGCCATTAATTCGTAATGGCGTCGAGTCGCAGCGAAGTCAGCCCAGTTGTGGGCGAGTTCAAGTATTGAACCGAAGCCGCCGGAGCCTTGCAGAAGGCGTTCGATATGCGCAATGGCGTCGTCGGGCGTGCCGATACATGCGTTGCCGCTCTCGATCATGAACTTGTAACGGTCGGCGATGTCGCCCGGCACGATCGGGAAAGTGGCAACGTCGCGGAAATAATCGCAGAAGTGATCGAGGCCGAACTTCACGTTCTCGCGTGCCTGTTCGCGGGTTTCGGCGATGTGGAACAGGGTGACGAGACGCCATTTGTCACGGTTCGGTTGATGGTGATTGAGGCGCGCCTGCTCGCTGTAAAGATCCCAGTTTTCGGCGTGATGCACCATGGCATCGTGACTGGTGCCTCCGATCGACAGCATGCCGATGCCGTGCCGGCCCGCGGCCAGCGCTCCGGCCGGAGAACGCGCCGCGGCGACAGCCATTTCCATGACCGGCTGCGTATAGCTCGGCAGTTGCAGTTTGGCGTCTTCCAGATCGAACCAGTCGGTCTTTTGCGTGACGGTCTCGCCTTTCAGCAATGCAACGACGACATCGAGCGATTCGTTCATCATCCGCCGCTGATTTTCCGGCCGGATGCCGATCTTTTTCGCGTCATGCACCAGCGCGCCAGGACCCACGCCCAACATGGCACGCCCGCGGGTCATGTGGTCGAGCTGGACGGCCCGGTCGGCCAGGATGAATGGGTTATGATAGGGCAACGATACCACGCCGGTACCGAGTTTAATGTGTTTGGTCCGCTCGGCGGCGGCAGCGATGAACACTTCGGGTGAGCCAATGATTTCGAAGCCACCGGAATGGTGCTCACCGATCCACGCCTCATGATAGTTCAGTTTGTCAAGATGCTGCAGTAACTCCATGTCGCGTTCCAGCGCCAGCGTGGGGTTTTCGCCGAGGGCGTGAAACGGGGCCAGAAAGATGCCGCTGCGCAGGTAGCTCATGAGGGGACGTCCTTTTGCGAGGTTGCGGACAGTCTATCATACATCCAGGGGGCACACATCCAGCCGGTACGTCTCGCCGTCGCGCACGATGCGGCCGGCGGTGGCACCGGCGAAATGCGTGCCGATGACCAGCACCGGCGTGCCGGCGAGGCGTTCGAACATGATACGGCGGGTACGCATGCCTTGTTCCTTGTCGGTATCGGCGGTGGTATCCCATTCCGGATGCGCAATCTGACACGGATGGTGCATGAAATCACCGGTGATCATGCCGCGTTCGCCGCGCGATTCGATCATCACGCTGACATGACCGGGGGTATGGCCAACGGTCGGCAGCAGGCTGATTTCGGCGCCGATCGTGTGATCGTATTCCACCAATGTGGCGAGCCCGGCGTCCAGGATCGGTGTCACCGAATCCGCCAAAACGTGCGGCATGTCCTCGCGGTTTGACATCCCTGCCCAGTGTTCATGCTCGATACGGCCGAACAGATAGCGTGCATTGGGGAATGCCGGCACCCATTTGCCATCGACCTTCATGGTGTTCCAGCCGACATGATCGACGTGCAGATGCGTGCACAGCACAGTGTCAATTGATTCACGCGCGAAGCCGGCGGCGGCAATGTCGTCCAGGAATCGCGTTTGCATATTGTTCCAATGTGGGATGCGGCGGTTTTCCTTGTCGTTGCCGAGGCAGGTGTCGACCACAATGCGATGCGTTGGGGTTTGCACCAGGAAGGTGTGGATGCTCATGCGCAACCGGCCATTCTCGTCGGCGAAATGCGGTTGCAGCCAGGCGATTGGTTTGATCGCCTCGGGTGTGGCCTGAGGCAGCAGGAAGCGGCTACCCCCGGTGACCTCCAGTTCGACAACTTTGGTGATGGTGACATCACCGATCCGCCATTGGCTCATGCATTTTCTCCTGGACTCGACGGTTGCACAGGTGGGCATCACTGTCACGCCGGGATGATCTGGCACGTCTTGCAAAACCCACGACGACAACGCATCCTGTTGCTGTGATACGTCCGTTCTACCAGCAAGCGTTCAACGTGGTTTGGCTGGCGTGGCTAATCTATTGGGGCATTGCCGCGATCAGTACGAAGCGGACCCGCTACCGCGAGTCCGTGCCCTCGCGCCTGCTGCACCTGGTACCATTGATTCTGGGAATTGCTCTGCTGGTGTCGCCGCAGATAGCCGGCAGTTGGCTCACGCTGCGGTTTTTGCCGCGCTCGCCCGCCTGGTTCCTTTTGGGCCTCGGTTTCACCATCCTCGGCCTGGGTTTGTCCGTCTATGCCCGCGTCTGGCTCGGTCGCAACTGGAGCGGCACAGTCACCTTGAAGGAAGATCACGAATTGATCCGCGGTGGTCCGTATCGCTGGGCGCGTCACCCGATCTACACCGGCATTCTGCTCGCTGTGCTCGGGTCTGCGCTCGCTGAGGGTCAGTGGCGCGGGCTGGTGGCACTGGCGCTGATCACCGCGGCGTTTCTGCGCAAGATAAAGGTCGAGGAACGCGTGCTTACCGAGCAATTTGGCGACGCCTATCGGCGGTATCAGGCCGAGGTGCCGGCCTTGGTGCCAGGTGTTCACTAAAATCGCTCAGACCCGATCCAGTCGACCCAGGCGCCATGCGGATCGGTCCAGGCAGTGGGCTCGCCATTGACAGCCAACAGCAGCGGCCCCCGCCGGACCGGACCGGCAAGCCTTGCTGCGATATCGGG
>Ga0187859_10002161_pt1 | contig 12400 bp, 11 predicted proteins | sample June2016WEW_10_1_2_FD_133019 | JGI IMG/M metagenome (GOLD analysis project Ga0187859, IMG submission 133019) | Peatland microbial communities from SPRUCE experiment site at the Marcell Experimental Forest, Minnesota, USA - June2016WEW_10_10 | ecosystem: Environmental > Terrestrial > Soil >... | reverse complement strand
ATGACGCCGGAAAGATGGAATCGCTGGATTTTTCAAACTGCACCACTACCCACATTTCCTGTCGCACATTCGAGCGAAACCAATCCCAGCGAACTTAAAGCGGGTCGCCACAAGATGTGACTAGACGTGTTTCGATGGGCGGGATAATCTCGGCAGCGTCGTCACCAACCAGAAGGAGGTCAGTACAATGGCAGACCAAGAGAGCGAACTGGAGTTGGAACTCGAAGACGAGTTCCACGAGGGCGAACTCGAAGGCGAAGATGAGGCAGGCTTGGAGGGCGAAGGCTGGCTCGGCGCCCTGGGCAACATTGCTGGCAGCCTGCTCGGGGAAAGCGAAGACGAGGGCGAAGGCGAACTCGAGGACGAGTACGAGGGCGAGCTGGAGCTCGAGGATGAAGGAGAGGGCGAAGGCTGGATGGGTGCTCTAGGCAACATCGCCGGCAGCCTGCTGGGCGAGAGCGAAGACGAGCTCGAAGCCGAAGACGAATTCGAGGACGAAACCGAACAGTTCTCTTTCGGAGGGTTCCTCAAGAAAGCTCTTCCTGTTCTCAAGAGCGTCGCCAAAGTGGCCGCGCCTATTGTAGGCACCGCGATCGGCGGGCCTATCGGGGGCAAGCTGGGATCGATGGCCGCCGGCGCGCTGGGTGAAGGGGAATACGAAGAGGAATACGAGGACGAATACGAGGACGAGGCAGAATCAGAAGTAGCCAACGAGATTGCCTCCCATCCGCTGACGAACAACGAGGCGGTCGCGGAAATGATGGCGGAGGCTGCGTCGAACGAAGCGAACGAAGGCGAAGCGGAAGCCATGGCCGGAGCGGCCGTCGCAACCGTGATCTCGCCGCGGGACCGGAGAGCTCTGCGACGTATCTTGCCGCATCTGACGCGAGGCGCGGCGATCCTGACGCGCATTCTTCGCCGCCGCCGCAGCACCCGGGCGGGCGTGCGTGCAGTGCCGACCATCATGCGCCGCACCGTCAAGAGCCTGAAGCGGCAAGCCGCCAAAGGACACCGCATCACCCGGCGGCGCGCGGGACGAACGGCCGCCAGACAGGTCCGGCGCGTGCTGGGCAACTCCAGGGCAGCCGCAACCGCAATCCGGCGCAACCGGAAAATCAGCCGTGCCTACAAGCGTCCGCGCCGTCTGCGCCGGGGCTTCGCGGCACGCCGGCGTCGTACCGCTCTGCGCTAGAGGTATCAGTCCGATAAGTTCGACCACTTTTCGCAGGAGGATTCATCATGGCATTCGAAAGTGAACTGGAAGCTGAACTCGAAGATGAGTTCGAAGCAGAACTCGAAGACGAGTCCGAAGGCGAACTCGAGGACGAGATGGAAGGCGAACTGGAGGACGAGGCTGGCCTGGAAGGCGAAGGCTGGCTGGGCGCTCTGGGAAACATCGCCGGCAGTCTCCTCGGGGAGGCCGAAGACGAATACGAGGGCGAGGATGAATACGAGGATGAGACTGAGGACGAGATCAGTCCCATCCGCAAAATTTATCCCGACGCCATGATGGAACATCTTGGAGAACTGGCGGCAGAGTCGGAGAGCGAGGACGAGGCGGCCGAGCACTTCGCGCCGTTGGCTCATATGGCTGCCAGCAAGATTTTGCCGGTGGTGGCCAAAGCAGCCAAGTTGTCGAAGACTCTGTCGAAGGCGGGCCAAGTAGCCAAACTGGCTAAAGCCGCCAAGGTTGCTCATGCGATCAACAAGGCTGTGCCTCACCTGACCAAGAGCATCGGAAAGGTCGCGCGCACGCTCCACCACAACCCAGCGACGCGGCACCTGTTGAAGACGGTGCCGGGCATCGCGCGGCGCGCGGTGGGTAGCATTGCTCACAAAGTGGCGCGAGGCGGACACATCACGCCGCGCACCGCCGTGCGAACTCTAGCGAGACAGACCCGGCGAGTGCTGGGCACTCCTGGCCACCGGGCGCAGGCGCTTCGCCGCCATAACCATCTGGAGCGGAAATTCCATCGGGGAGCGGGGATCGGCGTAGGCCGTCTGCACGGCCGCCATGGTTGGCGCTACGGAAGGCGTTGGGGAGTTCGTGGCGGGGCGGTTCCGGGGGTCGTGGGAGTACGCGGAGCGACGGGAGTGCCTCGGCGAGGAGTAGGCGCTCGGGTGGTGGGCGCTCCAGGAGTGGGCGGCCGAACGGTGCGGTATGGACGCGCTGTGGGCGGGCAGTGTGCCTGCGGTGCCGCAGGACAAGCCGCTGCGCCCTCATACTGCCGTTGCTGCGGGCAAGTGTTGAGATAGGAAAGTCAAGCCAAACGCTCCTTAAAAGGTGAAAGAAGATGGCGACGCTGCCCGAAACGCTGCCGGAGACAACAATGCGGGTGGAACGGCCTCCGCGGCCACGACCGAAAGTGGTTGCTGGAGCGGCCCCCGTATTGTTGCCCTGGTTGCGGGCGCAATCGATCAATGTGACGCGCCACGCAGCCGCACTCCGCCCCTTCAAGCGGGAGGAGTTCGGCACCGGGGCAGCGATGCCTTCGGAAGGTCACATTCAAGTGGTCAACGATCTGATTACGAAGTTGCGCCGCGGCCTGCTGAAGATGTCGGAGAATGTTCACCGGTCGATTGCGAAAGCCAGCGCAACCCCGAGCTCGCCGCGGTTGCAACGAGTGGTGTCGCACAAGGACAAGGCTCACCGCTGGGTGCAGGGAATAGAAAAGGTCTGGGATTTCTATTTTGAGCTGTTTGGCCAGCGTTCGGGAAAATATGGAGATTGGCTGTTGAGCTGCGACCGCATCGCGATGGATTGTTACCAGGCCGCTTACACGGGGCTGGGGGTGGCCAGGTCAGTGCCGGCGCCGCCGCCGTTCTGCTACATGAAGACGGGGTTCGCGCCAGCTACGATTCGGCGGGGGATTCGCATGCGGAGATTGGGGAAGCAGTTCAATCCCTTTCCGCTGGTGCAGTTGCCTTACCACCGCCTGGTGAATCCGTGGACGCTGGGCGCGGTGATGCACGAGGTGAGCCACAATTTGCAGAGCGATCTGGGGCTGAATAAAGACGTACCCCGGAAGGTTGGGTTGCGGTTATTGGAGGCGGACCTGGGGCGTTTCGTTTCCTCGGTGTGGGTGCGGTGGAACCGAGAGATGTTTGCCGACATGAGCGCACTGTTGCTGGGCGGACCGGAGGTTGTGGGATCGTTGATGGATGTGATTGGGCGAGCGCCGGGGGCGGTGTTTGGTTTCAACCCGAGGGGGCCGCATCCTACGCCTTACCTGCGGCTGCTGATCAGTGCGGAGATGCTGCGGCGGATGGGTTTTGAGAAGGAAGCGGAACAATACTCGCGGGCGTGGACGCGAATCTATCCCAACCCGCGGGCGGGCTCGATTCCGAGGAAGGTGCTGGCGACTTTTCCCAAGGCGTGCGCGCTGGCGGTTGACACCATGTGCTTTCGGCCGTTTCCATCGCTGGGAAACAAGGCTTTGTCGCAGGTGATCCACTTTGAGAAGAAAGATAAAGCGATGATCGAAGAGTCGGCGAAGCGGATGGCGGCGGGAGTGGACCCTGGAATCATCCCGGAGCGGTTTCTGATTGGAGCGGCGCGGGTTGCATTAGACCGGCGGATGGCGCGGCCGGGAGTGATCACCGAGAACTTTTACAAGGAACTGGTGAGGAGATAGCGGTGGCACTGGAAGCGACATTTCGGGATCTGTCGGTGTGTCTCCATCAACTGCACGATGGGCTGAATGAGCTGCAGGTCACGCTGGGAGATAAGCCGCCGAGGGACGAAGCGGCGCTGGCGGATGGATTGGAAAGCGCGGTGCTGGACCTGATGGGAACATTGCACGAGGCGCGGAAGGCGGCGCTGAATGCGCGGAGGGCGGTGGGTCATCCTGTGGATCTGGACCGGGCAAGGCGTGCGCTGACGATTTGTCAGGAGCGCTTTCACCGCATCGAACAGCAGTTTGCGTCGGATCTGGTGTCGTACGAGAAGCTGAAAGAGCTGGCGAGGCTCGGCAATGAGCGGCGAGCGTGGCTTCCCTGGGCCAGCACGGTAAAGCAGGGAATTGAGCAATGCCGTCAGCCGATTGAGCTAACGAGCACGGCTCTGGCAGCGTGCTGGCAGGAGCTGGCGGAGCGACTGGGGACTACGAACATCACGATGCAGGCGACGAACGTGGGCCAGCAGATTAAGATGCCGGCCTCCGTTGCGGCCGACCTGGAAGCTGAAGGCGTGACTTGAACGGCCGCCCTTTTGGGCGTCAAATTGGCGCATCGGGCAACCGGCGCCTTGTATCAACCGCAGACCGGAACGGAGAATGACCGTGGCGGAAGGAGACATACCATGCCTCTCACAGTGACAGATTGCGTTGTAACAAATACGTCGATCACGATTAGTTTCTCTGATCCGGTGTTCACAAAGACCCAAGTAACTGCGGCGTTGGGGGGGACGCAGCCGGGCTGGTCGTGGCCGAAGCCGTCGGGCATGACCAAAGCCGACCTGGCCGCATGGGAGCATGGGCCGTTAAATCCGACCAATTATTCGATTTCCGATCCGGGCTCAGCGGACTTTCAACAGCCGTTGACGCTCGCGAAGTTCATTGGTCCCACCCTTCCTACAACACTTCCGGCAAGTCCCGCCATAATCTCGGAGCGGACCCTCACGATCAGCTTCGTAGCGCAAGGAACGCCCCCCGCGAAGAACTATGAGTTCGGCGACGGAGACTGGGTCAACATCGTGCTCAAGCATATCCACGGACTTGCCGAACCCGGGGATCCGGTGCCTGCATTTGAGGGCGATTTTGTAATGATCGCTCGTCAAGTGGCGGGCAGGGGAAAGGCCGCGCGCATCACGAAGGATGTGGAGGATGCGATCTCCTATCCCATTCTTACGGAAGAGGTGGGATATCCGCCGGCTGTGACTTCGCGTCCCGGCCCGGGGGCGGGCTTCGGTTCTGGAGGCGGCGGGAACCAAGGCTTGGGACAGATTGCAGCGCGAGCGATCGGCGATGCGCTGGGATGGAAGCCGAACTCGACCGATGCAAAGGGATTCGTGGGAGCGCTGACGCAGTCGTTCAGCCTTACAGAAGTTGAAGGTCACATCGAGTCGAAATGGAATCAACGCACCTACACGGTGCAATCCGACCTGGCTGGAGTAATCTCAGGCGCGCAGGCCAGTCTTTACGCTCGCGCCAAGGTGGCGATGGACAATTGTCTGCCGCTGATCGATGGTTTGTACCCACTTGATCCCACGGCCGATCCCGAGTTCGTAAGAGCCTTGAAGGAAATGGCGAAGAGCCAGATCGCCGAGATCGTCAAGCAATTCGGAGTGGTCCCGCCGTCGATCCTGAGAGTGAATACCTATTTCAGGATCCTGATGGGAGTGAAAAGCTTCCGCTTTAATGACGATCCCCGCGTGGAAGCCGATCCCGACAAGATCAAAGGTACTTTAGGCTCTCTCCGGGATACTTACGGCATCTGGTTTCAGCAGAACGGCGGAGACAACGAGTTCAACAATTCCGTGCAGGATGAAACGGACATCACGAACTTCCGGATGATTTCCGACTATATGACCGGTCTGCTGCAAAGCTGGCTAGCCAATGGCAAGTACTTCATGCTGAACACGTCGCGTCTGCCAGCCTTCCTGGGAACCCAGCTGGTACTGATCTCGCGGCAGCTGGGTGTGATTGCTGAGACGGTGAACGAACTGCGCTTCGCGCTCGACTCCGTGTTCATCGGGCCCAACGAGCGCCAGACCTTGCTGCTCGAGTTCGATGACCATTGGGAACTTCCAGCGATGTATCTGGAAGACGTCCTGACTGAGATCGAAAGCTCGTGCACGGACGAGCTGCCGCGTCTTATCAAAGACGGCGGCCGCATCGCCATTACCAACAACCTGCTGCCCGTGGTGCAGACGCTGATGAACATGGTGCAGGCGGCGCACGATCCGATGAACATCGACGCGTTGCCGGACGGCTTCAGCACGGCTCGCGTAAGGCATGCGTTGGACGACCTCAGCGATCAGTTGACGCAGCTCTTCACGCAGGGCCAGCAGGTTGGAATGCAGATTCCGGAGCCCCTGGAGTTAGAGGTGCAGTTATCCAGGAGAGGCAAAGCGCAGAGAATTTAGCGGCCGAAGGAGCACTGGGAGCAGTACCGCAGTAGAAGCGCAGATCAGGTGAAGAGCGCTGTGAACGAGGAGGGTCATCAATGTCTACAGCAAAAGATTATCAGGGCTTATATGACCGCATAGCGGCACTGCGGGAGCAGGTAGCCAGCCGGCTTTCGGCTGATCTGATCTCGAACCCGCAACTCGCGGACGCGCTCACCAAACAGATCGACGACATGCTGTCCTCGGTGGTGGACTCGGACTCCAAAGTTCCACCACCACCAGATAAAGGCCTCGCGTCCCTGATAGGGATCGGACCTGAGGCCTCCAAGGAATTCGGCACGACTCGCATGCCGCCGGGCGTAGAGCCCTACGACGAGACCATCACCTCGGAACGCATCGTGGCGGTCGGAGATATGTACTACCTCTGGCAGCATGAGAAGATCGGCGTGTTCCGGGCGGTGCAAAAGCTGCAGGAACTGTTCAAGGCGGGAACGGTGCGGCTCTCCGGGGGGCCGGGAGCGTTTGCTCTCTATCAATTCGATCGCCGGGACGTGCTGCGCTACACCAAGACGGATCGTTTATCGGCATACAAGCGGATCTTCGGGTACGGTGGTGCGCCGGTGCCGACGGGTTCGCGTGCGAATACCGACTTTCACAAGCTGTTCTCCCACTTCGTTCACCAGGTCACTTTGTTCTGGCGCGACAAACGCATTTCGGACGTGATCCGCGAACGGGCATACGATCCGAGTTTCGGCTCCATCGCGATTGTGCGGCGCGCCGGCCTGGACCTGCGCAACAATCTCAAGTGGTTGTCATTCGGCCACCTGAACGTGCTGCGCGTGGAAGTGATGCAGCTGCTCGAAGAGTCGTTCAAGATTCTCGATTCCGACGACGTCAAACGTTTGTTCGGCGCCGACAATGCCTGGGATGTGGTGGAAGAAGTATTGATTCGTTACTACAATGAACGCCTGGTCACGTCGCCGCGGCAGCGCATGGGAGTCACGGGACGCGAGGTCATGCGCTGGCTGGCGCAGCCGCACATTTTGCAGACTACGCGGGCGCAATTCGAAACGCTCTTACTGGAGATTGCCGAACAATCCGAAGAATGGCTGACCAGCGCGCAGGCCATGGGCCTCAGCAAGCGAACCGGATCACATCGCGTGTTGCCCTGGGATCAGACTCAACCGACGCCAGTGAAGGCAAACGGCCGGCAGAAAGCGGGAGTCTCCCCGCAGCGGCAGCGGCAGCCGGCCCGAGAGTTCGAGTTTGAAGTCTGAACCGGGACGCCCCGTTCCAGCGCGGGCCGTCAGGTTCGCGCTGAGACGGCGGCGAGGCGAGGCCGGCTCATTCGGTACGATCCGAACACACCGAATTACTCGGCGCATCTGCCGATAGATTAGAAAGCGAGGCCATCTTTGGCTTTTCCGATCAATCCAATCAGTAAAGGGCCGTTTCCCTCAACGCATGCAATTAGTGGTTGGTCCGGTAAAGGCCCTTCGGGCGGCAGTGGCGCTTCCGGCGGGGGCAGCGGTTCCTCCGGCTGCCAAGGCGCCAACAACAGTCGGCAAGGTCGAGCCGCCTACAACGCGTGGAGGCGCAGCGGAGATTGTCTTGCGCTCGATGTACCCAACATCGTGCTTTGGATGGACGAAGAGCTTGCTTTGGAAGATGAACCTCTGTACTGAAGAAACGGTATGACACGCGGGGCATATGACTACCGACGGAATGGCAGAAGCAGTTTCGGAGGTGATTTCCAGCGAACTGGGGTGAGCTTTGGATCCGCATCGTGCTCTACGCTACGCTCGTGCTGGCCGGAGGAAGTTTGTCTCCGAACTGAAGGAGTTCCTTCGTTTTCCCAGCGTGAGCTCGCAGCCTGAGCATGCGGACGATTTGAAAAAATGCGCCCGTTGGCTGGCGCAGCACTTGCAGCATATTGGGCTGGACCGAGTTCGGATCATTCCTACGCGCGGCAATCCTATTGTGTACGCCTCATGGTTGCGCGCCCCAGGCCGCCCTACGCTCATTATTTATGGCCACTACGACGTGCTGCCGGGAGAGCCGGTGCGCGAATGGCGCACCCCGCCGTTCACTCCGACGCTGAAGAACGACGATCTCCATGCCCGCGGCGCCGCCGACGATAAAGGACAGCTTTTTTCCCACGTCAAGGCTCTGGAATCCTGCTTGAAAACCGAGCGCGCTCTGCCGGTCAACGTGAAGTGCATCTTCGAAGGCGAGGAGGAGATCGGAAGCCCACATTTAACGGCCTTCATCGAACGGAACAAGGGCGCCCTCCGGGCAGATGCCGCGGTTATCTCCGACACTCGCATGCTGGCTCCGGATCGGCCGGCGATCAGCTATGCGCAGAGGGGCGGTCTGCGAGCGGAATTGGAAGTGAAAGGTCCTCCGCATGAGTTGCATTCCGGCAATTTCGGTGGCGCGGTTCACAATCCTCTGCAAGCCTTGTGCGAAATGATTGCCGGGCTGCACGATGCCCACGGGCGCGTGACCATTCCCGGTTTTTACGACGATGTACGGCGCTGGGGCGAGAAAGAGCGCGCCTTCATGGCGCGCACGGGACCAACCGACGAGCAGATCCTGCAGGACGGAAAGGTTGAACGAGGATGGGGAGAATCGGGCTTCAGCCTTTATGAACGCACCACGATTCGGCCGGCGCTGACTCTGAATGGAATGGCTGGCGGGCATTATGGGCGCGGGGCCAAGAGCATTATTCCCGCGCGCGCCATTGCTAAACTCAGTTTTCGTTTAGTCCCGGACCAGGACCCGAAAAAAGTCGCGCAACTCTTTCGCGAACACATCGAGCGCATTACTCCTCCGGCTGTGCGTTCCTCGGTGCGCACGTTCTCTCCCATCGAACCTGCCCTGGTGGACCGTAACCACCCGGCGGTGCGAGCCGCGGCATTGGCATATAAGAAGGGCTTTGGAGCGCCGCCGGTCTTTATTCGTTCGGGCGGTTCGATCCCGGTGGTGAACACTTTCCAGAAGATCCTCGGGATTCCGGCAGTTCTTATGGGTTTTGGCCTGCCTGACGACCACATTCACGGTCCCAATGAAAAATTTCACTTGCCGAATTTCTACAATGCGATTGCGACCAGCATTTGGTACCTGGCGGCAGCGGCCAAGCTGCGGAGTGCGCGACGGATGCAAGCGCAGACGGAATGGCAACGGTCATGATCATCGATTGTCACTGCCACGCGGGAAAAGGCGACCGCATGACCGCGCCCTGGAACACGATTGCGCCGATTCAGCCCTACTTGCGCCGCGCCCGGGCGGCGGGCATCGACAAGACGATCGCCATTCCGCCCTTCCATAGTAATTACGCGGAAGCCAACGATTACCTGGGCCGCCTGGTAGCGAGATACCCGGACCGGTTGGTGGGATTCGCTTTCGTTCACGCCAAACGGGATGCGGGTCGAATCGCCGACATGGTGGGGCGGGCGCTGAAGAAATGGCGGTTTCGTGGCATCAAAGTGCACGGGTTCGACGCCATGCCGACACGGGAAGTGTGTGAAGCTGCAAGAGCCTTTCGGGTTCCCATGCTGGTGGATGTGGTGAGCCGTCCCGAGGTTGTGGACATGCTGGCTCCGCAATATCCGGACGTGAATTTCATCATTCCTCACCTCGGCAGCTTCACCGACGACTGGAAAGCACATCAGCAGGTGATTTATCAAATTGCGCGTTATCCGAACGTGTATGCGGACACGTCCGCGGTGCGGCAGTTCGATTATCTGGTTCAAGCCGTCAGGCGAGCTGGGCCGCGCAAATTGCTGTTTGGTTCGGATGGACCCTGGACGCATCCCGGCCTGGAACTGCACAAGATACGGTTACTTGGTTTACCGCGCGATCAGCAAGCCATGGTGTTAGGCGGGAACGTGTTGCGGCTATTGCGTCATGTTCCGGCTAGCCGGGAGGCGGTGGAAATTACGCGGCCCGTGCGGGGGAAACACTATGAAGCAGCACAATACGAAGCGGCGGCGCGCAGCCCGCGCGATCCCTTGCCGCTCGTGAGCGAGTCCGAGTATCACCTTTAGCACGGTCCTTTAGCCCAGTTCTAGGGAATGCTTTAGCGCGGAACGGATGCGGTGCGATGGTCCGAGGCGAGGACTCCCAACTCCAGCAGCTGAGCCACCATGGCCGCGCGCGAGCCCACACCCAGCTTGGCAAAGATACGGCGCAAGTGCGTACATACAGTCCAGGAGCTGATGTTGAGTACATCTGCGATCACTTTGTTGGGGTGCCCCTTGGCTACCATTCGCACGATCTCCTGCTCGCGTGGGCTGAGCTGAATACGGTTGCTCCCGAGCCTTCGCATGCGCACCAGAAGATAGCGGGCGCCATCCACTTCGGTATCGACCAGCACTTCTTCAGCGGGACTTCCGGAAGCCTCGATTGCTCCCCGTCCGCGGCTTATGATTTCGATCAATCCCGTCAGAGTGCGAATGACTTCTTCGACGCTGCTATCTGCAGCTTCGGCGGGCGGTTCCATAGCGATTAGGGTTGGGCTGGTGTGCATGCATATCCTCCGGCCGAACGGTCGCAGTAGTCGACCAGCGATCGCGCAGAACTCCGCGAGTATGGGGCCCGCTAGAGTAACTGGCGGCTGGATCTACTTTGTCCTTCCTGAAAATGGTTTCCGGACTCGTATCCCGAGAGCTTTGCGAAAATGCGCGAGTTGGGGAAAGATACGATACGTGCTAGCTCACCGCTAGTCACATTTTCTAGCGACCCGTAACATGCGAATCAAGTGCTCCGATCCGCTTTGCAGGCAGCTTGCGTATGCGTTATTAAATATGCCGGGGGGGCATTTTGGCGACAATAGTACATGAAGTGGCGAAGGTCAAGAAAGTTTTATACTTTTGTTACGAAAGCCGAACAGATTCCCGAGTTGGAACCCTCCTGCGGCACTTCGAGACTGGTATTGCATCCTTCAACCAACACAATCTGAGACAGAGGGTTAAGCCAAACTAATTGTCGGAACTGAGCAGTTTGGACCAGCTAAACCATTGCTTGCAGGACTATGTTGAATTTACTGAGGAGACGAACAGTCGTAGCGAAGGTCGCTCTGGCTTACCGGAAGGAAACAACGGAACATGGCCCATACCACCAATAAGCCGATGCGCAAGCTGCCGAAGGCTCCGCAGCCCCCGCTGTCATATCGGGGAGCGGTCGCTGACTCGGATCGTGCCAGGAAACCAGCCCTTGTGGAACCCCCTGCCACCGGCGAAGAAATGAATCCGGGAGATCGTGTAGAAGGTTTGGGCGACTTTGGAAGGCCGACGGGAGAGTTCGGCACAGTGGAGCAATCCAACGAAGACGACGCCATCGTCAAATGGGACGATGATGGGCGTAGGAGGATCCACCAACCGTCGCTGAAGAGGGCTTAGCTCGCAGTGAGGCGGGCAGATCGAGGTCAGCAATTAGAAGAAGCAGTGGTAAGTCGTTGTAAGAGCGGGAGGTTCGGCGTGATGAAGCTATGATCGACAGAAAAACAATGCGATCGCTGCTTGAGAATATGGAGCATGCTGCCGAAGAAACCTTGCAACAGGATTCCGCTTTTTATCAAGCGGTGCAAGCCCTCAAACTGGAGATCGACAACGATCCTCGGGTGCAATCGACGGTTAGCGAGTTGCAGGCGGCCGGCCGTAGCGTATTTAACTCCTTCGTGCCTCACATCAAGGTCCGGGTCAGAACCGAAGAGGGCGTCTTTGCGCTGCCCAAACCAGCTGGGATTCGTGCGGTTCCTGGGGTTGAACTAATCGCCAGGCTAACTCGAGAACTAAGAAATGCAGCCAGCGCGGTGATCAAAAATAGCCGCTATTACAGCCAACTCGACACCATCGTGAATGAGGCGATTGAGTCGAGTGATCGCTTTGAAGGGATTGCTTCCGAGGCCGAGAGTGCAGGGTATGAAGTCCTTATCTGTCTCGATCTCTCCGCTTATGCTCAGGTGCAGGCGCCTTCACCGAATCACGAGGTCCCGCGGGCGAGCGCGCAGTTGCCGGTCGAAGATCCCGTTCCAATTCAGCTTACTGTCAGCGACCGAAAGTTCTTCAAAGCTCTGGGGATAGCGGTCGACCCAAGTTAGACGGGTGACCGCTGCTGCACCCCACGCTCCGCCCGATTGACAATTTGCCTCCGCCGCCCTACCTTTCCGTTGGACAGTCGGGGAGGCGTTCTCATCGTGCGCGAAGGCATCTTCGGATCTACTACTTCTACTTCCTTATTCTCTCCCTTGTTTGGCTGCATCGTTCTCTTGCTTTTTTCCACGACCAGCTTGGCAGGTGCGCAGACCACAGCACCTTCGCTCGGCCTGTT
>Ga0187859_10002154_pt1 | contig 12409 bp, 9 predicted proteins | sample June2016WEW_10_1_2_FD_133019 | JGI IMG/M metagenome (GOLD analysis project Ga0187859, IMG submission 133019) | Peatland microbial communities from SPRUCE experiment site at the Marcell Experimental Forest, Minnesota, USA - June2016WEW_10_10 | ecosystem: Environmental > Terrestrial > Soil >... | reverse complement strand
CAAACATTTGCGCGCAGCTTCCTGGGCCTGTTTTGGGCGCGCCGGCTGAACCGCGCAACGCTCGATCAGATTGCCGAAGTTGATGCGGACAGTTTGCGGATGGTCGAGGCCGCTCGGGCGCGCGGCAAAGGCATCGTGTTTGTCTCGTTCCATTTCGGTGAATGGGAAACTCTGGGAGTGGCGACGGCGCTACTCGGATTTCCCCTGACCATCGTGATGGAACAGCTCCGCAACCCTCATCTCATGCGCATTTTCCAGCAGTTGCGCGGCCATGGCGGCAATCAGATCATCCTCCAGCGGTTTGCCATGACCAAATTGCTCAAGGCGCTGAAGCGCGGTGAGTGCATCGCGCTGCTGATCGATCTGAATGCGCTGCCGAGCCGGGGCGGAATCTGGCTGGATTTTTTTGGAAAGCCGGTATTTGGCTTTTCGGCAGCAGCCGCGTTGGCGCGGCACACAGGCGCGGCGATTATTGGCGGCGCAGCCTATCCGCTGGCGGACGGACGGATTCGCATCGTATACGGCCCGGAAATTCCTTGTGCGGCAACGGGCAACGAGAAGTTGGATTTGCGGACCACCAGCCAGCAATGTCTTCGATATTGCGAAGAGTTTATCCGCCGAAATCCGGAGTGTTGGCTTTGGCTATATCGACGGTGGAAGTTTCGACCTGCCGAGGAGTTGGGTGATTATCCCTACTATTCGCGGTGGATTGGGGAAGTGCGACAAGCGCGGGCACATGCTATTGACGCGCCCCAGAGCGCCAGCGTTCCCCAACAAAGCGGACCGTAAGCCTGCACGGCACGGCTACCCGCCAACGCCAGTGCCAGCGCTGCGAAGCCAACAAGCACCACTCGGGCAACGTCGCGGATTGGTTCGTTGCCCATCGCCACCGCGACCAACGCCGTCAGAGGCAGCAATAGCAAGATGAAATAATGCGTCCATGAGACCGGCGGAATCAGCAGCATCCAGGCAACCGTGGCGGAGAGAACATGGATTTCTGCGACCGTCCCGACCCGACGCCCTGCGACCAGAATGATCGCCGCCATAACCACGCCGACACTGATGCCCACCCATCGAGCTTGCGGATTGCCGCTTAGACGTGTCAGTACCGCAGACAGGGATTGGTTACGGGGCAGTTGGGAGCTGAGCAACTGACGGTAGAGCGGGTTATCGGTGCGCTCCGACTCCGCTTCGAGCGACGGTTTCCCGATCACATCGACCCAGTTACCAAGATAATCGACATTTCGTTGCCAACCGAACACGGCTGCAGGAATGATGAAGGCGCCAATCGCGATGGCGGTGAGAGTAACCAGGACAAAGCGCCAGCGTTTCCGCCAGATGAAGTAGGCCAGAAGGATTACGGGAAATACTTTCAGGAGGATGCCGCCAGCCAGGCAGATGCCGCCGCGCCAGTCGCATCGTTTCCATCCGTAGAACAACCCGGCCGTGACCAGCCACAATAAAACGGGCGACGTCTGGCCGCGGGCGAGAGCCGACATCAGCGGAACCAACACCAACAAGGGCGGAAGGACGTACAGCAGAAGCCGGTTATCGCTAAATTTAAGCGCGTCAGACACAAGTGCCTCGCACATTTTGATTGTCCACGCCACCAGAAATACCGAAAGCGCGTACCACGCCAGCGACGCCCAGAAAGTTGGCACCAAGGCAAACGGCACCATGAGAATCGCGAACAGCGGCGGATAAATGTAGTACCAGCCACGCACGTTGTGCGCCTGATAGATATTGTTGCCCTCCAGCACCGCCCGACCCGCCGCCGTGTCCACGGTGAAATCGCAGCGATGAACGCGCGATCCCCATCGCCTTTCCCCGATGGTGTACGGTCCGGCGCGATACACCGTGCTGATACCGAGAACGACAATCAGAATAAGAGCGACTCCCAGAAGGAGTGGACGGAACCAAACCGGATAGGACATGTGAGACGACTGGGACACGGCGGTATTGGTGGCGGGAGAATCTGGCGTCATCCTGCCAGCGGATTCTAAATTAAACGCCCCCGTTGTCGAGTGCAACGGCAGGTGCTGCATTGGCCCTCCTGGGTGCGGTTAAATGGTGGGCGAGGAAACGGCGGCATCCCCGAAAGGCCCCGATTCAGAATCGGGGTAAACATTCGGGGTAAACCGGAGCGCTTGCCCTACAACTGCATGGTAATCCTCTCCCCAGCCGCATTGGCCGCAGCTTCTCCTCTTGTAGTTTCGGCCAACCGGCCACATACTCGGCGCGTGCAGAGCCGAACAGCTGCGCGAGTTTTTTGCGGACTGGCCATGCTACTGGTAGCGGAATTCGCCAGTGCGGATTCGACCAACGCGCCCGCGATTGCCCGTGATCCACGCTACCCGGCGCATTGGTGGACCGCGGTGCCGACCAACGGTGTCCCATCGTGGGAGATCCTCCCGCAGGAAGCCGGTCCCGGCGAAGTGATTCTTTCCAAGCGCAACGAACTCGGGTTGCTGTCGAATTTTGCTCCCACGCCCTTCAGCTTCCGCGGCAAACGTTATGCGAGCCTGGAAGGCTTCTGGCAAATGATGAAGTACCCCGAACACGCTGATGATCCACGGGCGACGTTCCCCGGTGTCCAATGGAAGTTCACGCGCGACGAAGTGGGGCAGCTCACCGCCTTTGACGCGAAACACGCCGGCGACCTCGCCAATGAGAACATGAAGAAGATGGGGATTACGTGGGTCACGTTCGAGGGTAAGCGCATGGACTACAAGCCTGCCAAGCCCGGTGAGCATTACCAACTGATCGTCGAAGCCACGCGCGAGAAGGTTCGCCAGAATCCCGAAGTACAGAAGGTCCTGCTGGCCACCGGCGATCTGATCTTGAAGCCCGATCATCGTCAGGAACCCGATGCTCCCGCAGCGTGGCATTATTACGAGATTCTAATGATGATCCGCGCTGAATTGCAGCAAGCCGGGACCAACCCGGCCGCTCAATCGCGCTGATACGTCCCGACCAACTCCGTCTCGGCGAGAACGTGCCCCTTCATCGCCGCTTCCAATTGGTGACGCCTCACCCGCGGCGCGAGATTCAGTTCCACATCGAGTGCGTAAAGCCGGAAATGGTAATGATGCACTCCATGCCCGCGCGGCGGACATGGCCCCCCATAGCCGACGCGCCCGAAATCGCTCATGCCCTGTCTAAACCCCGACAATGCCGCAACCGTATCCGTCTTCGCGACGTTCTCCGGCAACGCGTCCGTGCCCGCGGGAATGTTGTAGGCGACCCAATGCACCCACGTCCCGCCTGGCGAATCCGGATCGTCCGCGATCAACGCAAAACCTTTTGTCCCTGCGGGCGCGCCCTCCCACTTCAACGCGGGCGACGCATCCGCGCCCTCGCACGAATTTTTCGCCGGCATTGGCTGATTGTTCCGAAAACTGTGACTGCTTAATGTGAACTGCGCCATGTTCGCCTCCTTCTGCTGTCCGCGCGCCCAAACGCACGCGCCCAATAGCATCGCGGCAACACAAACGTTTGTTCTCATCCCGCCCTCCGCTCGTTACGTTCTCGCCGAATCTTCGGCCTCGCACGCTCTGCTGTCAATAGCGTGACGCGGCCTTGTGGAATACGGGGGCGCATCTCGGGTTTTAGGGGGGGCGGCCTCGATCACCCGATTTCCTTGGCATTCCAGTAATCGGGTCCATCCTCATCTGGCCGCGCGGCAGCGCGGCCCTACCCACGCGACGTCAGGCCCTGGGGTGGGCCTTTTCATAGACCTTCTTGAGGCGCTCGGGCGTGATGTGGGTGTAGATTTGCGTCGTGGAAAGATTGGCGTGGCCGAGAAGCTCCTGCACGTTGCGCAAATCGGCGCCGGCGTCGAGCATGTGCGTGGCGAAACTGTGTCGCAGCTTGTGCGGCGTCAGTGACGGGTCGAGTCCGGAAAGAATCAGGTACTTCTTCAACATCCGCTGCACGCTCCGCGCGGTCAGACGATCCCCGAACCTGTTCACAAACACAGCCCCCCGCCTTTCCCGCCCTCGCAGTTCCAGATACTTCTGCAGCGCTTCGATCGCCGGTCCACCCAACGCCGCCAGCCGCTCCTTCTTGCCCTTGCCGCGCACGCGCACGACTTCGCCCAGAATATCCACGTCGTCATCGTTGAGCTGAACCAGTTCGTGAATGCGCAGCCCGGCGCTATACAGCGTTTCCAGAATCGCCTTGTCCCGCCACGCCGCAACGTCGTGTAATACCGAGGCTCGGGCCGGGCCACCGGCCTTGGATTTCGTCTGGCCTCCACTCTTCAGGGGCGCATCGAGCAACGCTTCGACCTGCTGAATCGTGAGAAATTTCGGCAATCTCCGCGTTTTCTTCGGAAGGGTCAGCCCCATCAGCGGGTTCTGCTTCACCCGCTCCGTGCGCACCAGCCATTTGAACAGACTTCTCAATGCCGACATCTTCAAGTGGATCGTCGCACGATCCAACCTTCGCTCGTTGAGGTGAACAAGATACCCGCGAAGATGAAAGGGATTGACCTGGCGCCAGTCACACGCCTGCTGGTACTTGTCGCCAAACCACGCGGAAAACGCCGCGATGTCGGCGGAATAATTGCGGATGGTCAGCGCTGAAGCGTCGCGTTCGACGCGCAGGTAAATCAAGAACTCTTCGGTCAGCGCGTCGTTTACGCGGCCGTCGGAACCAGTTTTTTGATGTTCTTGCACTTCGGATAAGCTGAGCAGCCGAGAAAATCCCCGAAACGACCGCGGCGTTTCACCATCGGCGAACCGCATTTCTCGCACTTCTCGTCGGTCAGCACCGGCGCTTCCCTGGGCGGAGGCGGCGGGGCCTTGTCTTTTAACTCATCGGGCAACGGCTTGGCATTGCGGCATCTCGGATAGCCCGAACACGCCAGGAACGGTCCACGACGGCTGTTGCGGATTACCATCGGGGAATGGCATTTCTCGCACTTGATGTCGGTGGCCACGGGCTGGGCCTTCTCGACCACCGTGATTTTGCCCGTCGCCGGATCCCGCTCGAAGGATTTCGCGTTGCGGCAGTTCGGATAGCCCGAGCACGCCAGAAACTCGCCGCGTTTGCTGGTTTTGATCACCATCGGCAGACCGCACTTGTCGCAGCGGACGCCCGTCTCCTCTTTCTCCAGAGCCTGGATGCTGCCGTCTTCCGCGCGCTTGAAGTTTTTTGTGTTCCTGCACTCCGGGTACGTCGAGCAAGCCAGGAACTCGCCATTCCGGCTCGGTCGAATCACCATCTTCTTGCCGCACACATCGCACGGGATGTCCGTCGGTATAGGTTTGGGCCGCACGTCCTCCATGTTGTTGCTGGCCGCTTTCAGAGTCGGCTCGAACTCCTTGTAGAACGTGCCCAGCATGTCGTGCCATTCGACCTTGCCCTCTTCAATTTCGTCGAGCAACTCCTCCATCTGAGCCGTAAACTGCACGTCCAGCAATTTCGTGAAATGTTTTACAAGGATGTCGGTCGTAATCTCCCCAAGTTGCGTCGGCGCAAGGCGGCCCTTCTCCCTGGTCACATAGTGGCGTTTCTGGATCGTGGCAATTGTGGGCGCATACGTGCTGGGCCGGCCAATGCCGAGTTCTTCGAGGGCCTTCACGAGCGTTGCTTCACTGAAGCGCGGCGGTGGCTCGGTAAAATGCTGGTCGTGGATAAGCTTGATCAAATGCAACAACTCGCCTTCATTCAACGGCGGCAACTTCTTGTTCTCTTCCTCGTCGGAAGGCTTCTCGCTTTCGGCCTTCTTCTCGGCCTCTTCCTCGACACCGTAAATCTTCAACCAGCCCGCGAACACCACCTCGGTGGCCGTCGCGCGAAACAGGAAGAACTTCGCCTCCCGCCGCGCGTCAATATCGATACTCGTCACCTTCATTTCAGCGGGCGTCATCTGGCTGGCGACAAATCGTTCCCAAATCAGCTTGTACAGCCGAAACTGATCATGATCGAGGTACGGCTTCACGCTCTCCGGCGTCCGTCGCACCGAGGTGGGACGCACCGCCTCGTGCGCGCCCTGTGAGTCCTTCTTGGACCTGTAGGCATTGGGCGTCTCCGGGGCGTAGTCCGGCCCGATGGTGTCGCGGATAAACGCCAATGCTTCCGCCTGGGCTTCCTTGGACACGTTAAACGAATCGGTCCGCATGTACGTGATCAAACCAACCGAGCCTTCGTCACCAACGTCGACGCCTTCGTAAAGTTGTTGCGCCACCATCATTGTCTTCGACGTACCCATGCCCAGGGCCTTCGACGCGGATTGCTGCAGCGTACTCGTCGTGAACGGAGGCGGCGCGCTGCGCTTCTTCGGTTTAATGTCGATCTTAACGACTTTGTATTGGCACTGCTGCAGGTCGGACAAGATGGCGTCTGCCTGTTCCTGGCTGCTGATAATCATGGCGTCGGCCTTCAGTTCGCCATTGGGGGACCGGATTTTCTTGTCCCCCACCTGCACCAGCCTGGCCAGGAAAGGCTCCTCTGGGGCAACCAGCTTCTGCAACTCGGCCTCGATCGACCAGTACTCCTGGGGCTTGAAAGCGCGGATCTCACGTTCGCGTTCCACCACCAACCGAACCGCGACGGATTGCACCCGCCCGGCACTCAATCCGCGCGCGACCCTCTTGTTCAACAGCGGCGAAATCTTGTAGCCGACAATGCGGTCGAGAATGCGCCGCGCCTGCTGGGAATCGACCAGTTTCATGTCCACGTGGCCCGGATGCTCGAACGCTGCCCGCACGGCGTTCTTGGTGATTTCGTTAAACTGCACGCGCAAAAACTTGGGGCCGTTCCGCCCGGCCTTTAAAATCTCCTGCAAATGCCAGGCAATCGCTTCGCCTTCACGGTCAGGGTCGGATGCCAGATAAACCGTTTCGGCATCTTTCGCCGCGTCCTGGAGTTCGGAGACGACGCCGCCTTTCTTCTTGGATATTTGGTAAGTAGGCTTGAAATCGTTCTCGATCTCCACGCCAAACTTGCGCTCCGGCAAATCGCGCACGTGCCCCATCGACGCTTTCACGCTGAAGGCCGAACCCAAATACTTGTTGATCGTCCTGGCTTTCGCCGGCGACTCAACGATGACCAGTTTTTTTGCCATGGTTTTCCATTCCTACCACCATCACGGTCCAAATGCCGAGTTGCGCACGTACAGCTTGCCCGGCAATTGCCGCACCAGCCGTTTCATCTCCAACGCCAACAACGTTGCGGAAACACTCGCTGTTGTCAAACCGCTGGCGCGAATAATGTCGTCGATGGCCGCTTCTTCGCGGCCCAGTTGAGCCATCACTTTTTGCTCCAACTCACTGAGCCTCAAAGCAGGTTTGGTTCCCCCGCTGTCAGGAGTGGCTTCCACGGGTCTGGCAACATTTTTGGGCAACAGATACTCAAATTCCCCCAGGATATCCTCCACATCCTCGGTCAATTTTGCGCCATCCTTGATCAATTTGTTCGTTCCCCTGGACAAAATTGAATCCGCCCTGCCCGGCACGGCGAACACCTGCCGTCCCTGCTCCGCTGCCTGGCCGGCCGTGATCAACGCCCCGCTGGTGAGGTTCGCCTCGACCACCACCGTCCCCAGCGACCAGCCGCTTACGATGCGGTTCCGCATCGGAAAGTTCTGGCGATCCGGTTTGACGCCAAACGGGAATTCGGTCACGACCGCGCCGCCCTTTTCCACGATCTCATTGGCCAGCTTCTGGTTTTCCGCCGGATACACAATGTCGATCCCACAGCCGATCACGGCCACCGTCCGCCCTTTTGCCTGCAGGGCTCCTTTGTGCGCCGCCGTATCGATTCCCCGAGCCAGGCCACTGACCACTGTCACGCCGACACGAGCCAATTGATACGCCAGCTTCCGCCCCATTTCCTGGCCGTACAACGTCGTCCGACGCGAGCCGACAATCGCGATCGACAGCGCATCCCGCTCCGAGAACGCTCCCTTCACATACAGGACTATCGGCGGATCGTAAATCTCCCGCAGGTTCCTGGGATACTCCGCGTCTTCCCGGGTGAGGACCCGCACACCCGCTTTCTCAATCCGCGGCAATTCGCCATCGAGATCCACCCTTTCCCGCCAACTCGCAATGCTCCGGGCGACCTCGTCTCCGACGCCTTCCACCTGCATCAACTCCGCTCTCGTCGCCGAGAGAATCGCCTGGGGCTGGAGGAAACGATCCAGCAACGCACGGACACGAATCGGTCCGATGCCGTCCACCATGTTGAGTGCGATGTAGGCTTCGCGCGAAGTCATGCGCGTTTCCCTTGCGGTTTACCCGGTGACCCGCCTGCTTATACGACGGCCTTCCTGCTGCGGCGCTTCCACTTGAATTCCATTTGCGGCTCTTTCAGCAAGTCGTAATTCTTCAGCAGCCGCAGGGTTTGCAGCAGGTCAGAATTCTGATAATTGCGGTTCGTCGCCACGCTGGCGATTAATTGCTGCAGGATCGAGCGAAACGATATCACACCATCGACTCCCTTGGACCGCAACAACTCGATGCTCCGTTGCCGCATCCTGCTGTCCCGCGGCAATCCGGGCACCACCAGGATTTTCACCAATCCCTCGCCTCCAACCAGCCGTTGCGCCTCTTCCACGGCTCGTTTCTCGACAAACCGGAAAATCTTCGGCTTGTGCGCCAGCACACCCGGCGCGAAAATCTCGGTGTGCCAGCCTTTCACGGCCACGATGGCCCGCGACACTTGTGAGAGCGTCTTGGAGGTGATCTCGAATTCCGCCGGCGTGGCCCCTGGAGGCGCGCCCGGATTCAGCACGATCAAATCCACTTCCTCGTCGGCGCTTCTCAGCCGCGACCGTACAATGTATTTGCGCCGCTGGCAGACGAGAAACCCGTGCAATTCAAAGAATTCGCGGACAAGCCCTTCGTCAACGGCAGACATTCAAGGCCTCCGCAAGGTCGGCATCCGTGACCGCGTCCGAGACCAGCGCCTCGCCCAGCCGCTTCAGCAGCACAAACCGCAGCCTGCCATTGCGCGCCTTTTTGTCGAGCCGGGCCGTTGCCAGCAATTCTTCGAGCTTGAATTTGGTGCCCAACCGCGTCGGCAAACCACTGGCCTCGATCAAATCGCGCACGCGCGTCGCTTGCGCTTCGCTCAACCCGGCGCGTTTCATCGATAGCCGCACTCCGCAGCACATGCCCATCGACACCCCTTCCCCATGCAGCACTCCCACGTATTCCGACAGCGCCTCCATCGCGTGGCCCAGAGTGTGGCCGAAATTCAAAATCGCCCGCAGCCCCGCCTCACGCTCGTCGGCGCTGACCACCTCCGCCTTGATCTCGCAGCACCGCCGCACCGCGCGGGATACCGCCCCCGGGTCCAGCGCCAGCACCTTCTGGTAATCCCGCTCGAGCCACTCAAAAAACTCCGCGTCGCGAATCACCCCGTGCTTGATCACTTCGGCGAAGCCAGAGCGCAATTCCCGTTCGGGTAACGTCGACAGCGTGTCCGTGTCCGCAAGGACCAGTCTGGGCTGGTAGAATGCGCCGACAAGATTCTTGCCCTGAGGCAGGTTCACCCCCACCTTGCCGCCCACGGAGCTGTCCACCTGCGCGAGCAGACTCGTCGGCATCTGGACCAGGGCAATCCCGCGCAGATAGGCCGCCGCCACGAACCCCGCCAAATCTCCCACGACGCCGCCGCCAAGGGCGATCACGAACGATTGACGGTCCAACCCCAGCGACGGGAGTTTCTCGAAAAGCCGATCCGCCTGCCGCAACGATTTGGAGGCCTCGCCGGCCGGCACGGTGAGCACCTGCACCGCGATCCCGCGCTTGCCGAGCGTTTCCTTCAATGCGCCCGCATACCGCGACTCGACGTTGGTGTCGGTGATCACCACGCCTCGCGACCCCAGCTTGAGTGCAAGCAGATAGTCCGCCGCTTGGGACAGCAAACCGCAGCCAATCACAATGTCATAACTGCGCTCACCGAGTTGGACGCGCACCCGTTGCGGCGCGCCTTTGCCTTTGGATTCCATCAATTTACTGGATTACACCCCCGCCCGCCGATACTTGTCAACCTTGAATCGTCTCCGCCTTCACGCGCACCAAGCGCCGCGTCCGCTCCGTTACCTTGAACGGCTCGGCAATTCGATGCCCGACAACCCAGGCAATGCGCCCGTCCGCCGCACACACCAGCGGCAAACGACCACGCTGACGGCGCGGCACTTTCTCATCCACGAAGAAATCGTGCAGCTTCTTTTCACCGGTCATTCCCAGCGGCTGGAACCGGTCACCACTCTCCCATGTCCTAACGAACAAACCTTCCCCCAGCGCATCGGCATCGAATCGCTCGCCCTCCTCGCCAATCACAAACTTCACGCCAAGTTCGCCGATGATCGTCTCCCCGCACAGGCTCAACGGCCAGCGGCCCCGGATGGGTTCCAGCTCACTTCGTTGCGCTTTCCGCAGCCACTCGTATTCGCGGTACGCCACCAGTTCGTATGGCAAATCGACCGCTGCGCCCGGCGAATTCCCCAGCGCGGCATGACGAACCGCCTCGATTTGATCGAAACTGAAACTCGGCGCGCTCTCGGAGTCGCCTCCAAGCCACACGCGCAGCACGCGCCTCTGGATGGCTGTCGGACAACCTGCCAGCGCCTTTACGTTCACGGCGTCGTTCTGGCAAATCGACCTGGAAAACCGTTGGGCCACATGATGGAGAAGATAGAAATCCTCGTCGCGCAAAATTTCCGCGGTATGAAGCAGCACTTCGCGGATCGCGGGATTGAAGTCGCGTTCCAGCATCGGCAACAGCTCGTGCCGGATGCGATTACGGGTAAATCGCGTGTCGGCGTTCGATGCATCCTCGCGATACTTCAACCCTTCGGTCTTCAGGTACTCCAGCACTTCAGCCCGACGCACCTTCAACATCGGGCGGATCACCCGCAGCTTGCCAAGCTGTCGTTCGGGCCAGATGCCGATCAGCCCGGGCACACCCGCGCCCCGCAACAGTCTCAGCAGAAACGTCTCGACCTGATCGTCGGCGGTATGCGCCAGGGCCAGTTTCTGGATGCCCATTCGGGCGGCGACTTCGGCGAAAAACTCATGGCGCGCGCGTCGGGCGCCGTCTTCATCGCCGGCCACTTTTCGCCACTCGATGGAACTCGTCAACCCATGGCGCGTGGCCAGGTCGCGCACGAATTCCGCATCCGCGTCGCTCGCTGGCCCGCGTAATCGATGGTTCAGGTGGCACACGTGTGGCCGCCGGCCGGATTTGACGAGGGCATCCAGAAGAGCCACGGAATCCGGTCCACCGGAGACGCCGACGAGGAGCGCCTCGCCGGGAGCGAGCATTGTTTCAAGAGCTGTTCGGACTTTGGCTAACATGCTGACTTCCTGAGTCGCCCTGAGCCCCGAATGCCTTCGGGGTCGCGAGTCCTTCTCGGACGTAGCGAAGGGGCTCTATCGTCGACGAGTCACATGCGATCGGGAGATTCTTCCCCTTCGCTGACTCAGGGCTTCGGCTCACTTTGCTCAGAACGACAGACCTACGAGGACCGTATTTCCTTCGATCCGCCCATATACGGCAGCAACACTTCGGGAATTTTCACGCTGCCATCGGCCTGCTGGCAGCTTTCCAACAAGGCGACGACCAACCGCGCCAGGGCCGTGCCGCTGCCGTTGAGGGTATGCACGAAGCGGTTCTTGCCGTCGGCGCCTTTGAATCGGATGTTGGCACGACGCGCCTGGAACTCCTCACAGTTCGAGCAGCTCGACACCTCGAGATACGCGTTCTGGCCCGGTGCCCACACTTCGAGATCATACGTCTTGGCGCTGGCGAACCCGATGTCGCCGGTGCACAGCATCACCACGCGGTAATGCAGCCCAAGCAACTGCAGCACCCGCTCGGCGTTGGCCGTCATTTTTTCGAGTTCGTCGTAGCTCGTCTCGGGTTTTACCAGCTTGATCAGTTCGACCTTGTCGAATTGATGCACGCGAATCATCCCGCGTGTCTGCTTGCCCGCCGCGCCCGCCTCCCGCCGAAAACACGGTGTGTATGCGCAGTAGTAAATCGGCAACTGATCTTCCCGCAGGATTTCCTCGCGGTGAATGTTTGTCACCGGCACCTCGGCGGTCGGCGCCAGATACAGTTCCTCATCCCGCAACCGATACATGTCCTCCTCGAACTTCGGCAATTGGCCCGTGCCAATCATGGCGGCGCGGTTGATCAGAAATGGCGGGAACACTTCCGTAAACCCGTGCTCGCGCGTGTGCAAATCGAGCATCCAGTTGACCAATGCCCGCTCCAGCCGCGCACCGGCGCCCATGTAAAGAACGAATCCACTGCCGGAGATTTTCGCCGCGCGGGCGAAATCCAAAATGCCAAGCTCTTCCCCGATGTCCCAATGCGGTTTCGGCGGAAACGCGAATTTCGGCGGTTCACCCCACCGGCGCACCTCGGGGTTGTCCGCGGAATTTTT
>Ga0187859_10002149_pt1 | contig 12423 bp, 8 predicted proteins | sample June2016WEW_10_1_2_FD_133019 | JGI IMG/M metagenome (GOLD analysis project Ga0187859, IMG submission 133019) | Peatland microbial communities from SPRUCE experiment site at the Marcell Experimental Forest, Minnesota, USA - June2016WEW_10_10 | ecosystem: Environmental > Terrestrial > Soil >... | reverse complement strand
GCCGGTCACTTGGCGCGTAGTCGGCGTTTCGGCCTTGTGGCCGGCGCCTGTCAGAGCTCCGCAAGAGCACGGAATGGGCGTTTCTCGTCAACTTGACCCCGAACAGCCCAGGTTCCAGATTGCCCGTCATCCGTCCAGTAACTTCGATTGCCTTGATTCGCCCTGCTTGATCCGTGCGCATGTTGACTTGAAAATCAAAGAACCTTAACATCAGCGCCGATGTCCGATTCCGACCCACTCCTCGGAAGTAGTCTCTCGCATTACCGCATTCTCGAGAGAATTGGCGGTGGGGGAATGGGCGTTGTCTACAAAGCGCGGGACACGCGGTTGGATCGGTATGTCGCGTTGAAGTTCTTACCCGAAGACTTTGTGAACGATGGCCAAGCACTCGGACGATTTCGGCGTGAAGCCAAGGCAGCTTCGGCTCTGAACCATCCCAACATCTGCACAATTCACGACATCGGCGAACAAAACGGCAGAGCGTTCATCGTTATGGAATTTCTTGAGGGCGCGACCTTGAAGCACCGCATCGCAGGCCGGCCGATGGATTTGGCAACCATTCTCTCCATTGGCATCGAGATTGCCGATGCCCTGGATGTCGCCCATGTGGCCCGGATCATTCATCGTGACATCAAGCCGGCGAACATCTTCGTCACCCAGCGTAGCCGCGCCAAGATTCTTGATTTTGGCTTGGCAAAGATTTCGACTCCCGACAGCGAAGCAGCTACTCAATCCGTTGACCAGCAACAACTCACCAGCCCTGGCACGGCGGTCGGAACGATTGCTTATATGTCGCCCGAGCAGGTGAGGGGTGGCGGCCTGGACGTACGTACCGATCTGTTTTCCTTCGGAGTCGTGCTATATGAAATGGCGACAGGAACACTGCCATTTCGTGGCAGCACTTCTGGTGCGATCCTCGCCTCAATTCTCCATCGCGCTAGTGCGCCGGCCATTCGGTTGAATCCGGATATTCCCATCAGCTTGGATCAGATCATCAACAAGGCGCTGGAGAAGGACCGCAATCTCCGCTACCAGAGCGCGGCTGAAATGCGCACAGACCTGCAGCGCCTCCGCCGGGATTTGGTGTCGGACAGGGTTTCGCTAGGCGATGACCAAGAAGGACCCAGCGCTTCCCTAGGCGCGGAGATCACGAACCAGTTGATCGAGCACCAGTTCATGCTTACGGAACGCGTTTGCCGCAAGCTCGACCGCGCCACTCTCGATCCTCGAATTATCGGCGATCGTTTGCACTATGCAGACAACCAGGTTGGCTCGGATGTCCTGGTCTTCTTTCTTCATGGACTCGGTCTTGATCACGGAGACTTTGAGCCGATCCTCAAGCGTTTGGCGTATCGCGGCCTAAGTCCCACGCTCTACGGGTGCGAACCGGGTCGTCGGAGACGCATCTCCCTGTCACTTGCGGATCATGTGGTGATCTTGCGCGAGTGGTTGTGGGAAATCTCTAAACAATTCCAACCCGAAATAATCGTGATGGTCGGCTTTTCGCTGGGCGCGGACATGGGTTTCGAGCTGCTTTTGGGGCCAGCTGACGAGCCTGCGCCGCGTATTGACGCTTTCCTGTCGCTGGAGTGCAATTTGTCGCTCGATACCTGCTTTGCTTCGCGGGTTCTGGCAGGGATTTCCCCCGACCGTCCGGAAGTATCAATCGCCGAACTGAAGCGACTGGGCGACTCAGCCGCCTCGTTGGACGACTGGCTCAACATGCAGGACTATTTGGTGAAAGTGCTGCGGAAGTTCCAGGGCGATATTGGCGTGTTGCAGCGAGCTGCCGCCGATATTGTCCGTCCATTCAGTGAAAGCCCGGGATTCGAAGTGTTTGCGCGATGGTTCAAAGGCGCTCGCGGGCGCGTGTCGGCGCTGCGACTGGTTATCTCGAACGATTCTAGCTATCAGGCTGCGCTGGCGCGTTTGAAATTACAGAACCTCGACAATGGCATCCTCGGAGAGGAATTCCCGGAAGACATGATTACCGTATCAGGGAGCCCGGACCACTTTGGCTTGATGGCGGCGCAACACGTCTTGCGCCAAGTGGACGAGCTTGTTGCCGAAACGCGCAAACGCCGAAATCTTTCAGGCAAGCCTGGCTAACGGCTTCTCTTTCACATCCGATTGCTGTTTCTTGGGTCTTGCTAATCTGAGGTTGTTGCGATTCTGAACGATTTGTCGGCTACTCGGAAACTGGGTTTCGGCGAGCACTTGGACGAGAAGTCGGCATCTCGTATATGTGCCGTATCCGGAGTGCTCCCGGATGACGGGCAAACCCCAAGTTGGGACCAAACTCGGATCGCCGAGCTACGCCGGAATGGGCTTTCGTGGTCCCAGGTATGCCGAACCCTCAATGTGAGCAAGGGGAGCGCCCAGCGATCGGTTGCACGCTTGCCTCAAAGCACCGTGCTGGAGGCGGTTCCGAGGAGCGTGGCGGAAGTATCCGCGCTGTAGTCAAATCGGTGACCAACAATGCTCTTCCAGCGAGCATGACGGCACAGCACTCACTCAACACCGAGGTGCTTGGCTAAGGTTTTTTCCGCAAGCAGCCGTCCTAGTCCATCAACGACGAATAAAGCAGGTCATGGGGATTCAATTCCGCCCACATCGGCTACTATGTCCTTTCCATAGGTTTCCTGCACTGGGAGATCGGCTTGGCAACAGAGGCACAGACAGCTTTTTTCAGCTACAGCCGCGACGATTCCGAATTCGCCCTTCGTCTGGCCGAAGACTTGAAGGCGGCCGGCGCGAGCGTGTGGATGGACCAACTCGACCTGGTTGGCGGCCAGCGTTGGGCTGAGGCAGTTCAAGAGGCGCTGGAGAAATGTCCGCGCGTCCTGGCGATTCTGTCACCCTCGGCAATCACGTCGCCGAACGTCATGGACGAAGTGACCTTCGCCCTGGACGAAAGGAAGACGGTCATCCCGGTTCTCTATCGTGATTGCAAGGTTCCTTATCGGCTACGTTCCCTTCACCATATCGATTTTAGGACTGACTATGCTCGCGGGCTGAAGGCTCTGCTCAGAGCCCTCGCTGTGGAGCAGCGAGGCGCCGGTGGCGGTGTGGTTTCCGCTACCTTGGATGGGTACGACCAAATGCGTCTGGCAGAGCGCGCGCGGCTAGAAGAAGAACGCGAGCAGGCAGAACAGGCGCGACTGGAACAGGAGCGCAAACAGCGAGAGGAGGCAGCTCGGCTGGTGGCGGAGGCGGAGCGCGAACAGCGGGAACAGGCTGAGGCGGCGCGGTTCGCAGCGCAAGCGGAAGCGGAGCGCAAACATCAAGAAGAGGGAGCTCGGATTGCAGCACTGGCCGAAGCAGAGGGCAAGCAACGGGAAGAGGCGGCCAGGCTGGCAGCACAGGTGGAAACCGAGCGCAAGCAGCGGGAGCAGGCTGAGGCTGCGCGGTTGAGAGCACTGGCGGATGAGGAGCGCAAACAGCGGGAAGAGGCAGCCCTGCTAGCAACAACGGCTGAAGCATTCCGCAAGGAAGCTGAGCGAGTACGCCTGGAAGCAGAACGTAAGGAAGCCGCCGAGCGGTTGCGGCTGGACAAAGACCGCAAGGTCGAGGAGAGAGAGCGTGAACACGCTGGTCGTCCCCAACAGGGGCGAGAGCAAGGAGAGATTCCTAAGGTACAACTCGACAAGACATTACCTAGATATCCGGGTTGGTGGAAGGGCGGCATCACTATCTGCGCACTTCTGTTTGCTGCGTCCCTCTTGTACTGGACGGCATCGCGACCGCTCTCAATGCAGCAGGCAACAGGGTCTCAGAAGGGGCAGGCCGCAAACTCCGAGTTTCAGCTAAGGACGGAACAAACGGCGGCCACTGATAAGACAGCAGAGGATCAGAACAGGGCGTCCGCACCACCCAACGTAACGAAAGAACAGCAGGTTCCAGCCGCAGGGTTCAACCCTCAGCCCCTGACGCCGCAGTCGGGCTGGGCGGTGGGCGAACGCGGTACTATCCTGCACACCGAGGACGGCGGCGGCACGTGGAACCCGCAGAAAAGTGGCACCAGCGCAGAGCTGCGTTCCGTCGCCATTGCGACGCCGCAGTCGGGCTGGGCGGTGGGCGAACGCGGTACTATCCTGCACACCGAGGACGGCGGCGGCACGTGGAAGCGGCAGAACAGCGGTACCGGCGTATGGCTGAATTCCGTCGCGTTTGTCACGCCACAGTCGGGCTGGGCGGTGGGCGAACGCGGTACTATCCTGCACACCGAGGACGGCGGCGGCACGTGGAAGCCACAGAAAAGCGGCACCAACGGATACCTGAATTCCGTTGCCTTTTTCACGCCGCGGTCGGGCTGGGCGGTGGGATACAACGGAATCAGGCATACCGAGGATGGCGGGGACAGTTGGCAGAAGCAAGGCTCCATTGGGAACGGTGTGCCGCTTTCTATGACCTTCGTCACGCCGCAGTCGGGCTGGGTGGTGGGAACCGATTATTTCGGATACGGCACCATCCTCCACACCGAAGACGGGGGGCGCAGTTGGCAGAAGCAAAGCATTCCCACCACTGATACTAACGCTGATATGACGTCTGTTACCTTTGTCACGCCCCAGTCGGGCTGGGCGGTAGGGCAATTTGGCACCATCCTCCACACCGAAGACGGGGGCAGCGGTTGGCAGAAGCAGAGCGGTTCTCGCACCGGCACCTATCTAAACTCCGTCAGCTTCGCAACGCCGAAGTCGGGTTGGGCTGTGGGCCGTGACGGCGTCATACTGCATACCGACGACGGGGGCCGCAATTGGGAGAAGCAAAGCAGCGGCACGAGCTCAGAGCTGCGATCCGTCGCCATAGCTGCGCCGCGGTAGGGCCGGTCGTGGATGCACTTATGTGGGAGATTTTGTACTTTCGGTCCCCGCCGAAGAGAGTAACGCCTATTCCAGCTTCTCCAACTCCAGCGCGATGCCTTTCTCGCCGGCGGCTTTCTTCTCGGGGTACTTGCGGACCCAGGCTTCCCAGCTCTTGCCGGCGGCGGTGTCGCGTCCGGTGAAGGCCAGGGCGCGATGTCGGAATAAGCGATGGAAATGCAGCAAGGGCCATTGCTCAGATTTAGCATTTTCGGCTTGCCCAATTACCCCGTCGAATCGGTTCCGCTAAGTGCTTGATATTGTGGCACACGAGACCGTGCGGTTAGCTTGCCCGCAAACAGAAGTTTCTGGGCAACTGTCGAGACCTATTGGATAGGGATTGCTGCTTTCTGCCTGACGGCGTCCAAAATTGAGATTAACTGTGTCACCTGTTCGGGACTGAATAGGCCCTCAACTCCTCGTGCGCTGAAGTCGATGAACGGGGTTTCGTACAACCGCGACGGGTCTAGCCAGCCGCTCTGAGTCAGGTGGTCGATCACCAGGTTCACAAATTCGATTTGGTTGGCGTTGAGGGTCTTGTTGCTGAGAAAACCCTCGAACGCCCGCTTCGCTGCTTCACGGTCCAAGCCCACCAGAGACCGGATGAACAGTCCCAATCCGTTGGTCGTCGCCTTTGCCTCTTCGATCTCCGCCGGATTGCCTGTGCCGGCCCTGATCAACATTTGCTCTAATGCCTCAACGTCATCGGCACTGAGCGGTTCGTTGAAGCGCAGCTTATGAATTGCGGGCGCCTCCTCGTGCTCCTTCAGGAATTGCCGAACCTTCGAGCGGAATCGGTCCAGATCGACGCCGACACCAAAGCCCGGCATGTCAACGCTGGCCTCATCGCCGATGACATCCTCAAAATCGGTGTAGACCACCACACGTCCGGCCTTATCGATCAGCTTCACCAGCGAGCGAAGTTTGTTGCGTACATTCTCGAGGATTGGAGCCGTGACATCCTGCCAGAAATCGTCGGTCTGAATCTCCTCAATCAGTACGATCTGTTGCTGAACCATGGGAATATTCGCCTTCTCCTCCAAGGCGCTTGCTATCTCGTTTACTTGGTCCCGCAGCCGGGTGAATGATTTCTCTCCGCGCAGCACTGCCAGTTGAAGCCGCAGCATGAGGTAGTCAAACTCTTTCGCGTCCTGGTCTTCGTCAGCCTGCCCCGATGGCAGTCCCGCAACTTCGTGGATAAGTTCTGCCCGTTCCTCGAGCCCCAAGTTTTCCCAAGCCTCCGCCCTGCCATACTTCTCAACCAGCCATCGTTTCGGCCGGACGATGAAGTTGTTAACATTCATGGCGGCCACTTCGCCGTGCAGGAACGACGCTGTGTCCTTGCGCAATTCGGCATCCTGCCCGTCATCAGACGGCGAGTGATGTGGGCCGGAAAGCGCGGCAATCAGTTCTACGCGAGCCGCGAACAGGCGCTTGCCGAGCGACTCCCCGCTCGCACCCTCTGTGGTCTCGGGATTCTGGCTGAAGAACTCCAGGTTTTGGCAGTAATCGAAGACATAGAAAAACTTCTTGCTCTTGCCTGGCCCGAATAGGTCTGGGCGCAGCCGCGTGCCGCGTCCCACCATCTGCCAGAACTTAGTTTTGGACCGCACCAACTTGAAGAAAACCAAGTTCACGATCTCGGGGATGTCGATTCCCGTATCCAGCATGTCTACAGATATTGCAATGTGGGGCACCTTTGCCGGGTTCGAGAAGTCATCAATCAGCGACTGACCGTACTTAACCTCGAAATCGATCACCCGCGCGAACTCGCCCTTGTACTGCGGGTAATTCGCGTTGAAGCGGTCAGCGATGAACTCGGCGTGCTTGTGGTTCTTGGCGAAGATGATGGTCTTGCCCAGCCTGTCGCCGTTTGCGACCTTCTGCCCCCTTGTCATTAGGTGTTCGAGCACCTTGTCAACAGTGTCTTTGTTGAAGAGCCAGCGATTGACAGCTTCGGCCTCCACACGTTGCGGCGCTCCGTCCTCGCCCCAATCCAGCGCGTCCCACTCTTCCTTCTCGTCCTCCGAGAGTTGGTCATACTTGATGCCCTCTCGCTGGAATTTTAGCGGCACGGAAACAGCTTTCAGCGGCACTAGAAAACCATCTTTTACGGCGTCCTCCAGTTCGTAGGCATCTGTCGGCACTCCAGTCTCTAGCTCGAAGAGCCGGTAAGTATTTCGGTCTACTTCTGACTTCGGCGTGGCGGTCAAGCCAACCAGCAGCGAGTCGAAATAAGCAAAGATGGCGCCGTACTTCTTGTAGACTGAGCGATGCGCCTCGTCGATAATCACTAGGTCAAAGTGTCCCGGCCCGAACCTGCGCTGCTCGTCCTTGGTCTCCTCAATCAGGCCCATCGTGGTCGGGTAGGTTGAAACGTACACGCGCCCGCTGGCGTCATTCTCGGTTACGAGATTTACCGGAGACGATGCCGGAAGATGTTTCTTGAATGCACCTACCGCCTGATTCACCAGCGCAACTCGGTCTGCCAGGAACAGCACCCTCTTGACCCAGTTGCAACGCATCAAAACGTCGCACAGGGCGATAACGGTCCTCGTCTTGCCCGCTCCGGTCGCCATCACCAGCAGGGACTTGCGCTGGCGGTCCTGCTCGAACCGTTCGCCGATCCGGCGAATCGCTCGTGTCTGGTAGTACCGCTCGACAATTGCCTCGTCGATCACCGCGCTCGCCAGTGGCAACCGGGTGGTGCGCCGCTGAATCAGCAGCTCCAGTTCATCCTTCTTGAGAAAGCCCTGTACAGGTCGCGGCGGATAGAACTGGTCATCCCACAGCCAGTGCTCGTAACCGTTGCTGTAGAAGATCACAGGACGCTGGCCGAACTCCTTCTCCAGGCAATCGGCATAGAGTTTCGCTTGCTGTTGTCCGGCTTGTGCCGATTTCTTCGTGCGCTTGGCTTCGACCAGTCCTAGAGGCTTGCCGTCGTCACCCCAAAGCACGTAATCCACGAAGCCTTCGCCCTGTGCGTTGGGCATCCCCGTGACCGGGAACTCGGTATCCCGCTTCAGGTCGAGCGGCCAGCCGGCTTCCTTAAGCAGCAGGTCAATAAAGAACTCTCGGGTCTGTGCCTCGTTGTAGTCGTGGTCGTCGGGTACGGCTTTATTCGCTTCCTTGATGGCCGCAATCTCGGCCCGCAGCTTTTCCAATTCGGCATCGAGTGCCGCCTTGCCCGTCAGGATTTCGCTCAGCTTGGCGTCTTTCTGCGCCAACTGCTCGGCAAGCTGCTTCAGTTGCGCCAGCGTCTGTGGTGGAACAGGCGAGGTCTTCGGAAGCAGGTTCTGATCGAAAGCCGTGCCGTCAGCAGGCTTCTGGCCCTTGCCGTAGGTACGCACCAGCCAAAAGCTGAAGTGAAAAAGCTCGCGCACGGCGGTCAAGGCGTCGTACTGCGTGACGACCTTGCGGCTATGGACAGCCAGGTTGCCAAGGTCCTTGATGAGCTTCGCCTTCGAGTGGATCTTCGACCCTAACGCATCCTGAAACGTCGGCTCGAAGACGAGGGCGCTCAGATTGTCCTGATTGGGCAGCTTCAGAGACTTGTCGTTCTTGTAGAGCCATTGAACAGCAAGTTCCAATGTGCGGCGGGCGTAGAAGCAGGCCGCACGAGGATCGGGGTAGACCGACGCTTCGGCTTTGGTCCCCGAGTCGAACAGTTCCGGCCATTCGGGTTTGAGAAAGCCGAAGTTGGTCATGCCGACGCACCGCGCTGCCCGGCGATACGATGCGGCCTGAAATCCTCAAACTCAAACAACGGGCCGTCACATAAGGCTGAACGAACGGCATCAGCCGTAGCTGGAAGTCCTTTGGTTAGGTTTCTGATTCGTTCAAAACCCTCGGTGGGTCTAATAACCACCTCTACAAGCCAGAACGGAAACCTTTCAGGCGCTCCAAGCAACGTGTAAAGATGGTCAAGATCACCCCTCAACCTGCTGCCCGCGTCGGCGCCGTTTGGTAGCGGGCAGAACTGGATGTAGGCCAACGCCGCTATCCGACCTGTTACACACGCTGACGCAGCACGATGAACCGTCTGGTAAACCGCCTCGCCGAAGTGATCGAGTTGGAGTTGATTGTGCACATACGGCTGAAGTAACGAGAGCCATCCACCCATAACTTCGCGCCGGTTTGCGGGACTTTCGCCTTGAGTCAGCCAATTGGCAACTGTCTCATATCGCGGCTCAGTCCACTTGCACTCGATCGCCACGGAGCGATTTCCTTGGATGAGCATGATGTCCGTGTGCGACGGCTTGCCCCTGCCTCGTGGAGACATCACCTGATACTCAAGACGCACCTCGCACGAAGCGTCCCCAGTGCCTAACGACTCGGTAATTCTGTTCCAAAGGCTCTCGCCGTGCTTCAATAGCGACACAAGTGCCACAGTGGAGCGCGTAGGCGAAGCAAACTCGTCTTGGGGGTAGCGCCCCAGCGCCTCATCGATCGACGAAACCTGTTGGCCCTTGTAGAAGAGATTCATCTCGGTTCCTCTCGGAGCACCTGATGCATAAGATCGTCATGTACGGCCTCTGTTGTAGTTCGGCCTGACAATAGATGAAACCTGCTGGCGAAGGCGTCGCGCACCGGACGCCATAGCCCGTCATCGAGCTGTTGGTTGCACTGAATCACATTGAGAACTTCATATCCGGCATTCACCAGAGCATCTCGCAAAGCCTTCTCAATGGCGGCAACCTTCGCCCTTAGAGGCCGGTGCTGCTCCATTCCATCCGCTTCCTCTAGCACTGGGCCATAAGCGACGAGTTCCAACGACCGACATTCGCTGGGTTCTATGTTTTTGGCTTTCAGGTGACGCGCAAGCGCATTGGCGTGTTCATTCGTCCCGAGGTGCTGGCCAAGGCGCGTAAAGGGCGATTGTGCGTTCGGAGAAGAACTATCGCCGGTCATGCCCACGTACAGGACTGGATCACCGGCTTTCGGAACGATTTCCCACACGTATAACCAAAATCCGCGCCTGAGAAGTTCGCCGGTCAGGGAAACTCGATGGAGAGAGGCGCTCGACATTCGCTCACGCTCCCCTGTACACCGTATCGGAATTGAGTCCGTCAGTGAGATACGGTGTAAAACCGGCTAACAGGATGCAAATCGCAACCATATCGCGCATCTCAAGGGGCCGAAGCACGCCTTTGGCGCTGGTGCCGTGTCTAATCCCCGGATAATCAGAAGCGAAACCATATAACTTCTTGAGTGACTCTCGGACGGTTGCGTGAGGCCAGCTATTGAGTTCATCAGCCATAGCACCGAGCGTTTTCTCGGTTACCCCCGGGCAAGCATGACCAAGTCCCTCGAGCAGCATCACCTGCTTCCCGATACAAGCTTTGATCCGCGCGTCGGAACAGCCAAAACGCAAATCTCTGACCGTTTCCTCAAACTCAGTCATGAGGGTACTGAGATGAGCGTCTTGAGCGACCAACGTGTGCAGATCACCCAAGAGACTGGCGAAGACACCGGGTAGGGTTGGACAAAGAGTACAAGGGCGGCGTAGGTCGTAACGCAGGCTGAATTTGTCAATGAACGAGGTGAGCAGGAGGAAATAGTGATTTGACAAGGGATCGCCCGCCAGGTCCTCCAGGACAGCGTGAGCATTCTCCAGGAAGGCAACCAGGCTTCGTTCACCCGCCAAATCCTGGGCGCTCGCGTTCTTGAAAGCCTCGGCGCTTCGGTTAGGATCGTCGATGATTTCCGCCAACTCTTCGATCGAAGGCTTCGTTTTGAGGGCGGCCGCCAGTTCCCTATACAGTTCGGCGAAAAGATCGCTGGGGCTTGCCTCATGGGCAGCAAGCGGCTCCCAAAGCTCACCCCAAGTCTCGGTCCAGACTGCAAGGAACTCGCCTCTCATTGGAGAAGTTCTCCCCGGAAGGCAAGAGATTGCAAAGCCAAGAACAACTCGTGTGCTTTATCCTCAGCAGCTTGGCTCAGGTTCCGTTGCCGTGTTAAGCAGCGTATTTGCGCGTCAAATCTCTGAATTAACTCGTTGGTTGGAATTGGTACAGGAAGACTTCTCAGGTCTCCAAGGGAAATAAACTTCTGGCTTCCCCCGCGGCTTGTCCGGGACAAAACATAATCAAAATAGTGAGATCGAAGAAGAGCGCGAAGGTAGATGTTCGAGGGTGCGCCCGCTGGAAACTTTATAAGAGCGACGTTCTTAATCGCAAAACGAGGCTCTTGCTCAACCAAGACCGGGTTGCCAATGGTGCCGATCATCGGCATGATGAGGTCACCTTTGTCTACCTTCGATCGGCTATTGACAGCATCGTAGTCTGCCTGCGAGATGAAGTTGACATCGCTGAGATCGATGTAGCCATCAACCAAGTTTCGTGAGGTTACAAGCGGATAGCCCTCAGAAACGTATTTTGGGGAGTCGTGGGTTCCATCTCGGACATCGCAGATATTTCCAAGCGGTACTACTGGAAAGTCATATGGGTTCAATACTAGGTCGCCGAACACAGCTGGGGAATCCGGTCGAAAGTGAACGCGATTCCGCTTTGAAGCCGAACACGATTCCGTTGTGATTCCGAACAGCATTCCGGTCTGAAGGTGAACGCCGATTCCGGTGGGAAGGCGAACAGTTTTTTGTCGCCTGGCGGAATGGCGTTCGGCTTGGAGCGGAATGTTTTCCACAGACCTACAGCAGGAGGCGAAGCGACGCTGGACAATCACCCGGCATTGAAACTCCATCAATGAAGGAGGACAGGGTGCCGGCCAGGAGAAAGTCCATGCGGAAAGTCAAAGAGGTCCTGCGGTTGAGGTTTGAGTTGGGGTTGGGGCAGCGCCAGATCGCACGCAGTTGCGGAATTGGGCTGGGTACGGTCCACGAGTATCTGGAACGGGCAGTAGCAGCCGGGATCGGTTGGCCGTTGCCAGAAGGCTTGGGCGAAGAAGAACTGGAAGCCAAACTGTTTGGCAACCAGCCCGTGCAGGCCGCAGCGGTGCGACAGCGGTCACAGCCGGATTGGAATACCATCCATCAGCAACTCCAGCAACATCGTCATCTGACCCTGCAGTTGGTGTGGGAAGAATACCGGCATGCGAATCCCGAGGGGTATCGCTACAGTTGGTTTTGCGAACGCTATCAACACTGGCGGCGACACCTGGATGTAGTGCTGCGCCAGGAACACAAAGCCGGGGAAAAGATGTTCGTGGACTGGGCGGGGGCAACGATTCCCGTCTATGACAGTACAACGGGGCAAGCCTGGCCAGCATCGCTGTTTGTTTCTGTGCTGGGTGCCAGTTCCTATACCTACGCAGAAGCGACTCGGGATCAGCAGTTGGAAGCCTGGATTCAGGCGCACATCCATGCGCTGGAGTTTTTCGGCGGGGTGCCGATTCTGGTAGTACCCGATAACACCAAGACGGCGGTCACCCGAGCCTGCCGCTACGATCCAGACCTGAATCCCCCCTATGAAGAAAGAATTCCTTCTCACGGCTTCATACCGAGCACCCCTGAAGCAGAGCTCCCCAAGTCAGAGAAAGGAGACGAAGCTGATTCGTAAGTTGGGCCCATGGCATTCGACAATTCCCACTCCCGCTCGCCCCG
>Ga0187859_10002146_pt1 | contig 12432 bp, 14 predicted proteins | sample June2016WEW_10_1_2_FD_133019 | JGI IMG/M metagenome (GOLD analysis project Ga0187859, IMG submission 133019) | Peatland microbial communities from SPRUCE experiment site at the Marcell Experimental Forest, Minnesota, USA - June2016WEW_10_10 | ecosystem: Environmental > Terrestrial > Soil >... | reverse complement strand
AATTTATTTTTGCAGACCACGGCGTCGGGCGATCCGATTGTGGGCGCGCCCGGAGGCAGCGAAGGTTTGGGAACGATCGTGCAGGGGATGCTCGAGCAATCGAACGTGAGCGTGGTGACCGAGTTCGTGAATATGATCGTGGCGCAGCGATCGTATGAAGCAAATTCGCGGGTGGTTAACGCGGCCGACCAGATGCTGCAGACTATTAACAACTTGGGCAGATAGCAGTCGGGGGTTTCTTGATGAAATGTTCCATCATCCTGACGATCATGTTGCTCGTATCCGGGAATCTGTTTTGTAAAGCCGAGTCGGCGTGCCGCGATGTGACGGTGCGAGACAGCGTGGAGGCGGAACGGGAGGAACTAACTTTGGCGGATTTGCTGGAGCACGGCACCTGCCTGGCGCTCCGCCAATCGGCTGCCGGGATCGGTCTTGGGGTCTCGCTGCGGGCGGGCAGCGAGCGGGTGATCGATGGGCGGCGGATTCGCGAACTGGTGGAGGGATTGGGCGGCCAGGATACGCGGTTCACGAAAATGCGCATGGAAATTCCGGCACGCGTTGTGGTGCGGCGCGCGGGCGGAAATAAATCCTGCGCGGAGATCGCGCAGTTCGTGGAGGCCGCGACATTGTCGCAGTCGAGTGAAGCGGCTTCGCTTTTTGAGAGGAAAAATCTGGATTGCCCGGCGGCGCGGAGCGTGCCCCGGGAAGCTTCGTTGGAGCTGGTGCGAAGCACCTGGAATCCGGGATTGCGGCGGTGGGAATTTGCATTGCGCTGCGCCGATGCGGGCGCATGTGTTCCGTTTTTGGTCTGGACGCGGCCGCAGAAAAATTCGCAGTCGAGCACGGCAGCGGGAAGAGATCTTGAATTATGGCGCGAACGCGCAAATTTTATTTTGTCGTCCGCCGAGGCGCGGAAGGAGGGAACGAATGACCAAGCTCAATTTGTAAAGCCTGGGCAGACGGTAACTCTCACCTGGGATCAAGGCGGCATTCGTGTGACGCTGCCTGTGACCAGTCTTGAGGCAGGCGGAATGGGCGAGACGGTGCGGGTGCAGTTGAAGAATGCGGCGCGCATTCTGCGGGCGGAAGTGGTCGGCGACAGGCTTGTGAGGGCGGAATTGTGAAAGCGGCGATGGGGAGAATCGAAAGCTCGTTTCCAAACCCGTTTCCAAATATGGGACGCGTGCGAAAAAATCGCGCCGCGAAAATTATTCTGGTTTTCGCCCTGCTTGCTCTGCTGATTCCCGAGGCCGTGGCATGGCCCAGGAAAAAAAAAGATGCAGTAAAGCCCGATCCCCTGGCCGATTACATCCGGCGCATGGGCGGGGGGGCAGCCAGTCCGGCGGCGTCTTCGCTGGGCAGTCTTTGGGTGGACAATGGGCGGCTGGCCAATCTGGTGGCGGACTACAAGGCCTCGCGCGTGGGCGACCTGGTGACCATCAACGTCTCGCAGAATTTGTCGTCGACCAATACCGGAAATGTCGCCACCGCGCGCACCTATGCGGCGAGCTCGGGCATCACCGCGCTGGCCGGACATATCTCGACCAGCGGGGTGGCGAATGTGTTCTCGCCCAATTCGTCGCAGGCGCTGAACGGCAAGGCGCAGGCCACTTCGACCACGGCGTTGAGCACGACGCTCACCGGGCGTGTGGCTGCGGTGCTGCCGACGGGAACCCTGGTGGTGGAGGCCGAGCGCCAGATCATGATGAACGAGCAGCGCGAGACGGTGATTGTGCGCGGGCTGGTACGGCCGGGCGACCTGGATGCGACCAACACCGTGGTTTCGAACAGCGTGGGCAATCTGGAAGTCGAGGTGAAGGGTAAGGGCGTGATCAGCGACGGTACGCGCCAGCCCAACGTGGTGGTCCGCTGGCTGGTGAAGATTTTGGGGTTCTAGGGAAGTTGCATCCGCAAAAGTTATGAGACAAGTTGCGCAGCGCACGTCGCCGTTGGTTCTGTCTTTATTGGTTATTGTTTTTTTGGCTGCCGCTTTGGCGGCGGGCCAAGCCGCAGATCATAAAGTACTGATTCGCGACGTAGCCAGCGTGGAAGGGATTCGCAACAATTCGCTGATTGGCTATGGGTTGGTAGTTGGGCTTAAGGGCACGGGCGATAAGCAGCAGACGTATTTCACGATCCAGACGCTGGCCAGCATTTTGCAGCGTATGGGGGTGGAGATTCCGGCAAGCGTGGTGCAGACAACGGTACAGGTGAAGAACGTGGCGGCGGTGTTTGTTACGGCAAGCCTGCCGCCGTTCGCCCGGCCTGGGATGCCTCTGGATGTGAACGTATCGTCGGCGGGAGATGCGCGCAGCCTCGAAGGTGGGCTGCTTTTGCTGACGCCGTTGTACGCGGCGGATGGCCAGGTGTATGCCGCGGCCCAGGGACCGCTGGTGGTGGGAGGATATGCGGCCGGGTCGGGAACGAATTCGAAGCAGGTGAACCATCCGACGGTGGGGCGTATCCCGAATGGGGGGCTGATCGAGCGCGACAGCTCGCTCGACCTGGCGAAGCTGCACCGGTTGTCGCTGCTGCTGAACGAGGCCAGCTTTACCACGGTCGAAGAAATGGCGGGCGTGATCAATCACGAGCTACCCGCTTCGGCGGCGAAGGTGGTGGACAGCCGGCGGGTGGAGATCGAAATTCCCTCGCCGGGCAATACGGATGTTCCCGCGCTGCTGGCGAAGATCGAAAATCTGCCGGTGCAGGTGAGGCGCAAAGCCAAAGTGGTGGTCAATGAGCGCACCGGTACGGTGGTGATGGGGCAGGACGTGCGGCTGGGCGCGGTGTCGATTTTGCACGGCAGCTTTTCGATCGAGGTGACCACAACGTATTCGGTTTCGCAGCCCAACTCCCTGAGCAAAGGGCAGACCGAGGTGGTGCCGGAGACGCGGCTGCGGGCCTCGGACAGCCCGGCGCGCAGCGTGGCGCTCGAAGAGGGTGCCAACGTGGAGGAGCTGGTGACGCGGCTGCAGGCGATTGGGGCTACGGCGCGCGATGTGGTGTCGATTCTGCAGGCGATCAAGGCGGCGGGCGCGTTAGAAGCGGAGCTGGAGGTGATTTGAATGAGCACGATTTCGGGTTTCGCAACTTCTTCGTTCCCCTCGGCCGGCTCCTGGCTGCCGTCGGCAAACCCTGTTTTGGGCAAGGGAGAAAAAGCGGCGCGGGACTTTGAAGCGCAACTGATCGGGTCGGTGCTGGAGTCTCTGGAAAAAACCTTCGCCGCGCTTCCCGGGCAGGACGCCATTGCGGGCGAGGACGATTACAACTACATGGGCACGCAGGCGCTGGCCGGCGCCATCGCGGCCGACGGCGGCTTCGGCATCGCGCACATGATTACCCAGAGTTTTCGCGCGCACGAAGGTAGCCGGTAACCCCGACAAGAGCACGATTTGCAAGCATGCAGTGGCAGATCTTAAAGTTCCCGGTAACTTATGCCGATAGAACAAGATGAGGGTTCCCGTGGGCGGTGGTGGCAGCTCTACCCAAAAAAAATTAAAGTTTTTTAACGGGCTGCCGATGGTTGAATTGCATGGGCAATTCAATGGAGGAAACGGGCATGAGAATCGATTCGAATCCGGGTGCGCAGCCGCTGCCGGCGGCCACCGGGAGCGGCAATCCGACTACTGCGGCGGCGGAGGCGCGGTCATCGCCCAGTTCCGGGACTTTGGGTGAGGATCAGGCGCAGCTTTCGGGAGTGCATGTTCAAATTCAGGCGCTGGTGGCGCAAGTGGCGCAGCTGCCCGAAATAAATCAGGAAAAGGTGAACGCTTTGCGCCAGTCGGTGGTGGCAGGCACCTATCGAGCCAGTCCCGAGCGGATCGCGGACGCCATGTTCTCCGACATGGTGGAACCGATCGCCGCGTGATTTGAACAGTGGGGAGACGGCATGTTTTCCGGCGAGTCCAATAGTGGGGGCCAGATTATTTTCTGCGCCAGTTCTTTGGAGAGCCCAGAAAATCGCACGCAGCGACGGTTGGGGCTGATGCGGGAGTTGCGGACAAGCCTTGCTGGCAGCCACGAAGCTTTGCTGGCGCTCGATCTTGCCGGCATACAACGGGGAACGCGCGAGCAGATGGAGTTGGAGCGGCGATTGGCGGAGGAACTTCGGACGGCGGAAATTCGGCAAGCGCGTCCATGCCGCGAGCAACAGCTGGAAGAAGAGCTTCGCCGGATTGAGCGGGAGGTTTTGCAGGCTTTGCGGGTGCAGGATGCGCTATTGGCGCGCCTGCGCGGCAAGTTGCGCGTGCTGGCGAATACGCTGGCGGAGCCGGGGGGCGATTATGGCGCGCTGCTCGAAAGAAATGGAGCGCTATGCCGCTTTGGCTTCAAGTCAGGATTTAACCGAGATTCGCAGGCTCGGAAACAGTTCACGCTGGAAGAGCCAGCCCAATAAATACGCCGGGGATTATGGTATTTTTCCGCTGCCGATGAAATCGGAGAAAGAGTGCTGACGGATGTCGAGCCTGAATGCCAGCCTGTCGACCGCCTTAAGCGGCCTGATCGCCGAACAGGGCGCGCTGGAGGCCACGACCAACAACGTGGCCAACGTCAACACGCCGGGATATTCACGGGAGGTGCCGGTGCTGGTGGCGAGCGATCCGGTTGTGGTCGCGCCGCTGACCTACGGCTCGGGCGTGACGCTGCAAAGTATCGAGAGCATACGCGATCCCATCCTCGAATCGCAGATTCAGCAGCAGACCCAGGGACAGGGGCAGTATAGCGCGCTGGCTACCGCCTTGCAGCAGACGCAGGTGAACTTCACCACCAGCACCAGCGACATTGGGACTTCCATCTCTAATTTTTTTAACAGCATCAACCAGCTATCCGCCAATCCTTCGGATCTTTCGCTGCGGCAGGATGTGCTCACCGCGGCAGACAATCTGGCCACCAGCTTCAACGCCACGGCCAACAACTTGACGCAGCAGCGGACCAGCCTCGACCTCAACGTGGTGCAGCAGGTGGGACAGATCAACCAGCTTACGCAGCAGATCGCCGCGCTCAACGGGCAGATCAGCAACCTTGAGAATGTCGGAGAGAGCGCGGGAACGTTCATCGACCAGCGGCAGCAGGCGATCGACCAGCTCTCGTCGCTGGTGGATGTTTCGGTGATTCCGGCGGACAACTCGCTTACGCTCACGACCGCCAACGGAGCGCCACTGGTTACTGGTCAGCAAAACTTCCAGCTCACGACGCAGACCAACTCCCAGGGGCTGCACGATATTTATTCCGAAGGCAACGACATTACCAGCCAGATCACCTCCGGCCAGCTGGGGGGGACGATCGAGGCGCGCGATCAGGAGATTCCTGCGATTCAGACGCAACTCGATACTCTGGCTGCGGGACTGGCCAATTCCGTGAACGGAGTGCAGGTGGCCGGATTCGATCTCAACGGCAACGCAGGAACGGATTTGTTCAACCCTCCTCCCGCCTCCGGCGTGGGTGCGGCCGCCAGCCTGTCGGTCGCGATCACCGATCCCTCGCTGATTGCCGCCAGTTCCGATGGCTCGCCGGGCAGCAATGGAAACGCGGAGGCGTTGTACGCCCTTAGCAATCAGGCTGTAATCGACGGCCAAAGTCCCACCGACTACTACTCCAACATCGTCTTCAACGTAGGCACCGATGTGTCGAATGCCTCGGCGCAGCAAACGGCTTCCGCGGCTGTGTTGCAACAGCTCAACGATCAGCGCGCCTCAGTCTCCGGAGTATCGCTCGACGAAGAAGCGGCCAACATGGTGCAGTATCAGGATGCGTATGAAGCGTCGGCGCAGGTGATTACCACGATCAACGACATGATGTACGCCGTGATTCAAATGCCCACCTTAACCGGATAAAAATATGCGCGTGAATCCCAATCCGTATCCCGACCTGGTCGCAGCGGCGGAGGCGACGCAGCAGCAGATCAATACCGACGAGGAACAGATCTCTTCCGGGCAGGCGGTGAACGTTCCCTCCGACAATCCGGCGGCGGCGGCGATCCTGGTGCAGAACGCAGCGCAAACTTCCCAGGCCGATCAGTTCGAGCGCAGCATCGGCAGCATTCAGGGAGAAATCCAGAACGCCGATACGGCCCTGAACTCCGTCACCACGGCGCTGCAACAGGCGATTACTTTGGGAACGGAGGGTGCGAATGGAACGGTGAATGCCGCCGACCGGCAGGCCATTGCGACCCAGGTGGAGGGCATTCAAAACCAGCTAGTCAGCCTGGCGAATCTTTCCTATCAGGGCAATTACGTCTTCGCCGGCACGGCGACGCAGACCTCGCCTTACGTGCTCGATGCAAGCTCCCCCTCCGGCGTCACGTATCAGGGAAACTCCGGGGTGAACAGCGTGACCTTGGGCAATCAATTCAGCCTGCAGACTAACCTGCCGGGATCGCAGATTTTTTCGGCGCCGGGCAACGACATGTTCCAGAGTATTCAGGACCTTATCAACGGATTGATCAGCGGGAACGGGATCGGCACGGCGGTAAACGAAGTTGACACCGCCATGAATTACGTCGACGCGCAGCGCGTCTTCTATGGCAACGCGCTGAACCAGCTGAACCGACGGCAGAATTATCTCAGTACGGAAACCACGCAACTGGCGCAGCAGCAAAATACCGTGGGAGGCGCGGATCTTACAGTGGTGATCAGTAATTTGACTACTTCGCAAACTTCGCTGCAGGCGACGCTGCAAGCGATCGCGGACACGGCGAATGCAAATTTGTTTGAGTATTTGCGGTAGTGCAGGTTTTGTTTCAGCCGTCCCTGCGGGACCGTTCTTTCTTAATTAAACGGCTTACCCGCATTGAAAGGCCCGTCTATTGGTCGAGCGTTCCTGCGAACGCTTTGCTTTCGTTTCGTCTTGCTCATGCCGGAGGAAGGGAGTGATGAGGAAGAATGCCTGGATGCGGACGGCATACTGGACGCGGACGGCATAACGGATGTCGTGTTGGGATCCTTCGACTCCGCCTGGCTTCGCTTCGCGCAGCCGTTGCTATGCTCAGGACGCCAATTCTGATTGAATGCCTACCCAGACTCTACAGGGTTTGGCGGGAGGCTTGCGCCCATTCCACGGCTAACTGTATACGCGCCCGCTGGGTTTCTATTCTTGTCCGCTCGGCCAGCAATTGGTGGTGGATGAAAGGCATAAGTTCGCGCAGGCGTTCCACGTTTCTACGATATTCATCCAGCTCGCCATCGAGCTCGGGATCGGCGCCTTTTGGCGGAATTGGTTGAGCGCGCAAGCCCGCGCCGGCGCGCAGCAGTTCCGAAAGAAGTGTGGAGATATCCGAGGGGGTGGCGACGCGGCTCGGTGTACAGTCCACATCCATGCTATCGAGCCAGGAACGAAGGCGCGAGTTGATAACGTGCAAATCCTGCGATCGCGAGAGCATCACATGTGGCATTAGGCGCTCCAGCCGGCGAACGAAGAATTCGAGGAAGAAATTGCCGGAGGGGTTGCGCTGGATTCGGAAGATGCGGCAGCGGACATCTCCGTTTCGCGCTCCGCTTGCAGCCATGCTGCATGAACGTCCGTCAGGAGCGAGATTTGTTGTTGCAGCAGAGGAAGCGATTGTTTGCAGTGTGCTTCCGTCAGTCCGTAGCGGATGACGCTGTAGAAGCGTGCCAGGTTCCTCGCCACTTCGCCGCCGCGCTCCATATCGAGCGAGCCTTGCAGTTGGGCGATCACCATGAAGGCATGGTTGATATGGCGTGTGCGGGTTTCGATGTCGCCCTTTTTCAGCGCGGCTACGGCGCGGCGCAGATCTTCGATGGCCTGTTCGTAGAGGCAGATGACGAGGCGTATGGGACTTGCTCCCCGGACGGCGGCTTCGCGGTATGAGGATCTGGCATCCATCTCGTTATAGTCCAGAAGTGAGAGTGGGCTCGCTGGAAATCAGCGCTCCGGAAGACGAAGTACCCGAACCCAACGTGCCCAGCGTCTCCGTTATTTCTTGCAGGAGAAGCGGGTAGCCCTGCAGCGAAGCGTTGACCGAATCGTACTGCTGGGTCAACGAGGTTTGTTCGGAGTTCAATTGGGTTTGGAAATTGGTGATATTGGTTGTGAGGTCGTTCTGCTCCTGTTCGTTTTGCGTTACTTCCACGTTCAACGGCCCGGCCGTGGGATCGGTCAGGCCGGTCAGATCGGTATTGAAATTATTGGCGAAGCCCGTGGCTGACGCGTTCTGGAAAAAGTTCTGCACCGCCGAAGGATTGGAAGCCACGATCTGGTCGAAGGATTGGCCGCTCGCGTTGTTGCCGACGGTCAATGTGCCGTCGTTGTTCATGTTAATGCCCAGCGAGGCAAGGTTGATGAATCCGCCATTGCCAGTGATGGAGTAGGCTGCATCGGCCAGAATGCTGGATTGCACCGAGCGCAGGGAAACGTCGGATTCGAGCGGGGGAGCGGGCGTGGCACCGGTGGGATCGACGACATATTGCGCGTTGATGTCGCCGACCAGCGAGTTGTAAGCGGTAACAAAGTTGTTGACGGCGGTGCTGATCTGGCTGGTGTCGGGCGCAATGGCCAATGAAACCGGAGTGCCGGGATCGGCGCTGAGCAGGTTCAACGTCACGCCCTGGATGGCGGTGCTGTTAGTGTTGCTGGAGGTGTTAAAGCTCAATCCATCGACGGTATAAACCGCGTTGGCCGCGCCCTGGCCCGCACCGAATGCCAGACTCGTATTGTTCGAGGTGATCGACAAAGCGCCGGCGCTGCCGGTATTCTGGCTTTGCAATTCGAGAACTGCGCCGCTGCTGTTGCTGACCACGTTGGCGGTGACGCCCCAATTGTTGGCCGCGCTTTGCGTATTGATGTAGCTTGCCAGCGTGGTCAGCGTATCGTTACTGCCCTGCGTGATGGGAATGTCGAACGGCGAGGCATTGGTTCCCACCTGCAATTTGATATCTCCCGAGGTATTTCCGCCGGAGAGAATGGACGTGTTGACGCCGCCGCTGAAGATCGTGGAATTGAGCGTGCCTACTGTGGCCACGTTATTGACGACGATTTGATGGGTTCCGGCGACGGCATTATTTGCCGCAGTGGCAGTAAGAACCGACGAGTTGGAAGAGGTTGCCGCCTGCCCTGCCAGCGCCCCTGCCGGATCGGCCAGAGCCTGGACTGCCGTCTGGAGGTTGGTGAGATCGTCTTCGATTCCTTCCAGCGCGCCGTTCTGGGTTGCCAGCGTTGTATCTTGCTGCTGCCATACGGAGATCGGGCCGCTCTGCTCAGTGATGATCTGCTGCACGAGGGAACTGACGTCGATGCCTTGTCCGGAAAGGATGGTAGAGGGATTGAGGCTAATGCCCATTATCTTTTCCTCCTTCCACCGCGGCTGATTTGGCTGCAGTCTCCGCGGCTAGTTCCTGAGAAATGTCACGAGCCAGATTGAGCAACACCTGCGGCGGCACCTGCAAAATCAGAGTGCCCTGCTGGTCGACGAACTGGTACACCGCGATTTCGTCCGGAGGTTCCAGCTGCACTTTGACAACATCCGGCGCCGGACCGGAGCGCGTGGAGTGAATTTGCAAATCTTCGTTTTCCCCAGATGAATCGTCTCCCGGAACAGGAGAAAGTGTGGCTCGCCCCTGCACACTTCCAGCTTCGACTTGAGATTCAGCCTGATGCGGGAACAGAGTTGCTGCACTCGTGCTCATATCAAGACGCGAAGTGGAGCAGGCCGCGATAGGCGGCCTGCTCCTCATCCGGTTATTGCAACAGCTTCAAAACAAGTTGCTGTTGCTGGTTGGCCTGGGCCAGAGCGGAGATGCCGGTCTGTTCCAGAATGGAATATTTCGTCAGATTCGCGACGGCTGTCGGAATATCCGCGGCGGTGATGGTATTTTCGGCCGAAGTCAAGTTTTGCACCTGACTGTTGATAACGTTACTGGCGGCGGTGAGTCGGTTTACGCTTGCGCCCAAGGTGCCGCGCGTACTGGCCACATTCGCGATGGCCTGATCGATTAAAGTAAGCGCAGATTGTGCATCGGATTGGGTGCTGAGGTCTGTATTAGCGAGGTTTACCGTGCTTCCGCCGCTTCCATTTGTAATGCTCGCAGTCGAGAGTCCCCCAATGACTACGCCGATCTGGCTGGATCCAATGGAGGTTGCGTCACTGAGAAAGATGTTGGTTTCAGCCGCGCCAATTTGCAATGGGTTGCTGAGCGTGCCTAAGGCTGCGGCTACGGTGGCGCCGGAAGCAACATTGTTGTTGTTATTAGGATCGGTGACAACCAGATTGCCGGCAGAATTCAGATAAGCCGTGAGGAGCGCCGGGTCGGTGGTCGGGTTGTTGATGGCGTTGATCAGAGCGCCGACGGTTCCGGTGCCTCCGGCGGCTGTGTAAGTAAAAGTCTTGCCGCCGGCCGTAAGAGTGGTTGTGCCGTTGGCAATTGCCGTGGCGTCGGTCAAACCGGCGGCGCTGCTGACGAGCTCATTGAGATCTGGCGTCGGTACCCCGGTGGTGTTAGGCGTGACGAAGTTTGTCGGAGCGCCCTGCACGGTAGCGCCCAGCACGGTGTCGTTGGTGGAAACCGCGAGATCGCCTCGGTTCTGAGGATCTGTGATCTCGAGGGTTCCGCTGACCAGCGCGGCTTTCGCGCCCACTGTAGTGTCGGAATTGATGGCATTGATCAGATCCTGCACCGTGGAACTTGCAGTCGTCGGATTGGCGAACGTCGCGCCCAGGGTAGTGTCGCCTTCAGTTGCAGCGAGATCGCCCTGGTTGGTGAGATCCTGGAATTGAATGCTTCCGTTTTGGACGGTGGCCTGATAACCGGTATGACTCGCATCGGTACCGGCGACCGTGATGTTTGCGGTGTTGGCTCCGGTATCGATCGCGGTAATCAGTTCCCCCACTGTCGAGCCGTTCGCGCCTACGGTATAGGTCGTGGTGCCCGTGCCACGCGTAAGCGTAATCACATCTGCTGCGGTGAGAGCGGTATTGGCGTCGATGCCGGTAGCGCTGCCCACCACTCCATTCGGGTTTGTACCGCTGGTGGTTGCCGCAGTGTAAGTAAAGGTCTGTCCACCTGCTGAAACTGTTGTCGTGTCGCCCTGCGTAAGCACATCGTTTAGATTCAGCGTGCCTGCTGCGGCGGGGCTGTTTTGCTCGTTAAGGTTCGGTTGGGTGCCGGATTGAAATACAGCCTGACTGTTATATGTGGTCGCGGTGCCGATGCGGTTAATTTCATCGAGGATCGAAGAGTATTGCGCCTGAATCGCGGTGCGCTGCGCATTCGAAACCGTACCAGTGGCCGACTCGGTGGCCAGCGTGACTGCGGTGTCGAGCAAGGTCGTGACCTGGGCCAATGCGCCATCGGCCAACTGCAACTCGCCGACGCCGTCGTTTGCGTTCGAAACCGATTGCGAGAGGGCTGCGATATTAGCCTGCAATCCATTAGCGATGGCGAGGCCGGCAGGATCGTCGGCACCGGAGTTGATGCGCGACCCGGAAGACAACTGCTCGAGGGTTGAGTTCAGAGCGTTGCTGGTGAGCGTGAGTTCGTTCTCCGCTGCCAGCGAGGGAATGTTATTCAGGATACCTAGAGGCATTTTATTTCTCCTTTGCATGAGTTGGTCCCGCCATCTTTTTTGGAACCGCTCCTCAGTACGGGATCTCTGCGGAGTTTCTGCTCCAGTTCTTACTTACGGAACCCGAATGTCTTTCTGCTCATCGGCAATTTGCGATTTCGCTTTAGGGGCGAATCGCGGGCGGGCTCTACCGAACGTAATTCCAAAGTAACGCTCGCCGACTGTGCGCGGCATAAGCTCTTCAGCGGCTCGCCGATAACCTTTCTCAAAGGCCTGCGCTCGTTGTGTGTAAGACGTGGCAACAGCCCATCGGAGGAAACTATGATCCGGCTAACGCGGCTCAACAACCAGGCCTTGATGGTGAATTCCGATCTCGTCAAATTTGTGGAGCAGTCGCCGGATACGGTGATTACGCTGACTATGGGAGAAAAAATTGTGGTGCGGGAGAGCGCGGAGGAAGTTTTAGCGCGGGTGATCGAATTCCGGCGTTCGGTTTTGCAGGGATTGTCTTACCCCTGGGACAGCTCTTCTTTGCATGTTTCTTTTCCGCGCGCCAAACGTGCTGACGCAGGTAAGAGGGAACTGGAAAAGTGAGCGTGGACAAGGCCAGTCTTATCGGCATCACGCTGGCGCTGGGCGGAATTTTGGCTGGGCTCCTGCTTGAGGGCGGGAACCTGGGCCAGATCCTGCAGCCCACGGCGGCCATGATCGTGTTTGGCGGAACCTTTGGCGCGGTGATGCTGCAGTTTCCCCTGCCGATCATTTTGTTCGCCTTCCGGCAACTGGGTTCCGTTTTCGTCAATCCGCAACGGAATCCGGAAGCGACGATCCACCAGCTTGTGGAATACGCACACAAAGCACGACGAGAAGGGATCGTGGCCCTCGATGCAGAGTTGGAAGAAATTGAGGAGGGTT
>Ga0187859_10002145_pt1 | contig 12435 bp, 16 predicted proteins | sample June2016WEW_10_1_2_FD_133019 | JGI IMG/M metagenome (GOLD analysis project Ga0187859, IMG submission 133019) | Peatland microbial communities from SPRUCE experiment site at the Marcell Experimental Forest, Minnesota, USA - June2016WEW_10_10 | ecosystem: Environmental > Terrestrial > Soil >... | reverse complement strand
GTCCGCGGGCTGTCTTGCGTTGATTTGGTGAGAGCTTTGACCACGAAGGTCACTAAGGTGCACGAAGGAAGTGCCTGACACGAAGGTTGTTGCCATACGTCCCGCTCTTCCGAACGATGTGCCGGCCATTCTCGCGATTGAGCAACAGGCGGAGAGCGCCGCGCACTGGACTGTTGAGCAATACAACAGTTTGGTGGATCACGGCGTGGTTTTGATCGCGGAGCTGGCGGGAAAACTGTGCGGATTTATTTGCGCGCAGGTCGTCGGTGGGCAGATCGCGGGCGAGTGGGAGATTGAGAATGTGGTGGTCGCGGCGGAATTTTTACGTCGCGGCATCGCTAGCGAGTTGATGGGGGCATTAATTCAGCGTGCGCGCGAGGGACGGGCGTCCGCGATGCTGCTTGAAGTGCGCGAGTCAAATTTGGCGGCGCGCCGATTATATGAAAGACATGGTTTTCGCGGAGTAGGACGGCGGCGATTGTATTACAAGGTTCCGGATGAGGATGCGGTTCTGTATAGGCTCAGTTTGAGCCGTGATTCGGGCTGAAAACTGTTGATTCTGCACTACTTTCTGTGCAACTTCCGTCTCAGCGAGGCTGGCGAGCGGTGGAAATCTTTCTATGAAATCTCATTGAATGGCTACCGATTTCTGTGCTACTTTTTAACTTGGCGGTAACAAAACGTACCCAGGAGGTCTGGCAAGGATGCTGACTCCAAGAGAGCAACTCCTGACCGGTCATGAGCAGTTCCAGCGACTGGTTCAGGAGCATTCGCAATACTCCCAACGGCTGGAATCCCTCACCGAAAAGCGATACCTCACCGAAGACGAAAAACTAGAGGAAGTGCGGCTGAAGAAGCTGAAGCTGCGCCTTAAAGACCAGATGCAGAGCCTGGAACAGCAGGTTTATCGGCACTCTGCGTAAATCAGCGGGCAGGCCTGCGGCCTGAGCGCCACTATCGTCGACCCCAGCACTCTATTTGTGTCTCCTTGCCAGGCGCATTGGAGCGCCTTTTTTGTTGCAGTACGGCCGAGTCCGGACGCCAGGGCTTCAGAGAGCGGGGAAAGTGTGTCAAATGCGCTTCCGGAGTTTCCGCTGAAGCCGCTTCATCCGGACGCATCGCTTAGTCAAGCAAAGCTCACAGCGATGGCGCGTCGCACAACCGAGTCATTGCAACATTCGCTATTGCCGGGACGGACAGAATGTTTGAAAACCAGGCCGGATGGCACAATACTCGATGGACACCATAGAATCTATATACTGCGCAGCCGGGGCATCGACGTCGATACGCTGCCGCGTGAGATCATCATGAAAGAGGAACCCTGAGCGATGTCGACGAGACTTTATTGGGTTGAGGGTCCGTGGCTTGGGAAACTGGCTCTGACTGCGCGTCCGCGGGGCGGGGACTGGCTGGACGACGAAATGGCCGCTTGGCGCGGGGCTGGCATCGATACCGTGCTTTCGTTGCTTACTCCTGAAGAGGAGCAAGAACTTGATCTCAAGTGCGAGGCGCGAGACGTGAAGGCGCGAGGAATGAAATTTGCGTCGTTACCGATTCCCGATCGCGAGGTTCCGAACTCGGAGTCGGAGGTATCGGCGATGTTGGATCGACTCGACGCAGACCTTTCTGCGGGTAAGAATGTTGTGGTCCACTGTCGCCAGGGAATCGGACGCACGGGTTTGGTGGCGGCTTGCCTTCTGGTCGCAAAGGGCCTTAGTCCGGAAGTCGCAGTCAAGACGCTAAGCGCTGCGCGCGGAATTGCCATCCCCGAAACTGTGGAACAGAGACGCTGGATCGATCACTACGCCGCTGTTTTGGCGAGCGCGAAATAAACGGATGCTCGCAACTCGCTCACCCCGTTCAGCGCTACATGTGGGCCGACCGCAGGGAGCCAATACCGCGCGGCCAACCGCCTTGAGACCATATAATTAAACTGATTATCTTATGGTGCGTGATGGCTATATCTATGGGGCGGGGAGTCTTGTTGCCGCGGTTGTGATTGCCTGGCTGGCGGCTTGGCCGTATGCCGTTCCGGTGCTGCTGCTGGGAGCTTTCTTTCTCTGGTTTTTTCGCGATCCGGAGCGGCAGATTCCTCAATCTGCCGAGGGTTCCGTTCCTGTCGTATCTCCGGGAGACGGCAAGGTCACTGATGTTTCGGTGGTGACCGCTGGCGGTGTAGCCCACAGACGCATTAGCATTTTTCTCAGCGTGTTTGATGTGCACGTGAACCGCTCGCCGATTGCGGGAGTGATTCGCGATGTGCGTTATCAGCGCGGCAAATTTCTTAATGCCATGGGCGCGCAGTCGGCGGAGGAGAACGAGCAGAATATTGTTACGGTCGAGGGCGGTGGCCGTATCGTAATATTCAAGCAGATTGCCGGCTTGATTGCGCGGCGCATCGTCTTCAATTTTCGCGTGGGCGACCATGTCGAGTGCGGCGAACGGGTTGGGCTGATCAAGTTTGGTTCGCGTGTTGATGTTCTGTTCGACAGCGATGCGGCGATTCAAGTGAAGGTGGGCGATCGCGTCAAGGGAGGAGCTACTCTGCTGGCGTTTTTGCCGGTAAGGCAAGCGATTCATGCTGGTGGAGTCGATGCCAGTAACCGAGGAGTGGCGGAACGGGTGGAGCGGGAGGCGCATTGAACATGTCGTCAAACCTGTCATCAAATATCGACGAGTCGCCGCGACGTCGCGAATCGGACCGTTCCCGCGGAAAGATGCGGAAGGGCATGTATATATTGCCTTCTCTGTTTACGACCGCCAATATCGCGGCTGGGTTTTACGCCATACTCCAGACAGTGCACGGCAGCCTTGCTGAACCGTGGCACATGGATTTCGCCGCCAAAGCGATCGGCTTTGCCGTACTGTTCGATGGCCTCGACGGGCGCATTGCGCGCATGACCAACACCGCCAGCGATTTCGGCAGAGAGCTCGATTCGCTGGCCGACGTGATTACGTTCGGCGTCGCCCCGGCGCTACTCGCGTGGATGTGGGGTTTTCATCTGTTGCCGGACGTGAAAACTTTTCCCGACCTTCATTTGAAGATCACGCAATTAGGTTCGATTGCTTGCTTCGCCTTTCTTATCGCGGGGGCGAGCCGGCTGGCGCGTTTCAATATCGCCAAGAATCCACAGCCTTCCAATCCGGGGCGTCCGGGCAAGAAATATTTTGTCGGCATGCCGATTCCGGCCGGCGCCGGAGTGATTGCGGCTGTCGTGCATTACTCGGGCGGCGAGCCGCTGACTTCGTGGGTGACGGCGCTGAGCTGGTTGATGATGGTGGTGGTGGTCGGCTACCTGATGGTGAGCACGTGGCGGTTTTACAGCTTCAAGGATATTGATTTTCGTTCCCGCCATCCGTTTCGGCTGGTCGTGATCTTTGGCGTGGTGGGCGCGTCGATCTGGTTTTTCTCCGGGCCCGCTCTTTTCACGATTGCGATCGTCTACATGGCTTCCGGCGTGCTGTGGCGCTTGCAATGGATCTTCCACCGCAAAACTCCGCCGGCGCCTCCGGCGTATAGGGAGGCGTCGCAGAATCCATGACCGCTGCTCCGAAGTTTCCGCTGTCGAAGTCTGCCTCGCCCGCTGATTTGCGGGGTACCAATATTTATCGCGTCGCCATTGTGGGCGCGGCGTCGCTCAAGGGCAAAGAGGTTGCCGAAATTCTGCGCGAACGGAATTTTCCGGCCGTCGATGTGCGCCTGCTCGATGACGACGAATCCCTCGGCCAACTCGAGGCGGTCGGCGATGAGATGAACTTTATCCAGAGCATCCGCTCGGAGCAATTCGAGAAAGTGGATTTTGCCTTCTTCGCCTCCGATCAGCGCTCAACGCGCAAAAACTGGAAGGCGGCGCGCGACCTTGGCGACACGATCGTTGATGTTTCGTTCGCGCTCGAAGATGAAACTGGAGCATCGATCCGTTCGCCCTGGATCGAGCGCCAAACGGGACAGCCGGTTGCGCCTGAGTTGCAGCCGGGTCCGGTGGTGACTGCTCACCCGGCGGCGACGGTTCTGGCGTTGCTCGCCTTGCGCGTCGAGAAGGCCAGTCCAGCGGGCAAAATCGAACGCATGATTGCGACAGTATTCGAGCCGGCTTCCGAGAACGGACAGAAGGGGATGGACGAACTGCACGAGCAGACGGTGAATCTGCTGTCATTTCAGGAATTGCCAAAGAATGTTTTCGACATTCAGGTGGCTTTTAACATGGTGTCGCGCTACGGGCAGCGGTCGAGTTTATCGCTGCAAGCTGTGTCCGAGCGAATCCTTAAGCACTATCGGCAAATTGCGCACGGCGCGACCGAGCCAGCGTTACAGGCGTTGCATGCGCCTGTGTTTCATGGGCATGGGTTTTCTGTTTACTTCGAAATGGAGAAGCCGGTCGCGCTCGCGGATTTTTCGTCGGCGCTGGCGGGAGAGCACGTCGTGGTCAGCTCTAGCCCTGAGGAGGCACCCACCAGTGTGAGCGCGGCGGGTCAGGGAGATATTTTGGTTTCTTTGAGCCCCGATACGAATCATAAGAACGGCGTGTGGCTTTGGGCGACGACTGACAACCTGCGCGTGGCAGCTTTGACCGCTGTCGAATGCGCGGAGACGCTGACGGCGTCGCGTCCGCGAGGTCAAATCCAATGAAGCGGTGGGCAGCCGCGCTGGGCGTGGGCTCGACATCGATTTTGATGTGGATGTCAACTGGCTGCGGCTACCACCGGGTTGGTGCGGGTGATCTGCCGCAGAACATCCACTCGATTGCGATCCCCGGCTTTGTCAGTCATAGCCAGACGTTTCGCGTTGAGCAGGTTCTGACCGATGCGGTCGTGCGAGAATTCAACGCACGCACGCAGTATCACGTGGTGCACGAAGCGAATGGCGATGCCGACGCGGTGCTGAAGGCGACGGTGTTGTCGGCATCGGCCACGCCGCTGGCTTACGACTCGCAGACCGGGCGCGCCGTCAGCGCCCTGGTTACGGTGAGCATACAAGTGAGTCTCTCCGATCGTCAGGGTAAAGTATTGTTCGAAAATCCCGCGTATCTCTTTCACGATCAGTATGAAATCTCGCGCGATCTTCCCAGTTTTTTTCAGGAGGATTCCCCGGCCGTCGATCGGCTGTCGCGGGATTTCGCGCACACGCTGGTGGCCAATATTCTGGAGGCCTACTGATGTTGGAGGAATTCTGATGCGGGCCTTCAGCCAGGCCGAGCGTTTTTTCTCCGACCTCGAGTCGCGCAAGCTGCGGCCCGCTTATGTTTTGGTGGGCGACGAAGCGTTTTTTCGCAAACGCTGCCGCGATGCCATTCTTGAGCACCTGGTCGCGCCCGATTCGCGCGATTTCGGGTTGTTCGAATTTGATCTTGCCGAGACTTCGTTGAATGAAATTCTGGATCGCGCGCGCACGCCTTCGCTAATGGCTCCGTTTCAGGTGCTCTTTGTGCGTGGGGTGAAGAACTTGTTTGGCCGCGGATCGAACGAAGAAAAAATCGGAGCGATTGAAGCCTATTGCAAGAATCCGAATCCTGACGCGTTGCTGGTGTTTGTTGCCGATCACATCAGCATTCCGGCAGATTCTCGGCGGATGGAGATGACCGACAAGGATCGCTATCAGAAGATTCGCGAAGACCTTGGGCCGTTCTGCGGCATTGTCGAACTGGCGCGCGTGCAGGAGGGCGAGGCGGTTCGTTGGATTGGCGAGTATTGCGCGACGCGCGGAGTGAAGATCGACGCCGATGGTGCTCGCGAGTTGGTGGATGCGCTTGGCGCCGACATGATGATGGTTTCGAATGAACTGGAGAAGCTTATTCTCTACGTCGGCGAAAAGAGGATGGTCGCGCTCGGCGATGTCGAGACCATGGTCCTCGCGGCCAAGCAGCGGTCGTTATACGAATTGACCGACGCGATTTCATCGAAAGATCGCGTGCGCGCCCTGGCGGTGCTCGATGCGCTGCTTTCGACGGGCGATGGCGAAGAGGCGGCCATCGGCCATCTCTATATGCTGGCGAAAACTTTTCGGCAGATGCTGGTGATCCTCGAGCGCAACGTGCGTGATCAGCGTATGTTGTGGGCGGCGTTGTGGCAGGGCTTTCGCGTGCCTCCCTTTGCGGCCGACGACATTATCCGGCAGGCGCGGCGGTATAAATCGAAGCGCGAATTGACGCGTGCGATTCGACTGGTGGCGAAGGCCGATCTGGCGTTGCGTTCGAATCCCCCTGGGAAGCGACTGGTGCTGGAGAGGCTGGTGCTTGATCTTGCGAGCGAGCCGAAGCCAGACGTTGCCGGGGGATGGATGCAGGAGGAGTTGCCGGTTTAGCGGTATCCGCTTTATCGTTTCAAACGATCGCCTTAACGAATGCTTGCAACGAGCTTCGATCAGTTAAACTAAATACGCGTGGTTTCCTTCCTCCTCCGGCATCGCCCCGTTTTAGTTGCCGTCATTCTGTTGTCTATTGCACAGGTGTCGACGGCCGCAGACCCTCCGGCGTCGACCGCACTTCGTCCTTCTGACCCGCTCAATCAGGCTGCTTTCGAGCACTACTACAATCTCGACCACGACGCCGCGATTCAGGATTTCGAGAAGATTCTGGCGCGGCATCCGAATGATCCGTTTGCGGTAAATCACGTGCTTTCGGCGATTCAGGTGCGCGAGCTGTATCGCATGGGCGCGATGAATACGGGCGATTACTCGAACGACAATTTCATTGGGCTGGCGCATCGTCCCGCTGATCCGGCACAGAAAGAACGCATCAAGCAACTGGTGCAGCAGGCCGAGACGCTGGAGAATGCCGAACTCGCGAGCAACCCGAACAATGTCGACATGCTCTATGCCCGCGGGGTTACCCGCGGACAGTTTGCGCTCTACACGGCGCTGATCGAACGCGCGTGGTTTTCAGCGCTGCGCAATGCGGTCGGTGCGCGGCGCGATCATGAACGGGTGCTCGAATTGGATCCGCAATATACCGACGCTAAACTCGTGGTCGGAGCGCACAACTATGTGATGGGAAATTTGTCGCTGGCGATAAAGATGGCGGTTGCGTTGGTGGGCTTGAGCGGTGACAAGGAAAAAGGATTGCGCTACTTAAACGATGCCTATCACGGCAACGGCGAAACCAGCGTGGATGCCGGAATTGTCCTCATGGTGTTTCTGCGCCGCGAACATCGCTATGACGAGGCTTTGCAGATTGCCGGCGAGATTGGTCCACGATTTCCGCGAAACTATCTTTTGCCGCTGGAAGAGGCGAACCTGCTGCGCGCGTCAGGCAAGAATGATGAAGCGGAGGCGGAGTATCGACGAGTGTGGCAGAACGGTAGGGAGGGAAAGTACGGCGGTCTGCATTATGAAATCGCGGCGATCGGGCTGGGTGATTTGCTGCGCAACGAGAAAAAGTATCAAGCTGCGGCTGCGGCGTATGAACTAGTCGGGGAGGTTGCGAATGCCGATCCGGAGTTGCTGCAAAGGGCAAACCTCGGAGCGGGCGAAATGTATGACCAGCTCCAGAAGCGCGACTTGGCGGTAAAGAAATATGAGGCGGTGGTGGCGACGAACGCGGGCAACGCCGAGGCGGAGCGGGCGAGGAAGAGAATCAAGGACGCGTATCGAGAGTAGGGCAGAGCAGTATTTAGCCGTTAGCAGTTGGCCTTTAGCTAAAAGCTAGAAGCCTATACCCAAGATCTGACCTGGAACATTTCACCCGCAGTCGTCGTATCATAAACAGGGGGTCACAACCATGTATTGCAACGCTTGCGGAAAGGTTGTCGCTGAGGACGGGCGCTTTTGCTCTCACTGCGGCAACGTGGTGGGAACGGTGCCGGTGGCGAAGAAGCTGATGCGCTCGCGCTCGGACCGAAAAATTGGGGGCGTTTGCGCCGGCCTGGCTCACTATCTCGATCTCGATGTGTCGCTCGTTCGCATCCTCTGGTTCTTCATCACGCTCGCTTGCGGAATCTTCCCGGGTCTCATCGCCTACATCCTGGCGTGGATCATCATTCCCGAGGAGCCGCTGCTGCTTCCGGTGTCTGCTTCACAACAGCCGGTTGCAAGCTAGAAGGCGCAGTGATTTTGCTAGACTGACGTTCTGAGACCCTATCCTTGCCGTCCCTGCGCAGCGACGACGCCCAGATCTTCTACGAAATTCGCGGGAGCGGCCCGCCAGTCGTTCTGCTCCATCCTTTTCCGTCCCATCACGGATTCTGGAATCCTATCGCGACGACGCTCGATTCACGCTACCGGCTGATTCTTCCCGACTTGCGCGGACACGGCGATTCGGAAGTTGGCGAAGGGCCGGCCCTCATGGCAAAGCACGCCACTGACATTGTGCGCGTGCTCGATGCCGAGGGCATTGGCAGGGCGGCGTTCGTCGGTTGTTCGATCGGTGGCTACATACTGTTTGAATTCTGGCGGCGTTTTCGCGCGCGGGTAGGCTCGTTCGCGCTCTGTGACACCCGCCCTCAGGCTGACACCGCCGAAGCGCGCGCCAATCGATTGAAGTCCGCGGCCAGCGTGCTGGAGCAGGGAACTGAGCCGTTTCTTGAAACGATGATTCCGAAACTAGTGGGCCGGACGACTTTGTCGGCACGCCCGGATCTGGTCGATGGAGCGCGCGCCATGATGCGCAAAATGTCTGCCGAAGATATCAGCCTCGTCCTGCGCGGCATGGCGGAGCGGCCGGATTCCATCGCCGATCTGAAGACGATCACCGCGCCCACGCTGATCGCGATTGGCGAAGAAGACGTGCTCTCAACCGTCGCAGATGGTGAACTGATGCGGCAGAATATCGCCGGCAGCCAACTGAAAGTGATTCCGAAGGCAGGGCATTACGCACCCTGGGAGCAGCCGGACGCGGTGGGAAAAGTGTTGCGGCAGTTTTTGGATGATGCGGCTGGGAAATAGGCGCAGCACAAGGTCACAGCCCATGGCGTGTCTCTCTGCTAGAATCTCCGCGTCATGTTGGAAGCTTTTCTCGTTCCCGAAAAAACCGTAGTCAACGCCAAAGGCGATGGGCCTGCGGTCGACGTGAGTCACTCCCAGGGCCGGATTTTTCTGCTGACGCTGGCGATCACGAACATCATTGAGCAGGAGTCGCTCGATGTCGGCATCTTTGGATCGGCGGATGGCGCTGTGTGGGACGCCAAGCCGATCGTGGCTTTTCCACAGAAATTTTATCGCGAGGAGATTCCGCTGCTGCTCAACCTGACGGCGCGGCTGGAGGTCAAGTTTGTCCGCGCGCACTGGGAAGTGGCGCGCTGGGGACGCGGTTCGGAAACTCCGATGTTCGAATTCAGCGTAGCGCTGCGCGAGGTGCCGCAGGAAATTCTTGCGGAAGCAGCAGGGCGCGCGCGGACGCAGTGAGGATTGCAGAGGTAAGAGGTCAGATTGCAGAGGTGAAAACAAAAGCGAATTGCGACGCGCACTCACCACTGCAATCTGACCTCTTACCTCTGGCCTCCATCCCTTATATATATTAATTTCATGCCTGATGATTTGACGCCTGCGGATTCGAATGTCATTGTGCGTCCCGCGCGTTCCGTGCGAGGCGTGGTTCGCATTCCGGGAGACAAATCCATTTCGCATCGCTACGCCATGCTGGCGGCGATTGCAGAGGGCGCGAGCCGCCTTCATAATTTTTCGGCGGCGCGAGATTGCACGAGCACGCTCGATTGTGTCGCAAAGCTCGGATGTGAGTGGAGGCGGCTGGACGATGGGGCGATTGAGGTGCATGGGGTGGGCCTGCAGCTCAAAGCGTCGTCGCAGGTTCTCGATTGCGGAAACTCGGGCTCGACTATGCGCATGTTGAGCGGAATCCTTGCGGGACAGGCGTTCTCGAGCGAGTTGTGCGGCGACGAATCGCTCTCGCTCCGGCCGATGGCGCGCATCATGAAGCCGCTGTCGGAGATGGGCGCGAGGATTTCGTCGGGCGACGGCGGACGGCCCCCGCTGAAAATTCACGGCGGTCGGCTCCAGGCAATCCATTACAAACCGGAAGTCGCGAGCGCGCAGGTGAAATCATGCGTGCTCTTTGCCGGATTGTTTGCCAAAGGTGAAACGGTGGTCGAAGAGCCGCTTCGCACGCGCGATCATGGCGAAATTGCGTTGCGCGCGTTTGGCGCGGAAGTTGAGCGAGTAGGGAACGCATCGCGAATTGCGGGTGGACAGCAGTTGCACGCGCTTGAGGCTCACGTGCCGGGCGATCTTTCGAGCGCCGCGTTTTTTCTTTGCGCAGCGGCTTTATTTCCTGGTTCGCAGATCACCTTGCCTGGGATCCTGATGAATCCTACGCGAGCGCGGCTGCTCGACATTCTGGTGCAGATGGGGCTAAAGGTTTCGGTCGCGCATCTGGAGGAACATCATGGCGAACTGGTCGGCACGATTGAGGCGCGTGGTGCGGCGTGGAAGGGAGCTTCAATTGCTGGCGCCGATACGGCGGCGCTAATTGATGAGATACCGGTGCTGGCGGCGGTTGCGCCCTATTCCGAGGGTGGACTTGAAGTACGCGACGCCAAAGAGTTGCGCGTGAAAGAGTCGGATCGGATTGCCGCGGTTGCAATCAATTTGCGCAAGATGGGTGCGGTGATTGAAGAGCGTCCCGATGGAATGCGCATTCCTGGTGGGCAGCATCCGCATGGGGCGGAGTTAGACTCGTTTGGCGATCACCGCATCGCCATGGCATTCGCGGTGGCCGCCTTGCGAGCTGAAGGAGAGACGATCATTTGCGGGGCGGACGCGGCAGGAGTGTCGTATCCGAGGTTCTTTGAGGAATTGAGCAGCTTGACCAGCGGGTAGTGCGGACGAGTCGCTCATTGTGCAGTCAGTGCTATCAGTGATATCATTGACAGCATGGCTGCTATTACTATTCGACAACTCGACGAGAACATCAAAAGTCGCTTACGGATCCGAGCTGCCCATCACGGACGTTCGATGGAGGAAGAGGCCCGTGAGATTTTGCGGGCGGCTCTCGGCGCTGCGTCTTCTGTGCCGGGAAACTTGGCGGAGAGGATTCGGCAGCGGTTTGCGCCGTTTGGCGGGGTGGAACTGAAATTGCCGCGACGGGATCCGATCCGTAAACCTCCCGATTTTAGTCAGGATCGATCTGGCGAATGATCATCCTGGATACGAACGTTCTCTCGGAGTTGATGAGGCCCAAGCCGTCCGCGAGGGTGCTCGCTTGGGTTGCAAGGCAGCCAGAGGCAGATCTCTTTACCACCTCGATCACTGAGGCCGAGATTTTCTATGGGATCGAAGTGCTGCCCAAGGGCAAGCGCCGCGAGCATCTGACAGCGGCGGCCGAGTTGGTGTTTACGGAAGACTTCTCGGGCCGAGTTTATAGTTTTGATAGCGCGGCGGCGCGGGCTTTTTCTAAGATTGCGTCAAGCCGGCGCACCAGCGGCAGGCCCATCAGCCATCCGGATGCGCAAATCGCCGCCATCGCGAAAACGAGGCGGGCCAAAGTAGCAACTCGCGATGTCAGGGGCTTCGAGCAATGTGGGGTCGATGTTGTTGACCCGTGGAACTAGTGGTGACGTGAAAGGATCGTGAAATTGGTGACACCAGACAAATCTCAATCCCCCGAAGAGCGCCTGCAACACGAATTCAATCGCTGGGCTGATGAGGGTGAAGGCGCGAAGATGGAACGCCATCATCTCGATATCACCGAGAAGACGATGCGCCGGATGGAACTGCGTCCGGGGGAACGTGTGCTTGATCTCGGCTGCGGTTCGGGATGGGCGACTCGTTTGCTTGCGCGCATGGTTAGTGACGGGCCTCAAGGATTTGGACAGGTCGTTGGAGTCGACATTTCCGACGAGATGGTTCGCCAGGCGCGCGCCGCTTCGAAAGAGTTCGACAACGTTATGTTTGTCGTAGGGTCGGCGGCGCAGATTCCATGGGAGGAAAACTTCTTCGACAAAGTGCTTTCGGTGGAGTCGTTCTATTACTATCCCGATCAGGATCGGGCGCTGGCCGAGCTGTTTCGCGTGATGGCCCCGCATGGGCGGCTGTTTATTCTGATCAATCTTTACAAAGACAATCCATATTCGCTGCAATGGGTGCCGAAGCTGAAGGTGCCGGTGCAAGTGCGCTCCGCGGCGGAATACGTCGAATTGCTGAAGGCGCACGCCTTCGAAAAAGTGGAGTATGCGCTGATTCCTGACGATACGCCCACGCCGGAGAACTATCAGACGACGTCATTCCATTCGCTCGACGATTTGAAGGCATTCAAGCGCATTGGGGCGCTGCTGCTGATGGCTTCGAAGCCGGATGTGCGCAATCCGGCGCCTGGGTACGCGATTTACTAGCTTCGAGCCCGGAGCTTCGAACACGCAGAGTCCGGGGTGATCGCCATTTTTCTCTTTGCTCGCTCGTAGCCCAAGGCGCGTAGCTCGCAGCCCGATCTGTGAACCGCGGTCACGCCTGAGCGTATGATCATGGTTTATGCTGTACCACAAGAGGCC
>Ga0187859_10002144_pt1 | contig 12441 bp, 8 predicted proteins | sample June2016WEW_10_1_2_FD_133019 | JGI IMG/M metagenome (GOLD analysis project Ga0187859, IMG submission 133019) | Peatland microbial communities from SPRUCE experiment site at the Marcell Experimental Forest, Minnesota, USA - June2016WEW_10_10 | ecosystem: Environmental > Terrestrial > Soil >... | reverse complement strand
TGTAACAGGCGAGAAGTAGCGCCATTTCAAGAACGCAGCATCGCGGCAGCTCGTGACGTCGTCACTACTGTACTGTGCGCAAACTCTAGCGGCTTCCTCGGGACTTGGAAGCGGTGCGAGATGGCCTTCTGCGTGACCACTGCGTAACCATCGCGGAGCATTGAGGAAAGGAGCTACGAGCCTGGCTATGAACCCGGACAATCGATCATTGGCGGTCTTGCGATAAATGGTTTCGGCCAGCAGCGGCGGCCAGCGCAGGATGCCGACGACTTCGTGATCGGAATTGCCCAGCGGGTTCCCGCCAAGTTTCTGCCACATTTCTGCGACCGTGGCATTAGCGGAACTGACGAACAACGGGTAGCGGCGTCCGAGTTGCAGATACTTCAAGAAGATCGCAGCACCGCCGCCGCGATAACGGCCATCGACGTAAAACGAATTCGCCATCATGAGTGTGAAGATCTTCTGGCCGAAACAGAATCTTTGAGGCGCGCAGCACATGCAACCGGCGATCTCGCCAGACGGTGCGCGGAGCAGCCATCCCAAAGGATCGGCGGGCTCGCGCGCCGGATTTTCCAGCAGAATCCATGAGAGGCGCTCTACGGCGCGAGGAAGCGGCGTGGTGCTTCCTGAGGCGCGCAGGATGAAGCGGCACACTTCTTCGAGGTCAGAAGGAGCGATCGCTCCCAGTTGGAGGCTTTTGCCTTTTTCCGACATGGTGATTTCCCGCACGCCGGCGCTACAGTTGCGCTCCGGAGAGCACGATCGATTGCCCGGAGATAAACGCGGCGGCGGGAGACAGAAGGTAGCGGATCGCGCCGGCGATGTCTTCGGTCTCACAAACGCGGCCCATGGGAACCAGCGCCTTCTCGCGCTTGATTTGCAGGTCGTCGGCCTGGACATTCATGCCCGCGGGAACAAACGTCGGGCACACGGAATTGATGGTGATTTTCTTGCGAGCCATCTCCGGGGCCAAGAGTCGGACCGTATCCTCCAACGCCGATTTGGCGAGAGAGTAGGCGCCGAGGCCGAGCGCGGGCTTGTAATGGCCAGCGATTGATCCGAGTGCCACCATTCGTCCGCCGTCGGGCCCAGCAAGATTGCAGAGCAGACGCGCCAGGCGCACCACGTGGGAGGTTCCGAAGGCCAGTTGTTGCTCGATAAGTCGATAATCGCTTTGGAGCAGACCACCTTTCGGCATGCCGGGCCACGCACAATGAATGATTCCGTAGAGCGGATGGGCGCCGAGACGCTCACTGACAATTTGGTCAACTTCTGGCGCGCCGAGGTCGGCCTGCAACCCCACGGTGTGCGGCGGCGTTTGGTTTAATGGCTGTCGATGAACCAGTGCCAGTACTGAAAACTCTTTCGCAAGCTCTGGGAGCAAAGCGGCGCCGATTCCGCCGGATGCTCCGGTAAGGAGGATGATTTTTCTTTCGGACGAAAAGGCGGCTTCTGTTTTTGCGTGGCTCTCTTCTTGGCTTGGGGGTCGCGAGGCCGCGAGATGTTTCGCCTTCTCCCCTTGCAGCGTGAACGCCATTGTGATCTCGGACGCGGGCGCGAGCGACGCGTGGTCGCTGACCGTTACCCGAACGCTGCCCGCGCGCGAGGCGGCGTTCCAGGCGGTTAGTTCTCCAGTAACGCGAACTCGCGAGGGGAAATAGAGCGGTGAAAAGAAACGGGCGTTGACGGAGCCGAGAAGTACGTCGCGTCCGGGCAGATGCATGCCGATCAGAGCGGACGCCAGGCCGATCTGAAACGCGCCGTGGACAATGCGCTGCGCGTAGCGGCTTTGTTGCGCGAAGCTGGAATCCACGTGCAGGGGATTGAAGTCACCTGAGTTCGCGGCAAACTCGAGGATATCCGACTCGGCGATGTCGCGCTCGTATTCGGCGGTCAGGCCGACGCGCAGTTCACCAGGCGCGATGATTTTCGGGGAGAGGGTCACCGTGCTTCCTTGGGCGATGAACTCCGCAGATAAGCCCGGATCAATTCGAATGAAATCAGATCGGGAACGTCATCCGGCGAAATTGCGACGCCGAATTCCTCCTCGATAACCGAGATCAATGTGATACCCGCCAGCGAATCCCAACTGGCGATCGAACCGGCGCTCACAGAAGGAATCTCGCGCCGATCGAGTTCGGGAAAAACGGTCGCGAAGCAATTGACCAGGCGGCTCTCGAGATCAGCCATTCGTCAATTCCTCGATGGAGTGAGCTGAGGTGGGACACTTCTCGATGAATTGGGCGCGGGACAGGCGACAGTGCGGCTCCGCGGGCGCGTTGAGAATTTGTTGTAAAAAGTTTTGCATCGGCGTGTTGCGCGCGGTTGGCAAAAAGTCGAACTCCAATTCTTCGACATCCAGACTAGCAAAGAGCCAGCGCAGGCATTCATATTCAATCAATCGCGAGAAGGCTCGGCAACTCATGACCCATGTGCGGATGCACAGCCGCCGTTTCGGCGGCGAACCGCCGTTCGAGTTCTTCTCGCGCGAAAGATCGCCGGCGATGACAGCTATTTTCCCGAGCGGACCATATTTGTCGCGATAGCTTGCAATTACGAGGGCGGTATCCGGCGCGCTCAGCCAATTATTCCATTCTGCCTCTTCAAAGCGGCGGCCGTTCAGATTGAACTGGTTCGTCTTATTTACTAATTCGAGCGACCGGGAATCGAACGGCTGCTTTTGTGAGGTCAGCGTCAGCTTGCCTTCGATGTGGCGGACGAAATCATCCGCCGCGTCTGGCGACGACGTTTCTCTCTCCTGCTGTAACTCGGCATTTGCGCGCAGGCTGGCCGCGCGGAAACCATCCTCTTCGGAAATTTTGTCTTTCCCGAATAAATCGCGCAGCTTTTCCAGCAAGTCATAGGCGGCTTGTGGATTGTCGCGCGGGAAGAGCAGGCACTCCGCTTCGGGATGCGCTGCTTTGATCTCGGCCAAGTCCATCGCGCTGTCATCGACACACACAATATCGTCGGCGGAAATGTTCCAGGCGTGGAGAATGCGCGTCACCGATTCAGACTTAGCGTTCCAATGCACCTCGAAGGGAAAAACATCAGACGCGCGCAGGATAGGCTCTCGAGCGGCAAAGGCCTCGTCGACCAGCGAGCGATCGTTCTTGCTGGCGACGGCAATCAGAGTTCCGGACGACGCGAGCGAATGCAACAATTGTTGGTAGAGCGCATGAATCTGGCTGTGATTGTCCAAGTCCCAAGAAACGCCTTGCACGCCTACTTCGCCGAGAATACCACGCCAAAGGGTGTCGTCGAGATCGGTGATCAGACCCTTCTTGGGCTGACGATTTAGAACCAACTCGGCGAGCATTTGGGCCAGTGCCGAAGCATGCTGCAACGTGTAAGGGAAGCCCGCGGAAAGTTCGGAGTTGACATCGAGGCGCGGCGCCGAAGAGAGCGCATCAATCCGCTGAGGATCGACAATTCTTACGCCCGGAACGTGGGAGAGCGCCGCGCTCAGCGAGGCGACGCAGCTGCGAAGTTCCAGCGTAAACTCGCTGGCCCGGGCTGGCGGAGTGAACGCAAGCGGGGGCAGCGGGAGAGTTGGGAAAGAGACGACCAGCGGAATCCTGCTTGCGACAGCGGCCATAGTCTTCTGCAGGAGCTGGCAGCTGCGATTCGCCTCGCTCAGAATATCCCGCAACTGCGATGGTTCCCAACCGCCGGCGCGACGAAGGCCGAGGCGCAGATCGAGGTCGGGCCACTCAATGACGACTACCGCAGCAGAAACATCCGCCACGCGCGCAATGTTGCCAATCAGATCATCGTACAAACCAGTCTGCACCTGCGGCGAACGTCCGGGAAACAGTCTGCACAACTCGGCGCGGAGGAAAGTTTCCAGATGCAAGGGGGTGAAACCGCAAAGCAGCGCGACCTGCAGCGGAGGGGCCTGGGGTGGAATGGATTGAACAATCTTTAGGGCTTCCGCCAGCTTCATGATGATCAATGCTTGTTTATCAACCTGGAGGGCGCGCGGAAGACGATCCGCGGTTGCCGCGAAGAAAGTATATCCCACATCGGGAGCGCAATTTGACCGCCCGCGCTAGACGGGCTCAGAGGACGCCTCCGTCACTGGCTTCGTGGCCGAGGTCACGAGCAACTTCACAGGCGTGCTCGTCCGTTGATCAACCGTTGATCAACGACAGGCTGAGGAGCGGCCGGTTGAGCAACGACGCGCTCCTTCAATTGCAGAAACCATTCTTCATAATATTTTCGCGAAACGAATGCCAAGCCGATAGCTGCGGCGCTGCCCACCGCAAACCGTAGCACGATCAGGTCAAACCGTTCGACCGAGGGTTGCAGTGACGGCCAAAACAATCGCGCGAGCTTGTCGTAGAGGTGAAAGATCATCAGATGGATCAGATAAAGCCCATAGCTGATGTAGCCGAAGAAGCGCAGCAGTGAGCTGTTAACAAGCGCTTTCAGCGAGCCGCTGCCGAGCAGCAGGAAAAGAACAAGAAGTCCCGCAAAAAAAGTGTTTACCAGGCTCAGTTGAAGAGTTGCCCCCAGTTGGCTTTGACGTGACAGCATGCCGAAGGGAGCGCCAGCGATCAATAAAATCGGTACCATCGTTAAGAGAAGCACACCGACGATTGATACCATTCTTCGGCTGATCGAAGTTCGCAACACAATTGCTAAAAGGCTGCCCTCGGCGAGGCCGTCGGCGGTAAACCACGTGTACCATTCTCCGCCCTGAAAGTGTCCAGAGCGGAAGGCGAGCGCTCGGGCGACGGGTATGCCGATGCAGAGGGAGAGCGAAAACAGCGCAAGGAGGCGAGGCCGCAATTTGCGCACGACCGATGGCCACACGATGTAATAGTGCTCCTCGACGGCGAGGGACCAAAGTGGATGATAGTCCATCGACACGCCGAATAAATTGGTGACATTGGAGAGATAGACAAAACTCAAGCCGAGAAACGCCGTCGAGGCCTGTCGCAGAAGAACCAGGAGAATCAACAGCCCATAGTATGCGGGCAGAATTCGCAACGCGCGCCGGGCATAAAAGCGGCGGTAATAATCGGGACGTTTCTGCGAATCGAGAAGAATTCCCGTGATCAGAAACCCGGAGAGAACGAAGAAGAGGTTGACTCCGAGAGCTCCAGACTGCATCGCTTGCACAAAAAATCGGCGGACTCCGGTAAAGGGAAGGTCACCGTATTCCGCTCTGAAGCCGTGGAAGAAGAGCACGCCGAGAACCGCGAGGCCGCGCAGGGCGTCGAGTTCGGGCATGAAGCGCCGGATCAATGGCTCCGGCACTGGCACTTGTGTCTTCACGCGATTCGGTCTCCGTTGCGCAGAATACAGGCGGTGATTTTTGAGATTATACCGCCGACGCGATTCAGCCCTCGTTTTTCGATCAAGTCTTTGATAGTAAAATTGTCAGCTACTCGCTTCGATGTACGGGTAAGCGTTTTGCTTGTAGGTCGGGGGATAAAAGAAATTGACTCCCGGCGAAACCGTGCTTTCCACGCGGATTTCACAAGCGCCCTGTGCTAAACTCAACGCACACGTAAATCCAGGAGTCTTGGTATGGTTGGGTCTCATCGCAGCTTCGTTTCGCGAAGCGTGTGCGTTGTTCCAGTAATATTTTGTGCTTTGGTTTTGTGTTGCGCGCAACTTCTGGCGCAAACACCGCCTGCGCCCGCCGCATCGCCAGCCGCTCCTGCCGACCAATCTTCCTCGCCCCAATCCTCTCACCTGCTCGCGAATTCTAACGTGAAGCTGGGAGTCGGCGATTTGATCGAGCTTACTGTCTTTGGTGTGCCTGATCTTTCCACGAAGACGCGGGTCAGCGGATCGGGGGATGTCTACCTTCCGTTAATCGATTATGTGCACGTCGCCGACCTCACGACCGACGAGGCACAGGAACTGATTCAGAAGCGGCTTGAGGATGGAGGTTTCGTCCGCGGCCCGCATGTTTCCATCTATGTCGACGAGTCGGCTTCTCAGGCCATAACTTTGCTGGGCGAAGTCGCGAAGCCTGGGCCCTACCCTGCAATTGGCGACCGCCGTCTGTACGATTTGATTTCGGCAGCGGGAGGATTGACCGACAAAGCCGGACGCACGGTGACCATCGAGCATCGGGGCGACCCCGACCAAAGGCAAGTGGTGCAGTTAACTCAGAATCTAGCGGACGACACGAAGAACAATGTCGAGGTTTATCCGGGAGACATGATCATCGTTTCGCGCGCCGGAATCGTTTACGTGGTAGGGGATGTAGCGAAGCCCAGCGGGTTTCTGATTGAGGACACGAATCTCTCCGTTCTCAAAGCGCTGGCGCTGGCCGGAGGTAGCACGAAAACCGCATCCTTGAAGAAAACCAGGATCCTACGGCAGACGCCGAACGGGGTTGAGCAAATTCCAGTTAACCTTAAGAAAGTGCTCTACGCGAAAGCGCCGGATATACCTCTGGTAAAGGGCGATATTTTGTTTGTTCCTGGAAGCGCGGCCAAGGCTGCGGCGTACGCGACGGGGGATGCGGCCTTGTCTATGTCCACAGCGTTGGCGGTTGTGGCCATACATTAATCTTGCTTTTCCAAAACAGCAATATAGTCGCGAGCAGTTTTTTCGCGGGAGAAGTTGTTGACGATATAGTTTCGTCCTTTGAGTCCCATCTGTTTTCTCTTCGCCGGATCCCCTGCCAATTGTTGAATCGTTTGCACCAGCGCTTTGCTGTTCTCGGGTTCCACAAAAACTCCGGCTCCCGCTTGCTCTACGATCTGGCGGGCTTGCCCGTCGACGGCAATGACGACTGGGCGCTGGCAGGCCATATATTCAAGCATCTTTGTCGGAATCACGGTCTTGAAAAGTTCGGCCTTTCTTAACATGACCAGGCACACATCGGCCGCCGAAATATAGGCGGGAATGCGCTCGCGGGGCTGCTGGCCGAGGAACCGGACATTACTCAGCCGTCGGGCGGCTGCGAGTTCCACGATTCGATCGCGCTCTGCCCCTTCGCCTATCAGCAGAAACATTGCGTCGGGTAATGCAGTCTGCAACTCTTCCGCGACGTCCATCAATGTCTCCAGCCCATGCGCGTTGCCCATGGTGCCGATATAACAAATCAGAAAACGATTCTCGAGCTTCAGTTGCTGGCGCAATTCGGTCGCCGCAGGATCGGGCCGGAAAAGATCGATCTCAACTCCGTTCTCGACAATGGAAATCTTTGCGGCGGCAACGTTCCAGTAACGGATCAGGTGGTCTTTGAATGCGGGCGACACGACGACAATGCGGTCGGCGCGACGATAAAGAAATCCGGCGATTGCGCCGAGCGTGCGATGGAGGAACGTTCCTTCGAGGCCCACGCCCACGGCGGCGAGCGATTCCGGCCAGAGGTCGCGGACTTCGAAGACGAACGGAACACGCTTCCAAAACGCGATCCACCACCCCGCAAGAGCACATAATAGTTGAGGAGAAGTGGCGATGACGACATCGGGCCTAGGTAGAGCCGATCCGCTCACCGCTGCCGAGATGCCGAACGAGGCGTAGTTGCGAATTCGTTCATGCGCCTTTCGATTCGGAAGCGGCCAGAGCCACGTGCGAACGACTCTGACTCCGTCGATACTCTCTGTGTAGTGAAGGCGGCGCAAACGCGGACGCCACTCCTCAGGAACGACGCCGGTTGGATGGTTGGGAAATCCGGTCAGGACTGTGACTTCATGGCCCATGCGCGCCCAATGCCGCGATAACTCCGCCGCGCGCGCCGCCGGCGCTCCCATTTCAGGCGGAAAGTATTGTGAGACGTAGAGAATCTTCACGGAACTTTCACGAAACTATGGACGGGAACTTTAACGAGCGTGATGAGGAACGCAATCGCTGCGCTTCGAGTTGATATTGCATTAGCAATCTTTCTTTAATGGTTGTGCAACTCCCCAACCGAAATGGGCCGACCGGTAGAACGCGACTCGTCCAACGCGAAGGTAGCGAGCATGGTGGTTGCGATCTCAGCGAACGAGAGCGGCGAATCTCCCCTTATGCGCACGGCATCGACAAAAGCTTTCCATTCTGCGCGATGACCTTTGTCCTGGCGCAGCAGCGAGCGAAAGACTTGCTTGCGTCCCTGGCTGACGGTTTCGAGCCGGCGAAAATCTTCAAGGACCGCGACCGCGCCACCGCCGAAAACTTCGACCCGTTCTTTGGAATACGCTTTGTCGCCGTTGGCGAGATAACTGATCGTGCCTTGCGATCCATCCGCAAAGCGCAGCGAACCGATCACGTTATCGTTGCTGTATTGGCCGGGGTTAGCGAGACTGCGAGCTTCGATCTCGACCGGCGCAGCGCCGACCAGAAATGTCAGGAAGTCGACAAAGTGACAAACCTCGCCGATGATGCGGCCTCCGCCCTGCTCCGGATCATTGAGCCAGTGATCGGCGGGAATGAAGCCGGCATTGACGCGATAATGCAGAGCCAGCGGCTCTTGAATTTCGCGAAGAAAACTTTTGAGACGGAGCGCGAGCGGAGCGAACCGGCGATTGAAACCGACCATCAGCAGCGGGTTGCCCGACGATTGCCGGTCGTCTTGGCGACTCTCGTATGCGCGCACGATTTCGCGCAGCTCAGTTTCACTCAGACACAAAGGCTTTTCGCAAAAGACATGCTTCCCGGCGGTGATTGCCGCCATCACCTGCCGGGCGTGCAAGTTGTGTCGAGTGGCAATCACGACAGCGTTGATTGCCTCGTCATTAATGATTGTGTCTTCGTCGGCGGCGCTGTAGCGGAATCCGAACTTCTTCGCCGCCCGCTGCGAATGAGAGCCGTTGGCGGCGCACACGCCAATCAATGTCGCGTCGCCGACTCGCTTTATAGCGGGGAGCAGCGTGCCGGTGGCAAAGTTCCCGGCCCCGAGCAGTCCAATGGCGACCGTCTTCGCGACGGCCGCTGGTGCTGCTTTCTCGGCCACGGCTATAACGCGCGTCGTCTCCGGAGCAACATCTGGATACGTAATCAAGACTCCAAGGAATGCCTCGTGAGATTTTCCGTTGATTAATTCGTAGGCCGACCGCGCTTCTTCGATCGTAAATCTGTGCGTGATCAAGGCGCCGACATCAACTTTGCCGTCGGCGAGAAGGCGGAGAAACGCTTCCATGTTGCGCGTCTCCGTCCAGCGCACATAGCCGATCGGATAATCCACGCCTTTCTGTTCGTAGGCGGCGTCGTAGCGGCCGGGGCCGTAGGAGCGCGAAACTCGGAAATCGAGCTCCTTCTCATAAAAAGTGCGGCGCTCAAGTGACATGCCGACCGTGCCGACGGCGGTGATGATGGCTCGATCGCGAGCCACTTCGGCGGCGAGATTCACGGGGTCGCTGCTCGGCGTTTGCGCGGTTATCAAGACGGCGTCCGCTCCACGCCCGTTCGATATTTGCATGGACTCGTCAGTGAATGAAGTCGAGGAGATAGCCGCCGCGTCAGCACCAAGACGCAGGGCCAAGGCGACTCGCTCGGGATCGATGTCCATTCCAACGACGCGGCAACCCGCGGCTTTGAGAATCTGCACGGTAAGTTGGCCGAGCAGGCCGAGTCCGATCACACCGACAACGTCGCCGAGTTGCACACCGGCGGTTCGCACGCCATGCAAGGCGACTGCTCCAACGGTAGTCGCGGCGGCGTGCTCGAAGCTCACTTCTGCATCGTGCGGAATGCGCGCCAACAGCAGTCGCGGAATGCAGGCGATTTCGGCGTGTACGGCGTGATTTGCGCCAGCGCAGGCTACGCGATCGCCAACGCGGATGTCGGTAACACCTTCCCCCACGGCGACTACAGTTCCGGCGCTGCTATAACCGGGGGCGCTCGGTTGATCCATGCGGCTGCGGACCGCAGCCACGGTCGATGCCACTCCATCCCTGCGCACTTTGTTCCAGACCTCGCGCACCAGGTCGGGACGCATACGCGCTTTCTGCAGCAGATTCTTGCGCGCGAATTCAGAAGAGGCGCGCTCGGTTCCGACCGACACCAAGGAAGCAGCAGTGCGGACCAAAACGCAACCGGGAAGCAATTTCGGCGGTGCAACTTCGGCCACCTCGATCTCGCCGCCTCTGACCTGTTGGAGAACCTGTTTCATATCGTGTCGCAAACGCTCGACGTTGCGCGTACTTAAATACAGTTTCTGCAATTGTACGATGGTCAGAGGCTCGATCTCACGGTTTGACCGGGCGAAGACTCACTTGATAAACCTCCGCCACCTCGCGCGATAAAACCAAATTGCCATCTCTCTGCTGAAAGTGAACCCCTTCATCGGCCAAAATCACGGTGACAAATCGCGCTGGCAATTGCGCCTGCGATTCGTATAGGAGAGAAATTGCCGGACACAATTCGCCGTAGGTAGGCGATTCCCAGCCCAGCAATTCTTCATCAGGTCCGCGCGCGATTTCAGTTCCGAGATTCTTCCCGGCGCGAATCACAGCACAGCGCCCCGGAGAGTCTGAAAAAATATTCCAGCAAAAGCGCGCCTTAGCCGCGGAAAGCACCACAGAAAACGGCGAAGCGGAAATTACCTCGCATGGCAGGTCTGGCAGCAGCCAGTGCAATCGCAATTCGTGTTCATCTTTGCCGACGAGATCATCGACGATAACCCACGCATCTTCGCTAACGAACTGGACCCTTCGCCGATGTTTTACGCCGAGGCGATGGTAGCCGTCGTGCTCGCCCTCGAAACAATCTCGAAAATTTATATTCGTTTTCGATGACGTGGAGAAAGACCGACCCGAAGCCGGTGCCCAATCGAGCCAGAGAAAACGGCCGGCGCGCCGCATCTGGTCGCGGCCGTCGACCATTACGGTATTGTGAACGGCTGTACCAGCGAAGCCGTTATTCCATGGAGGGTCGCCGTTATACAGATAAGTTCCTGCATCGCGCGCCAGATTTAGGCCGTGCCACCACAAATCCACATGCATTTGATCGGCTTGAAACGGCCGACGGGCGTAGCGAACCGATTTGATCAGTGCCCAGGAATCTTGAGTGCCGAGGCGATGATACCCCGCAGCGGAAGAAGCCCTCTCGGCAGCCTCGCCATGACTAGATTCGAGCGCAGTTGTTTGCGACGCACCACAGAACCATAGCGATTCTTCATCCCAAGGGCCCGGTTGGAACGTTGTTGCACGATTGAGAACGGAGCTTCCAAGACTTAACAGCGGACGAAAGTCGCGGTAGTCGCACGCGGCCAGCGGAAGGATGTTGCTGCCATCGTTCGAGCCTTGATTGGGAGTTTGACCAGACTGGCGGTCGACGAACTCTCCGACGAAGTCAAAGGCAGCGGACGTGCGCGCGCGAATTTTTAGGTCGACGTCGATTTTGTAAATCTCCGCGAGGCGAAGCGTCCACAGCAGTTGGTGAAGAACCATGCGCTGATAGTTAAACGAATCCTGAAGATAAGCGCCTTCGGGCGTGATTTGATCGACAACGGCTTCCCGCAATAGCTGTGCGCCCAGTTTCTGCCAGCGCACCGCGTCGCTCAATTCGGGATAAAGAGTTCCAGCCGTCCACAAGCCGACGGCTTCGCTGAATAGATGATTGCTGCGCTGCGATCGCGCGTAGCCAAGGGTTTGTACGGTACGCCAGGCGTGGGCGGCAATCATTGAAAGCAGAAGCGCTGCGCGTTGCGGCGTTGTCGCCGGGGAATTGAGAAAAGCATACAGCCCAAACGACCACGCCATAATTCGCAACGAAGATTCCTGTCCGCAGATCCAGAGCGGGCCTGACATCGGCGGATTGCTGGCGGCCCAGTTTTCGATCGCGCTCCAAAAAGCTTCGGGAAAACGTTCATCGCCGCTGATCGCATGTGCGCGAGCTAACGGATAAACGAAAAGAAACCTCGACGGCTCCAGAATAAACTTGAGATCGCCGTATTCGTCGTCGGCGAAGCGCATACGCGTCCACGGACGATTGGGCGAAACGCTCTGGCCAGTAACTGGATTCTGAAACCATCGCGGAGGAAATCCGCAGGCAAATGACAGTCGACCAAAGAAAGGCAAGCTACCATCAATAATTCTGTTCGCTTGGGTGAGGATTGATCTTTCGCCCCCCGAGCCCAGAATCTTCTTGAGCGCCGGCGCCAGGCTGCGAGCATTCAGAAAAAAAAACCGGCAATCGCCTTGGCGACGACGGTTCAGAAAATCTTCCGGCGATGTTTTTGGAGCGATTCGTTTGAGGTCCCATGAGTCCCAGCCTCGGACGGAATGCATTCGGCGCGCCATCAAGCCTGTGCCACGCTGGGCCTCATATTCCAGGCGCAGCGCGCCATCGCGCAACCCGAATGTCCGGCCGATCTGCAATAGGGTTCCGAGTTTACCCATCGCGCCTACTCATCCTCCTAGCGATGGGATTCGATAAGTCAATCTCCGAACAGCCATTCTTCAGCTTGCGCGCGGCGAGAGCCTTCAACCGCTCATGCATCACAAAATATTGATTGTCTTTTTCGCGATTCGCCTGCGGGATTGC
>Ga0187859_10002143_pt1 | contig 12441 bp, 8 predicted proteins | sample June2016WEW_10_1_2_FD_133019 | JGI IMG/M metagenome (GOLD analysis project Ga0187859, IMG submission 133019) | Peatland microbial communities from SPRUCE experiment site at the Marcell Experimental Forest, Minnesota, USA - June2016WEW_10_10 | ecosystem: Environmental > Terrestrial > Soil >... | reverse complement strand
TCAATATCTTTCCGCTCGAGCAGCCGCATGAAATCCTGATACGCCTGCGCCTGCGGACCGGCCCATTCTTTCGCACGCTCGGCGTTCGCGAGGTAAACATCCGCGACCGCGCCATACTCGACGCCGGGCGCCTCGCGCATCAAGCCTGCTACATACCGCCCCCGGCCGCCGCAACCGATCAGGCCCACGGCGATGCGGTCATTAGCTCCGCGGATCCGCTGGGCCGCGAGCGCTACCGCGGCGCTTCCAAGGAATTGGCGTCGTTGCATGTGCCGATTATCGCTCCGTTCGAAGATTCACCGCACAGCCGAGGAGGCGCAGCGAAAACCAATTCTCCACAGCTCGCGGGAGACTGCACGGTAGCGCATCCAGACTGGGCGTCCAGCCGAGATCCTTCTCGAACTCGAGCGCAGACGAAGAGAGAGCCTGGGCCGGCTCCAGATACGAATCGTTCTCAACACGTTAGGCCTGCGAAAGGACTTTTTTTCGACCAGAGACAAAGTGCCCAGGACGATTATCGGATATCGTTTTGTAGGGTGGCTTAGCAGAGACGTTGCTGTCGGGTTCAACACAAGTCCAGTTCCAGGGGGGCGCCTGACCGCGAGGTGACGTCCCTTATCTTGCCGATGGGCTGGTGGACGTGACCGGCGAAAATCAATTGGGCGGCGGATCGGGCCTGGCGAGTGTCCACAGAAAACTCAACCTAAGCAGGTCTTCATACTCTGGAAAATACGATGCCGTTGCCGCTTCACTCCCGGTCACGACGATGTTCCGGAATTCGAGCCCGACGCCCTTCGAACTGAGCGTCTCACGCTTGTCGTTCGGCACAGGCCACGCAGCTCGACGATGACAGGTCATGCAATTCGATCGGACACCGTCAGGCATGTCGCCTTCAAGATAAGGATTGAAAGTGGCTTTCGGCTGTGCCGTGGACTGCCAGGGGCGGTCCATGTCATAGGCGGTGTCCATCAGGTAATGCCGCCATGTGCCCCGGATCAAGCTTGGACTGGGGCGGTCTGCGGCAAAGGCGCCATAAACTGGATGGTCGTGCCACCAGAATGTCGACCACACCCAATTGGGAATTTCGCGGGTGGCCACGTGCATGCCCACCAGAATCATGAAGTCGCCAGTATGGACGCCATCCGGGGGAAAGAGAGATTGGATGCGATCGACCTCTTTGGGATCGCCAAGTTGGTACCAGTAGAAATCGTCGAGATCGACTGTTGAGCTGGAATTCCCGCACACCTGCCCTCTTCGAACCCGGACAGAAACTGTGCGTGGCCAAGTAATATTCTGATTGTCAGTCGCCTTCGGTACTCCAGGAATTCCGTCCCAGACAGGAATATGATCGCAACCATCTCGCGAGATGCGCATCCACATCGTCTTCAGGGCCATGGCGTCTTCGTGGCCTTGAAAAGATGTTATGTCATGAGTTTTTTTGTTATAGAGGAGATTGTTTTTAACGCCAGAGTCGCCCAGATGATGCGTAACGATCTGCTCACACGTGACACTGTTGTAAAGGGCGCTGGACAAGACTACAGACTCGCGTACTGGCGCAATTTGCTTATTGCGGCTGGGAGGCTCCGGCTTGCGCAATTGGCGAGGAAACTCCAGCAGCAACATCCTTTGATCATCCGGGCTGAATTTGAGTCTGTTCGGGGGAGGTTGCAGCGACGCCCTCAAAACGTCTTCGGCCGGGTACCAGGTCTGCCAGCGGGGGAGCGTCTGGAAGGATGACGGCCTGGTTGCGGGCGGCCGTGAGGTTTTTGAATCCGCTGTTAACGCCGACCACAGCATCCACGCGTGCTGTCGAAGCGCGGCAATATCCATCGATGACCATTTGTCCCGAGCGGCGGTGTAATCGCTCTGTGCTTCCTGCTCGGGATCGAAGCCCAACCACTGTGTGAGGCTGGCATTGGACATCGGAAACCAGGCGCTGCGCGGGATATCGTCAGCACCGCTGCAGACCTGCCCCTGGCTGAGCGCCGGGAACAGGAAGAGTACCACCGAACATATCCCGCCTTTTGCCAGAGAAGATGACATCACGGCTGTGGCTCGATGAATATCGTCTTGTGTCCGTGGCTGTCCCGGTCCCATCGGATCAGGACAGGCTTCGGGTAAGAGTTTTCGCACACTTTGACGTTTAGCAAAAGGCGCTGACCGTTCTGCATAGCAGAAGGGGCGTTGGCCCGCACGAATTGTGCCGTTCCAGAGTCCTGAATTAATCCGTTTCCGTCGAACGCCACGTGACGGTACAGCGCCAGTTCGAAAGTGGCCGGACCTAATGAGGCGACATTCAGTTGTGCGATGAACCTTGTATCGGCCTGCGGAAAGGAGCGAGGGTCGAACAAGACATTCAGGTGGGTTTCGCCACTGGCTGGCTTCGCCTCTACATACCAACCCTTGAAGTCGCAGTTCTCCGCGCAGGCTGTCGGGAACGCTGGCAGCAGAGCAACCGTGATCGCTGCCAGCAAAACGGTGCGTTCAATCGCCCGATTCATTTTGGGGTTATGGACAGTTGCAGTCCCTGACCCTGCTCTATCACTTGGACGACGACATCCACGGGGGGGGCATTCAAAACATAGTCGCCATTTACTTCAGCATGTGTTTTGAAGTTGGACACGGGTGCGCCCCCAGTAGGGATGGCTTCCCGAAAGAATATACCTCCCGGGCCAGCCCCGTCCATGGTAACTTGCAGAACAAACTGAGGATTTGTTCCCAGGCCCCCTAGCGTTGCCTTTGCGGCATAAATCCCCCCGTCTTCTACGGGGAAATTGACATTGACGCCCCGATGGCAAAATGGATAGCCACCAGGTATTGGGTTAATGAAAGAATTCTCGTCGTTGTACGGTCCTGCCATAGCGGGCCCCGTTCGGAGCTCAAGTTCTTCTTTTCGCTCATCCACTCGTGACATTGCGTATTCCTTTCGATACTTTTCTGAGATCGACTCTTTCGAGTCTCTGATATTATATTGCGCAATCCATAGCCTACGAGTGCCAAAACAGCCGAGATCAGAACAGTTTCGGGTAAACCCGTGACATGAGGTTCTTGAATCGAGGCTCGTCTCTGAGAAAATCGAATTGGGAATCGACCGGTAGGATGGTGAGGACCATGTCGCGAACAGGTAATCCCAGCTCCAGCCAGTGGAGCGAACTCTCCCTGTCCTTCCAGCCAACATAAATGGCGGCAATCTCCGCCGGCGAGGCGGTTCCATGGTGATACATCCTGTCCAGTTCATCGAGCAGGGCGCGAGCTTCCCCGTCGCGGCCTGTTAGCGCACAAAGATGTCCCAATTGCGAAAGCGCGAAACTCGCCCGATCGGTAAGCTCGACACCTCGAAACGCTGCTGCCAACGCCTCTAAATAGCGGCCCGCGGCCTCAAGTGCACAAGAGAGCGGTACGTAGACATAGCCGTATCCGGGATCTTCCGCGGCAAGTAGGCGAAGCTCTTTGATCGCGTTGGGCAAATCCCGCGCGTAGGTCAGGATCATGCCTTTGGCAACTCGTAGCGTGCGATCCAGTGGGTCGAGTTTTCCAGCTGTCTGGATCTCCGACAAGGCTTCCGCAAAGCGCTGCTGCGGATAGAGAAGCCGAGCGTACCAATGATGGGCTGGGGCCAAGTTCGGATTTACGCTTAGCGCCCGCTTGTAATTCGCTTCGGCGCCCTTCCAATCCCAGTCCCACCATTGTTGAACCAGTGCAACCACAAAATAGGCATCGGCGCAGTTGGGGTCCAACGCCGCCGCGGTAGCTGCGGCTTGCTTGGCGCGGGCAATACTGTCCGCGGCGGTAAGCCTATCAATGAATGCAAGTTGTTGGTAGGAGAATCCCAAAGAGGCATAGGCTGCGCCAAAATGAGGATCCAGTTTAACGCTTCGTTCAAGGCACGCCACGCTTTCGTGCAACGAAGCAGGATCGCGTTTGGAAGCGTGGAAGCGGCCCAGTAAATACAACTGATAGGCGGCGGCATTCGCGTTCGAATCCGGCGCGCTGGACATGGCTGTCGACTGAGGCTCGAGCGCCATGACACGAATGAGTGACCGCACCGCCTGTGCTGGAATGGCCGCAATTTGCTCATTGGTTATCTCATAGGTGTTCGACCAGACGCGAGATCTGTTGCCCGCAGTCGATAGTTCCAGATGGATCCTAAGCTGGATGTCTTGGGCGTTGACCGATCCGGCAAGAATATACGCAACGTCCAGCTGCTGTCCGGCTCGCGAGGCTTCCCCTGCCCGTTCCGACGCGGAGCGGGCAATTACTCGCAATCCCGGCAGCTGCCCCAAACTGTCGTAGAGCCTATCGGCGAGGCCATCGGCAAGATACTTGAGCGGCGTGTCGGCGACAAAGGGTAGAACTGCAAGAGACCGCTCCGGGCTGGGGTGCGCTGATGGCCACTTCGCTCTCCACACTAGGCCCGCGGATGCGGCTGTGGCAGCGGCAGTCAGCCAGAACATGCGCCGCGTGGTTTTTTCAGCCGGAAAACACTGTAATGCGTGGGCAATGTCGATAACACGCCCGTATCGCTTGGCGGGATCGTTTTCGAGACATCGCAGAATGACTGCCTCCCACGCAGCGGGCAGGTTGGAGCGCAGCTGGCGCGGAGATGGAGGCGGTGACGAACCTGAGGCTTGGGGAAGCGTTCCGGTCATCATTTCGTAGAGCACCACGCCCAGCGAAAAAATGTCGCCGGTGACGGTATTATCCTTACCGTCCGATCGTTCTGGAGGAGCATAAGCGTGGGTCGCCCCATCCATCAACTCCCCAACCAGCCCCTCGGCTTCGAGCGGCAACGACAGACCAAAATCCGTTATCACCACTCGTTCTTCCACGGTGCCTGGGCAGATCATCACGTTGCTACTCTTCAAATCACGGTGCACGACGCCACAAGCGTGGGCCGCCTGGAGTCCCATGGCCAGTTGCCGTACTACAGGCCGGGCCTCTTCCACGCCGAATGTTCCGCATCGGAGTATCCGGTCGCTAAGCGTTTCGCCGTGGAGCAGCTCCATAGTAAAAAAGATCAGGTCCCGCGTTGAGTCGTTTTGGCGCGCGACGTCAAACACACGGCAGACGTGCGGGCTGCTGACCGCTCGAGCCAACCGAATCTCCTCTCTAAAACGTTGCAGGCTACCGGGATATGCCGCCACTCCTTTGCGCATCACTTTTAGCGCGAGCCTCCCTCCCAGTTCCAAATCCTCGACTTCGTATACTTCTCCCATGCCGCCGCGAGCCAGAAATTTCCAGATCAAGAAACGGTCGCATAGTGTTTCACCGGGATCCACCAACTGCTTCTCCACGCTGAAAGAACGAACTTCGGTACTTAGCCGCGCAAAGAGGCGGTCAGCCTCTTCATAGTCTTCCAGCATCTCCAAAAGCTGTGCACGGGTGGAGCTATCGATGGAGCACAGGTCGAGAAACGCGGGGCGGTCTTCCGCAGGGATTTCCAGGGCTTGGGCGAAGCAACTCTTCAGCCGATCCCATTCTTCCTGGGTATGTCGGTCGTCTGCAGACATCATTGGTGTCGGCGCCCTAATTTAGGATATGCGGGATTTCGAGGGATCAGGTGCCATTGTTTTGCGAGACTTCCCGGCTGCATAAGCCGATTCCAGGTGGCCGTAGAGCCAAGTTTGAGCAAACTGCCAGTCGCGCTTAACAGTTCTTCCCGAAATCCCGAGAACCTGCGCGACTTCATCGATCTCCAATCCGGCAAAGAAACGCAGCTCCACAATGCGGGCCTGCCGCGAATCGATCTTTGCCAGGTTCATGAGCGCCTCATCGATATCCAGGATCTGGTCCCAGCTTTGATTGGCAACGAGAGACTTTGCTTCGTTTAGATCCGTTCGCCGTCGTGCACCAATGCGTTTTTCAGCGCATCGAGCACGCGCGTAGTCAATGAGGATTCTGCGCATCACACTCGCCGCAACCGCGAAGAAATGAGTCCGATTCATCCAGTCGTTGGGCCCGTGGCCACCCATCAAACGTAGGTAGGCCTCGTGCAGAAGCCCGGTGGTCTGAAGCGTATGTCCCGGCCTTTCCATACGCATCTGGTGTCTGGCCAGATCACGAAGTTGTTTGTAAACTAACGGAACCAGTTCGGCTTCGGCGTCCCGATCCCCGGCATTAATTTTGCCGAGCAGCTCGGTGATACGAGCAGAACCGGGTATATCTACCATTGCGGAAAGTTTATCAGTTTTGCGGTCTAAAATCTCGCGGATGAGGTCAGATTCGGTCGCGGTGCTACCCTGAGCCGGATAACATTGGAGCTTTTCGGAGCGACTCGACTGCAGATCCGGGATGCATTCAGGTCAGGCCGTATATCGACCGCCAGCGCCACTGCCGCGCCACCAAGAAATTGGCGTCGTTGCATGTGCCGATTATCGCTCCGTTCAAAGATTCAACGGGGAGGGGCTGAGCGTCCGCGTCAAACCGACACATTTTCGCGAGCGACAGCTTCTCTCAGTTGCGAGCGGATGCTTCCGATTTCAGCATCGCAAACTCTCGCTTGGCATCCACGACTTCGGGAATGTCCGCATCCGCGTTCTTCCAGATCTGGAGAAAACGTTCGTATGCTGCCCGCGCCTCAGCCACCTGGCCTTTTCGCTGATAGGCCTGGGCGAGATGATATTGGGCCAACGGGTAGTTCTGATTCAGCCCAAGAATGCGCTGATATTCGCCGATCGATTCTTCCAGGTGGGCAGCGTCGAGATAGGCGTTACCAAGGCAATCTTCATAAAGGTCCATTCCCGAGCTCGGCGGAAGATGGCGAAGAGCCTCGCGGAAATGTTGAGTGGCCTGATCTATGTGGTTTTCTCGCAGCTCAAGCGTACCGAGATAGTAATCGTGGCTTCTGAGTTCGTTCCTGGACCCGCGCGTGGGGTAAGGCCCGCTCCGGAGAATCTGATCGAAGCTTTCTTTCAATTGGGCCGCTCTAGCGGGCTGGCCCTGATCCAAAGCCAGCAGCAACGAGTTCCAGACCGCTCCTTTCTCGAACCGGGTCTCATTTTGCGCAGCTTGTTCGGCTTTGCTGAATTCCTTAAGCCGCCAATATACCTGCGCGATGCTGCCATACCCTACTGCGCGCGCCGTGTCAGACCCCGTGACTTGAATGTAGCGCTGGTATTGACGGATTGCCTCGCGGTACCGGCCTTGCTGAAAGTAGACGTCACCCAGGTGAATAATGGCCGGCTCAAATTCCGGATCCAGCAGCAAAGCGCCGTTGTACTCAGCAATTGCACTCTCGTATCTCCCAGCATGCTGAAAAGACATGCCCAGGCTGTCGTGCGCATTGGGTTCGGACGGCGCAAGCTGCACGTAGCGCTGATGCGCCGCAATGGCCTCGTCATAGCGCCCCAGGCCCAGATAACAGATGCCTAGCACGTTGTACAGATCTCCGAATTCAGGATCTACCTCGATTCCCCTCCGCACCACGGCCATGGCCTCCAGCGGCCGTTCCTCTCCGATCAGAAGCCGCGCCAGGCGCGTGTACGCCTCTGTTTCCAAGGGGAATTGGTCGACGATTTGTTGCATGGTCCGGATCGCGGCGGGGTAATCCTGCCGGGCGATCGCGTACCACGCTGTAACAAACAAGCGGTCCTTGGGCGCCAGATGGTCCGACAATTGGATAGCTTTAGCCAGAAACGGTCTGCCTCTTTCCGGAACGAAATCCGTTACGGAGTAGGCGTATCCGATTCGCGCGTACGCCAACGCGAATTTCGGATCCAGTTGGACCGCCTTGCTCAGCAGCGCGATGGCCTGGGAGTTCTGAAACGCCTGCGCCTTGCTCACACCGAGCGAGTAGTATTGGTACGCTTCCAGGTTGTTCGTCATCGCCTCGGCGAGGCCGGCCTGATGGTGCTTGTCCAGAGGCGCAGCACCCAAACGAGCCGCCAACGTGGGCGACAACAGATCGATCCGCGCCAGAATATCCGCGGGCTGGTCCACTTCGAACTGATCCGCGGCGAGCAATTGGCCGCTAGCGGTTTGGAACAGTCGCGTGTTGACTACAATTTTTTCTCCGAGCGTCAGGAAACTGCCCAGCAGCAGCGCCTCCGCATGGCTCTTGCGTGCAATATCCAGCGCGTCATCCAAGCGAATCCCGTTTTGCCGTTCGTGGCCGTTTCTCTCAAGCAGCAGATGCAGCTGCTCGCGGCTTAGTACGGTCAGCTTGTCGAAACGGGCCAGGTCGGTGATGAACATGTCGGCCAAGCCCTCGCTCAGCCAGTTTAGATTCGGCTTGGCGCTCTGATTCTCGAAATACATAACCGCGAGCGCCTTCCGTCCCGGGACTTGAGGCAGGGTCACTTCCATTTTTGGGGCTGCCGAATGCCGGAGCACGGTCCAGGCCAGCGCGATTCCTCCCGTGGCCGCAAGACCCAGCACTATTTTTCGGAGCCACGTCTTCCAGCGCATGGGGGGGCTGCTTGTCGCTGCGTCACCGTGAGCCTTCACCTCGGCTTCGGCGGCCGGCATTGCTTCCGGCACAGCGGCCGTTCCCACTAAGGACAAAAGTCGCGCCGCGTCGACTTCGAGACTCGGACGGCTCACTTCTGCGGCTACCGGCTCTTCTACTACATTCGCAATAAAGCGGTATCCGAACTTGTAAATCGTCCGTATAAATCGCGGTTCATGCGGATCGTCTCCTAGAACCGTTCGGATCTCCTTGACGCACTGGACAACAGCATTGTCGGTGACCGCCGCGCCTTGCCAGAAGTTCTCAATCAGCTCTTCCTTGCTGATTAGCCGCTGGCGCCGCTCAATCATGTACAAAAGTAAATGAAAGGATTGTTGGCGAAGATGCTGCTCGATTCCGCCGCGTTTCAGGCAGCCTAAAGAAGGGTCAATCTCCACATCTCCGCAGCGATAAATCTGGGCGCAGTCCCTGGCTGCAGGCTCACCTTCAACCGCCCTATCGTGCACCGCAGGCATGGCGGCTGGGGTTCTCCCTCGCGCAGACGGACCGGCCAGTTCCCCATCCCGGCCAGCTAGCATGCGACCGATTATATCGCAACTAGCGGAACAGGGTGCTTCAATCAGGAGAAGAACTTTTCGTGCGTCTGAGTATCGGGAAACATTGTTACTGGTCCGGCGGCAAGTTGGCGTGCCACTTATACCCCCGAGCACCCCACTTTACGCCAGGAAGTCCATGAATCAATCCCGGCCGGATGAAACCGTTAACTCGCTGTGCCCCAAAAGATTTCATTAAAATTTCAGCAATCCCTCACCACTTAAAGCCGGGCCTAATGCTAAAACACTATAGCCTAATTGTTTCAGGTTAGACCTTTCGATTTCAGACGTTATCGGCAAGGAGCCGTACATGAGGATTTTCTCGATGCTTTCCCTGTTACATCGTGCCCGCGCCATCAGTTGGCGCTCGTTAACCGCAGGTTTAGTGGTCTGCCTTGCACTCCTGACGTCTCCGGCAATCCTTCGCGGCCAAGCCCTCAGTTCGATTACCGGGACCGTGGTGGACGCGAGCGGCAGCGTGATGCCGAGTGTAAAGATAACCATCACAAATGTCGCGACCAAAGTTGCCAGCCACACAGAAACCAGTTCCTCGGGCACTTACACGGTGACGGACCTGATCCCGGGTACCTACACGGTGCAAGCCGAGAATGCCGGGTTTCAGATGGCTGTCCACAACGGGGTGTTGGTAGAAGTCGGACGACCCTCCACGGTGGACATATCGATGCAGACCGGCAACGTCACGCAAAGCGTGGAAGTGCAAGAGAGCGCCATCACCCTGAATACCACCGAACCAGAGGTCGGCACTACGCTTACACATGAAACGGTCCAGAATTTGCCAGTCGAGCTGGATGAAGGGGACGGCCGCGGCCGTCAGATTGACTCGTTCATTTTCCTGGCCCCCGGCGTGACCGGCAGCACCTTCAGCCACCGAATCAATGGCGGTGTGGACTTTGAAAGCGAAGTAGTGTTCAACGGCGTTCCGATGGCTCAGTCGGAAACGCAAGGGTTCGAGACCATCTGGAACCCGCCCTTTGAATTGGTCGCAGAAGGCGATGTACTGCGCTCGTCCTTTTCAGCCCAGTATGGCTTGGCGCAGGGCGTTGTGACCTGGCAGCTTGCCTCCGGCACTAACCAGTTTCACGGAGACGGTTTCGAGATCCTGCGCAACAACTACTTCGATGCGCGCGGGGCCTACAACTCGACCGTTCCCGTCGACAACGAAAACAATTACGGTTTCACCATCGGTGGCCCCATTTGGATCCCTAAAGTGTACAACGGGAAGAACCGCTTGTTCTTCCACGTCAGCACGGAATGGTACCGGCGTAACACCCCGGACTTGACCTTCATGTCCCTGCCGACGGCCGCCGAGAAACAGGGGAATTTCGCTGCAACAGGTCTAGCCATTTACGATCCGTTAACGGGGGCGCCGTTCCCCAACAGCCAGATCCCCCAGAGCCGCTTCAGCCCATTATCGAGCACGTTGCTGTCGTTGATGCCCAATCCCACTTTTCCTGGTTATGTGAACAACTTCCAATCCAACGAAGGGGTTCTCCCCACCAGGCAAACCAATTGGGGCTACAACATCGATTACAACATCAACGAAAAGCAATCCATCCACTGGAGCAACTGGCGGGACAAGCAGAGTTCCTACGCCACGGAAACCGGTTCTCACCTGCTCGGCGAGCTGGGCAGTGAAACCCTCAACCCGGATCTTGGCACGGTGTTTCTACTCGACTACTCCAACGCCATCACTCCGCACCTGGTAATGACTTTCGGTGCAAGCTGGCTGGGCGAATTGAACGATCAGATCAGCTTGGAGAAAAATATCACCTTCGCTGCAGCCCCCGGTGCGCCCCAACTTCCGGCGATCAACTTCAGCGGTCCCCTTGCGCCTACCACCTTCGGGTCGCCCTGGATTCAATCCATCAACCGGAAGCTGGGGTGGGTGCTCGAAAACAACTACCTGTGGATCAAAGGCAAACACACCTTCAACATCGGGTGGGAGTTGCGGCGCACTTATCAGGATGACAACGAATGCCAGCAGTGCGCGGGTAACTTTAATTTCAGCAATAATGAGACGGCCAACCCGGCCAATCTCGGAACCACGGGAAATGCGTTCGCCAGCTTCCTGCTGGGCTCCGTCGACAGCGCCGCGCGTGTAGGTTCACCGGAACTGAAGCTCCGCAACCGCGATTTCTCACCATACATTCAGGACAACATCAAGTTAAGACCCAACCTCACCATCAACATCGGTGTGCGCTGGGACGTGATGGTGCCGTTTACTGAAGTGCATAACCAGATCGTGTTCTTCAACTCGACGATTCCAAATCCCGGAGCTAACGGGATTCCCGGAGCGGCCAGTCAGTTCGGCAATTGCACTGGTTGCGCCGGCTTTGATCGGGCTAACATCCACTGGGATCACTTCAGTCCTCGGGTAGGCTTCTCCTACGCCTTCAATAATAAGACCGTTTTGCAAGGCGGTTTCGCGCAGAACTATCTGGATGGTGGCGCGTATGAATATGGCACCGCCAAGGTTGCCGTAAACTACGCCAACCTGCTCACCGGGTCCTTCCACCGAAATTCGACGGGCAGCACCACGCCGGGCTTCGGCAGTTGGGATAGCAACGTTCTTCCCGACCCGGCGCTCACACCCTTCAGCCCCAGCCTAGGGATTGGCCAGCAGATTAATGCCTTCTCCGCTGGCGACGGCATCGCGCCTTACGTGCTCGCCTGGAACATCGGCGTTCAGCGCGAGTTGCCGAAGAAGATGTTTATTTCCGTGCATTACGTGGGGAACCGGGCTAATCGCCTCCCTGGCCAATTGAACCCTATTGACCAGATGAGCCCACAGTATCTCTCTCTCGGCACCCTGCTGGCAATGCCTGTTAACTCCCCGCAAGCCATTGCGGCGGGAATTAAAAGCCCTTATCCAGGCTTTGTCACCGATTTCGGAAGCAGCGCCACGGTTCAGCAGGCCTTGCGCCCCTACCCGCAGTATTCGAATATTTTCAATAATTTCGACGATACCGGGTCTTCGCTGTATAACGCGATGCAGGTGCAGGTGGAGAGACGGTTCTCGGATGGCCTGTTTTTCCTGGTGAGTTACAACCTTTCGCGTATGATGTCGAACACCAACTCCGGCTTTACCTCCTTCGGAGTGGATTCTCTGAACAAGAACAATCAGAAAGCTGAATGGTCGATCGACAACAACGATCAGCCTAACGCCCTCACCATCGCGGGAGCATACGAGCTGCCGATCGGCCAAGGCAAAAGATTGCTGAACAACAGGGGATTGGCCAGCAACGTTCTCGGCGGATGGCAGGTAAGCGCCAACCTCACGTACTCACAGGGCACGCCTCTCTGGAACGGTAATGGCGGTACAGTGTTCGCTCCAGGCGATCCACTGGACAATGGCTGCGCGCCCTGCAATCGTGTCGATGTTAATCCCGGTGTTCAGCAGGAGTTCTCGTATAGCAACGT